>Ga0335394_10004300_pt1 | contig 16169 bp, 18 predicted proteins | sample MAT03_FD_205741 | JGI IMG/M metagenome (GOLD analysis project Ga0335394, IMG submission 205741) | Freshwater microbial communities from Lake Fryxell liftoff mats and glacier meltwater in Antarctica - MAT-03 (spades assembly) (version 2) ... | reverse complement strand
CACGTGGAAGGCTACGAGCGCGGCGAGTGGGTGCTGCTCGACTACTTCGACTTCGTGGTGCACGTCTTCACGCCGACGGCGCGCGCGTTCTACGGGCTCGACCGCCTGTGGGGCAACGCGAAGCCGCTGGCGCTGCCCGACGCCGAGCCCGCCACCGACGACTGACGCCGGCCCGAGGCCGCGCGGCTGATGCTGCGCGCGCTCGCCGACGCCGTGCTGGCCGCCGTGCTGGCGCCACGGTGCGCGGTCTGTGCCGACGTGCTCGAGCGGCCGCTCGACGGCGCCGTCTGTGCCGCCTGCTGGGCGCGCGTCACCCGCTTCACGGCCCCGTGCTGCGCGCTGTGCGGCGCGCCGCTGCCCAGTGCGCGCGTGGCCGAGACGAACGGGGCACGCTGCCGCGTCTGCACGGTCGGGCTCGGCTCCATCCACGCCGCGCGCTCCGTCGGTCCCTTCGAGGGCGCACTCGCCGATATCGTGCACGCGCTCAAGTACGGCCGGCGGCCATCGATCGGCCGTGCCTTCGGACCGCTGCTCCGTGACGCCGCCGGTGACCTGCTCGGCTCGGTCGACCTGGTCGTGCCGGTGCCGCTGCACCCGCGCCGCGAACGCGAGCGCGGCTTCAACCAGGCCGAGCTGCTGGCCGCGGCAGTCGGCCCGCCGGTGTGCCTGGCGCTCGCCCGCGCGGTGCACACGGCACCGCAGGTGGCCGCCTCTGGCCGGGCGCGGTGGGCGAATGTGCGTGGCGCGTTTGCGCCCGGCCGCGACTTCCGCCAGGTCAGCGGACGCACGGTGGCGCTCATCGACGACGTGCTGACGACCGGCGCCACCCTCTCGGCCGCCGCCGCGGCGCTGCTGCCGGCCGGGCCGGTGTGTGTCGTGGCGCTTACAGCAGCCCGAGCCGAGCTCGCACGCGAGCCGTCACTTCGGCCCGCACCGCTTCGGGGGTCTGCGTCCCGTCGATGAGGTGCCAGCCCGGTGCCTGCGCCTGGCGGCGATAGCTGTCGCGCACCCGGGCCAGCAGCGGCAGGTCGCGCTCGAAGCGGTCGCGAGCGGCGCGCTTGCGTTCGAGCGACGTCTCGGGCGCGATGTCGAGCACGAGCGTGAGGTCGGCCGGCGGCAGCAGGCGCTGCGTGCCTGTGAGCCACGGCACGTCGAGACCGAGCGCCTCGCCGTAGGCCAGGCTCGACGCCGCGTAGCGATCGGCCACCACCACGGTCCCTTCCGCCAGCCAGCCGCGGATCCGCGCTGCGTATTCGTAGCGATTGGCGATGTAGAGCAACTGCAGCACGTCAGGGCCGTAGGCGCGCTGCCCCTGCAGCGCCTGGCCGATCTCGGCGCCGATGGTGGTGCCGTAGTCGGGGAACGACACGGTGCGCACGACGCGGCCCGCCTGCTGCAACGCCTCGGTGAGCCACTGGGCCTGCGTCTGCTTGCCGCTCTGGTCGAGGCCTTCGAAGGCGATCAATCGTCCGGGCGTCGTCACGGCGCCTCGCTAGGCCTCGAGCTGCAGCAGCTCGTCGAGCGTCTGCCGGCGGCGGATGGTGGTCCACGCGGCGCCATCGACCAGGGCTTCGGGCGGCAAGGGACGTCGCAGGTAGGTGGAGCCGAGCACGGCGCCGTAGGCACCCACATCGCGCACCGCCACGAGATCCCCGACCTCGAGCGGCGGCAGCATCCGGTCGCGCGCGAAGCAATCGGTGCTTTCGCAGATCGGCCCGACCACGTCACACGCCACGTCGGCGCCGGCGCGGCGCACGAGCGGCTCGATGCGGTGGTAGGCGCCGTAGAGCGCCGGACGCATCAGCTCGGTCATACCGGCGTCGAGCACCACGAAGCGCCGGCCCCCGGGCACGTGCTTCACGTCCACCACGGTGCTGAGCAGCACGCCCGCGGGCCCGACGATCGACCGGCCGGGCTCGATCGCCATGGCCAGGCCGCTGCCCTGGGCCGCGGCCACGAGCGCGCGCACGTAGTCGCCGGCCTCGGGTACCGGCGATCCGTCGTACGAGATGCCCAGCCCGCCGCCGAAGTCGAGTTGCTCGAGCGGCACGCCCTCGGCGACCAGTGCGCGGCCCAGTGTCGCAGCCGCCGCGGCCGCCTTGACGAGCGGCGCGAGCGTGGTGATCTGCGAGCCGATGTGCACGTGCAGGCCCACGGGCGTGAGGCCGGGCCGGCGCGCCATGTCGAGCACCAGGTCGCGCGCCATCGCAATCGGCACGCCGAACTTGTTGTCGCGCAAGCCGGTCGAGATGTGCGGATGGCTCTGTGCGTCGATGTCGGGATTCACGCGCAGCGCCACGCGCGCCTGCACGCCGCGGGCCGTGGCCAGGCGGTCGAGCCGGTCGAGTTCGCCGGGCGATTCCACGTTGATGGCGTGGAAGTCGAGCGACACGGCCCGGGCGAGTTCGTCGGCCGACTTACCCACGCCGGTGAAGACCATCTCGCGCGGCACGAACCCGCAGCGCAGCGCCACGTCGACCTCACCCATCGAGTTGGCGTCGACCCGGCTACCGAGCGCGCGCAGGAGGCGCACGATGGCTAGCGTGGAATTGGCCTTGAGGGCGTAGTGGATGGCGTGCGGCTGGCCGCCGAAGGCCTCGTCGAGCTGCCGATAGGCGGCGCGGATGGCGCCGGCGCTGTAGGCGTAGCAGGGGGTGCCGAGGGCGGCGGCCACGTCGGCCGCGGCCACCGCTTCGATCGTCAGGCCCTGCGGGGCGTGCTGGAAGGTCGCGTCTGCCACAACGGAAGTGGTCGATGATACCGTGAAGGGAACGGCCGGATCGAGGCCATCTTCCGTGGTATTCTGACCGGCGCCCCGCGCCTTCCCTACCGATGTCCCTTGACGCCTCGTCGGTCGAGCCCGACGCCATCGATACGCTGATCCAGCGCTGTCTGGCGGGTGACCAGGCGGCGTGGGAAGAGATCGTGCGCACCTACCGCCGGCGCGTCTTCAACATCGCCTACAAGTTCACCGGGCGCCACGACCTGGCCGAAGACCTCACGCAAGACGTCTTCGTCAAGATCTTCAAGTCGCTCGACACCTTCGACCGGCGCGCCAACTTCCAGACGTGGCTCGTCAGCGTGAGCCGCAACCTGTGCATCGACCACTACCGCAGCGTGCGCAAGGAACGCGAGGCCATCGACCGCGACGTCGATCCCGAGGATCTGGCGCCGGTGTCGCCGACCACGAGCCCCTACCAGTCGCTCGAAGCGAGCGACCGGGCCACGCTGCTGCGCCGCGGCCTGGCCGAACTGGCGCCGAGCCTCAAGATGGCCGTGGTGATGCGTGACCTGCAAGAGATGTCGTACCAGGAAATCGCCGACATGCTCGGACTGCCGGAAGGCACCGTGAAGTCGCGCATCAACCGCGGACGGAACGAACTGGCGCGGCAGATCAGCCGTATTCGCGAGAGCGACGACCGTGCGGTCGCCGCGCGCACCACGGGCGGCGGCCCGGATCCCCGCCGAAGCGGAGTGGCAGGATGAACTTCACCATCGACCGATCGAATGACGTGGCCATCGTGCGGTTCGACGAGGCGCGCCTGATGTATCCACTGCTCGCCGACTTCGCCGGGGCGGTCACCGGGCTGCTCGAGGCCGGCGACAAGAAGGTGCTGCTCGACTTCTCGAAGGTCACCTACGTGGACAGCGCCACGATTGGCTGCCTGATGGATCTCTACCGCCAGGCCACCGCCAGGGGCGGCTCGCTCAAGCTGGCGACGGTGCAGAAGCGGGTCGAGACGATGCTCACGATGACCGGCGCGCACAACTTCCTGGCGCTCCACGCCGACGAAGCCACGGCGCTGGCGAGTTTCGGGGCCTGATGCCGATGCGCACGATCACCACGAGCGCGGGCGTAACCATCGAGCTCGACGGCGACCTCCAGTCGGTGTTCGAAGCCCTCTTCAAGACCCTGTGGGCCGCCGACAGCGAGCGCTCCTACGAGCACACGGCCCACGAGATTCAGCACCTGCTCGGCCAGCTCAGCGAGACCGAGTGCCGCCAGTACCTGGCCGAGTCGCTGTTCTTCAGCTTCACCGGCTACGAGAACGACCGGCTCGGCTCGGTCATGAAGAAGCTCGATTCGACCGCGTCCATCGAACCCACGGAACCCTGAGGCTGGCGCCGCGATGTCCCTGAATTATCTGGCCGAACGCTTTACCTGCTCGTGGCCCTGGTCCACGGCCATTCTGCTGTGCGACGGCCGCATCTCGTGCGGCTGTTCCGACCCCTACGCCAAGCGGGTGATGGGCGACGTGCGGCAGGCCACGCTCACGCAGGTGTGGCGCGGCCCGCTGGCCACCGAACTGCGCGAAGACCTCAACACCGGCGGATCGTGGTTCTGCGGCGACTGCCCGCTCAAGGAACCGCTGGCCGCTGACCAGCCGGCGCCGGTGCGCGATCTGAACGTGGGCCCGCTGCCCAACCGCCTGTACGTGGAATGCACGGCCGCCTGCAACATCTCGTGCTTCCAGGCATGCTGCGCGCCCGAAACCGGCATCACCCGCACGCGCCAGGCCGGCATGCTCGACTTCGACGTGTTCACGCGGGTCATCGACGAAGCCGGACCGACGCTCGTGCGGGTCGACTTCTTCAACTACGGCGAGGCCTTCCTGCACAAGCGCGCGGTCGAGATGTGCGAGTACATCAAGACCAGGTTCCCGCACATCTATCTCTACACGAGCACCAACGGCGGCGCCCTCAACGACGAGAAGTCGCGCCGGCTCGTGCACTCGGGCATCGACGAAGTCACGTTCTCGATCGACGGCGCGTCGCAGGCGGTCTACGAGAAGTATCGCCAGCGCGGCAAGTTCGACCTGGCCACGGCGAACATGCGGGCGATGGCCGAGGAAAAGGCCCGGCACGGCCGCGACGTGCCCCAGATCAACTGGCGCTACATCCTCTTCAAGTGGAACGACTCCGACGAAGAGATGGACAAGGCGCGCCACATGGCCGCCGAATTCGGTGTCGATCGGCTCACGTGGGAGATTACCGACCACCCCGAGGATTCGTTCTCGCGCCGCTTCGCGCCGGGCACGGCCGACTTCAGCCGCATCCAGCACGAGGTCTGGGATCAGTCGGGCCTGGGCAACGCCATCGCTGGCGCCACGCCGCGCGCCGAGATCACCGTGCAGGCCACGAGCGATGTCCTCAGCGGCCGGCCCGGCGAGACCATCACCGTGCAGACGCACGTGAAGAACCTGTCGTCACGCCCCTTCCGCAAGCACGCCAGCTACGGCCGCCGCCTGGTGCGTCTGGGCGCGCAACTGGTCGGTGCCGATGGGGCGCTCATCAACCGTGACCACGCGCGCGCGTGGCTCACGGGCGACATTCCGGCGGGTGGCTCCGCCGACGTGACGATCGAGGTGGCGCTGCCGAGCGCGCCCGGCCGTTACGCGCTGAAGTTCGACCTGGTCAGCGAGGGCATCGACTGGTTCGAGAAGGCCGGCTCGCCCACCACGTCGCGCGACGTCGTCGTGCAATAGCGGCGACGCGGCACGTCACGCTCACGGCGAGTGGCTTGCAATGGGCGGCCTTCGGCCATTCCGGCCGTGGAAGCTGCCGGAACTGTGCACGCCTTGCCCGCGGGGGCTTCAGACGGGCAACGCGCCCACAGTCTCCTTGGAAACCACACGGCGGTTTCCACAGCGCCCACAGCCTTCGTCCTTCTTCTCTTCTCCCAGAACGACAACCGCCGCGACGTTTCCGTCGAAACGTCTCCGGGTCACATCGCCCGCGGTCACGTCACGCGGATGACATCGATCGCCTACGGCAGGTCGAAGCGCGTGCCATCCCACGTGGGCAGTTTCCCGGCGACCCTTGGTAGCGCGTGATGCGCGCCGGGTAGGTCGAACGGGGCGGCAGGGGCGGCTTGAAGTGGTGCGCCATCAGACCGCAGGAAGGTCAGCACGCCGTCGATCCCGTCGGATTGATGGCGGAACCGTGCGCGTCTTGCGGCTCACGTCGAAGGGCGGCGCCGTCTTCGGCGTGACGCATGTGCACCAGCGAAGCGTCGCACGCGAGGCGCTGAGAGGTTTCCGCGGAAACGCGGAACTCCTCGGGCCGTGGAAGCTGCCGGAGCTGTGGACGCCTTGCCCGCGGGGACTTCAGACGAGCAACGCGCCCACAAGCTCCATCCTCCTTCTTCCGATCTGGATTCTTCAATACGACTGCGCCGCGGTAGAGCACGTCGATCGCCCAGGCCAGATCGAAGCGCGTGCCGTCCCAGGTCGGCAGCTTCCCGGTGACGAGTGGCGCCGCGTCACCGAGCCCGGGAAGGTCGAACGGGTCGGCTGGGGCGACGTGAAGTGGCGCGCCATCAGGCCGCAGGAACGTCAGAACGCCGTCGAGTCCTCGAATCACGCCGAATCCGCCCTCGTGCACGGCGCGATGATGGCGGCGACAGAGGAGCACGAGGTTGTCGAGGTTGGTGGCACCACCATCGGCCCAGTGCTGCACGTGGTGGGCGTCGCACCTGCGAGAGGTGCAGCCCGGAAAGCGACAATTGGTGTCGCGGGCGGCCAGGGCGCGGCGGATCGACGGCGGAATGGTGCGCGTCTTGCGGCCCACGCCGAGCACGGCGCCGTCGGGGTTGTGGCGCATCCGCACCAGCGAGGCGTCGCATGCGAGTCGTTGTGACGTTTCCATCGAAACGTACATCGCGCCGTGGTCGACCTCGACGACGCCTTCCAATGCGGCAGAGCTCGCAGGCGGGGCCGACGATTCGAACCGCGTATCGGCCGCGTCGTCGGCATTCACGTGCAGAACGACCTGGTAGCGGTCGCCCGCGGTGCCGCCATCGAAGTTGGCCGCCAAGGCCGATTCGGCGAGCAGGGCCAAGGCATCGGCCCGACGCTGCGCCGGCGTGTGTTCTTCGGCCATCGCATCGCCGGTTGATGCCCCGCTCGTCTCGCGGAACAGGCGATCGGCCGCGGCCTCGAGCGCACGCTGCACGACGGCGCCCACTTCGGGCGTGAGCCGTCCGCGGATCACGACCATGCCGTCGTCGTCCACCCAGGTGGAGAGCTGACGATTCAGGTGCTTCGCCTCCCCTTCTCGCGCCGCCTGCACGCGGTCTACGCGGCGCCATGCCCGCACGAAGCGCTCGACGTGCGCGCAGTTGCCAGCCAGCGCCAGGTCGAGGAGCGAGGCTTCGTTGTCGCCGGTGGCCACGCGCGTGAGTGCCCGCACCTTGGCGTAGGAGACCTGCCCGTGCTGCATGGCCATGCTGATGCGCGGAAGAACCGGCAGCGCCTTGGCCACGCGCACCTTTTCGCGCGCGGCGCCAAGGTCGATGCCGGTGCGCCAAGCCGGGGCCCCCGACGCGCGTGGTGTGCGCGTTGGGGTGGAGTGGAGCCAGTGCGCGCACGAGAGAAAACCGTTGTTCCATCCGCTTCTGGCGTCGAACTCGCGCAGCAGCACGAGCAGTTCGTAGGTGGCGGCGTGAAGACGCCGGGCCAGTGCCGCAATCGTCTCGCCGAGGTCGTCGGTTTCGGCTCGGCGAGCGAGCACGAGCGCGTGTGGCGAGATGTGATTGACGGGAGATTCGACGGGGGATGCAGAGATCATTTCCCATCGTAGCGTGGCAGTTTTTGCCGTCGGAGAATGGCGCCAGCGAGGCGAACGACCCGCACACCACCTGCGACCATGCCGGTCCGCGACAACGCCGCACTGGCGGCAGCCCGACGCGCGAGAAACCCGGCACACACGCGGGGCCGGACTTTGCGTCGGTCGCGCTCGAAATCATGTCAAGCACAATCGTTGCGCCACGAGTAACAGTCACGTCGCGTAGCCAGGAAGCAGCCGTCTCCCAAGCCGAAGCCGACGACGTCCACGAAGAGTTCGTCGCCCGAGTCGCCGTCGTCGTACACGCATCCCGAGCAACAGGTGGCGATGCGGCCAGACCTCGGCACGCAAGACAAGTTCCGCAAAGAAGAAGGCACCGGCCACCTACCGCTACGACTCGTCGCTCTCGCCGACTCGCAGCATTCGATTGCCGACCAGGTGGTGCGCGCCGACGAGCACCAGGAAAAGTGGGTCAGCCACATGATTCCGTCGGCGCCGTCACCACGATGCTCGACGCAAGCCGGGTGTCAGACCGTTAGCGGCTGACCTCGCGGTAGTAGCGGATCAGGTCGAGCGGCGGCGGCACATGGCCCAGCGCGCGCATCATCGCCGCGGCCTGACCGCGATGATGGGTCGCGTGGTTCACCACGTGCAGCACGATCTGCCAGAGCGGTGTCGTGTGCGGATTGCCCTGCAGGTCGTAATACGACGCCGAGCCCGACGAGTCGTGCAGCGCGTCCACCCATGCCTGCCAGCGAGCGAGCAGCGCCGGCCACTCCTGCTGCAGCACGGTCAGCCGGATGTCCACCTCGGGATCGAGGAACACCGTCGGCGGCGCCCCCTGGATGCGACCGAACCACGCGCGGTCGGCCGCGTAGACGTGCGCCAGCGTACCCAGCACATGCCGGTCGGCGCTCTTGAAGTCGCGCGTCAGCTCCTCGGAGGTGAGGCTCGCTGCTGCAGCGACGATGCGGGCCGACGCCCAGGTGGTGTAGCGCAGGTGCATGCGGAGGACATCGACGGGCACGCTCATGAGCGATAGGATACCCGCGGCGACGGCCGACGTGCGTGCGAGCCGTGGGCCGACGATCGGGAGAGCGAGGGGAGCGAGGCGCGTGACGGTACCTGACCATTTCCTGCTGCTGTTTGCGGCCGGCGCCGGCGCTGGCATGATGAACGCGGTCGCTGGCGGCGGGTCGTTCCTGACCTTCCCGGCGCTGGTCTTCGCGGGCCTGCCTTCGGTCATCGCCAACGCGTCGTCAGCCGTGGCGCTGGTGCCCGCCACGCTGGCCTCGGTATGGGCCTACATGTCCGGCGCGCATCGTACCGGCCTCGTGGACATCGGCGGCGTGCCCATCGGCCGTGTCATCGCCGTCAGCACGGCGGGTGGCCTGACCGGTGCCGTCCTGCTCCTTTCTACGCCGGTCGTGCTGTTCGACGGCCTGGTCCCGTGGCTGTTGCTCCTGGCCACGCTGGTCTTCGTGTTTGGCGGCCGCGCGAGCGCCCGGCTGCGGCAGCATGCCCACCTCGGCCCAGGGGCCGTGCTTCCGTTGCAGTTCTCGCTCGGCCTCTACGGCGGCTACTTTGGCGGCGCCGTAGGCATCATGACGCTCGCGGCGTGGTCGCTCGTGACCATGCACGACATCAAGGCGCTGAATCCGACGCGGATGCTCACCGTCGCCGCCATGAACGGCATCGCCGTGGCGTGGTTCATCGCCGCCGGCCAGGTGCAGTGGCCAGAGACGCTCGCCGTGCTCGCCGGCGGCCTCGGGGGTGGTTTCATCGGTGGCCGCATCGGCCAGCGCCTGCCGCTCGGCATCACGCGCGCGATCATCATGGCGGTCACCGCCGCCATGACCCTGCTGTTCTTCAAGCGCGCCTACTTCTAAGGGCTCGTCAGCGACGGCCGCGGCAACGAGCTGCTGGTGGTGAAAACGCTGGGCTGACCGCGCGGCTGGCCAGACGGCGCCACATGTGTCACCATGTGCACATGAAGACCATCTCCATTCGAGAATTGCACTTGGAGACCGGGCGATGGGTGCGACGGGCCGCCAGCGGCGGTCCCATCGTCGTCACCGACCGCGGCCGGCGGGTGGCGGCCTTGCACCCCTTCGACGCGACGATCGCGGCTCGCCGCCTTCCCGACCGTGAAGCGGCGATTCGCAAGCGGTCCCGCGTGCCAGTGGATTCGGTGACGTATCAGGCCGCACTGCGCGAAGACCGATGATTTACTTCGACGCGGTCTACATCGCCAAGTGCTATCTCAACGAACCGGGTGCCGAACTGGTGCGCACGGTGGCCCGCGAGGCCGACGGCCTCGCCTCGTGTGAACTGGCCCGACTGGAGTTCGCGTCGATCGTTCGACGCCATGCCCGAGAGCGTCACATCACGAAACGCGAGATGGCCGCCATCGTGAAGGAGTTCCACCAGGATGAGGCCGACGGCGTCTGGCGCTGGTTCGGCGTTACATCTGAATTGCTCGAGCAGGCCCGCACCGCCGTGCTGGGACTTCCTGATGGCGTCTTCCTGCGCTCCGGTGACGCGCTGCATCTGGCCTGCGCCCGGGAGCACGGCTTTCGCCAGGTCTACACCAACGACCGCCACATGCTCGAGGCGGCGCAGCACTTTCAGATCGCCGGCGTCGATGTCCTGGCCGATCTGCGGTAGCCAACGCCAGTCGTCGACATGAACGACCAGTTCGCCGCCAGGGCTAGCGTGACCCGAGGCGGTTTCGTGCACAGTCCGCGTCGATGCCCAGGTGCTGGATCATGCGGCGCACTTGCATCGAGGCGTTCCTGAACAGCCCGGAGCGCCTGAACACGATCCGCGTGGATTCGAAGGTGGTGCACGACGCCGACACCGGCCACGCCAAGTCGGATGAATCCCTGTGGTTGCGGTTCACGCTCGACACGGTCGGCAAGATCGACTGGCCGCGCGACCGTCACGGCCGCACGGCCTTTCCCGAAGGCTTCGACGCACTGGCCGTCAAGCGCGGCGCGCCGCTGCATCCGCCTGGACGCGATGTACGGTGCATCGTGTCGGTGGGCATGCTCACCGAGGGCTGGGACTGCAACACGGTCACGCACATCGTGGGGCTGCGGCCGTTCATGTCGCAACTGCTGTGCGAACAGGTCGTCGGCCGTGGGTTGCGTAGGCGCACCTACGACGTGGGCGACGACGGCTTGATGACCGAGGAAGTCGCCAAGGTGTTCGGCGTGCCCTTTCGCGTGGTGCCGTTCAAGGCCAACGCTGCCGCCCCGGCGCCGCCGGTCGCGAAGCGCTACCACGTGCAGGCGCTTCCGGGCCGCGCCGCGCTGGAGATTCGCTATCCGCGCGAAGTGGAGATGAAGGCATCGCGGCCGAACAACGCCGGGCGGCATTCTCTGAGCGGACCCGGCCGGCTCGAGCGTGTGGATCTCAATCCCTACCGCGCCGGAAGCCGCATGCAGTCATTGGTGTTCCAGATGGCCGCTGCGCTCACGAAGAGCTACGTCGAGAGTGGACAGTGCGAGGCGCCCGCGCATGCGCTCTTTCCGCAGACCGCCGCGATCGCGCAGCGCTACGTCGACGACAAGGTGGTGCCGGTGAAGCCGACCGAGAAGGTGGACGCGTTCCTGTCGCCCTATTACGGCTGGGCCATCGAACGGCTCACGGCGGCCCGGGCTCCACGGCTGACGTGGACTACTGGACCAGCAAGGACGTGCGCGAAATTCTGGACGCGAGTTAGCCCTGGGTTAGCCCGGCTACTTCGCCATCGACTTCTTGATCGCCTCGACCGTCACCTGCGTGCGGAACGCGACCATCCGCTTGCGCTCGGGCATGCGGATGGCGTCGGTGCCCACGGTGGCGATGATGGCCGAGATGTCGTCGTCGCCGTGCAAGCCTTCCATCTGCTCGTGGATGCCGAGCTCGCGCGCTTCGAACGCCTCGACATCGGCGTACCGCACCGCCTTGCAGGTGGCCGGCGAGAGCACGATCGTGCCGGGCGACAGGCCGGGCCGCCCATTCCCCTGCGTCCCGGCAATCCGCCCTGTCGCCAGGGGATTGGGTGGGATAATCAGGGCTCTGTCAACCAGCGCTAATAGCAGAGCGGCAGAAGAATGACGCGACGAACACGACTAGTACTCTTGGGCTCTGCGTTGCCTGGGGCGAGCCTTCACGGGCAGGCCCCGGCGCCGCCACAGGTGCCCGGAAGCAGCGCAGCGCTCACCGTCGCGCAGACGCGCGATGCTTTCAGTCCGCCCGACTGGCATCCGGCGGGTCATCCGCCGATGACTGAGGCAGTCGCACATGGCTGACGCCCCGAGATGCGCGCGTGCGGGTTCTGCCATCTCGTCAACGGCCAGGGTCGACCAGAGAATGCGCCGCTCGCAGGTGTGCCGGCCGCCTACATCGTCCAGCAGATGGCCGACTTCAAGAACGGCGCTCGCAAGAGCGCCGAACCGGAGATGGAACTGCCGGGCGCGATGATTCAGGACGCGAAGGCCGCGCACGACGAGGAGATCCGGACCCCAACCAACGACGGCACTGAAGCGCTCGGCCAGCGCATTGTCGAGATACCCGAGGACGTTAGATGGCGCTCGCGAAGAAGATCCCTCCCCTGATCAAGGTCGTCATCGTCCTGCTGGTCCTGGCCGGCGGCGGATGGTTGTTCGTGCGCTCGGCTCGAGACGCAAGGGCCGAGCCCTACCAGATCGCCGCATCGCACTTGCAAGGCTGGACGCTCGGCATTGATACCGCCGCCGATTCGCAAGGCTCCGTCGTGTCCCTGCGGCCGCCACCTGAGTTGCCGATGAACCTGTTCCGGCAGTTGTTCAGCCGGCAGATGGAATCGATGGGCACGCTCAGCATGCCGGGCATTCCGCTCGCGCTCCGACAGGAGTTGCCCGCCACGCTGACGCCGGACCAGGTGCTGGCACTCGCGCAGTTGGCCGGACTCGATCGCGCGACGATGACACCGACCTGCATCGGCTACCGGCGCGTATCGGCCATGGGCGTGACGCGGCAGTTGTATTACGTGTTGTTCACGGTGTCGGGATTCGACGCCTTCCGCGCCGCGCTGGCGCAGCAGGCGGGTCCCGGTTTCAAGCCAGAGGCGCTGTTGCCGGTGCTGATGATGGCGGCCCAGCCCGACTTCACAGGCTGGATGCCGATTGGCGCCGACGCCGCGCGCGATTGTGTCGCGCCGGTCACGGTGGAGTAGTCGCGTCGCGTCTTCGCGGAGTTGGGAACGGAGTGTCGCAGACGCCTGGTCCACGGCTTTGTTGACCGCGGCCGGTGACGCGGCTATCGTCCCCATGGATGAGAATCTGCACGTGACACACCCGCTCACCACGACGCCGCGCCGGTTCGCCGTCGGCCAGGAGCGCGTGCTCTGCGACCGCGACGTGACAGCGGAGTTGGCTCGAGTCGAGATGGACGTCGGTCGAGCGCCAGTGCCAGTGACGCGCGAAGGCGCCTCGCGACGTCGCTACTTCGTCAGCACGCGGCCCGGCCGTTCGGCTCCGGCGGTCGTGCCGGTCCACACGAGCCCGCCGTTCACCCACACCTTCGCGATGCCCGTCGCGAGCGCGCGCGGCTGCTCGAAGGTGGCATGGTCGATCACCGTGGCCGGGTCGAACAGCACGAGGTCGGCCTTCATGCCTTCGCGCAGCAGGCCGCGGTCTTTCAGGCCGAGCCGCGCCGCCGGCAGCGCCGTCATCTTGCGAATCGCCTCGGGCAGCGTGAGCCACTGCTTTTCGCGCACGTAGAGTCCGAGCACGCGCGGAAAGGTGCCGGCGCCACGCGGATGGTTGTTGGCGATGCCGCCGTCGCTCGCCACCATCACCCACGGCTGCTGATAGAAGGTGCGCAGGTCGGACTCGATCATGGCGTGGCCGATCATGCCGGCGTTCTCGTCCTTGGCGAAGCGCACGTAGGCCTCGATGTCGGAGATGCCTTCGGCCCGCGCCGCCTCGTCGAGCCGCTTGCCGATGTACTGGGGATACGACGCCCAACGCGTGATCTGCACGTTCTTGGCGCCGCCGATGTCGTCGAGGCCGCGCTTCACGCTGGCCGGATCGTCGTATTTCTTGTTCGGGATGAGCACGCGCGGCGTGGACTGCCACGCCAGGTAGGGATAGGCGTCGGCCGTCACGTCGACGCCGCGCTTCTGCGCCGCCTCGACCAGCGCCACCACCTCGTTGGCCTTGCCCCACACGCCCTGTGTGCCGAGCTTGATGTGGGTGATCTGCACGGGCAGCTTCGCGCGCTCGCCGATGGCAATCGCTTCACGCACGGCGTCCATCGTCAGATCCGCCTCGTCGCGGACGTGCGAGATGTAGAAGCCGCCCTTCGCGCCGGCGGCGCGCGCCATCTCCACCACTTCTTCGATGTCGGAGTAGCTGCCCACTTCGTACTCGAGGCCCGACGACAGGCCGGCGGCGCCCTCCGACATCGCCTGATCCACGAGCGCGCGCATGCGGACGTTCTCGGCCGGCCGCGCCTTGCGTTTGTAGTCGGCGCCCATCACCTGCTGACGGATGGTGGCATGCCCGGCCAGCACCACGACGTTGACCGACGGCGGATTGGCGCGCAGCCGCGCGACGTACCCGGCCAGTGGCCACGGCGAGCTGCCGTCCTGGCCCACGGCCAGCGTGGTGATGCCCTGCGACACCTGCGTGATCGCCGCGGGCTCCTTCTCCAGCCCCTCGGTGGAGTGGTTGTGCGCGTCGATGAAGCCCGGCGCGAGCACGAGACCGGCGCCGTCTACCACTGCCTCGCCGCTGGCCGGTGTGACGGCGCCCACCGCGGCAATCGTGTCGCCAGTGACGCGCACGTTCGCCTGGCGCAAGGGCCCGCCCGACCCGTCGGCAATCTGCGCGCCGACGATGACGACACTGCGGGTTTGCGACGCGGGCACGGCGGGCGCAGCCAGGGTGACGAGCAGGGCGACTCCGAGGGCACGAGCGAGACCAAACATGGCAGCAGTATATCGGCGCGGCGCATCCGCGCGAGCGCATCGGCAGGGCCACGCGGGATGGGCGAGGTGTTCCGGGCGCGCGATGCGCGGCTGAAACGCGACGTGGCGTTGAAGGTATTGCCGGCCCTCACCATCGAGGCGCAGGCCACCGAGATCCGGCTGGTCGTCAACTTCCTGGACGAACTGCGCGCCCGCGTGAAGTGATCCAAGGAGACGGTGTCACGGATTCTTCACGCACTGGGCGGCGCCGCCACCGTTTCTTCCCTGGACCGGGTCGGCACCGGCAGGCACGCCCGGCACGCGCTGCTCGCCGCCGGGGTGATGCTCGTAACGTCGATCGGCCTGGTCGCCTTCCTCCGTTCCCTCTGACCGCGCGCGGCCCCGAGCACTTTCGTGCAGCGCGCGCCGGCGCCCTGTGGCATCGGCCCGGCCGGCCGATACTACGTGCGCGGAGCCGACTGCGCCATGACCGACCTGCGGGTGCCCACGACCAGACAACCCGTCACCATCACGTGCACCGACGGCCGCGCCGTCGACGGGCACATCTTCATGCCGTCGCAATCGTCGCGCCACATGGGGCCGATGCGGGCCGACGAGTGGAGTGACACGGTGCCCACGTTCTTTCCGTTCCGGGCGCGCGATGCCGCATGCTCCACCATCTTCAACGTGGCCGCCGTGGTGGCGTTCACGGTGCCGGTCGACGGCGCCGAGGCGCAGGCCGACGCGCGTGACGCCGCCCTGGTCGACGCGCCCATGGCGCGCGTGGCCGTGGACGCCGCCGGCGCCAGCTTCGAAGGGCACGTCATCATCGACATGCCGCCCGGACACCAGCGCGTGGCCGACTGGCTGAACGCGCCGGCCCCCTTCATCACCGTGCGTGCGCGCGGCCATCAACATCTCATCCACAAGCGGCACATCACGCGCGTCGCAGAACTGCCCGAGAGCGGGAACTGACCATGGACGTCCCGACCCCAACCACTGCCACCACCACCCCCACGCCGTCAGCCGCGCCGGCGCCCTCGGACGCCGCGGCCAATGGGATGCGCGCGCTGCTGCGCGCGCTGGTGCAGTTGAAAGCCTCTGACCTGCACGTGTCGGCCGCCAACACGCCCGCCGTGCGGCTCGACGGCGAGATGACGCCCGTGCCCGGCTGCCGCGCCCTGTCGAGCCAGGAGACCGAACAGCTCCTGCTCTCGATTGCCCCGCCGCGCGCGCGCGAGGAATTCCAGCGCCGCCACGACGCCGATTTCGCCTACGAGATCGAAGGGCTGAGCCGCTTCCGCTGCAACTTCTTCGTCGACCGCAAGGGCATGGGCGGCGTGTTCCGCGTGATCCCGAGCACGATCATGACCGCCGAGTCGATGGGCCTGTCACCAGAGATTCTCGACCTGTGCCGACTGTCCAAGGGCCTGGTGCTCGTCACAGGGCCGACCGGCTCGGGTAAGTCGACGACACTCTGCGCGCTCATCGACTACATCAATCGGACCCGCGCCGATCACATCATCACCATCGAAGATCCCATCGAGTTCGTGCACGAGAACAAGAAGTGCCTGGTGAACCAGCGCGAGGTGGGTGAGCACACCGACTCGTTCAAGGACGCGCTGCGCGCGGCGTTGCGCGAGGACCCCGACGTGGTGCTGGT
>Ga0335394_10004299_pt1 | contig 16171 bp, 13 predicted proteins | sample MAT03_FD_205741 | JGI IMG/M metagenome (GOLD analysis project Ga0335394, IMG submission 205741) | Freshwater microbial communities from Lake Fryxell liftoff mats and glacier meltwater in Antarctica - MAT-03 (spades assembly) (version 2) ... | reverse complement strand
GGGCTGAACTCCATCCAGCTGGCACGCGTTTGCACATGGCGCAATTTGAGAACGCAAACTGGCGCCACTACCCGCCCTTGAACGAGCGCAGCGTGGGGCCGCGTGCCTTCGCCTTAACGCGTGATAATAGGGGGCAAAGCGCCGTAGCCTGGCAATGGGACCAAGAAGGCGCGCTCGAACTTCGCCGCTACAATGGCGATCCCTCGCAACCCAAAGCTGAGTTAGTTCGTGCTAGCACGACCCCCTGCAGCTTCCCCCCAGACGGGCCGACATTTCCAACGCTCCTGAGCCAAACGGGATGCTACACGGATATGGCTTCCCGCACGACTTCGCCCGATCTGGTCGCGTATGAGCTCAATTCGCCGCTTTGGTCCGACGGTGCACTCAAGCGCAGATTCTTTTCCATTCCAGTGGCGAGCACACTTGGGTTCGAGCCAGAAGGAGCACTCCGACTATCTATCGGGAGTGTTTTGGTTAAGGAGTTCTGGCTCGAAGCAACCAAGGGCGTAGCGTCGAGCGCGTTCCCAATGGAAACTCGTTTTATGGTTAAACGGTGTGAGGCAGGTGAATGCGTGGAGCCTTGGCAGGGGTATAGCTACCGCTGGAACACAGGCGGCACCGACGGTTCCCTGTTAGCTGCCGCTGAAGGCGGCGCGGTGCCGTGGCTCTTGGATTCTGGGCAACAGCATCAGCACTTTTATCCAACCCGTGACCAATGTGCGCTCTGCCACCACTCGAGCGTGGGATTCGCACTGGGTTTTCAGGCTGGGCAGCTCGACCGCAACGGGGTATGGGGGACTCTCGTCGACAACCAGTTGGAGGTCTTTGATCGGGCGGGTTTACTCGACGCGGACTTCATGTCGGCCCGCTCCACCGCATTCAGCCTCCCGAGCCCCGCCGATCTCTCGTTTTCAAAAGAAGCGCGAGCGCGTGCCTACCTCCACGCCAACTGTTCCCACTGCCACAATCCGCAAGGCGAGCGGAGCACCATTGACTTCCGTTTCAGCGCGCCGCTCGCTAGCGACAATATTTGCAACCACTTGACGCCCACCATTCCCGCCACCTCGCTTATCCTGGAAAGGATGAAGAGCCGGCAGGGGAATCAAATGCCGCCGCTTGCCACCTTCCAAGAAGACGCACTCGGGGTTCAGGCTGTGGAAACCTGGATCAGTAGCCTCAACAACTGCCCCTGATCGAGGCTACTGCAACAGCCGCACCTGATCAAGGCTACTGCCTCCGAGCGCTCCGTCGACGGCGGGCTAACGTCAACAGAACAGCACCGAGAGCAACATACGCGCCGGGTCCGCCAGCGCCAGTATTCCCCACCAAGCGGCAGGAACAGCTACTTTCAGTGTCGGGCGCTCTCGGTGGCACTGCGTCGACAGAGTCGCCCCCTGCGCCCCCTGCGCCCCCTGCGCCCCCTGCCCCCGGCCGACCCGCTTCTGCAGCGGGCCCTCCGCCTTGACCAAAAACGCCCCCAGCACCGGCTCCGCTCAGCATTGCGCCGCCCCCGCCAAACATCCCTCCCGTTCCACCTGCCGCGCGCATTCCACCTGCCGCGGGCATTCCACCCATTCCACTGACTCCACCCATTCCACTGACTCCACCCATTCCACTGACTCCACCCATTCCACTGACTCCACCCATTCCACCTGAACCGAGCGGCACGACGGGCAGCCCTGGAAGATCGAGCATCCTCTCGCACGCATCCCCAATCCCGTCCTGGTCAGTATCAACTTGCGCTGTATTCACCAAGCTGCGGCAATTATCGCAGAGATCCCCGATGCCATCTTGATCGGTGTCCGCTTGACGCGCGTTCGGAACCGAAACGCAATTGTCGCGTGCATCAGCAATACTATCCTGATCAGAGTCGAGGCCAAACTCCGCCGTTAGATTGAAACTGTCGTTGCCCCTATGGGTGTGAGTTTGTCCGAGAGCATTCGACCAACTCTGATACACGAACTGTGCTTCCACCAAGTTTTGTGGCGACCGCGCCGAGAGCTCAACCTCCGCATTCTTAACCAGGGTGTGGACGCTGGGCGTTGGCTGAACCAGCCCCCCGAATGCCAAACTTAGACCCGGTGGATTGGTGGCTAGCCCGAGTGTGACAGTCGATGGCAACACTTCAACCACAGTCGAGGCGCTCGCACCGAGGGAGTCGGTCGCGGTGAATTTGACTTCGATTCGCGATGGGTAATGAGCGTTCGGAAGTTTGACCGAACCAGTGATCCCGACCAAGGTTGCGAGCAGGCTCGTCGTGCAAGCGCCTTGTCCGCAATCATGCAAGCTGACGTCAATCCGAACTTGGGAAGGCGCGAGCACCCCATCCTGGAGATCCGAAGCCGACCCTTCGATCGTCAACGTATCGCCCACCGACCAGAGGTCCGTCAAAAGAGGCTTCACGATAGAGAGGCTCGGAGGGCTGTTATTGGCCGTGAGCGGGAGAGAAGTGGTGGCCTCCTTTTCCCCATCGCTCACGCGGAGCCACACGGTTTCCGTGCCCGTCCGTTGAACGGTATAGCTGAGGCTGCCAAGCGTTGAATCATCGAACTCGCCGTCGGCATCCAGATCCCATGCGTACGTCAGGGTGGCACCCTCGGGATCGATGGAGGCAGTGGCGCTCAAGGAAACCTGCAACGGAGCAAAACCAAATGCTGGCGCAGCGGTGATCTTGGCGGTCGGGCGTTGGTTGGTTGTTTTCCAATAGATGCGGCGTACGGTGCCTGAGCCATGGGCGACGTAGTAGATGTCCCCATTCGGCCCCCGGCGTAGATCCACCGGTGAACTCGCCCCCGCAAGTACTGTTTCAATGGGTGCGGCCGCGTCGGGTAAGCCATTCGAGCCGGCCTTGATTGCCCACACGCAATTGCGGCGCACGTCGGTAAACAAAAGTGAGCCGTCGAGCGCGTTGGGGTAGTCCCCACCCGCGTAAAATTCGACGCCCGAAATAGCCGAATCCGATCCACCCGCGCGGCACGCTGCGAGGCCGGGAGCTTGACCGTGTTTGTATTCGTAAGCGGGCGACGTCAGGCTTGCCGGAGCGCCCAACGTGCCGGCCTTCAGATCCTTGCAGAACTGACGAGCCCCGTAGCCGCCGTGGGCTGCTGTGCCCTCGTAACAAGGCCACCCAAAGTTCTCGATGAGGGCGTCCGAAGGGTCCGCAATCCTGTTGATTTCTTCCCAGGCTCCCCAACCAACATCTCCGATCCAAAGCTCGCTCGTTTTAGGGCGTACCGTCATCCGAAACGGGTTACGGAGGCCAATCGCAATCACGCGAGCCGAGCGCGCATCCCCACTCCAAAACAAAGGATTCGTGGCAAGACCTAGTCCCGTTTCCGGATCCAGCCGGAGCACAGTTCCAGAATAGCCCAATGGATCGAGAGGCGTGAGCAGATCCTGCGAACGAAATGCTCCCCCCTCAGCCGGCGGATCGCTGCAAGGATTGGTAGTAAGGCCGAGCTGCCCGAAATCTACGGTGTTGTAGCTCCCCCCTTCGCCAGCACTCACGTACAGGGCGCCATCCGCACCAAACGCGAGATCCCCAATAGAATGGCTCGCAAACTGCTGGCAATATTCCTCGTTGAGCAAGATCTGTTCACTGCCTACCAACCGGTTATCTCCGCCAATCTGCAGCCGCGAGAGGCGCCCCATGACGATGCAGCTGCCGTTGTTGGAATTCGTGCAGGCGTCCGAATAGGCTGGTGTCATTCCACCCGGAGGTGCGTCGAGCGTGTACAGAACGTACACGTACGGCGCATTCGGGAAGTTAGGGTGCAACGCCATGCCCAAAAGCCCGCGATCCGATTGGGACATCACGGCTTGCGACAAATCCACGAAGGTGTCAGGGGTGGTGTCGGTGAGCGAAGAGTACACCTTGATGGTGCCACGCTTCTCAGCCACAAACACCCTCCCATCCGGAGAGAACTCTAACGCCGTCGGCAGGGTGAGGTTACTGATCACCACTTCCTGATCAAAGGACTGCGCGTGGGCGTGTCCTCCCATTGCGAGCGCGAAGAACGTTGCCCCAAGCCCAGCTATTAAAGAGTACCGACCCATACCTGGCCTAGCCACTCATCTTAGCCATGCGCGCTTGCATTTCGTCGGGCGTCAGATCTTCCTTGTGCGTCATGATCGACCAGCGCTGCCCAAAAGGATCTTTCACCGAGCCTGCGCGATCGCCGTAGAACTTGTCGGCCAGGGGCTCGATCACCGTAGCGCCCGCGTCGACCGCGCGCGTGAACACCGCATCGCAATCCTCCACGTACAGGCAGGTCAACGAAGACGTGCCTGCCCACTCTGGCCCGCCAGAACCGAGCATCACGATCGAGTCGCCAATCTTCAGCTCCGCGTGTGCGATACTGCCATCCGGCATCGGCATGCGCATGGTTTCCTGCGCATCGAACGCACGCTTGTAGAAATCGATCGCCTCCGCGCATTTCGAAATGACTAGATACGGAGTGATGCTGCCATACTCGGCTGGAATGGGTGAAACCTTGCTCATGCTGTCCTCCTGGGTTTAGCGCGGAGCCTAACATCCTCCCGTCAACGGCGAAGCTGAATAGTAAACAGTACTTTTCGCGCCTTCGGGGGCCCAAGGCCCGCTTGGGATGGGATGGCGTGAGTGCTTGCCCCCGCCGGCTAGCGTTTCGTGCGCGCCGCCAGGGCTGCGAGGTGGTCTGTGGCACGCTGCTCCAGACTCCGGGCACCTGTTGAACGGGCGATATCGATGGCTTCGCGATAAATCTCGGTCGCAGCTCGGGGATCGGTCCCCTCCAGCTGTTCGCCGCGGAACCGGAGGAGTTCGGGTAAATACACGCTCTCGTTGTGTGCGATTGCAAAGGCGATCATTTCGTCGGTTAGACGGCGTGCCTCCGCGACGTGGCCAGAGAGCCTCAGCACGTCGATCAATACCAGTGCGATCAGGGTGGAGCACGTGGAGACTTCGTTTAACCGATGACGCAAGCCGCTGAGCAGCGGTTCAATCACCTCAAGCGCGAGCGGGGCATGCTGGGCCTCTGCCCACAGTGCAAAGGCTTTGGCCTCCATCAGGAGCCCCTGGTCCACAGAGGCTACCTGAACCGCGAGCAACGCTTCTTTCTCGACGATGGCTAGCGGATCGCGCCGCAGATACCGGAGCCGCGCGAGTACCACGTGGGCGAGCGCCAGCAGAATCGGAATCTTGAGTTTTTCGGCAAGGTCGATCGTCTCTAACGCTTCCTTGAGTGCGCGCTCGGAGTCTCCGACGACCCAGCGCACGCAGGCGAGATGTCCCAACGCCAGCGCCCTGCCGGCGAGGTTACTGTGAAACACAGATCCCTGACCTTCGAGAGGGACCAGCCTCTCGAACAGGCGAAGCGAAGTGGCCAGATCTGCGCTAAAAAAGGCAATGTACGCTCGCGCGAAGATCCCAGCATGCAGCAGCGCCGGATCCAGATCGTGCGCCTGTTCGATCCGCTCAAGCTCGGAGGACAGCTCCGTCGACAGATCGTATTGCGCGACGATCATGCGGTAGTTGCACAGTTGCGTGATGGCCGCATACACGCTCGGAGCGTCACCGAGTGAGCGAGCGATCTCGATGGACCGCGCGTAGACCGCGAGCGGCTCACGGCCTGCGAAGGTCGCTCGAAACGAGTTCGAGCTGAGTTGCTGAGTCATCGTTCCCAGGATCTGGAACTCGAGCAGGTCGCGCCCCCGGCTTGGCACCACGCGCGGCAACAGATCCAGCGCGCGTGCGCACAACGCAACGGCATCGGAGGTTGCGTAGCGCTGCGCTGCCTGGCGCCCCGCTGCTAGGTAAGCAGGAACTGCACGCTCCGCATCGCCGGCAGCGTCGAAGTGCTTGGCGAGCAGGTGTGAGATCTCGTCTGCGCGCGGATCGCCCGCGAGTGCCTCCGCCACAAGCCGATGCCAGCGCTGCCTGCGCACCGGACTGCTGCGCTCGATACAGACCTCCTGAACCAGCGCGTGGTTGACGCCATAGCGAGCATCTGGTTCTGCATGCAGGAACAAGGACCGACGCACGAGCGAATCGCACGTGTCGTCGACCCGCTCGACCGATAGCTCGAGGGCGGCTGCGACGAGGTTTGTCGAAAACTCGGTGCCCACGATGCTCGCGGCCTCCAGCACTCGCTGCTCCTCCGCCGATAACCGATCGATCTGCATGTCGATCAGCTGCTTGATGCTGGCGGGTCGGTGCGCCTGGATCTCGTCAATCGATACGGACAGGATCCAGCGACCCTCGCGCTCGGCAAGCATCCCGCGGCCGGAGAGTTCTTCGAGTAGGGACACCATGAAGAGCGGTGTTCCACCCGTGATCTTCCAGACCAGCTCTGTTAGTTGCGGCGGAAACGCGTGGCCTGCAAAGCGCCGGTCGATGAAGCTCTGCACCTCCGGGATGCCGATCTTCTGGACCTCAACCGCGAGTGCGCTCGATCGTGCGACGAGGGAGCGCATCACAGGATTGAGCGGATGGTCGGGGCTCTGGATCTCTGCGTGTCGTGATGTGGCAATCACAAGCAGCTTCGCGCGTTCCTGGCGCTGACCAAGTCGAGACAGGAGATCGATCGTGGCGACATCGGACCATTGCAGATCTTCGAGCACGAGCACGAGCGGATCCTGTGAGCATATCGCCTCAAGCGCTTCGCTGAGCTCACGGAGCTGCCTCGATTCGTTGCTGCCCGCTGCGCGCCGCGTGACCTCAGCGAGTTGCTCGTCCGCGATGAGGTGCGGGATCTGCAGGACAAACGACGGCGCATAGCGGACGAGTGCTGCAAGCATCTGCGCACCGCGCCCCGAACGCGTGAGCGCCGTGAGGGTCTCGATGATCGCAAGGTACGGCTCTGGGCTTCCGTGCTGCTCGAAACAGGCTCCACGCGCTATGTTCACCGTGCGTGGATCGAGACCGCCGAGGAACGCGCGGACGAGCGTCGACTTGCCGATCCCGGGCTTTCCGGTGACAAAGCACAGCTGCCGGCTGCCCCCACGCGCACGCTCAAACGCCGCGCGCAATAACTCGATCTCAGCATCACGCCCGACGACGAGTGGATCGACGTCGATGATCTCTTGCGTATGTTCCACGTCAACGTCGTCGCGGAGCTCAGCCACGAAGCGGTAGCCGCGCCCGATCACGGTCTCGATCACACCTTCGCCGAGCACTTGTCGCAGCTCGTGCAAGTGGCTGCGCATCGCGCTGTCGCTGACCACCGCACCGCGCCAGACCTGCGCTAGCAGTTCCTCGTGCGTGACGAGTTTCTTCGGATGCGCAACGAGGTGGCGCAGGATGGCAAACGGCTTTCTGCGTAAGACGAGCAACTTCTCGCCCTTCCACAACCGTTCTTGGTCGGAATCCATGCGAAATGGCGGAAAAACGATCATGAAGGGACTCTTCTAGCGCAGTGCGAGTGGCGATCCAACGCGGATTGGACGCCCCGGCCCGAATCCAACGGACATCCAACACCAGTGGACAAGTGCGGTCGGCATGCTGAGTCCATGCAAACGCTTCGACAGCTCGTCGCCGGAACCGACTTCAGCACCTGCGCGGAATGCGCGCTTGAGACTGCCATTGAGCTCGCCCGCACCACGTTTGCCCGAGTCACGGTGGTGCACGTTTGCGAGCTGGGCGTCGCTGAGTTCGACGACGAGCGCATCCGCCAATGCAATGAGGCGCTGTCCGAGATCGTGGCCAAGCACCGGCACTCCAACGTCGAGGTCACGGGCGTCCTGCGCGTCGGCAAGCCGTGGGAGAAGCTCGACAACGTGGCGGCCGAAGTCGGCGCCAGCCTGATCGTGATCGGTCGCCATGGCGCAGGCCATGGCCCGCACGCACAGCTCGGCTCGCTCGCGCACCACCTAGTTAACTCCGCAAACCGGTCCGTGCTGACCGTCGCCTGCGACTTCAACTGCTTCGACGCCGAAATACACCCAACCAACCATCAATAAAGAAAAGGGCAAAACATCATGAAAAACATCAACACCTTCAATTCAATTGCCAAAGCCTCCCGGCGTGTTCTCATTCCGACACTGGGCCTCGCCGTGCTCTTGAGTGCGAACGTCTCCCAGGCCGCGGAGAACTATTCTGGCTGGAGCATGAACTTCACGCCTGTACTCATTCCAAAAAAGGATGGCTACCGCTTCGGCGGGGGCGTCGATCCGGAAGTGAAATACACACTCGACCAAGGCTCAGCTCGCCTGAGCGCTGGGCTGCGGGTTGGTGGCTACTACGCGAGAAATCTGTTCGGCGTGGTGGCTATGCCCACCCTGCGCCTCACCATCCCCGTGGGTCCCGTCGAGCCTTATGTGGCGTTTGGGATGGGCCAAGGTTGGATCCCGAAGAACGGAGATGAAGGCATCGCGACGATGTCTCGACTCGGTGTCGTGTTTCGCCTTAGCAAGAGCCTCGCAATCGGAGTCGAAGGCACCGTGCAAAAGATCGAAGACACGAATTTTCGATTTCCGTCACTCGGCTCGATGATCTCCTTCGATCTGTAGGACTCGAGGGGACACCATGAACACACCATTTGATTTTATACTCACAAGAACCGACTTCCGTGTGCCCGCAATGCTGATGGCCTTAGTGCCCATCGTCATCCACGTGATCACTGCCACACTGTTCTGCGTTCTTGGTGCCTTCCAATTCTCGGCATCGTTTCGGATTCGTTAACCTGGTTGATATCGCCGCGCGGGCTCGCTGCCTGCGCGGCCGCATCACTGATCCCCGTGGGCCAATGACCAACAGGAAGGAACGCCACTCATGACTAATCAGAACCTAACGAGATCCCTCAAAAAAGCCGCCTTCCGCGTACCGGCAATGCTGATCGTCCTGAGCCTCGTTCCGATCCTGGGAGGCGTCGCGCGCCTCAAGAACCTATCCTCGGGTGCCGCCGTGACAGCCGAGAACGCCAGATTCTCGGCTGCACCAGTCCCCATCGTCATCCACGTGATCACCGCCACGCTGTTCTGCGTTCTTGGTGCCTTCCAATTCTCCGCGGGGTTTCGGTTTCGTTGGCCTTCTTGGCATCGCCGCGCGGGAAGATTTCTCGTGCTGTGCGGTGTCTTAGCTGGAATCACCGGCTTGTGGATGACGGCACTCTATCGGATCCCGACGAACCTTCAGGGACCCATGCTGTATTGGGTTCGCTTAGTGGTGGCCTCGGCGATGGTCGCGTCGATCGTCATCGCCGTGTTGCGCATCCTGCGCCGGGACGTCGCCAGTCACGAGGCATTCATGATCCGGGCCTACGCCCTTGGACAGGGAGCAGGCACACAGGTGTTGATCTTGGGGCCATGGATGCTGTTCTCTGGTGAAACCGGGGGATTGACTAGAGACCTACTCATGACCTTGGCTTGGACGATCAATCTCATCGTGGCCGAATGGATCATCAAGCGGCGCGCCAAACCTTCGCCCCACCCACGCACCGCTTGCAGAAAGACAACATGGAACTCACTCAACTCAAGACTTTCATCGCCGTAGCTCGCGAAGGAAGCGTCACGCGCGCATCGGAGTTGCTGCACCTGAGTCAACCCGCCGTGAGCGCGCACATCAAGGCGATCGAGGATACGCTGGACCTGGCCTTGTTCGATCGCACGCCGCGAGGAATGACGTTGACCAGTGATGGCCAACGGCTGCTGACCAAGGCGGAACAGACGCTTGGTGCCCACCAAGAGCTGATGGACGAGGCCACGCGCATCAAGGGACGTTTGACTGGCAGGCTCCGCCTCGGCGCGGGCAGCAACTCGAACAACGAGGCTGTCGGAAAGCTCCTCACACACCTCTCGGAGCGCTGTCCTGAAGTGGAGGTAGCCATCAAGCACGGCACTTCGCTGGATATCCTCGCGGGCATCCGCAACGGCACTCTGGATGCTGGCTTTTACAATGAAGGTGGCGAGCCCGACCCAGAGCTAACCACCGTTGAAGTATCGCGCTTCAGCACCTACCTCGTGTCTCCGCCCGGGCTTATTGCGATGTCTGCCCCCTTGGACTGGGAGGCTCTTGCACGCTTGGCATGGATCTATCCGACATCCAGCGCCTGTTGTGGACGGACCGCAGAGGGGTTGTTCACGACGCATCACATCCGGCCTAAGAAAATCATCAGCGTCGATCGCGAGAGCGTCACGCGCACATTGATTGCCGGCGGCCTCGGCGTCGGTCTGCTACATGCGGATACCGCAGTGGAATCCCAAGCTCGCGGCGAGGTTGAGCTCTTGTTCGAATCTCAAAACTTGGTACGAGTTCTGTTTGCACATCTGGCCAACCGTGCTCAAGATCCTCTGTTGAATGCCGCCACATCGATCATGCAGACGGCCTGAATCCTTCGATTTTTCGCGCTGGATTCATGAATTACTTTCCACCGAGCGAGACGCCAGCACGGCCGCGATGATGAAGGAAGCGAGTGCCGTGAACGCGCCCACCGCGAATGCCGCGCTATAGCCGAGGGTGCCCACGACCACGCCAAGTACTGGAACACCGAACCCCATCGTCACATCGAAGCAGGCCGCGTACGCGCCCAGTGCGACGCCTCGGCTCTGTGGCGGCACGTCCCGGATCGCCTCGACGCCGAAGGAGGGAAACGCCAGGGAGAACCCAAGTCCCGTGAGGGCTGCTGCGGCTACCGCCATCGCACCCGATGTCGCGAGCCACATTCCAAGCTGGCCCGCCGCCGCCACAGCCGCTGACGCCATCGCGACACGCGCGCCACCAAACCGGTCGGGAAGGCCTGCGAAGAACAACCGCGCGAGGACGTACGCAGCGCCGAACGCGCTCATCGCGAGTGCGGCATGGGACCATGCGTGTTCGCTGAAAAGGAGCGTCGAGAAAGCAGCGATGGCGCCGAACCCAAGCGCACACAGCGACAAACCGGCGCCCGGGAGCCAGATCAGCCTGGCCACCCGGTAGAAGGGAAGCCTCACACCTCCGACGGGTTGCACAGCTCGGGCGAAAAGCGCGGCGCCAATCCCTGGCAAAGGTGACAGCGCGGCCGCGATCGACATTCCGACGAACCCGACGCGAGCATAGAGTGCCGATCCGAGGGGAGAACCCGCCGCGAGGGCGCCGTACATGGCGATCCCCACCCACGCCATGACGACTCCGGAGCGCTCGCGGCCCGCAAGCGCGACGCCCCAGGCAAGCGCGCTCGTGATGACCAGGCTCTCACCGAGGCCTAGTAGACCTCGCCCAAGCAGCAAGACCGCCAAGCTAGCGAAAATATTCGGCACCGCGGACGACAAGGCGTACATGGTGCCGGCTAGCACGGACACCGCGAGACCCAGGAGCGCCGCGTTGCGCGGTCCACCCTGGTCGGAGCGCGTGCCCGCCGCATGACGAGTCAGTAATGTCACCCACGACTGCGCGCCGATCGCGAGCCCAACCACGAACGACCCAAAACCGAGTGTTTCGTGAACCCGGAGGGACAGAATCGGCAGCGGAAGGCCCATCGCGAGGAACTCCATGAAGACCATCACGCAAATGGGGGTGAGTTCTCGCCACAACGGGGTCGCGGAGGAACGGATCTCCACAGCGGCTGGAGATGATTGTCCGGCAGCGGCTGCTTTCACCGGACCTGAAGAGGGAAGAGTTTGAGATGTCATGAGGTCAGTCTTCTGGCTCAAGCCACAACAATCCAATCGTACGTTTGTAGGTCAGCCCTCAGCGAAGCTGATGGCTCGTCAGTGTCCCGCCGGAATTAGCGAAGCCGTCGCAAGCGCGGCGAGATACAGACCAAGACCATAGACAGTGTGCGTCATCAGGCTCTTGATACTGTTGAACACGGGCCTGGGCGTCTTCGACGATGCGATCCCTGCCCCCAAGGCTGGCTGCAAGATGAACAATGGCGCCAGGACCGTCACAATCCCGATCAGGAGTGCGGGAAGCAAAGACGGCGATCGCGCCCACTTCAGACCGAACGTCGAAAGCAAGAGAGCTGCGAACGTGATTCCGAGCGAGTAGTGCGCACACCACCCCATCAACAACTCGCCTCTGATCGGGGTCGCCTTGGCTATGCTCGCATGAATCAAGCGTCCTTCTGGGAGGTGACCGATCCAGCGCCCGAGGAAAGCGAAATTCAGTGACGGTATTCCAAACCGCCTCAGAAACACCGCCCAAAGATCCATCCCCAGCGTAGCACCGCCGCCGATCAGAACGGTGCGCAGTACGAATTCAACGCTTTCACTCATGGAACCACCTACTTCGGAAGGCAATCGTTCGTGACATGAAAGAAGGTTGCTTCCTTGGCTGGAGGCGGTCCAATCGTTCTTCCGGATGTCAGCCCTCGGGTACGCTGAGGGCCCAAGAATCGAACGCGGTACCGAACTTCTCGTCGCGGTCGCGGGTTAAGAAGTCGGCTACGCACCGCGTGATACGACGTGTCGTCGACGTGTCGCACTAGAACATCACTGGAATATCGAGCTGAACCGCATTCGTTTGTTTTGTGAGCAAGGGCGCGTCGAATCCACGCGCGTCGAATCCGCGCGCATAGGAGATGCCTGGGCGGACCCAGGCGTGCTCGCCCAACCTGATGTGCACACGTGGGCCCACCACGACTGTGACCTTGTCCATATTCGCGTTCGAGATTGGCACGCGCACTCCGGTCATCGTGTCTAGAGTGGTCGGGTGAGAAAGCCACCGCTGATAGAGCAGATCGGCGCCCAGTGAGAAATGTGATCCGATGAAGTAGCCCAGGTGTGGCAACAGGCTCACTATGGTCCGTGCGACCTCGTCGGGACGATCCAGCTGGACGTAGTGGCTCGCGCCTTGGGCGATAATCTGCTCACCGTTGACAGCCTCTGCGGCGAGGGAGGCGAGCATCGTCTTCCACAGGGCCTTTCGTGCAGCTGAGCCAGGATGTTTGGTCGCAGTGAGAACACGAAGCGGATAGGAGCCGAACGCTCCCGCAGCGCGGATTTGGTCGGACGCCACGGCGAACGCGCGGTACTCCGCGATCACGCTCGTTGCCTGCGTTACAAGCGTGGATTCCGGGATACCGCAGTTGTCCAGCTTGGCCGTTTCGCAGGTGCTGAGAAAATCGCGGTGGCGGGGGTCGACGAGCACTGCACCCACCACCTCCTCAGGGTGTGATTTCGCGAACAGCTCCATGTACGTTCCGCCCATCGAATGCCCGACGAGCACGTACGGAGGCGCGTATCCCTGGGAAGCGAGTAGCGTCCGCAGCTCCTCGACGATCTGTTTCGGATCTCGCGGAGTCGTCGCCGGGCCGCTGGCGCCATAGCCAGGACGCGAGTAGGCGAAGATCGGCGCATGATGCGCGACCTCACTGGCGACCTCGTCCCAGGGTGTCCAGTCGTCGCCCAGCCCAGCCTCGAAGACGACGGTCGCGGCGCCACCAGCGCCGGCCGTCGCGATCTCGACCTGGTGGCCGTTGAACATCACTAATCTTGCGGGAACCCTGCTGCCGCAGGCCGTGAGGAGGGCAGCACCCAAGAAAAGCAGGGCGATGTGGAGATGAGGAATGCGGTTTGCGTGGGTCATGTGGAGCTCCTTGGTTGTTGAGGAGTCCCACAGATACGGCTTGCGCTAGCCGCGCACTTGAACGAACGGGCTACATTGATGGGTGCACAGCTTGGTGAAGCTGGGCCGCGCTCACGAGACGCGCAGTGAGTCTGCGGCGATGCCGAACATGCGCCGGAATGTCCTGCTGAAGTGCGACGAATCCGAGAAGCCCGCGGCATGCGCGGCATCGGTCAGCGATGAACCCGCCGAGAAGAGTTCGACGGCCCGCATCAAGCGCAGCCAGAGGAGGTAGGTGCGAAAGGGGAGTCCCGTGCTTTCGACGAAGAGGTGGCGCGCCCGTCCGCTCGACAGTCCTACGTGCGCTGCAGCTTCCGCCAGGCTCAGCGGGCTGTCGAGTCGTGCGGCCGCCCACGTCGACATCTTCCGCACGCGCGCTTCGGGCCGTAGATCCGCTTCGCCGCCGGGGACGAGCTGCGCGAGCAGGGTGCGGCCAAGTTCGGTGAGCGATTGATCAGTTCGGTGGGGAGCCTCGAAGCCTGCGACGAGCCGCGCGGGGAGCCCGACCAATCGCGCCGCGGGGATGGCAACCAAGGTCGAGTCGGAAAACAACGCACGCTGCAGTGCGCGGCCCGGCCGTCCTTCGGGATCGATGAACAAATGGGCCACCATGCTGCCTTCAGCCTCGAACGCGTGCTCCGTGTCAGGAGCAATCGCTACAGCTTCGCCGCTGACCTGACGGTCTCGACTTTCAAGGGTGAACGTTCCACGCAGCGCCAGCGTCACCTGAACCGCGTGGTGCGAATGGAAATCGGTCTTTGGATATGGCCCCTCACCGGGCCGCGTGCCGAGGACCCACAGGCTTGCTCCTTCCCAGAAGACCATGCGGCCGTGCGCCCTGGGTGCCATGCAGAGACCTTGCCCTTTCGTCCGCGTGAAGTCACCGTCGAAGCGGGCAAAGCCCCATTCTTTTAGCGTCTGAGCACTTCGCTCGGTGCGGAATAGCCGTTTCGTTCAAGTATCCAGTGGCCCGGTGCCCGCAGGATTGAGGCTTCTCAAACACCCAGGAGACTTCATGAACACTGCGCCCATTTCTCTTTCATCCCAATCCACTCTCACCTCACCCACGCTGGATCGCGCGTCGCTGCACGCGATGAAGAGCGGCCCAGCGTCGCAGCCTACGACGCGTATGCCGCGCGAAATCCACGTCGGCCTTGAGGCGCGCGAGCCCGCGTGGGAGATAGCGCCAGGCCGCACGGTCTCCGCGTGGGGCTTCCAGGGCTCCGTGCCGGGACCGACGATCGTTGCCCATGCGGGCGATACGGTTGTCGCGCACCTCGTTAACAACCTCCCTGAGCCAACCGTGATCCACTGGCATGGCGTGCGCCTGCCGGCGGCGATGGACGGCACCGAATGCGTGCAGCGCTTGGTGCTGCCGGGCGAGCGCTTTGATTACCGCTTCGAGCTGCCTGACGCGGGCACGTTCTGGTATCACTCGCACGCGAACGAAAGGGTGCAGATCGAGCGTGGGCTCTATGGAGCGATCGTCGTCCTTGGTCCTAATGAACCTGCATTTGATGCGGATCGTCTACTTGTCCTGGATGATGTGAAACTCGATCATCACGGCCGCATCGCGAAGACGGCGCTCTTAGATCGCCACAGCGGGCGCGAAGGAAAGGTGCTCGTCATCAACGGCCACAGCGAGACCGAGTACGTGATCGGTGCGGGTCAGGTTGAGCGCTGGCGTATCGTGAACGCCTGCGGTGCGCGCTACGTGCGACTGTCGCTCGGCGGTCGGCCCTTCCGCATCATCGCCGGTGCTGGTGGGCTACGCAGCGAAGCGCTCACGGTCACCGAGACGCTGCTCACTCCCGGCGATCGCATTGAGCTGGCCGTCGGCCCGTTCGAAGACGAAGGCTCCGAGATCACCATCGAGTCGCTTCCGTATCGGCGCACGGCGATGAAGCGCCCCCGTCGCGATGTCTGGGGTAAGCTGCGCGTCGGCCCGCGCGCGGCTTCGGTGGCATCGATCCCGACTGCCCTTTCTATGATCACCCCGCTCGTGCCCGCAGGACCCATCGAGCCGACGCGGACTGTGCGTCTTGGCGCGCGCATGACGCTCCACGGGCATGACTGGCTCGTCAACGACGAGACCCACCACCACGACGCGCACGTGAAGGTGGGCGCTCTGCAGGTCTGGGAAATCGTTAACGAGACGGGGAGGGATCACCCGTTCCACCTGCATGGGTTCTTTTTTCAGATCGTCGCGATCGACGGCGTGCCGTCCGTCCCCACCTCGTGGCACGGCACGGTGAACGTCGTGGGCAAGGGGCGCGTGACGATCGCGTTCCGCCCCGACGATCGCCCCGGTCAATGGATGTACCACTGCCACATCATTGAGCACCACGCAGCGGGAATGATGGGGCGCTTCGAAGTCGTGCGCTGAGGGCGGCCCCCAGGTGCGTTCGAAGCTTCCCGTCGCGGTGACTGGACTAGCTTGTGTTGAGCAGTGTTTACAAGCAACACTGGCAACATCGTAACTTAGAGGCTTAGAACGATGATCACCGTCCATGCTGCAAGTCTCCGGCGGAAGCCAGTCCGTCAACGCGGTGAATCAGATGCGCGTGCTCGGCCGTTGGATGCGAATGTTCACGATCCCCAACCAATCGTCGGTGCCGAAGGCATTCGAGGAATTCGACGCCGATGGACGCA
>Ga0335394_10004294_pt1 | contig 16187 bp, 10 predicted proteins | sample MAT03_FD_205741 | JGI IMG/M metagenome (GOLD analysis project Ga0335394, IMG submission 205741) | Freshwater microbial communities from Lake Fryxell liftoff mats and glacier meltwater in Antarctica - MAT-03 (spades assembly) (version 2) ... | reverse complement strand
CGTCAGGTTCCATGCCACGCACGCCGCGCCAATCGCGAGCGGCACCGTCCGGAGCCACCACGACCGCCCGCCGTCCCGGCGCGTCCACATCCACATCGCGAGCCCGCCCGACCCCGCCGCCAGGAGACCGGTGAGGACCCCGGCAATCCTGAACACGGAATTGGCGACCGCGCCCCCCACGAGACGCCAATGGCCACCCGGGTACCCGGCGAACTGGGGGACGACGGGATCCAGCGCCTTCACCGTCGGGAACGTGGCCGCGGCGACCACGCCGGACATCACGACGACGCCCAGCCACAGGGCGAGGCACGCCGCGCAGGCCGTGTTGAGTACGATGTCGCGACGCGTCACGGCGGATTCTACGGCCCCGTCGCACACGGCCGGCGCGTCGGGCGCCGTTCGACGATACAACACATCCATGATCCCGATGGTCCGCACTCTCCCCCTCGCCATCTCGCTCGCCGGCCTGGACGCCCAGCCGTCCACCGCCGAGGCCGGCGGCCCGCGCGGCCTCGTGCGGTGGGCGGCGGAGCTGGGGTATCGCGGACTCCAGCTCGACGCGTCGATGCCGGGCATGCGCCCGCGGGAGCTGGACCGCTCGGGCCGGCGCGACCTAGCCGCGCTCCTCCGCCGCGAGCAGCTCGCGTTCGGCGGCGTCGACTTGTGGATCCCGCCCGCGCACTTCGCCGACCCGGCCCGAGCGGATCGTGCCGTCTCGGCCGTCGTTCAGGCGATCGAGCTCGCGGCCGAGCTGGGCGCGCTCCTCTCCGTTCGGGGGCCGTCGGTCAGCCTCACGCTTCCCGTCGCGCCGATCCCCGGCGCCCGCGATGGCCTCGCGGCGGCCGGCGAGCGGTGGGGCACCCGCATCGCCGATCATCGGTGGCCGCTCCCTTCGGACCCGGCCGGGCCCATCGGTGTCGGCATCGACCCCGCCACGATCGTCCTGGCCGGGGCAGACCCGGTGAGCCTCCTGTCGACGCTTCGCCCGCCTCCGTTCGCCGCCCGCCTGAGCGACATCGCCGCCTCGGGGCGGGTCGAGGTCGGCACCGGGGTCGGCCGCCTGGATGTCGCCCTTTACGAGGCGGCGCTCGTCACCGCGGGCTTCGTCGGCGTGCTCGTCGTCGACCTGCGCGGCGTTCGCGATCCGGCCGCCGTTGCCGCCACGACCCTTGCGCGGCTGGGACATCCGGGCGGTGGGTGATCCTTAGACCCCGCCGATGATCGCCTCGTCGATGTCGGCGTTCGTGTAGACCTTCTGGATGTCGTCGAGGTCCTCGAGCGCATCGACGAGGTCGATGACGGCGCGGGCCTGCTCGCCCGCCACCGCGACCAGCGTCTCGGGGACCATCGCGAGCTGCGCCTCGGTGATCGCGAGCCCCGCCTTCTCCAGCCGGTCCTTGGCCGTCACGAACTCGGCGACCCCCGTCAGCACGAGCCAGGTGGGGGAGTCGGCGTCGTCCCCGGCCTCGACGTCTATCGCCCCGGCATCCGCGGCGAGCTCGGTCACGCGCTCGTCGGTCAGCCCCGCGCCGCCCACCACGATCTGGCCCCGGTGGTGGAAGAGGTATGCGACGCAGCCGCTGTTGCCGACGTTGCCGCCGTGGTCGCTGAACGCCAGGCGGATGTCGTTGATGGTGCGGGTGCGGTTGTCGGTCAGGGCGTCGACGATCACCGCCACCCCGCCCGGGGCGTACCCCTCGTAGCGGACGGCCTCGAAGTTCGACGTCTCGCCGCCGCCCGCGCCCTTCTTGATCGCCCGCTCCACCGTGTCGCGGGGCATGTTGGCGTAGCGGGCCTCGTCGATCGCGTAGCGGAGCGTGAGGTTCGACGCGGGGTCCGGGCCGCCGTGCTTCGCGGCGACGATGATGGCCTTGGCGATCTTGGTCCACACCTTGCCACGTCGCTTGTCGACGATCGCCTTGCGGTGCCTGATCTTGCTCCACTTGTTGTGCCCGGCCAACCGAACCGCCTTTCTGCCCGCTCCGAGGGACCCCGCGTCCCCGCTATTCCGCCTCGTCGAGCAGCGGTTCGAGGCGTGGCTCCTCGCCGGCCATCGACGCCTCGAGCTTCCCCTCGATCGAGGCGAGCTCCCGCTCCCAGCGGGCCTTGGTCGGGGTGGGCTCCCCCTCGGTGGCCTGGGCGACCATGGCCCGCAGCACCATCTCCGCCCGGCTCCAGAGCCGCCTCGCCTCGGCGGTCTTGCCGACCCGCCAGAGCGTATCGGCGTAATGGTCGAGCATGGTCGGGTTGTTCGCGCCCCCCTCGGTCGCGACGGCCTCGCGGAGGAGCCCCTCGGCCCCGCGTCGGACGACGCCTCCCGCGGCGTCGGTGACGTCCAGCAGGACGCCCCGCTTGTACCGGACCCACGCCACCGAGTCGATGACGCTGGCCTGGTCGGGGAGGGCCTCGTACGCGGATTCGATCAGCCGCTCCGCCTCGGCGAAGTCGCCGCCGGATTCCAGCAGCAGGTACCCCAGGTCGTTCTCGACCCACGGGTGGTCCGGTCGGTATTCCAGCGCTAGCCGGTACACCTCCACCGCGACCCCTGGGCGGCCCAACGCGGTGAGGAGCGACGCCAGCGTGTATGCCACCTCCGCCCGACGCGGGCTTTCGCTCGCGAGGTCGGGCTTCGAACCTTGGTTCGCGATCACGATCCGTGCGACCCGCTCCGGGTCCGCGAGAGTCTCGCAGAAGTGACGGGCGTCGTCGATGTCGCCTCTCAGCACGGCCACCCGGAGCCACTGTTGCAGGAAGGCGTCGCTCGGAGGCCGGAGCACGGTGGAACCGACGCCGAGGAACCGGAGCAGGGGGGTGGGGTCGCCGGGCCCGTCGATCACTTCCGGTCGGGTCCGGCCCAGGAGCGCGAGCAACCGCGCCGCCTGCGGCGGGGTCAGCTCCGGCGCGACCTCGACCGCGTCGGCGACCGCGCCCAGCCCCTCCGCGGCCCGATCCCCCGCCGCGAGCAGTTCCGCAAGCTCCATCGCCGAATCGAACGTCCGTGGAGCAGCGGCGAGCCGCTGCGCGGCGAGCGAATCGGCGCGGGCGGGATCTCTCAACCCCTCGCGGATGACGCGCTCGCGCAGGCGCGCGAGGTCGGGGATCGGCCAGCGGGCGAGCCGCGTCGCCAAGATGGTCTCGGCCTCCCCCGCGCGTTCGGTGACCAACAGGATGCGGGCGAGGGACATGAGCAGGGCGGCCGATTCGGGCCGCTCGGCCAGCCTGCCCCGGAGCCACACCTCGGCGCGATCGGTGGCGGCCGGATCCGTCGCCGCCCCCCGCTCCCACGCCGTCACGAGCAGGTTGAGGAATGCGGGGTTCTCCTGGTCCCCCTCGATCGAGGGAAGGAGCAGGGCCTCGGCCTCGCTCCAGAGCGAACGCGCGAGCAGATCCTGCGCCGCCAGGCCCCGCATCACGCGGCTGGAGGGGATCTGCTGGCGGAGCGATCGAGCGGTCGCCGTCAGCTTCTCCTCGCTCGCCAGCGGCGACGTCGCGGAGTACACGCCCAGCAGCGCCTCGTACGCGCGCTCGTCGATGGGATCGAGGTCCACCGCGCGCCGCAGCGCCGCCTCCGACCCCGCGGCGTCGCCCGCGCGGGCGGCGAGCCGGGCCGAGCGGAGCAGGTCGGTCATGTCGGGCGAGGATGATCGCGCCATCACCGAATCGAGCAGACGCCGGGCCTCCTCGGGACGCTGCCGGCTCTCGAGCACCTCGCTCAGGACGCGCTCGCCCCCTTCCCCGAGGGACTCCAGTTCGCGCTGGACGGCGTCGAGCTCGGCGCGGTCGCTCAGAACGAGTGCCGCCGCCGCCCGCGCCTCGAGCGCCGCGGCGAGGAAGGGTGCCGACCAAGGGGCCGAGCGCATCCTCGCGGCCGCCAAGTCGGCCCGGCCGAGCCGGAGCAGCAGCGAGCTGGCGATCAGCCGCGCCGCCGGACGCTCGTCGGCCGCGAGGAGATCCGTCGTCGCGTCCACGCCCACGCCCCGCTGCAGCACCACCGCCGCCGCGATCCCCGCGTGGTCCGGTCGCGCCTCGACGAGTCCCACAAGCATGCCCGCGCGCGCCGACACCTCCTCGGGCGCGAACGTCCCCAAGAGTTGTCCCAAGGCGTCCGGATCGGCTGGCCCCGCAGTCAGATGTCGGAGCAGAAGGGCCCGCGCCTCGCCCTCGGGCAGCGCGGCGGCCGCGGCCCGTGTCAGCGTCGTCCGGGATGTGGGTGTCAGGGTGGTTCCGGCAGCGGCGGCCATCTCCTGCAGGGAAGCGGCCAGGCGCGGCCCCTCGCCCGTCGACGCGGCGAGGAACCGGATGGATTCCAGGTGCCGGCGCTCAACGCGGGTACCCCCGGCCTTGAGATCCTCGACCACCGCGAGCGCCGCGCCCGCGGGGTTGCCGAGTCGGAGCAGGGCGTGCATCCGGCGGGGTGTCGCCGCTGCCGGATCAAGCATCGGCCCGTCGGCCGAGCGCGTGTACGCGTCGAGCGCCGCCTCGTACTCGCCCAGTCTGCACGAGAGGTCGCCGGCCCGCCTCCACAACTCGCCCCGGCGCCGCATCAGCTCGCCCACCTCGGCCCGATAGCGGCTCTGGGCGACCGACGACAGCGGCCGCTCCAAGCCCCGGGTCAGGAGGTCGCGGCTGGCCCTGACGTACCCAAGCCGTCCCACCGCCTCGCCGAGGGTGAGATCGATCACCGTCGCCAAGCCGCTCTCGATCGTCTCGTTCCAAGAGAGTGCCCGGGCCAGCAGCCCCGCGGCCTCCTCGCTCCGTCCCGCCCGCGCCGCCTCGGCCGCCAACACGCTCAGGACCCGGGGCGACCCCGGGCCCGCCGCCGCCGACCTCCGGAACGACCCCAGCGCCGCGCTCCGCTTCCCGGCGGCGAGCTGGGCCTCTCCGAGCTCACGCCAGACCGCCGCATCCCCCGGACTCCGCCGGCTCGCGGCCTCCAAGGCGGTGATGGCTTCGCCCCCGCGACCCTCGAGCATCGCCGACCGTCCCGCCGCGTAGAGCGCGAGCGTCTTGGGATCCGCCGGCGCGGCGGCCGATCCCGCATCGCTCCCCGCGCTCCCGGTCGACGCCAGCAGCTCCACGACCGCTTCGATTCCCATCCCCGCCGGCTCGTTCGAAACCAAGGCCTCCGGCGACAGCGGCTCGACCGCGGCCGGATCGACGCCCGGCGGCGGCGGCAATCGCATGGCCCGTCCATCCGGCCTCTGCCCCTGGAGATCCGCCATGGCCGGCAGCGTCCGCCCGTCCGCGCCCTCGTCGGCCCCGGGCCCCGCGCTTTGGCACCCCGCGGCGACCAGCGCGGCGATCCCGCCCGCCGCGTGCCGCACCAGCCATCCGCCCCGGCGTCCGCCCTGCGCGTCCATGGCTACTTTCCGCTGCGTGGCTTGGCCTTCCCGGGCTTGCGGACCTTCGTGGGTCCTTTCGCTGCCGACGCCCGCACGACCCGCGGGTTCGCCGCGGCCGGTGGCTCGGGCCGCGTCGCCCGCGACTCCGGCGCGCCGATCCGCCGCTCCCGCTTCGGCGGTGTCCCGTGCTGGTCCGACCAGGCCTGGAACAACGCGTGCGTCTCCAGCGCGTCCTCCGCCCGCACGTGCCGCTCGAGCCAGCCCGCGGCGGCCTCTGGCGACGCGTCCTCCGCGACCACGCCCTCAGCCGCGAGGAGGTCCCGGAGCCGCTCATCCACCGGCAGCGCGTGTCCGAGCCCGGCCACGAGCAGCAGCCGCGCCGACGCGAAGCAGGGGACGCCGTCGAGGGATTCGAGGAACGTCCGGGCCTCGCGCTTGCCGCTGTCGGCCAGGTGGGACAGGCTCAGCGCGTGCTGCCGGAAGAAGACCTCGTTGAGGACCGTCCGCAGTCGCAGCGCGCGCTCGCCGCCCAGGGGATACTTCTCGCCAAGCGTCGACGCCACCTCGTCGGGCACGCAGACCCGCAGCTCGTTGTAGTCGACCACCGACTCGCGCAGCCGCTTGAACGCCGCCCTCGCCTGCCCGCTCGACGCCTCCCAAAGCAAGATCGAGAAGACCAGCTCGTGAACGAGCCGGTCGACCCCCTCCTCGCACTCGAGGGGAGCGGGCGTCGCCTCGGCGCCGTGCTCGCCCCGCAGGCGGCGCAGCAACCCGGCCAGCCTCTTCGTCGGATCGCCTGAAGTCACGTGGCCGCGCCCCCCCCGCTCGTCGTCGGCTCCTCGCCCTCGACCGCCGGCTCCTCGGTGGCGCCCCGCGCCTCTAGGTCTGCCCTCGCCCGGTCGAGGTCGCGGAGGATCGCGGCCTCCTTCTTGATCGATCGGTCGACCTTGAACTCGAATACGGGCAGCTGCCGGGCGCTCACCAGCTCGCCGACCTCCCGCCGGATGAACGCCGCGGCGCTCTGCAGGCCGTGCAAAGTCAGCTCCTCGCGCTCGCCGGGCATGACCGAGACGTTGATCGTCGCCTTGGACAGGTCCTGCATCACCTTCACGCTCGTCACCGTGATCATCCCCGAGATCCGCGGGTCGTGGAACCCCCGCCCGATGACCTCGCGCACCCCGCGCTCGATGGCCGCCGCGATCTGCTCCAGGCGGTGACTCACGGGCGGGCCTCCCCGTCCGCGTCGTCCCCTGGCTCATCCCCGGCGGCGTACCGCATCAACTCCTCCGCGAGCGCCGCGGCGTCCGGCGGCTCGGCGTCGCCGTCACCCTCCGCCCGGTCGGCCTCGTCCCCCACGGGGTCGTGCAGCACCTCCCGCGAGACATCGCCCAGCTCCGCGTCCCCCAGGGCCCGCAGCTTGGCCGTGATGCGATCGAGCGTCTGCCCGACGTGCTTCCCGTCGCTCCCGACCAGGGCGAGCGCCAGCCGACCCACGCCCATCCGCTCCTGCAGGGCGACCTCGGCCACCGACACCAGGTGCTCGCGGTGCAGCCGGTCCTTGACGGATTGCAGCACGCGGCGCTTGTCCTTGAGGGACTCCGCGCCGTGGATCAGGAGCTCGAACTGGAGGATGCCGATCACCATGGGGATCCCGGACGCCGCCCGCCCCGGCCCCCGCCCGGCCCCGCGTCGCGGGGCCGGACCGCGGCCGGCGGGGCCGCTCACAGCGTCCGCTTGACCTCCACCTTGCGATAGCACTCGAGGACGTCCCCCTCCTTGATGTCGTCGTAGCCCTCGATCTTCATGCCGCACTCCATCCCCGCGCGGACCTCCTTGGCGTCGTCCTTGACCCGCTTGAGCTGTGCCAGCTTGCGGTCGTTCTCGACGATCACGCCGTTGCGGGTGACGCGGACCAGCGCGTCGCGCTGCACCGTGCCGTCCGTGACGTAGCACCCCGCGATCGAGCCCACCTTCGTGACCTTGAAGACCTTCCGCACCTCGGCGTGGCCCAGCAGCTCCTCGCGGATGTCCGGGGCCAGCATCCCCTCCGCCGCCTTCTTGAGGTCGTCGGTGATGTCGTAGATGACCTGGTACGTCCGGATCTCGACGCCCTTGCTCTCGGCCAGCTGCCTCGCCTTGCCGCTGGGGATGACGTTGAAGCCGATGATGATCGCCTTCGACGCGTCCGCCAGCAGGACGTCGCTCTCGGTGATGCCGCCGATGCCGCTGTGCAGCACCCGGACCTTGACCTCCTTGGTCCCCACCTTCTCCGCCTCGCCCCGGAGCACGTCGACCGTGCCCTGCTGGTCGGTCTTGAGGACGATCTTGATCTCCTTGACGTCCGTGTCCGCCATCGTGGAGAAGAGGCTGTCCAGCGTGACCTTGGGCTGCGCGAGCTGCACCTGCCGCTCCCGCATCCGCCGCTGCTCCGCCGCCTCCTGGGCCTTGCGGAGCGAGTCGACGACGTAGAACTTGTCCCCCGCGTCGGGGACCTCGTCGATCCCCGAGATCTGCACCGGCATCGGCGGGTGCGCCTGCTTGAGGCGCTTGCCCTTGTCGTCCGTGATGTCGCGGATCCGCCCGAACGAGCGCCCCGCCACCACGAAGTCACCGACCTTCAGCTGGCCGTCCTGCACCAGGATGCTCGCCGTGGCCCCGCGCCCCTCCTCGACGCGCCCCTCGATCACCGTCCCGCGGGCCGCCCCGCCGAAGTCGCTCTTGAGCTCCAGCAGCTGCGACTGGTAGTCCAGGGTCTCGAGCAGCTCCTTGATCCCCTGCCCGCTCACCGCGCTCGTCCTCACCACCTCGGTGTCCCCGCCCCACTCCACGGGGTTCAGCCCCGCCTTGGCCAGCTCGCCCAGGGTCTTCTGGATCTGCGCCTCGGTGGCGTCGGGCCGGTCGATCTTGTTCAGCGCCACCACCAGCGGCACCGACGCCGCCTTGGCGTGGTTGATCGACTCGATGGTCTGCGGCATCACGCCCTCGGGGGCCGACACCACCAGCACCACCACGTCCGTCATCTTCGCGCCGCGCGCACGCATCGACGTGAACGCCTCGTGCCCGGGCGTGTCCAGGAAGATCACCTCGCGGCTCTCCCCGCCCACCTCGACGTTCACGATGAACGCGCTCGTCTTCTGCGTGATCCCGCCCGCCTCGCCCGCCGCCACGTTCGCGTTGCGGATCTTGTCCAGCAGGCTCGTCTTGCCGTGGTCGACGTGCCCCAGGATCGTCACCACCGGCCCGCGCGGCCGCTCGTCCACCTTCGACTTGCTCACGAACTGGTCCGACACCGACTCCTCGGCCGTCCGCGCCTCGACCACCTCGAGCTCGATGTCGAAGTCGAGCATCATCTCCTGCGCCTTGACCGGGTCGATCCCCGAGTTCACCGTCGCCATCGTCCCCTGCATGAACAGGCGCTTCACGATGTCCGCGGCCTTCACGCCCGTCGCGGCCGACAGGTCCTTGATCGTGAACGGCGCCGCGATCCGCACCCGTCCCTCGTCCTCCGGCGACCCGGGGCCCGGTCCGGGCTGCCCCGGCTTCTTGAGCTCCTGCTTGCGCTTCTTGAGGAAGCCGCCGGCCTTCTGCAGCCGCGCCTCCCGCTCGATCAGGTCCTGCTCGCTGAAGATCCCCGTCGTCGAACCTACCCAATCGCCGCCGCTGCGCCCGCGACGCCGATCCGGCACGCCCGTGCCGCTGGAACGCTTCGCCGCCGCGGAGCCCGCGCCAGCGCCCGCCCCGGCGCCGCCGCCGCCACCACGTCCGTCGTTGCGACGCGGGCTCCGACCCCGGTCGTCCTCCGCCGCGCCCCCCGGACGCGGGCCCGACGGCCCCGGGCCCGTCGGCGGCCCCACCCGACGCGGCCGCGGCGGGGCGAGATTCTCGGGCGCCTCGATCCGCACCACCTTGGGACCCGTCAGCCGCGCCGCCGTGGGCACGGATTGCGCCCCCGCCGGCCCGACCGTCGTAGGGCGCAAGGGGTTGTTCATCGTCGGCGGATGGAACGCGGGCCGGGCGGGCACCGCGGGCCTCGCGCTGGCCGCGGGTCGCGCGGCGACCTCCGCGCCCTCGGATGGCTGAGCCGTCGTCGCCGCGGGCGCCGCCGTCACCGAGGGACGCGCCTCGACCGGGGCCGGCTGGACGGGCGCCGCCTTGGGCGGTTCCGCCACGATCGGCGCGGGGGCGGGCGTGGGAATCGACGTCGCCCGGGCGTGCGGGTCCGTCGGCGCTGGGGCGTGCGTCCTGACGACCGGCACCGGCGCGGCCCGAACCTCGGGGGCGATGGGCAACGGGGGTGGCTCGGCGATCGTGCCCGTCGCGGCGCCCGCCACATCGGCGGCGTCCCCGTCGGCGCGTCCCCTGCGACGCGTCGTGTGCGCGCGCACACGCTCGAGATCGACCTTCTCCGAGGTCTCGACCGCCGTCGCCGTGCCGCCGGTCTGCTCATGCACCGTGAACCACTCGCGGATGGTCTGCTCGAGACCGACCGAGATGCTCGACATGTGGTTCTTGACCGTCGCCTCGGGGATCCCCTCGGCGTGACACTTGGCCACGATGGCCTTCGACTCGACCCCAAGGTCCTTCGCGATCTCGAAAATGCGCCTCGCCAAATAGCCGCTCCTGATTCCGCACCGGCTCGACGATCAGCCCTTCCGGCCGACTCGTCCGCCCCGACCCTCGAACCCGACCCTCGAACCCAACCCTCGAACCCAACCCTCGAACCCACACCGCTCAACCCCTGCCTCGAAAACCCGTCCAGCGAGCCCCGGCGACCGGAACCCGCTCGCTCCGACCCGCTTACCCCTGTCCCAGGATGTCCGCCGCCCGCGCCTCCGCGTCCACCGCGGGCACCGCCCCATCCGCGGCGACGGCGCCCTCCGCCGCCGGCACGGGCGCGACGGCACCCTCCGCGGGCACCGGGTCGGTGAACAGCCGCGCCGTGAGCGCCGCGTCCTCCTTGGTCTTGCGCTCCTTCTCCTCCTTGTCCTTCTGCTGCTGGAGCGCCACCTCCTTGGCCTTGACGGCGCACGCCTCGGCCACCGCCGCGGCGTGCTCGTCGTCGATCTGGAGCTCGGTCTTGAGCACCTCGGCCCCCACCTCCTCGATGTCGAAGACGCTGACCATCCCGAGCGCGGCCAGCTTGTCCGCCATCGCCTCGGTGATCCCCTCGACCCCCTGCACCGTCGAGTACATCGTCTCCACGCCCTTGGTGAACTCCTCTGGCGTCAGGATGTCGACGTCCCACCCCGTCAGGCGGGCCGCGAGACGCACGTTCTGCCCGCGCTTCCCGATCGCCAGGCTCAACTGGTCGTCGCGGACCACGACCGTCGCCCGCCCCAGCTCGAAGCACAGGCTGACCTCCTGCACCTCCGCGGGCTTGAGCGAGTTCTGGATCAGGATCTGGCTCGACTCGTTGAACCGCACGATGTCGATCTTCTCGCCGTTGAGCTCGTCCACGATGTTCTTGATGCGGCTGCCGCGCACGCCCACGCACGCGCCCACCGCGTCCACCTTGCTGTCGATCGAGGCCACCGCGATCTTCGTGCGGTACCCCGCCTCCCGGGCCATCGCCTTGATCTCGATGATCCGCTCGGCCACCTCGGGCACCTCGACCTCGAAGAGCTTCTTGATGAAGTCCGGATGCGCCCGGCTCAGGACGATCTTGACCTGGCTCCCCGCGTCTCGCACGTCCAGGATCAGGCACCGCACCCGGTCCCCCGCCGCGAACTGCTCGCCGGGGATCTGCTCGCTGCGGGGCATGAACCCCTCCGCCCGGTCGATCGTGACCACCAGCGCCCCGCCCTCGTACCGCTGCGCCGTCCCCGTGACGATGTCGCCCATCCGCTTCGAGAAGTCCTCCATGATCGAGCTCCGCTCGTCGTCGCGGAACTTCTGGATCATCACCTGCTTGAACGTCTGCGCGGCGATCCGCCCGAACGCCCCCGGCGCCATGTCCAGCGGCGCCCCGTGGCGCGTCAGCGAGAACTGCCCCGACAGGGGATCCAGCGAGCACTGGAACTCCTCGGTGTCGAGCGTGTTGAAGTACTTCCTCGCCGCAGAGACCATCGCCTGCTCGAGATCCTTGATCAGCACCGACCGGTCGATGTTCCGGTCGCGCGAGATCGAGTCGAGGATCCGCATCATTTCCTGGGTGTTGATCACGTCATCTGCTCCGAGTGTTCGCCGCGCCTGGTTGTCGAATTGCCGAATTGTCCGAGCCGCCGTCCGTCCCGCCTCCGCCGCTGACCGTTCCCCTCCGCCTCGACGCCGCGCCCAAAAACACAAGGGCCACCAGCGTCGCACAGTCCGCTCGTGGCCCCAACCACCTCCGCCGCCCCTCGCGGGACGACACCCCGGAATTGTCCCGGATTCACCGCATGGAATCCCCCGCGGCGGCCGGGCCAACCCCCAAACGACGGTCCCGGGCCGAAGGGCCCGGACGTGTCGCGTGTTCAGAGTGCATGGCTGTTGATCACGAACGTCATGTTGTCGCTCCCCGGACAGGCGACGAGGGAACCTACCCCCAGCCACCTACCGGATTCCTAAGCCTGAAAGAGTATGGACGACCAGCCGGGCGATCAACACCCCCCGCCCGACGCCCCGCGGCCGCCAGTCGCGCTGTCGACGGCTCCTCAGGGTCGCCCGGGGCCTACGTCCGGTCGTCCGGCGTCGTCGGCCGGAGCACCCGGAGGGCCCTGGACCCCTTGAACTGTCCGATCTGGGCCAGGAACTTCCGCTCGGACTCGACGCACAGCGTCACCGGCTCGGTCGCCGCCTTCTCCGTCAGGATCACGTCCCCGATCCGCAGGTGCAGGAGCTCCTTGAGGGTGATGGTCGTGTCCGCCAGCACCCCCGTCACCCGCAGCGGCGCCCTCGACAGGCTCCGCCCGATCTGCACCTCGACCTCCTTGCTCTTCTGGTTCTTCGACGCCGCGAACCACGACTGGCTCGACAACAGCTCCATCACCGGCTCGATCACGTTGTAGGGGATGCACAGGTTCATCGTCCCTGCGCGGCTCGACATCTTGAGCTCGAAGCCGATCACCACCACCACCTCGTTGGGCGGCACGATCTGCACCAGCTGCGGGTTGCTCTCCGTCGCCCCGACCTTGAACTCGAGTTGCTTGATGCTCGCCCACGCCTCGGACAGGGCGTTCAGCCCCCGCCGCGTCACGTTGCCGATCAGCCTCGTCTCGATGATCGTCATCGGCCGCTGAGGAATGAACAGGTCCTGCGTCGTCCCCCCCAGCAGCCGGTCGATGATCGGATAGATGATCAGGGGCGAGATCTCGAGGCACATCTGCCCCTCCAGCCCGTCCGCGTCGACCAGGTTGAAGCTCGTCGGGTTCGGCAGCCCCGACGTGAACTCCGAGTAGGTCATCTGCTCGCACGTGGCGACCTTCACCTCGACGATCGTCCGCAGGAACCCCGACAGCGACGCACCGAAGTTCCTCGCGAACGCCTCGTGCAGCGTCTGCAGCGCCCGCATCTGGTCCTTGCTCACGCGCTCGGGCCGCTTGAAGTCGTAGACCTTGATCTCGATCGAGTCCGACTCCCGTCGCTGCCGGCTGAAGATCCGCGCCTCGGGCCGGACCTCCTCGACGTCCCCCGTCTCGACCGCCGCGAGCAGCGCGTCCACCTCGTTCTGGTCCAGCACGTCGGCCATGACGGGTCGCATCCCCTTCGCGGGGCCGCGGCCACCCCACTCGGGCTTATCGGAAGACCCCCCCCGCCCCCTGCACTCCCCGCCAACCCCTCGTTCACTCGGGAACGATCACCCCCCCAGGGACGTACCCCCACCGTGCCGTACCCTCCCCCCATGCGCCTCTCCGCCCTCCTCGCCCTCTCTCTCGTAGGGGTGCTGTTCCGAACCCCCCATCTTGCCGCGGCACAGCCCGAGCCCACGGTCACGGTCACTGCCGTTCCCGACCGCCCAACCGCCCGTCCAGGGGATCAGATCGTCGTCGCGGTGATCCTCGACCACGCCTTGGACTGGCACACCCACACCAACTCCCCCCAGATCCCCGCCTCGTGGGGCGACTTCGAGGCGATCCCGACCGTCATCACGGTCCAGTCCGCAGTCGGCGGAACCGTCGGCCCCATTCAGTGGCCCGTCCCGCACGAGATCTCCCTCGACCTCGCCGGCAGCGGCACCCCGGAGCCGTACGGCGTCTTCAGCGACCGCGCGGTCGCTTACGTCCCCATTCTCATCTCGGAAGACGCGTCCGATAACGCCACGTTCTCTCTCCGGGTCTCCTTCCAAGCCTGTGACGATCGCGTCTGTCTCCGCCCCGAACGGGTGGACATCCCCGTCTCGATCACCATCGACCCGGCCGCGGCATCGGGCCCTCCCGATCCCGCCCTCTTCAACGCCTTCGATGCCCGCGTCTTTGCAGCGATGAATGCGGGCATCGCCCCGCCGCCCCCGGCCCCTGCTGGGCCGAGCACGAGCGCGCCCGAAGCCCTCAGCGTCCTCGGGTTCACCTTCGACCCCGATGGCGTCGTCGGCCTCGTCCTCGTTCTGGTCGTCTCGGCGGTGGGGGGGTTCCTGCTGAACTTCACGCCTTGTGTCCTGCCCGTCATCCCCCTCAAGATCTTGGGGCTTGCTCAGGCGGCCGGGTCTCCCCGGCGGACGTTCTTCCTCGGCACCATGATGGCCGTGGGTCTCTTGGGGTTCTGGCTCGGGATTGGGGTCTTGGTGGTGGCGGTCAAGGCCATTCCGTCGGTGAGCGGAATCTTCGCCAATCCGTGGTTTAACCTGGGCCTCGGGGGGTTCATCGTCGTGATGGCCCTGGGTATGGTCGGGGCCTTCACCCTGCGGCTGCCACAGGCGGTCTACGCCTTCAACCCGGGGCACGACACCGCGTTCGGATCCGTCCTGTTCGGGGCCATGACCGGCGTGTTCGGACTTCCATGCTTCGGGACGTTCGCGGGCGCCACCGTGGGGTGGTCGCTCAAGCAGCCCGTGATCGTGGGTCTGGGCGTGTTCGGAGCGATCGGCGCGGGCATGGCGATCCCCTACCTCATCCTCTCGGCACGACCCACGCTCGTCAACCGCCTTCCCCGGACCGGGCCGGCGAGCGACCTGATCAAGCAGGTCATGGGCCTGCTCCTCCTCGCCGCCGCGGCGTTCTTCGTGGGCACCGGCCTCCTCAGCCTGCTCGCCCAGCGGCCGTACCTGTCAACCGTGCTCTACTGGTGGGCGGTGGCGATCTTCTGCGTGCTCGCGGGGGGATGGCTGCTCCTGCGGACCTTCCAGATCACCCCTTCCTGGCCTCGGCGGACCGTCTTCGGGACGATCGGCGCGGGGATCGGGGCCTTGGCCGTCTGGGTCGCGATCTACTTCACGGGCATTGCGGAACGGAGCTACACCCCCGTCGACGCGACGGGCCGCTCGACCGGGCTCTGGCAGCCGTACGCACCCGACGTCTTCGAGCGGTCGCTTGCGGATGGAAAGGTCGTCGTGGTCAATTTCACGGCTGAATGGTGCTTGAATTGCAAGACCTTGGAGGCGGTCGTGCTTAGCCGCGAGGACGTGAAGGCGGCCCTGTCGGCCGAAGGCGTCGTCGCGCTGAAGGCAGACCTGACCAGCGACAAGGCCCCGGGGTGGAAGCTCCTGAGCGATCTCGGGGAGGTCGGCATCCCGCTCCTTTCGATCCACGGGCCGGGGTTCGAGCGGCCGTTCAAGAGCAACGCGTACGGGGCGGCGACGGTGATCGAGCAGGTCGCCGCGGCGAGGGGGACGGCACGCCCGGATAACTCGCCCGCTGGCACGGCTGGCGCGGTGGTGCCGACGGGGTTTGACTCCGCTTCGGACCGACCCTAGTTTTCACCCTACCCCCGGTGGCGACGAGCCGATGGGGGGCGACGGTTGGTTCCACATCCCGCGGGTGTAGCTCAGTGGTAGAGCGTCACGTTGCCAACGTGAATGTCGTCGGTTCAAATCCGTCCACCCGCTTTCGAGCCTGAAGCAGACTGACGCCGCCGCGAGCGGCGTTCGTCGTTTTTGGGGCTTCACCCTTGGGGCGTGGCCCCGTCGAGCCGTGACTTCGCCGCGGTGAGGGCGCCCGTGACGGCGTCGGGGCCGGTGCCCCCGAACACCTCGCGCCGCGCGAGCCCTGCGGCCAAGGCGATCTGAGCGAAGACGTCGGGCCCGATGACCTCCGAAAAACCTCGGAGTTCATCCAAGGAGAGGGCCTCGAGGGGAACGCCGCGGCCCAGCGCGTGGCGGACCGTGCGGCCGACGAGCTCGTGGGCCTCTCGGAAGGGAACGCCCTTGCTCACGAGGTAGTCCGCGAGGTCGGTGGCGTTCGAGTAGCCGCCTTGGGCGGCGCGTTCGCAGGCGTCGCGTCGGACGCGGAGGCCGGTCAGGATGCGGGGGACCATCCGGAGACAGAGCGACAGGTGGTCCATCGCGTCGAAGAGGGGTTCCTTGTCCTCCTGGAGGTCCTTGTTGTACGCGAGGGGGAGGCCCTTGAGCGTGACCAGCATGGCGACGAGGGAGCCGACGATGCGGCCGGCCTTGCCCCGGAGAAGTTCCGCCGCGTCGGGGTTCTTCTTCTGGGGCATGAGGGACGAGCCGCTGGAGACCGAGTCGTCGAACTCGACGAGGCCGAACTCCTGCGAGGCGTAGAGGATGAGGTCCTCGGCGAGGCGGGAGAGGTGGACGGCGCAGAGGGACGCCGCGGCGAGGGTCTCGATGACGAAGTCGCGGTCGGAGACGGCGTCGAGGCTGTTGCGGGTGGGGGCGTCGAAGCCCAGGTCGAGGGCGAGGGTGACGCGGTCGATCGGATAGCCGGTGCCGGCGAGGGCGCCCGAGCCGAGAGGGCAGACGTTGACGCGCCG
>Ga0335394_10004292_pt1 | contig 16187 bp, 12 predicted proteins | sample MAT03_FD_205741 | JGI IMG/M metagenome (GOLD analysis project Ga0335394, IMG submission 205741) | Freshwater microbial communities from Lake Fryxell liftoff mats and glacier meltwater in Antarctica - MAT-03 (spades assembly) (version 2) ... | reverse complement strand
ACTTCCGCTAGCCGTAATATCTTGCCCATCGATTGCCCGCTTTACGTTTGCCCGGGCCAGGTTACCCAGGCCGAAAAAGCAGCGAGCGTTAGAGATGCCTTCCCGTTTACGCAACCGCCACTACCAACGACCTGGAGTTTCGCCCCACCCGGAAGTCAGAATTTAACTCTACTACGGAAACCCGCCAGTTCAAAATTTTGTTGGCAGGCGAGACGATCATTCGCCATAGTATTGGCGGTACCAATCGATGAACCGGGATATGCCGGTTTCAATGGTTGTTTCGGGTCGAAAGCCGACCGCAGACTCAAGCGCGTCGATGTCGGCAAAGGTTGCCGGAACGTCGCCCGGTTGTATCGGAAGTAAGTTTCGAACTGCCTTTTTGCCCACGGACAATTCGATCACATCAATAAACCGACTTAGCTCGATCGGTTGATTATTGCCGATATTATAGATTCTGTAAGGCGCGGTGCTTGTCGCCGGATCAGGACAGTCGCCTGACCACTGTGGCGACGGTTCCGCCGGCTGCTCGCTGGTCCGGTAGATGCCCTCGACGATATCGTCGACGTAGGTAAAGTCTCGCAGCATCTTGCCATGGTTGAACACGCTGATTGGTTCACCGCGCAGAATCGCCCGAGTAAACAGAAACAGCGCCATATCCGGTCGTCCCCACGGCCCATAGACCGTAAAGAATCGTAAACCTGTTGTGGGCAAGCGATACAGATGACTGTACGTATGTGCCATCAACTCATTGGACTTTTTGCTGGCCGCGTAAAGGCTGAGCGGATGGTCAACGTTGTCGTGTACGGAAAAAGGAGTTGACGTGTTCGCGCCATAAACACTGCTGCTGCTGGCGTAGGTCAAGTGTGGCGTTTTCGCATGTCGGCAAGCTTCAAGAATGTTGATGAAGCCAACGATATTGCTTTGGATATACGTTCGCGGATGTGTCAGTGAATAACGCACACCGGCCTGCGCCGCCAAATGCACGACACGGTCAAACTCATGGGCCGCGAACGTTGAATCGACCGCAGCTTGATCGACTATGTCGGCCTCAATGAACTCAAATTTCGCCGAAGTTGATTCATTCGCGACTTGCCGTAGTTGCTGCAAGCGATCGCGTTTGAGCGAGACGCTGTAGTAGTCGTTGACGACGTCAAAACCGACAACGTCGATGCCGAGACCTAACAGTTTTCGTACGAGATGGAATCCGATGAACCCTGCAGAACCGGTGACAAGATACTTAGGCATGGAGCAAACTCTTTGAAATTTGCGAGCGAAAAAAGACTCTCGCCAGTTTAACGAGGTTCGCCCGGCACAATTCGTGTGACGCTGACTTTTGTTCGACGAAGTTCTTCGATTTCAGTCGCCATCTGCTGCAACAAATCAGCAATCTCCGCACCGGCCTTCTCCCCAATATGCACCGTCAGGGCTTTGCGAGCGCCAAAGCTCAGGCCCGTGATTGCGGCTGGCTTTTTGCGAGTTATTTGAGTGGTCATGTTGTTCGCCTAGGTAGTTCCAACGGAGATTAGGGGCTTGGCTGCGCCGTACATCTTACTCAACCGTGACGCTCTTGGCGAGATTTCGCGGCTTATCGACGTCGCAGCCACGCAGCAATGCGATGTGATAGGCAAGTAACTGCAGCGGTACAACACTGACGATAGGTTGCAAAAAGTCCGGAGTCTCAGGAATATTGATTACATCGTCAGCGATTTCCAAGACCCGCGCGTCGTTATGACTTCCGATCGCGATAATCGGACCGCCGCGTGCCTTGACCTCTTCCATGTTCGACATCACTTTGTCATAGGTGGTGCCACGGGGGATCAAAAATACGCTTGGCGTGTGTTCATCGACAAGCGCAATCGGGCCGTGCTTCATCTCGGCCGCTGGATAACCTTCGGCGTGGATGTAGCTGATTTCCTTAAGTTTTAAGGCACCCTCGAGCGCCGTTGGGAAATTGAATTGACGACCGAGGTAAAGCACGTTCGTCGCGTCTTTGTATTTTTCCGCAACGATGCGCACCTGCGGATCGCAGGACAGCGTTTGCTGAACCAACCCAGGCAATGATCGTAACTCTTCGATGATCCGTTTGCCGGACTCAAAGCTAATGTGGCGAGTTCGCCCGAAATACAGTGCCAGCATCGCCAAGACGCAGCATTGCGACGTGAATGCCTTCGTGCTGGCAACGCCGATTTCAGGACCGGCATGCAAATAGACACCGCCATCGGCGATTTGAGCAATTGAGCTACCGACCACGTTGCAAATGGCAAGCGTACGATGTCCCTTGCGTTTGGTTTCGCGAAGCGCCGCCAGTGTGTCAGCCGTCTCGCCGCTCTGTGTGATGCCGAAGACAAGAGTATTGTTGTCGATCGGAGGATTGCGATATCGCAGCTCACTGGCATACTCCACTTCAACGGGAATGCGTGCGAGTTCTTCGAACAAATATTCGCCAACCATCGCGGAATGCCAACTCGTTCCGCAGCCGGTCAAGATGATCCGATCGACGCTCCGCAATTGCTGGGGAGATAGATTCAGGCCGCCGAATTTTGCGGTAGCGTCTTGATCGTCGAGGCGACCGCGCATTGCATTCTTTAGCGACTCGGGTTGCTCGTAAATTTCCTTGAGCATGTAGTGGTCGAAGCCTTCGAGGCTGACCGCAGACGAATCTTGTTCAAACGTTTGAATTTGGGGCGCGACGATGCCAGATTCGCGATGCTGGACGGTGAAGCCGCTACGCGACAACACGGCGAGCTGGTGGTCAGCCAAATAAACAATTTGGTCGGTGTAACCGGCAAGCGGCGAAGCATCGCTGCCCAGAAAATACTCTCCGCGTCCCACGCCAACAACGAGCGGACTACCGAAGCGAGCGGCAATCATGAAGTTAGGTTGGTCGCGAAAAACAATTGCCAATCCATACGTTCCATGCAACTGCGAGACAGCCCATTTCACAGCCGCAACGTATCGGTCCGAAGGATCTTTCGAGTCGACGTTTGCGGTTTGCTTAAGGCCTTCGGCAATCAAGTGTGCGACGACTTCGCTGTCCGTCGCAGATTGAAAGACGTAGCCCTTTTCTTGGAGCTCCTTCTTCAAACGCACGTAGTTTTCGATGACACCGTTGTGAACCAACACGACTTCGCCATCGCCACCGACATGCGGATGCGCGTTGATTTCTGTGGGTGGCCCATGCGTTGCCCAACGAGTGTGCCCAAGGCCTAGAGAGCCTTCATAGGGGACCGGGCCAATGCGACTGGCGAGTTGATCGATCCGTCCGACCGACCGACAGATTTGAATGCCCGATGGATTAACAACGGCTAACCCAGCACTGTCGTATCCGCGATACTCCAGACGCCTAAGACCTTCGATCAGAAACGGGCTCGCCTCGCGCCCACCAATGTATCCAACGATTCCGCACATGCTTGCTTACCTTTTAACGAGTCATCGGAAACTCTAGCCCACGATTAAGCATCGTGCGGCAAGCAAGTGTCGCCTTTTGCTCCTGGGCTATAAATCTATTGGTAACCCGATGCGTTAGCGAGGATCCGCCCGTCGCCTCGCTAACGCGTAGCGAGGATCCGTCCCGTCGCCTCGCTGACGCGCCGGCGAGGATCGTCCCGCCGCCTCGCTGACGCGCCGGCGAGGATCGTCCCGCCGCCTCGCTGACGCGTCGGGTTACCATTTTGCCGCAAATCCAACCGGCTCGAGTTGACCAGTGATGGCAATCATGCAGCGCGAGACTGTGTAGCCATCGCTTGCCATCGGTCCTTCGCGTCGCGGCGCAGCACGAGCGAGTCTTTCGATGCAATCCGTTGCAGCAATCGCGCGACGATTGGATCAGCGATCTGTTGCTCCGTTAGATCAAGCAGAATCAAGTCCGCAGTTCCGACGGTTTGCGACAACCGACGAAGCCCCTCGACTAATGGCATCGGAATGACCACTGGCTGGCCACCTGCGGATCGCACCTTTTGATGAAACTGACGAACGGTCAGCTTTTCGCCAGCAAGCTCGAACATCCCAATCGCCACATACTTCGGAGCTGGGGAATTGCTGTCAACGATCGCTTCCAACAATTCAACCGCGCGAGAACCATCTTGAACATTTAAGTCCAAAACGATGTTGACGGTGCGTGAGCCGATCAGCTTGGTCCAAGCATTGTTCTTGCGCCGAAACATTCGCAGCACCGTTGCTGGCTCGGGTGCCACAACCGGTATCTGTTCAACCGCCGCCTTTTGACGCGATTTTGTTTTCGCTTTGCTCAGCTTAATCGGAGCCGACTTTTCCGGTGCTTTCGCACTAACAAGCGCTTTCGCACTCACCGGGGCGTTTGGATTGACCGGGGCCGGCGTACGCTCGCTCGACGGTTTCACTGGCGCGGCAATCGCCGGAGCCGAAACGGCAACGGGTTCGGCTAGCGGTGCCAACTCCGCTGAAGGTCGTTTCCCAAAAACCGCATTCCAAAGCTTTGTCAGAGCCATTGCTTAAGATCCTCGAGTCGACCGCTAGAACGAGACGGTTCTGTGAATACATTCACGCGAACACACCAACTACAGGTTGTTTCGGACGTGCGGGATGCACCAGTCGAATCGAATAGTCCGGAAACCGATAAGCGAAGTGGCGGTGACTTTTCCGGCACGCAGAGAGGTCGGCTGTGAACTGGTGAAGATGTTTGCCTCTCGCGATTCATGACCTACGCTTCTTAGTCAAACGGTGGATTGTCGGCGTGGCAGCGTCACGGCACAAATCCGAGCAAATTTGCAAAGAAAGTCTTCATGAAGTCGACATCGCGAAAAAAAAATCGCACGAGCAGGCCGACGCCGATCAATGATCCTCTCGCCGCGGTCCAGTTCATCGACAGGATCGCGATTTGCGAACCACGGCTGGCGCTCTCAGCCAGTGCGGCTGCGGATATCTTCGTTGATGCCCTTTCAGTAAACTCGCTCAATTTTGACGTCGGTTCGGAACCAGATCCCGTTGCGGACGCAGCATCGATTCGCGAACGATACTCGCTGACTGGTGCGGGGCAATCCGTTGCCGTCATCGACAGCGGCATCGCCTGGAATCACGCCGCCTTTGCCAATCAGAAATCAGGCCCTTCAGGCGGTGGCTTTGGCGATGGCTATCGTGTCGTTGCGGGCTGGGACTTCGCCGAAAACGATGCGAACCCTTATGACGATGGTCCCGCAGGCTATCACGGAACACACGTCGCCGGAACGCTCGCAGGAGGCACGGCTGGTTTTTCGGGGATCGCGCCAGGTGCCGATCTTGTCGCGTTACGCGTATTTGATGACTTTGGTAACGGCAGCCTCGATTGGATTGAATCAGCACTGCGGTGGGTGATTGACCATCGTAACTCCCTCGACCATCCCATCACCACCGTCAATTTGTCATTGGGAGCTTTTGCGTCCAACGCCAATCAGCCGCTTGCTCAACTGGATGATGAACTGCGGACGCTTCGTGACAATGGGGTGATCGTTGTCGCCGCAGCGGGCAATAGCTTTGATAGCACGCAACCTGATTCGCTTGCTTATCCTGCATCGCATCCGCTTGTCGCTGCGGTGACCGCCGTCGACAGTTCGGGAACCGTTGAGCCGTACGCGCAAAGAGCTGGCGGCGTCTTTGGCGCACCGGGACGTTTTATTCACAGCAGTGTGCCCGATCATGTGCTGGGTGTGGATGGCAACGTCAATGATTTCGCCAACATTGATGGTACCAGCACTGCGGCACCCCAAATGGCCGGCGCAGCGATCTTGGTTCGTGAAGCAATGCAGTCTCTCGGCCAGCAGCCGACGCCTGACGATATCCTTACGCTGTTGCGTGAAACATCGATTCACAAAACAGATTCCATCAGCGGTGCAAGCTATTACGTACTCGACTTGCAGTCCGCGATCGAGCACGTGCTTGGTGGTAACCGCAACTCGGATTCAGGCGGTCAAGATCAACCCAGTCCGTTGCAATGGACGGGACAATCTTCGCTCGTCGTCCACGGTTCTCAGGACGGAGAACGGATTGTCATCAATCTAAACAGCCCAGTTACCGTCACCATCAATTCCGTCGTTCACCAAGTCGATCGACGGCTAGAATCGCTAACCATTCAAGGCGGATTGGGCAACGATACGCTTGAAATCATCGGTAGTGCGGGCGATGAACGACTGACTGCACGGGCCTCGTTATCAGCCACTGACGACGCCAGCGCGAACTTGACTTCGCCAGGATTAACCGGCGATTTTCGCAGCTTTGAAACGGTTATTTTCCATGGAGGCGGAGGCAACAACCGCGCATCTTTCTATGATTCCGTCGGCAACGATACTTTAGAAGCGGGTCCGGACACAGCGTCATTCCGTGGCCACGGATTTTTGTTCGTCGCGATGGATGTCTCCAGCGTGTTTGCATACGGCACCGGTGGCGGCAGTGATACGGCGTATTTGTACGACAGCGTTGATCACGATCGGTTAGCGATCCGACATCAATTCACGAGCCTCCGGAGCGACAATATGTTCCGTCTCGCCTACGGCTTTGAAAGAGTTCATGCCTACTCAAACGCTGGCGGCAATGACGAAGCGGATCTATACGATAGTCCTGGAGATGATCGATTGAGTGCATCAGCAACGATAAGTTGGATCAGCGGTCGAGACTACTATGCCGGTGCGCGCGGCTTTGCAACCGTTCGCGCGGAATCAACCTTAGGTGGCGATGACCAAGCGAATCTTTACGCGGCTGATTCGACGGGACTTTGGACGCGCGCGTCATCCCTTGTGCAACTGAACTTGCCGGTTGGTGGCATTCGATCGGCACAAGGTTTCACGACCACCGACACGTTCATTGACGGAGAGAAAGCGACCGTCTTACCTCAGTCGCTAAGGTTTGCTTACCATGAGGAAGAACGCAAAGCATCGCGACGCGTTTTTGATACGCCTGATGACGCACCGCTACCCGGCGACCCGGCCTTTCGGACTGCGAATATCGAATAGGCCGAAGATTTCTTCTCGGCTCATCCCGACTGAACGCGGACTCGCGGAGTCGCTGAACAGCTCATCAAACATTTCGCGTTTCTGATTTAGCACCGCCGCGATGCGTTGTTCGATCGTGTTGGCCATCAGCATTCGTGTCACGGTGACGCTGCCTGCAACGCCGATTCGATGGGCGCGATTTATCGCTTGGTCTTCGATCGCAGGGTTCCACCACCGATCGAATAAGAAAACGTACCGACAGAATTGCAAATTCAAACCCACGCTGCCTGCCCCGTAACTCATCAAGATCAAATGTTTTGTTGGGTCCTGTTTAAACTGCTGGAGAATACCGTCACGCTGCTTGTGCGGTACACGTCCGTGATATTCAAGTGGTCCGAAGCGTTCCAGGGACGGCCGCATTTGATCAATGCTATTGACCCATTGACTGAAAACTATTGCTTTGTGACCGCTCGCTGCAACTTCTTCCATGTCGGCGACAAGACGCTCCAGCTTCGCGCTGCTTCCCGATGCAGGATCAAAATTGCAGATCTGCTTTAGCCGCAAGACCAGTTCAAAGACGTGATGAATCGTCAACTGCTCGTCTAGGTTTTCGAGCTGGACGACGCCCTCCGATTCGGCTTTCTCGTAGGTTGCTCGCTGCTCCGGGGTCAGATCGAGATCGGCGTCACGATAGAGCTTCGGAGGCATATCGTTCATCACCATATCTTTGGTGCGGCGCAGCATATGATCGCGCGTTGCCTTGGCGATCGAAGCGAGCGGCATGTCAGTCTTCAGATAGCCAGGGGATAAAAACTCGAAGATGCCGACCAAGTCATCAGGTGAATTTTCGACGGGTGTGCCCGTTAATGCCCAGGACCGTGTTCGCGAGATTTCTCGAACAATCAAGCTAGTCGCATTTTTCTGATTCTTGATTCGCTGGGCTTCGTCAAGAACGACGAGATCAAAGTGTTGATCCGCGTCGAGCACAGAGTCGCGGTCTCGCATTAGCAGTTCGTAGTTCGCGATTTTGACCGCAATGTCTGGACTCGTCCATTGCCATTGGCGCGTGGGCGAATTGCCCTCAATCGCAGCAACAGGAATCTCAGGCGCCCAAACGCTGAACTCGCGCAGCCAATTCGAAACCAACGGCTTTGGACAGATCAGCAGCACGTTTCGGACCTCGCCGCTGCAAAGCAACAAACGAATCGTGCTGATCGCCTGCATCGTTTTTCCAAGACCCATCTCGTCCGCCAGCACCGCAGCATAACGCGGAAACAAAAACGCGATGCCGTCTAACTGATACGGAAACGGTTCAAACGGAAATTGCAGTTGCTCGCTGCCGACCAGCAGCTCCAACGGCGGTTGAAGCAGATAGAACAACCGATCTTCGAGCTTGACAACATCCGCAGGCGGCTTGATGCGTGTCAGCTTGCCATTGCGAATCCGTTCCCGCGCCTTCGTTGCTGCTTGGCGAGCTGCATCGGCATCGAATGGCTTTAAGGCTTCAGGCTGGCTGTACGGTTTCACAGCATCTTCGCCCGCGCCACCGCGAAAAATCCTGATCCCACCACCGGATCGTGGAAACTGATAGCCGATTGCCTTGACCTCGATCGCTTGCAGTTTGATCGGGATCGATCGCAGTTCAATCTCGCTGATCACGATCGGAACCGAATCGCGAGGCACCAGAGAGTCGCCGCAGAGACTCATGCTGGGATCAATGTCAACTGTCAAATCGTGATTCATTCGAATACCGTTCAATTACGCAGCACGTACACGAGCGATCTGTTTCTGGGCTTCGTTGATCGCTTCGCGAATCCGGTCGAACGGTTCCAGCAAGTCTGGCAAGTTCGGCAATCGAGTCACAATCTCGCGGACCGAATCAACTCGCTCAATTGCGACTCGCAACGTTGAGCCCGCCAATTCGCACCACTCGTAGCCTGGCATCATCTCGTCGGTAATCGGCCCTTCGTCTTTCTCGGCGGCTTCGGAAACCAGCGCAACCGGCGAGTCACAGTAAGATTCAAGCTGCAAGGCTTCAGGTTGATTGCAGCACAGCAACGACGGCAGGTTGCGACATCGCTTGACCAGCAACGCGCCAATCGCATCACCGATCAAGTAGTCGCGAAGCGTGGGACCATAAAGGATTTCATGAGCTCGGCTCGGCCGCACCGGTAGCGTACACTGGAATTCAAGCGGTCTGCCGCTTGCGCTCAGCACCAGTAGCCCGCCGGTCCAGCCGGTAAACTCCGATTGGTCGACGGTATAAAAACCGATCGTAACCTCAGGCTCGGGACTGCGGCTCATACGTCATTGGCTCCAGTAGTTCGCATCGCTCGCGGTGATCGATTTGCCGAGCATCGCCCTGAAGCCAAACATCGGCGGTTGGGTCTTAACGACTTTAATGGTCATTCGATTCAGCTCCAGATTGGAAACTTGAGCAAAAGTCAATCTTTTTTGATTTGTTTTTGCGGGATGTACCGATTCGTGACCCCGTAAATCGCAAAATCTAATCGACTCACCACTATTCCACCCCGCAAGCAGTCGCGACAGCTATACTGTGAGCCAGCAGATCGCAGCTCAATTCCGCTTTTCGCAGGATACAGTCTGGCCATGTCAAATGACCAAAGCCCAATGTCGCCCGTGTTTCGTATCGATGTTTCGACGGATTCGTCGACAACGGATACATCTTTGGGGCGAAGCGATATCGTTCAAATCGAATTGCTAAGGCAATTGGTCGCCGGACAGCAACGACAGAACGAGCTGCTTGCCGAGCTGACTCAGTTCACCGCTGGGATGCACAAGCAGCGTGCTGCCGAGCTGCAGCAATGGAAAGACGCGAACCCAGGTCTTGCCAAGGCATGTCGCCGAGCGGCTGAGACGCTCAACCGCATTCAGACGCGATTCCTCGAATCGATCACTGAGGAAGTCGAGGAAAATGCCGAGCACTTGGAAGACGGTGACTTTATGTTGCATGAGTTTGTTGACCGCTTCGGACCGCGGCTCGCTCACCTCAACGGCGTTCTGCAAGTTCTCGCACAGCTTAGCGATGCCGGTAACAACACGGGCAAACAGAAATAGCTCGGTTTAGGCGGGACAGAGCCGAGCAGCTAGAAATTTGACTTAGCAATGGTTTCGCGTTTTAGCTAGCGTCATGATTTACGCCTTAGGCGTACCAGGTCAGCAGCGAGTGTGCAGGCAAAGAAATAGCCAGTGGTTGCCTTAAACGGAGCCTAGCTCGGCAAGACGCCCCGTGCTGTCACCGATCGATTCGGCTGGTGTGCCCATGTGGTCCAACATTGATAGGAACAGATTCCCCATCGGTGTATCATCCTTACAGACGACATGCCGATTGGTGCGAATCCTGCCGCCAGCGCCCCCGGCCAACAGAATGGGCAAATCGTTGTGATCGTGTCTGTTGCCATCGCTCAGCCCGCTGCCGTAGAGGATCATGCTGTTATCAAGAATCGATCCGCCGGGTTCCTTGATCGAATCAAGTTTTTCAAGAAAGTAAGCGTACTGTTCAACGAGATACTTGTCGATTTTCTCAATCTTCTCGACCGTCTCCGGTTGTTCGCGATGATGGCTTAGCCCGTGGTGTGCTTCCTTCACGCCGACATCGACATAGCTTCGGTTACCGCCCGCATTGTCGAACATGAAGGTTGCAACACGCGTTGTATCGGTTTGAAAACCAATCGCCATCAAATCGAGCATCAAACGAGCATGTTCTTTGAAGCTGTCGATGCGACCATACGGAACGTCGATATCGGGCAACGCTTGATCGTCCTGTTCTGCTGTCCGTTGAATTCGAAGCTCGACTTCTCGAATTCCAGAAAAGTACTCGTCTAGTTTGCGTCGATCGGTGTCGCCAACTTTCGTCATCAATCGCCGTGCGTCTTCGGCAACGACATCGAGAATGCTCTCGCGAATCAAATTCGTTTCGCGTCGCAGATGAGCATCACCGCTGCCGAACAGTCTTTCGAACGCAAGCCGAGGAATGGTTTCTTTGGCCATTGGTTGCGTTTCGCTACGCCAGGAAATGTTTGATGAATAAGCGCAGCTATAACCTGAGTCGCAGCTACCAGCGCTGCGGCTTGGCGTTAAGCCAAGTTCGATGGACGGCAATCGCGTCTTACCCGAAAGCTGAGTCGCCGCGATCTGATCGACAGATACACCAAGTTTGACACGGCTGGAGGTCTTTAGCGGCCTGGCTGACGTGAGGAATGTTGCTGCCGCGCGGGCGTGGTCTCCGGCACCGTCTTGCTTGGCTTGTCCATTCTCATGAGCCAATCCAGAGATGACATTTAGCTTCGACTTCACCGATGTCAATGAGGAAAGCGTTGGCGACAATTCCCATTGGTCACCAGCGCCCTCGCATCGCCACTTCGGCATGATAACTCCGTTGGGAACGAATAAACATGCCATCCGAACAGGAGACGTATCGGCAGCAACATCAGGCGTTGACGCAAAAACGCTGCGGGACAGCGGTGTCATCGCTTCTAGCAGCGGTAGCCCCATGGCGAGACCCGCACCGCGAAGCAATGTGCGGCGGTTGAGCTGCCCATGCCCCGCAAGAGTCAAGTGTCCCGCAAGATTTGCGAAAGGCAATCTGCCTTGATTCGTTCGGCTCATTTGGATGACTCAACTTCAATGGATGGGGAGACTGGACTGACAGTTTCAGGTTGAAAAAATTGAAATGGACGACTGGCAACGACGCTTTTCACAAGGTCACCAAGGCGATAGTCGCGAGCTTCGTTATCAGCAACGATCTTTTCAGTGACGCATCGATCATTCGGCGAGAGTTCTCTGCCAAGAGCGAATCCTAGCAGTTTCTCGGTAACCGTTGTCGCGAATCGTGCGGACTCGGTTGATCGAAGAATTCCCGCAAGTTCCTGACCTCCCGCAAACTTTCTTCCACCAGGTAACTCACCGGTCGCATCAATGCTTTCAGTCGACCGAAATTGACCGATGGCATCAAATTGCTCAAAGCCAAATCCAAGTTGATCCATCACTCGATGGCATGATGCGCACGCTGGATTTGCCCGATGCAAAGCCAACTGCTCGCGAATGCTTGCGCCTTGGGCAGCCTTGGTCGCCTCCAGTTCAGGCACATTGGGAGGTGGATCCGGTGGCGGTGTGCCAAGAACGTTTTCGAGAATCCATTTGCCGCGTTGTACAGGACTGGTACGAGTCGGATAGCTGGTCAGCGTCAGAACACTCGCATGCGTTAGAACGCCCCGTCGCGGCGTTGACGCGAGTGACACGCGACGAAACTCGTCGGTCGGTTGACTCTCGGGTTTTTGTTTTTGTATTTGTTCTTGTTCTTCCCAAGGGATCCCATAAAACTGCGCGAGCGATGAGTTGATGAACGTATAGTCCGCATCAATTAGCTCGCCTGCGGGTCGATTTTCTTGGAGTAGATGTGTAAACAAACGTTCGGTTTCGCTGCCCATCGAATTTAATAACTCGGCATTGAATTGCGGAAATCGTTCGGCATCTCGCTGAACCCCTTGCAGATTTCTTAGGCCAAGCCATTGTGCGGCAAACTCAGTCGCCAAAGATGTTGCTTTAGGGTCCAAGAGCATTCGATCAACTTGATGACGCAGATCTTTCTCGGAATGCAGTTTTCCTTCGCGAGCAAAACGTAGCAGCTCGTCATCGGGAGTGCTGCTCCATAAAAAATAAGACAATCGAGTCGCGAGCTGAACGCTCGATAGTCGATAGTCACCTTCGGCTTCGGGCTTAGCATTCTCATCGGGTAGCTCAACGCGAAACAAAAAGCGAGGCGAAATCAACAGTGCGGTCAACGCGATCTGAATGCCACGATGGAACGACTGCCCTCGATCGGTCGCCGCTTCGACCAGCTTCACGTATCGCCCGATTGTCTCGTCATCAACGGGCTCACGGAACATTCTTTCCATCAGCGGTTGAAGACACTCTTTCGCGGCACCAACAACGTCTTGATAACGCTCATCTTTGAAAGGCGGAATCCGGCGCAGGATTATCGATTGGCTGGGCGGGTATTGCGACTTTGCAAACTCTGTTGGCCCCTCAATTTCTACGCGACGAACCATCAGGCCCAGGTCTGCCGATTCAATATCTCGATCAACCACCAGTGGTGTGCCGAATTGCTTACGACCAGCATCGATCGCTTTCTCATCGAGCATGTCAACTTTAGAAAAGGTGCCCAGCGATGCAGGACTCTCATGATTAAAATCCTTTGGTAAACCGGCCATTGCGGCAATGATGAAAAAATGCTTTCCCGCCTCTAGTTCTCGAGAGAAAGTAGCCGAATGACTTTCACCACCACGCTTGGGCTCAAACTCGCCTGCATATAAAGGCGTCCCCTGTTTGTCATAAATTGCGAAGGCTTGCAAATTACCGTTACCGTTCCAAGCGCTGCCTTGGAATCGAATTCGGTATTTGCCCGCTTGTACTAAATCAAACTCGACCCAGGCAAATGCGTCATCGCTCAAAACTCGGCCATAGAACGACTCCGTTTTCGAATCGCCAACAACCCCAATTCCATCACCGCTGCGTTCTTGCTCGGTCGACTTTAGTTCGCTGGGATCCCGGATCGCTAACGACGCGATCTTTTCGGCTGATTCAATATATTTTTCGAGCAGCATCGGTGGCATCGAAAGGACGTCGGCGTTGTTGTCAAATCCGCCGCCAACTTCGTCCGAAGGAAAATCGTCAGCGACACGAAAGTCAACTTCAAAGAGGTCGCGGATCGTGTTGCTATACTCCGCACGATTGAGGCGTCGAGCGGTGACTCGACCGGCTTTGGGCCTTAAGTCGCAAGCAACATGGTAAAGCGAACGATCAATGGCATCGACCAATGCGCGTCGCTCCGCTTCCGAAGGAAGGATTGCATCGTCGGGCGGCATCGCGCCGAACCGTACCATCTGGAGAACACGATTCCAAACCGCTGCGTTATTGGCAGCCGTTGAATCGTCTTGCATCGACGTCAGGTCCAGTTCCGCTTCCTGAAAATCACGGTTGTGGCATTCGATGCAATATTTCTCCAACAACGCCCAGCCTGATTCCTGCCAACGATTCTCGATATCCCGAGCTCGATCCAAAACAACGTTCGGTTCGTCAGCTCCGACCATCTGACCAAATGCAAACATCAACACGATCGCGAAACGCGGTACAGCAAGGCTACCATTCACGTGTCCGCGACCTAACAAGGGCGTGCCAAATGGGTTGAGGTGAGAGCGGGGCGGGTGTCAAAGCGTAGTCGGCGATTCTGAGGCGAACAATCGGACGACGCGAAGCTGTTCAGGTGGGTTATCATCAAGGAATTGACGATATGGCCCGAGTATAGCCGCTGAATGGTCTCGAACCAAGTCGGAAACTACTTGCATTTCCGAGCATTTTGGTGGATCAAAATTACCGGTGCAAAAGCGGCTAAATCTGAGAAGATAGTATTCGGGCTTGCATCGACTTCACGATAGCGAGACTTTCCTTCCCTACGCCGACGCCGCTAAACAAGGTAACCCAGCTAGAATCACTGCTCGGATGAATCTTTTCGACGTGCTCAGACGCTACATTGTGATTTGCTCTGACCAGTTTCCGGGCTCACGATGCTGGCGAGTTAGCGCGCCGCCAGCTCGCCGTTATTTGGCCGGGAACAGTAGAACCGTGTCGAATTTTAGCATTCACTCCACATTATGCGAGATTGATACCCGATGACAGAGCGTTCACTCTTCAATGTTGCGTGCAAGCTTATTGGCGTATGGCTTCTGTTTCATGCGGGTTCGGCATTCGTCTGGGCATTTCTCGCGAGCCGTTTCAATCACAACTATTCAGTGTTTGATCCCGAGGAGGACATGGGTTGGTCAACAGGAACCACTTGGTTGATCGTCGGTGCGTTCTTGTGCTGTCGTTCTGGATGGCTCACACAGTTGGTGTTTCGAATTGATCCGCCGTTGGATTCTGAACCACCAGCCGCGTCAAGTCGAAGGTTGATGCCGACCTCGTCAAATGCTACATTAGATCAAGCATCCGCAATTCTACCAGTATCACCTGTTGAGAATTCCGTGGAACCATGACGTGCACCGGAGGACGGCATCGGTTGTTTATATCTGAAAGTCAAACCGCCGTCCCCGGTGACGTCGGACGTTCGGGAAAGCGGACACGTTTCGATTATGCGGTTTTCCATGTCACATAGGTTGGTGCCAACCTGGGTCATTCTGGCCGTCGTTCTCATCGCGGGTGCGGTAAGCGGACAAGAGGCAGTGCCGCCGCGTGAGGTCAAGGTCCTGCCGGTTTTCTTCGTCCCCAAAGGTGAACCACCGCCTACGAAAGACCAAACCAGACGGCTCTTGCAACACGAACTTGGGCATTCGTTCGGCCTACCCCACGTAGACGTGTACGGCTACGACATGAAGTCGAATGACTCCGCGATGTCCTATAACCCAAAACATCACACCAACGGCTTTGAGCCGAGCGGGACGCCAGGCAAGCTGATCCCGGAGGACCTCCGCGGTTTGGCGCTCAACCAAAGGGCCTTCCCGACGCTCCGATTCGATCCTGAGAAAGACGTTCCTCGGGGGTACACAATCTCCGCGCCTGTAATGATCCTCGGTCCGCAGAAGATCCCGGAACAGCCCGACGGCGTGCAGATTACGACTGGGTCGGGCGAAGAATACGGTTCCAAAGTCGCCAATGTTGTGCGGGGAGCCTGCTCTGCATCGTGCGCCGCGACGATGTTTGGATGCGAAAGGCAGGCGGCCGTTTGCACTTCGCGATGAAATCGCTTGACGGCTTCTGGATTACGCATCAACTTTGCCTTAATGACTTTGAGTGCAACGGTGCGTTCCATGACTCGATGGCGTGCTTTGAAAACCTTGCCCATCCCGCCTTTTCCGATCAGTTCAACGATCTCGTAACGCGTATGTTCCTCCAGTGCGGACTGCAGCGAGTTCCGGCGTCTCACGCCTAAACGCCAGACTTGCAAAGCCAAATCATCAGCAGCGGGTTATACAATCCAACCAGTCGACTCCAGCTCTCCGGAGCGCCGGTTTGTTGCAATCGATTCAGTAACGAAATAGACGTCTCAGATATGATTAGCCAAAGTCAAGCCATTCCTTTGCCATCGTTGCATGAATCTAAAGTCGCTTCACCTTGAAACTTCGAAACGCAACCGGATCGCTGTGACCAGCGAACCCGATAAACCCCTTAGGCTGATCGAGTCCTTTGGGAGCATTCTCGATCTGGCTTCGGTCAAACTGATCAATGTCGACA
>Ga0335394_10004291_pt1 | contig 16187 bp, 9 predicted proteins | sample MAT03_FD_205741 | JGI IMG/M metagenome (GOLD analysis project Ga0335394, IMG submission 205741) | Freshwater microbial communities from Lake Fryxell liftoff mats and glacier meltwater in Antarctica - MAT-03 (spades assembly) (version 2) ... | reverse complement strand
CCATTCTTTTGCCGTCATCCGTCCTATCTTTTTCGTTAAATAGCGCGGCTATTCGCCTCAAAAGATAGTTGGCTGACGCCAAAATAATTGGCCTGAAATTGGAAACTTATTTTGACACCGTTCCTAAACAATCGGCCACAGCCGCAAAAAACGGCAAAATTAAATACACGCTTTTTACATTTGTTGCTGTCAATCAATCCACACTGTCCCATTTCCCATGGAATCTCACCTGCATCACCACGAGCAACACCTTAAAAGCTCGGATTTTATTACCGACATCGTCATTGGGATGTCCGATGGCCTCACGGTTCCGTTTGCCCTGGCAGCCGGAATGAGCGGCGCGGTCGCCAGCAATGCCCTGGTGACCACCGCCGGTATCGCCGAAGTCATTGCGGGCAGCATCGCAATGGGTCTGGGCGGCTACCTCGCCGGACGGACAGAGCAGGACCACTACGAATCCGAGCTCCGCCGGGAGTACGAAGAAGTGGAACGGGTGCCCGAGCGCGAAAAAGAAGAGGTTCGGGAGGTTTTTGCAGAATACGGCCTCAGTTTGGAATCACAAACCCTGATCGTCGAAGAACTGGCCAAAAACAAGGATAAGTGGGTGCATTTTATGATGAAATTCGAACTCGGACTCGAGGAACCCAACCCGCGCCGGGCCACCAACAGCGCTGCAACCATCGGTTTGTCATACGTCGTCGGGGGCACCATTCCTTTATTACCTTATTTTTTTACCCAAACTCCGGCGGAGGGCCTGCGTATTTCTGCCGGGATTACCTTGTTGTGCCTGTTCATATTCGGTTATTTTAAAAGCAAAGTAACCGGGCAGCCGGTATGGTCGGGCGCTTTTAAAGTGATGATTATCGGGGCCTTAGCCGCCGGCGCCGCGTTTGCCATTGCGAGCATGATCGGGGGGCATTAAGGGTGAATTTTTATCGCGTTTCCATCCAAGCCAGAAAATTGCTCGCTTTCGCTTTGCTCACCACAACCTGATCCTTCGTCGCCGCTTTAGTTTTTACCAGCAGTTTGCGGGCAAAATAGTGCTCTACCTCGCTTACATTGGCGTAATTCAGCAAAAACTGGCGGTTGGCCCGGTAAAACTGGCGCGGATCGAGTTGTCTTTCCAGTTCGTCCATGGTATGGTTGACCACATACCGCTTCCCGTCGAACGTATACATAAACGTAACTTCGTGTTCGATGTAAAAACAAGCGATGTCGTGCACAGACATAGGTAGCATTTTGTCGCGGTGGCTGACCAGGAAACTGGTTTTAAAGGCCGGTTTCAGCAAGCGCAGCATTTCGCTGAGTTTTGCCGGTCCGGCATCGCTTCGCTGGAAAAAATTTTGCAGGTTTTTCACTTTTGCCAGGGCCCTGGCAATACCATCCCGGTCGAAGGGCTTCATGATGTAGTCTACGCCGTTTACCTTGAAGGCGTCGATGGCGTATTCGTTAAAAGCGGTGCAAAAAACGACCGGACATTTAACGTCTACCTCCCGGAAGATTTCAAAACTCAGGCCGTCTGCCAACTGAATATCCATAAAGATCAGATCGGGCATAGCATTCGTTTGCAACCAGGCCACCGTAGCATCTACGGAATCTTTGATCGCCACAATGTCTACGCCTGGCTCCGTTTCCCGTATGGTCGCCTGGAGATCCAGGGCAGTGCGGTTTTCATCTTCAACGATCAGGATGCGCATGGCGTAAAATTGAATAGTTAGATGGTTATCAAGGGCAACCGCACCGTAAAATGCGTGGCGCTTTGGTCGATTTCAATCTCATGGCCCGATAAAACCCGGTAGCGGCGGTTGATGTTGTCGAGGCCAATGTGGTTGCTTTCTTCTATAGAACGTTTCGGCTGGAGGTTGTTCCGCACCACGATTTGGTTGTTTTCGGTAAAAATCTCTATGTGCAAAGGCCGGTCCGCACTGACGACATTATGTTTGATCGAATTTTCCACCAGCATTTGCAGCGTAAACGGCGGCACAAAACAAGAGTGACCGATAGCGGCTAACTGCCGGCTGACCAGCAGTTTATCTTCAAAACGCGCCTTCAGCATAAACAGGTAATTGTCGAGGGCCAAGAGCTCTTCTGCCAGCGGAATCTTCTGGCGTTGGTTGCTGATCAACAAACTTCGGTACAACTCTGACAGCCGGATAACGTATTCTTCTGCGTTGGCCTCCGCGTTTTTAACCATGGTTTTCAGGATATTCAACGAATTAAACAGAAAATGCGGGTTAATCTGCTGCTTGAGCATTTCAAATTGCGCGATCGAATTTTCCAGGTTCAGGCGCTCGTTCTCAATGCGGGTATTGTGAAATTTCCGGGCGGTATCCAGCAAAAAAACCATGAGCAAAATGATGCCTGCCGTAATCAGGGCCCGGAATTCATTGGCATATTCCGGATTGGCGTAGCCTTCCAGGTCCAGGTCGATATGCAGCCACTGGATACGTTCGTCTACCCATACCAACACATAACTAAAAATAAGGGTTGTAGCGACCCGCGCCGCGTGTAGCAGGCGGGTATCCCAACGGTATAAAAGGCGTTTTTCCACGAAAGGAAACCCGATCAGGTTATACCACCACACGGTGAGCGTGAATGTGAAACCGAAAATCAACTCCCTGGGAAAAATGTCGTAACGGAAACCCAGGTGAAACACCGTCGCCAGGGAGAAAATGATCGCCGTGGCTACAGCGCTTACCAACACAATGATCCAGTAAAAGGATTTGCTGAGCATCCGGCTGACTTTTTTACAAGATTCGGCATTTTTTATGCGAAAACGAGCTGATATTTCACCCGAAACGGGCAAAAAGCAGCTGGAGGCGGGCTAATACCGAGCCCATTAAAATAAAACACATACTTTCATTTTTAAACACATAGGGCATAGAGGACACATAGGCGTAGAGGACACATAAAAACAGAGTTTGTAATTTTATATGTGTCCTCTACGCCTATGTGTCCTCTGTTCCTATGTGTTAAATGTTAAATGAAGGTATGTGTTATTTACGGAACGTGGCGCCACAGGACAGACCTACTGCTTCACTATGGGCATTTCCACAAAAAAATCCGTGCCCTCGTTTTCGCGCGTTTCAAAACGGATCGTGCCGTCGTGCGCTTCGATGATTTTTCGGCAAATGGCCAGGCCGAGGCCGCTTCCGGATGTTTTTGTGGTGAAATTCGGCTCGAAGACGCGCTGTTGTATTTCAGCCGGAATGCCGCCGCCATTGTCGCTGATCTGAATCACCACCATACCGCCGTCACGGTAGATCGACACCTTAATACAACCGCGCCGTTCGGAAGAAATGGATTGTATGGCGTTGATAACCAAATTATTAAACACACGAATCAAATGGTTTTTATCGCCGACGATGTGAAAACGCTCTTTGGCTAACTGGAGTTCGAGGTCTACGTTTTTTTGTTCGCTGAACAAGTCGTGTACACTTTCAACCACTTCGTTGATAACCATATCGTGCTTCTCCCGGATGTCGAGGTTGGCAAACATGGAGAATTCAGAGGCGATCTGCGCCAGCGAATCGATCTGTTCGATCAATCGGGTGATGGCCTTGCGCAGGTAGGCGGCCGCCTGCTCGGGGTCGGATGAAACCCGCTCCAACTGCTGCATGGAGAGTTTCATCGTCGTCAGCGGGTTTTTGATGTCGTGGGCAACCTGCTTGGCCATTTCGCGCCAGGCGCCTTCCCGTTCCAGGCGGATCAGTTCCACTTTGGAATGCTCCAGCTTATCCACCATGCGATTGTACTGCGCGATCAGTTCGCTGAGCTCATCCTGCGCGTCGCCTTTGTATTCCAGCGGGACGTTTTTATCCTCCAGGCGTAACACTTTGATTTTGTCGGAAATAAGGCTGATCGGCTTAATAATCGAGCGGGCCAGCAGGAAGGTTACGGCATAAGCGATCAGCAAAAGGAACACGTACAAGCTGGCTAAGATTCCGATAAAATCGGAGACCTCCGAACCGACCACCCGCTCTGTCAATTGATAAGGCACGCCTAAAAACCCGAGGACCTGGCTTCGGTCGTTCAGCAAAGGCAAATATTTTGTAAAGTATTCAAAACCAGCCGTTTGTTCCGATGCTACACGCTCCTGCTCCTGGCCCTTTCGGAGAACTTCCCAGGCAACTGCATTCATTTTAGGCGACAAAACGCCCAGGCCGGCGAGGTCTTGCTGGGTGGTGAATTCCAGGCTTCCATCCGGGCCGTATAAATTCGCGTCCATCGACAAACTGGTCGCAATCGTGGACAGGTTCTTTGGCAGGGTATGGCGCAGGCTGTCGGCAGAGAGGGATGAGTTGACCAGCTGGATTTTCAGGTTGGTCAGCACCGCATCTGCCCGGAAATCCAGGTTGGCGCGTTCCGTTTCTCTGGAAGCGGCCGTAAAATGCCGGTAGGTCATGAAGCCGATGACCAAAAAGGCCGTTCCGATCAGGGTGACGTTCCAAAAATGGATCCGTTTGGCCAGCGAACCCTTGACGCTCAGGCGAAACTGAAAATAATCGGGCAGAAAACGCAGGTAAGAATTCAGCAGGGCCAGTACGAACAGGAGGAGCGAGGACAGGGTGAACAAAACCGAAAACAGATACACTTGTTTGTACCATCCTCCGGCGCGGCGGCCGACGGTAGCGACCGTTTGCCCGTCCGGGCTTTTAAACACGGCATCCAGGCGGTAAGGGTTTTCCGTTTCTATGATCCGCCCTTCGCCGTTTTGCAGGGCGGTATGGAGCGCGGCCAAATTCGCCTGGCCCTGTTCTACCACTAATTTGCCGTTTTTCCGCACCGCAAAATCGAAGTAGCGGAGTTGGGACAGGTTTTTATACGGCGTATTGTAAAAGAGCTGGGCGTATACCCGCGTAGGTTTGGGGTATTCGTGATCGAAGAAACAATATACGGTGGCAGGCTGCGAGAGGTCGCTCATGCGCAAGGCCTTGATTTGCAGCATGTAACGAGACTTTCCGTCGGCGTCGGTATGGAAACGCACATCCGGAGCATTCGGCAGGGGAACGCCTTGTTTCCAATTATTGTCCACCGCAAAGTTGTAGTCTCCGGTTTGCCCCAGCAGCATCGGCTGGTTTTCGCGGTCGAAGGCGTACACGGTCAACCGGTAGTGTTGAAACAGGTACTGGCGGTCGAAGATCAGGGCATTAAAATGATCGCGTAATTCGGCTGCGGAGGCTTTAAAAGGCCAGGGTTTTAATAAAATATTTAATTGCGCCGAATCGCCTTTCAAACGCCTGGTTACCGTTGGAAGCAATTTTTCAGCGATCGCCGTATCCCGTTCCATGACCAAAGCCTCGGCGTACTCCAGGCGGTCGCGCTCCCCTTTCACATAATTATAGCGGTACAACAAAGAAGACGAAAACAGGGAGAACAACAGCAGCCAGCACACGATCCAGCCAAAGCCAGGCGCTTCCCAGTGCGTGTATGCGTCGAATAAAAAGGTATACACAATGCCGAACGCGATGACGAAGAATAGGTTGATCTGCAACGCCTCGCCGCGCGCTACACAAAGGATGGCGTATACCAGGGCAGCACCGGCCATCAACCCGAACCGCAAGCGCTGTGGTAAACCGGCATCGCGCACCGAAATCATCATCCGGTGGCTGAAAATAAAAAGGCTGAGCATTAGCAACAGCAAACCGCCGATGGCCACCAGGCTGAAACTATGAAGATTCAGAATATTATCGAAATCAAATGGGATGCGGCTGTGAAATACCAGCTGTCGGAAAATTTCAATACCGAACAGCACACTCCCCATGTTCAGGAGATAGGATAAACCTGCATGAACATATCTCAGGGCCGGCGGAGCACCGATAGCCGGAGCGATCCGGAATGCCCGGTGAAACAGCAACATCAGCCACACCAGCAGGCAAATGTTGATCAGCCAATCACCCAGGGAATTGCCGATCAGCGAAGGGCTGTCGAATTTTTGGGTAAATAAAGGCAGTGCATCAAAGGTCTGGCTGAAAAAATTAAAGTGCCGACTGAGCGCCATAACTCCGGTAGCCACCAATAAGGGCAACACGGCGCCGGCCGGCCGGCCGTACCGTTCGGCTATGCCGCCGGCAATTTTACCCGATAAAGTCAGCAAAACGATAAAAAACAAGCCGTAAAACAACAATTGTATCCACTGTAGCCATCTCGATTGCACGGGGCCGGCGGCATCCAGCCAGCAGAATGTTTTGCCACCCACAAGCACGGGATAAGGCGTAGTTGTCTCGGAAACGTTTATTTCGCCGGAAATAACCGGGTTTGCCGGAAAAGGATGCGTGGATTGGGCATCGAGGGTAAAACGCACGGGAACCAACACGGTCATCTCCCCTACTCCGCACTTTTCCTGAAACGCCAGGAAATAACCGAGCGGCAGATGCAACAATTTTCGCCCGCTCAAATTGCGTAGCGCGAGGATATCGGTCTTGCCAGGCAATGCCTTGCTGTTGGACCACCACAGGATGGAGTCGCTCCGGTGGATCAAAATGGTGTAATCTTCCCGGGCCTGTTGCTGCAATACGCCTTCCCAATCGTTGCCGAGGCGCTTGGCCAACAAGTCCGCCTGAATTCCATGAAACCAGCGCAGGGCCTCCGCTTCCTGCTTTTCTAAGTAAACCCCAATTTCGTCGGAATGCTCTTGCAGCAGTGTCGTATCTTTGTCCCACTGACCCGCGCTGATGGCCACCAAAAGCAGGATAACCATCACGGTAATGTAGAGCAGGACACGTTTAAGCATAAAAACTGTAATTTGGAAAGTCGAAAGGACGCATAAGCGCCGACAAAAGTAGATGAACAATGTTTACAGCGTTACGGAATGCCACTCAAAATTCAAGAATAATACTTTTGGCCTCCATCCGGCAGATTAAATAGCATTTATATGCTCTACCGTTTGTTGTTGGTAGCGTACTATCCAAAACGCGTACCAAAAATATTGGGCCCCCAAAACCAGGATCATAAACTACAGACCGCTCTGCCGCCTTTGCTTTCGATTTATTCGGGAGCGGGGAGGAAAGTCCGGACAACATAGGGCGCCGCACCACCTAACGGGTGGAGTTTCCCGGCTCGCCGGGAGGCATAGAAAGTGTCACAGAAAATTACCGCCCTTTTAGGAGGGTAAGGGTGAAAACGTGTGGTAAGAGCGCACGGCCGGACCGGGCAACCGGCCCGGCGGATAAACCTTGCGGGTTGAAATGCCACGTACACCTTGTGTTCTTGTCTCCGGGAAACCGGAGGCTGAATGTATGCGGTCCGCATACGGCCTGCCCGGGCAACCGGCCGGCAGCAAGGGGGGTAGGCAGCGCAGATTCCGGCAGTGATGCCGGAACCAGATAAATGGCAGAGATTCGGCCGGGCAACCGGCTGAAGACAGAATCCGGCTTACAGGTCTGTAGTTTTTTATCTTCAAGTGCGGAAACGGAAAATTATTCCGTTTCCGCACTTGAAGATAAATAGGTTTAAAAGGCATCAAGGAGAATCAAAACACCTCAACCCCACATTTTTTTTAACATGCAGATTATTCTGACTGATGATCAGCCTTTCCCTGGTGAATTTCCAAAGGGGGCTATTTTATTGATCGACAAGCCTTTAGGCTGGACATCCTTCGACGTCGTCAATAAGGTCCGGCATAAACTCAAGAAAAAACTGGGTTTGAAAAAACTGAAAGTTGGCCATGCCGGTACGCTCGACCCTTTGGCTACCGGTCTGCTGATTCTTTGTGTGGGAGACTACACCAAACAGATCGATACCATTCAGGGGCAGCCCAAAGAATACATCGGTGTATTGACTTTCGGCGCCACCACCCCTTCGTATGACCTGGAAAAACCGCCGGATCAATTCTACCCTACCGGGCAGATTACGCCGGAGCTGCTTGAAACCCTCCGGCAACAATTTTTGGGCGATATCCGGCAAATTCCGCCCATGTTTTCCGCAGTAAAAGTTGACGGCAAACGGCTGTACAAAAATGCGCGCAGTGGGCAGGAAGTAGAGATAGAACCACGCAGCGTACACATCAGCGCATTCGAGTTGTCGGGATTACGACCCGTCGTTTCCCAAACGGAAGCGCATGTAATTCTGCCGTCCCGGGGCGCCCCCATTCATCTTTATCCCGATTATGCGGAGGGGATTCAGGCCGATTTCCGGGTCGAATGCAGTAAAGGCACTTATATCCGTTCGCTGGTATATGATCTTGGCGAAGCGACCGGCTCGGGCGCCTACCTCAGCGCCCTGCGACGCACCCGAAACGGCGGGTTTTCCGTGGAAGACGCCTGGACGGTGGAGGCGCTGGAGCAATGGATCGATGCTCAATAAACCTTCTTGCCCTTTCGCAACCACACACCCCAGCTTCTATTGTAGGCATGTACCTTTTCCGTGCGGCCCTGATCGTTCCAAACCGGAAATCCCTGGTTGACCCATTCAAAAATACCGCCATATAGGTTTGATACGTCGGTAAAACCCGCAGCGCGCAGTTTTTCCGTCACTTTTTCGCTGCGGTAGCCAACCGAGCAATACACCACAATACGGCTGTTTTTATCGAGGACCGGGAGGTTCTCCGGCGCAAAATGATCATAACCGGCGAATACAGCGCCTGATATATGGCTCACGGCATGCTCGGCCGGTTCTCTTGCGTCGATGAATACGATAGATGCACTGTCTTTGGCCGCTTCCTGTACGCCAATTTCAGGTACCGTGTGCCCAAGCAAACCCTTGAGCATCAGCCGGAAAGCGCCGCTTTTTACCTGCCCAAAACAGGCCAGCGCCAACAACAACAAAACCAGCGACATGCTTATTTTTTTGTCCATCATACAGACAAAGGTCGGGAAAAAACAGCAATAACGGGAGCGGAAAGTCTTCCGCACTCAGCGCGACGAAGTTGTACGCCGCGCTAAGTGCCAAACCGAAGGGAAAATTAGCCGGGGGCCGACAAATAAAATCTTTATTAAAAAAAATCCTACTGCCAGAAGAAAAGCAGTAGGAAAATCAAAACATACTATGAGAAAACTTGAATCAAAGATAAAGCCACCCGGCTTGCAGGGCCAAGAACTATTTAGGGAACGGTACGATTTGGGAAGAACCGGGCCGGTTTGCGGGTTTATGGATTTGTTGCATCCTGTTTTAAACACACAAACCCATAAACCCGCAAGCCAAGGCTATTGGTGAAACAAGGCCGCAATGGAACGATATTCTACCGCGTTGCGAATAGCCCGGGCAAAAAGATTGGCCGTGGATAACACTTTGATTTTCGGCGACTCCCGGCTTAAGGGGATCGTATCGCACACGATCAACTCCGACAATTGGGAGTTTTCAACGTTTTCATAAGCCTTGCCGGACAAAACCGGGTGGGTACAAATAGCCCGGACGGATTTTGCGCCTTTTTCCATCAGCGCATCGGCAGCCTTGCAGAGCGTGCCGGCAGTGTCAACCAGATCGTCGACCAAAATGACGTCGGCTCCTTTTACTTCCCCGATGACGGTCATGGCGGCTACTTCGTTGGCCTTGGTGCGATACTTGTCGCAAATGACCAGTTCGCGTCTGAAATGTTTGGCATAAATCCGGGCGCGTTTCACCCCGCCAACGTCGGGACTGGCGAAAATCGCATTAGACATGTCTTGCGCTTCCAGATAAGGAATGTAAATGGCCTCCGAACGCAGGTGATCCACCGGAATGTCGAAAAAACCCTGCACCTGGTCGGCATGCAGGTCCATGGTCATGATCCGGTTGGCCCCCGCGACGGTCAGGATATTGGCCATGAGTTTGGCGCTGATAGGCACCCGCGGTTTATCTTTACGATCCTGCCGGGCATAACCGAAATATGGCACAACCGCCGTGATATACCCGGCCGAGGCGCGTTTAGCCGTGTCGATCCAGAGCAGCAGTTCCACCAAATTGTCGTGAGGCTGGCAGGTGCTTTGGATAAAAAAGACGAAGGAGCCGCGAACGCTTTCATTAATAATGGTTTGCATCTCGCCATCGCTGAAGGTGGCAAGGGTTTTGTCGCCGAGCGGGGCATCGTATTGTTGGGCAATTTCGGTGGCCAGGTAATGCGAGGCCGTGCAGGAAAAAAGTTTTACTTCGGGCATAGTCGGCGAAGAAATCCGGGTAAACGTTTGTGAAAATCGGTGTATAATCGGCTAGTGCCTTCGACAAGCGCTACGGTAAACCCTCGGCCGATAAACGCAAAGGTAGGACGAAGCATCTTTAATTTAGGCCTCCTTTTTTTTACAGGGCGCGCACCCTTTGAATATAACCTTCCTTCAGGTAGATTTTGGCAAATTTCGCACATTTAACCGGCTTCCGGGATGGACAAGTTTGCCAGGCAGTACCTTTGGGTGTCATCCGAAAATGCATCTTACGCATTTTTCATATTTAGATGTTGTCGATCCAATCCAAACTGCTCTGTTAAATGATCCGATTTTCTATACTTTTTACCTGCCTTTTATGCTTAATCGCCGGGCTTATGCCTGCTCAAACCGCACAAATACCCCGGGAAACCGCTATTCAGTTTTTGCGGGAAAATCCCGCCAAATTTGGTTTGAGCGCGGCCGATGTGGCCGATGTCCGGATTACGGACGATTATGGGAGCAAACACAACGGCGTCCACCACGTGTGGTTGCAACAGCAATACCTTGGGATTCCAGTGTACAACGCATTGGCCGGCTTGCACGTGTTGCCCAGCGGCGAAGTCCTGCACCCGCCGCATCGTTTCGCAGCCGGTTTGGCGGCTAAAGTGAATACGGTTATTCCATCGCTCAGCGCCGCCAAAGCGCTTGATTTGGCGATGGCAAACCTCGGTTTTACCGGATTCCCCGGCCCGGGTGTCCGCAAAAAAATCAACGAGCGCAACTGGATCTTTGAAGGAGGCGCTGTGTCCAGGGCCGACATTCCGGTCTCTGCCTGCTACAACATTCAAAAAGACGGCTTCGCGCGCTTAGCCTGGTCTATGCTGATCGATCAAGCCAACACCTCCGACGTATGGAGCATGCGGGTGGACGCGCAAACCGGCCTGATTCTGGGCAAATCCAACCTAACGGTATATTGCAAGCACGGCAATACCAGTGCAATGCCGGAAGATTGCGTCGATGTACGCATCGAACGGGGGACTGTAACACCTTCCGCTTCCAACATATTCAACGTCAACGAATCTTACAACGTCTTCCCCTTACCCGTGGAAAGCCCTTCTCATGGCGGCCGCCAGCTGCTGGTCAATCCGGCCGATCCGATTGCATCTCCTTACGGTTGGTTAGACGTGAACGGAGTGCCGGGCGCCGATTTTACCTATACCCGCGGCAACAACGCATGGGCTTACGACGACAGCGCCGACGACAATACGCCCTCCGTGGCTGAATCGGCCGACGGTGGGCCCGGTCTGGTATTTAATTTCCCGTTCGACCCCAATGCTGAACCGGCCGGCAACCGCGATGCCGCCATTACGAACCTGTTTTACATGAGCAATGCCATGCACGACTTCGCGTACCGCTTCGGATTTGATGAAGTGAGCGGCAATTTTCAGGAAAACAATTACGGCCACGGCAATCCGGCTTTCGGCGGCGATGGCGTACTGGCCGAAGCAATGGATGGCGGCGGCGCCAATAATTCCAATTTTTACACCCCGAAAGATAGTATTCCCGGCCGGATGCAGATGTACAAATGGGACCGGCCGGCCGGCAACAATATCACGGTCACGGCGCCCGGCTCCATAGCGGGCCCGTACTTCGGCGGCACCACCAACGGCTGGGGCGCACCGATCACGACGACCCCGGTGAGCGGCCTGGTTGTGTTCGCCGATGACGGCAGCTCGCAGCCTAACCTGGGCTGCGAACCGCTAATCAACAACGTGGCCGGCAAAATCGTCATGGTAGACCGCGGCGGCGATTGCCAATTCAGTGTTAAAGCATTGAATGCCCAACAAGCCGGCGCCATCGCCTGCGTCATCTGCGACCATGAAGCGCCGCCGATTACCGGCAATACAATTGGTCCCGGACAAGTGGGCAACCAGGTCACGATTCCCGTCGCCTGGATGAAAAAAGCAGATTGTAACATCTTGCGTCAGTTTGCCGGCAACGGGCTTCAAATCTCTCTGGTGCTGCCCACAGACTTAAGCGGCCCGAACCAGTTGGATGGCGATTTCGACAACGGCATTATCGCCCACGAATACGCCCACGGCATCAGCAATCGCCTGACCGGCGGGCCCAGCGAAGTCGAATGTCTGCTAAACGGCGAACAGATGGGCGAAGGCTGGAGCGATTTTTTCGCGCTTGTAACCACCGTAGAGCCGGGCGATGCAAGTTCAGACAAACAAGGCATCGGGTCTTACGTATTCCGGCAGCCGACTGACGGCGCCGGCGTACGTCGCTACGCATATTCTACGGATATGGGCATCAATCCGCTTACCTACGGCAACGTGGCTGATAGCCCGGAAGAACATGCCCGCGGGGAAGTATGGACAGCCATGGTATGGGACCTTTACTGGGCTTTTGTGGAAAAATATGGCTACGATGCTGACCTGAACAATACGAACAGCGGAAATTTTCGGGCTATTCAACTCGTCATGGACGGCTTAAAACTACAGCCTTGCAGCCCTGGAACGATCGACGGGCGCGATGCCATTCTCCTGGCAGACAAGATGAACTACGCCGGCGCTGATACCTGCCTTATTTCAAGCGTGTTCGCACGCCGGGGCCTCGGAGTTGCCGCCAGCCAGGGTAGCGAAGATGTTCCCATAGACGGCAAGGAGAACTTCGACCCTATTCCAGCCTGTGTTAAATCTTTGAAAATCAATAAAATTACGACGACTCCGCTAGTAGACCCCGAGGGTTTTGCCGATTATGTCCTGACGGTAACCAACCACAAGGACGCCGCAGTCAGCAACGTAAATGTCACGGACGAACTGCCCGCAGGACTTTCGTTTATCTCGGCCTCCAACGGCGGTATTTTTTCCAACGGAATGGTTGTGTGGAACCTGGGCGCCGTTCAATCCGGACAAGTGATCACCCTTACGTACCGGGCGCAGGTAAATGCCGGGATCGGCTCGCAATGCCTGTACCGCAACCCGATGGATGATGAAGATTTTTGGTCTTCCTATCCGATAAATACAACGAACCCGGATTACTTTTACCTGCAAAACGACGAAGTAAAAGTAGGCACATCCGCTTTTCAAGCGCCTGAGGCAGAACTGGTTGCCACCAACTTCGTCTTGGAAACCTCTGATTCCCTTTTAGTCTCGGGCAACCGGCCGGTATTTCGTTTCTGGCACAAGTACAATACGGAAGTGTATGCCGATGCCGGTTTTATAGAAATTCAAAAAGGCGGCGAAACTGCTTGGTTGCGATTGCCGGCCGATAAGATGTTCCGCAATCCTTACCCGTATAAAGTGCAGTTCGCGACCTTTAACATCAGCAACAACAGCGGCTTTTCAGGCAATTCAAACGGATGGGTACAATCGTACCTTGATTTGAGCGCGTACGCCGGGAATAAAGTCAACTTGCGGTTTCATTTCGGCACCGACAACAATACGGCGCCCTTCAATGGCGCCTGGTACGTGGACGAAGTGCAAATGATGGACATGGTCAACTTCGAAGGCGCCGCCTGCGTAACGTCGGCAGAGGGCGACCAGGCTTGTTCCGAAATGTCCGAAGGCGGCGTGATTGTCAATACGTCTTGTTTGCCGGTCGCTACTGAAGAGCCCGCGATACCCGGCGTGCAGATGCAGGTACAGCCCAATCCGGCGGATGATCTGGTATACGTCACCCTCGACCGGGATTTGAATGGCCATGTTCAGTTTTCGTTGCTGAGTACCGATGGCCGCGTGGCTTTCCGCCAGTCGGCGCAATCGCATTTTGCAGGGCAGGTTTTTATGCTCGATGTGCAACAGATGGCTGCCGGTATTTATTTGCTGCGTATGGAAAGTGACCAAGGCGTCCGCGTGACTCGGGTGGTGATTCAGTAGCAGTAGGAATCGCGCTTTGCCCGTTGCTACTGTGGTGCGCCGGGTAGCAAGGAAGGTTTCGGTTTGTAAATCTTCATGTCCAGCGATGCTATGGTCATGTTCCACAGCATTTCGTATGGAATAATTTCCACTTCATGCGCTTGCCGCGCTGCTTCCAGGGGCACGTCATTCAGCAGTTTGAAGTACCGCTCCGTTTTCCGGCCAACCGCTTCCCGGTGGAAAGAGGCCATGGGAATTTGCAGGATCATTTTGATAAAACAATTGCTTCGGTACGTATCGTTGTCGCGCAGGTAGCGGCTGCAATATTTTTCAATGCCGTCGATGCGTTCGCGGGTTTGGTCGTAGTTCTTTTCTGCAATCGAATAAAGGATCTGGATGATCAGAATAGAAATATTCATCCCCCGTTTATCTTTGGAAAACAGTGGAATATCGTTTAGAAATTTGTTGATCTTAAACTTGGTGATTTTGTCGGAAACCACTTCGGCCGGAATTTTACCGATTTTGATGAGGTAATACAGATAGGACTGGTAAATCCGCCACATTTCGATGATCTGGATGGCTTTATCTTCGAACCGGTGGTAGCTGGTCACTTTTTCATACAACAGGTATGCGCCTTCGTAGTGTCCGGTATGCATGGCCAGCAGGAAGAACAGTTCCTGCAATTTGAACCAGTTAAAAGAGCCTTCTTCGAAATAATAGGCGCAGCGGTTGATAACCGCCTGGCCTTTATCGAATTCGCGCAGCTGGAGGTAACAGACGATCAGGTTGTAGTAAAACACCTGGAGTGGCAAACCGCTGTCGTAGTCTTTTTTATCGAAAAATGCGATGGCATCTTCGCACAAAGCAGCTGTGTTTACGTAATCGTTCTCGCTGTTATAGATCAACAGTTGCACGAGTCGGCCGAACAGGTGGAGTTTGAAGGACATGCATCTCGCCATGAAAGGCGCCAGTTCTTCGTAATAGGAATGAGCCAGTTTCGACACTTCGAGCTGCGTGGCTTTGCTGTTGGTATACTGGATCATCAATTCGGAATAATACTTCTCCGCCTTGCTTTCCATGGCCCATATCTCTTCGTAATGGTTGTATCGTTCCCTGACCGCGTCGTATTTTTTGACGTCGCCGTCTACCAGGCTGTATTGAAGGCGTAATACCCGCAGGATATCGAGTGCCAGTTCGGTAAATTCGAAGTGTGCAGCGTGCCGGAGCAATTTTTCGGCGAGGTCGATGCCCGTAATTTTGGCATTTTTGTTGAGCAACGACATGATGGTCGCCCATTTCTTATAACACTCGTGAAATGCTTTTTGGCGACTAGAGTAGTTGGATTCTTTAAAATCGAGCAGGAAAAAAGAATCAAGCAGGCGATCCTTGAGTTTGCTTTTTAGGCTCCCAAGTTTGGAGGCATCTTCGTTGTTAGATTTGAAATAAACCTGAGCCTCTTCCTCCGTTTGTACTTTTTTCGAAGCAAGTGCTTGATACAACAGATCCATTTTCGAGCCCGGCTCGATAATGAATTTTAACACACCATTCCCTTTGAGTTTGGTCTTGTCTAATAAATTGACTAATTCAATCAGGTCGAGCATTTCCGGGCGCTGTTAGGCACGATGTTCAGGAGAATTGAGTATCGGAAATGCAGGACGGGAAACAGGCTGCGGACAAAAAGGCAAATAACGTCAGTGACAGTAACCTAAGTTACGGATTGTAATTGCACTTTTATGACCGAGGCGGATTAAGTTCATCAGAAATGTGCTGATGAACGTTGGAAAAACAACTTTTCAATATTGACAAAGGTAAAAAATCTTTAATAAGAACGGCAGTTAAATTTTTATCGAGATTTGCGGATGGATATTTCAAAAACCATACCTGTGTTGGGAAATTGTCAGAATTCAGACAATACAAGTTGCTTTGTGTTTCCCAAACAAGGAAAACCACCTTAAAAAAAGTGGCCAAGATTTCGATAACCATAGCGTTCCTAAAGCTCAACGATGGCTATGTGTTATTATAAAAATAGGACGCCCCGAATCAACGGAGCGTCCTTGCATTTTTTCTGCGGGTTTGTTGCGCGGGTGGGGGCAGGCGGAGGGCGGGGGCAAGCCCCGCCCCTACCCTATTTCGTTTGAATCATCTTCTTCGAAGCGCTGTCGGTGGCCGTTTCTACTTTGTAGTACAGCATACCCGTAGCGTTCAGCAGTGCACGATCGATCGCGATGGCGTTGTAGCCTTTCGCGAAGTCGCCTTTCTGCGTGTACAC
>Ga0335394_10004286_pt1 | contig 16194 bp, 5 predicted proteins | sample MAT03_FD_205741 | JGI IMG/M metagenome (GOLD analysis project Ga0335394, IMG submission 205741) | Freshwater microbial communities from Lake Fryxell liftoff mats and glacier meltwater in Antarctica - MAT-03 (spades assembly) (version 2) ... | reverse complement strand
ACAAAGATACCTGGATCAATCTTTTTAGATGGAGGTTTGGCTACCAAGCATGGCAATCTCAGCCGCGTGATTGTTGGTTTAACCAGTCGGAATCCGACTTTGTTTGGCAGAGTTTTGACCAGAGATTCCAGCGATTTGGAAAGACCACTATCACAATTGCTGGGGTGATCTTGATACTCAGCGGCATTACTATTTATGCTGTACAACGAGCCACGATCGCGCAGTTGCGAGAACAGTCTGCCAGAGTATTGAACTTCCTGCCCACAACCAATATGGTTTCGGGGCTGGTGTTGGCGATTGACACCATGGAGCGGAGCCAGGCATTTCCATCCGTTGAGATAACGGCTCAGACCAGCTTGCTGACGGCAGTGCAAGTGTCGCAAGAAATGAACCGACTCGTAGGCCATAGGGATTGGGTCAACTCGGTGGCATTCAGCCCCGATGGCCAGCGCATTGTCAGTGGCAGTGACGACGGGACGCTGCGACTATGGGATGCCCAGACGGGCGCATCGATTGGCCAACCGCTCGAAGGCCATGGGTCTGCGGTCAGCTCGGTGGCGTTTAGCCCCGATGGCCAGCGCATTGTCAGTGGCAGTGACAACGGAACACTGCGACTATGGGATGCCCAGACGGGCGCATCGATTGGCCAACCGCTCGCAGGCCATGAGTCTTTGGTCAGCTCGATGGCGTTTAGCCCTGATGGCCAGCGCATTGTCAGCGGCGGTCACGACAATAGACTGCGGCTGTGGGATGCCCAGACGGGCGCACCGATTGGCCAACCGCTCGAAGGACATGGGTCTGCGGTCAGGTCGGTAGCGTTTAGCCCCGATGGCCAGCGCATTGTCAGTGGCAGTAACGACACTACGCTGCGGCTGTGGGATGCCCGGACGGGCGCACCGATTGGCCAACCGCTCGAAGGACATGAGGATGCGGTCAGCTCGGTGGCATTCAGCCCTGATAGTCAGCGCATTGTCAGTGGCAGTAGCGACACTACGCTGCGGCTGTGGGACGCCCAGACGGGCGCACCGATTGGCCAACCGCTCGAAGGCCATGGGTCTTTGGTCAGGTCAGTGGCGTTTAGCCCCGATGGCCAACGCATTGTCAGTGGCAGTAGCGATAGGATGCTGCGGCTGTGGGATGCCCAGACCGGCACACCGATTGGCCAACCGTTTGAAGGCCATGGGGATGCGGTCGAGTCGGTGGCGTTTAGCCCCGATGGCCAGCGCATTGTCAGTGGCAGTTTCGACACTACGCTGCGGCTGTGGGATGCTCAGACGGGCGCACCGATTGGCCAACTGCTCGAAGGCCATAGGGATGCGGTCATCTCGGTGGCGTCTAGCCTCGATGGCCAGCGCATTGTCAGTGGCAGTAACGACGGGACGCTGCGGCTGTGGGATGTCCAGACAGGCGCACCGATTGGCCAACCGCTCGAAGGACATGGGGATGCGGTCAATTCGGTGGCGTTTAGCCCCGACGGCCAGCGTATTGTCAGTGGCAGTAGCGACAGGACGCTGCGGCTGTGGGATGCCCAGACGGGGACACCGATTGGCCAACCGCTCGCAGGCCATGGGGATTCGGTCTGGTCGGTGGCGTTTAGCCCCGATGGCCAGCGCATTGTCAGTGGTAGTTTCGATACTACGCTGCGGCTGTGGGATGCCCAGACGGGCGCACCGATTGGCCAACCGCTCGCAGGCCATGGGGATTCGGTCTGGTCGGTGGCGTTTAGCCCCGATGGCCAGCGCATTGTCAGTGGCAGTTACGACAATACGCTGCAGCTGTGGGATGCCAAGACCGGCACATCAATTGGCCAACCGCTCGAAGGCCATAGGGATTCGGTCTGGTCGGTAGCGTTTAGCCCCGATGGCCAGCGCATTGTCAGTGGCAGTAGCGATCAGACGCTGCGACTATGGGATGCCCAGACCGGCGCACCGATTGGCCAACCGCTCGAAGGTCACGAGGATTGGGTTCGGTCGGTAGCGTTTAGCCCCGATGGCCAGCGCATTGTCAGTGGCAGTAACGACGGGACGCTGCGGCTGTGGGATGCCCAGACGGGCGCACCGATTGGCCAACCGCTCGCAGGCCATGGGTATAAGGTCTATTCGGTGGCGTTTAGCCCCGACGGCCAGCGTATTATCAGTGGTAGTAACGATCAGATGCTGAGGCTGTGGGATGTTTCTCCAGCGGCGTGGATGGCTCTGGCTTGCCAACGGCTTCAGGATCACCAGTTGCTCAATCAACCAGAAACCGTTATTACTGATCCAGAGCTGATCAAGGTGGCTCGACGAACTAAAACTGTCTGCCAACAGCAAGTGTGGCAGCAGCAACTCGCCCCCAATAGCATGCCATTGTCTTGGGTTGAGCAGACATTCCCCCCGATGATTGCGCGTGGGATTCGCGTCATTCAGGACAGTCTGCAATGATTGCAACGAATAGCCCAATATTCACAACGCATGGCAGGTCAGACCTGATTGCGGTGAGCATCCCCTCACCGCCCTTCTTAAACAATCCTGACACTCACTTGCTCCGTCATCTCTGAAGCGCAGTCATGGTTAGCCAGCCCAATACAGATGAGAGGCAAATATATGAGCGAAGGATTCAACAGCAAGCAGTGGTCAGTAAACAGAGCTAACTTTGATCGCAACCTCGCAGTCGTCATTGGCATTGATCTCTACGAGAATGACAGCATTCGGGATCTCAGTACGGCGGTTAGTGATGCGAGTGCGATCGCGCCTTCAGACCTCTGGTTCAATGCCCAGCGATCGCAACTGCTCTGCTAACCGCTCGGCTCGATGTTGGACTAGTTCTGTCTGCTGTTGGGCTAGCTCTGTTTGTTTTTGAGCCAGCTTCGCCTCCTCTTCTGGGGTAGGAATCAGTTGCCCCTGGTCATTGAAGTAGCGCAATTGCCCATCCTGAATCCCCAAATATAGCTCCAGCCCTTCACTCCACAGCCAACCTGTTTGATTGGGAGCGATCGGCTGATACTGTTGCCCCAATAGCCGAAAACCGTCAAACTCCAGCGTATCAGGCGAAAACCAGAAATACTCATGGGTATGAAACCGCTCCTGATAGAGCATCTTTTTTAGCGTTCTGTCTGTTTCTGCCGTTGAGTCAGAGAGTAGCTCAATAATGAGATCGGGATACTTACCATCTTCTTCCCAAACTACCCAAGACTTACGCGGATGCTTCTGAGTTTGCTTCACCAGAAAGAAATCGGGACCTCTGAAGTCGCGGTTCTTAAGCTGTTGACGGCTAAAGTAGATGGTTAGATTTGCGCCAATGAAAAAATCATTGCGCACCGAAGGTTCTCCCTCGCGCCACAGCCACTCCAGACATGAAACCAGCAGTGCAAGCTGGGCATAATGCAAGGAACTTTCCATTTCTGGCTCGTTACTTTCGACTTGTGTAGCATCTGGCATCAGATCTGCCAACTGCTGTGCGGTTAGAGACATCGATCGACCTCGCCAACTTACCTATCTCCAAGAATACGCGAAATCCTAATACCATTTTGGATTTCAGATTTTAGATTGTGAGAGTTTTGCTGATTGGGCATTTTAACTTGAACCGTCAGAGGAATGCTTCCAGTTTGAATCAGCGGTCTTGTCATTGTTATCTCTCATCCCGTGAAGGTCAAAGCGTTTAGATACCTCATATGGATTTAATCTTAACTTTGCCATAGAGCGATCGCCCCTTTCGTCATCTTTCAGTTTGCTCAAAGAACCGCCTTAAACATTTCTGACATTTCCTGACTTATCTGTACGGAGAGGCTATGGTGGATTATCCACTTAGAAGCAAAAGTGCAAACGGATGAGCGAGGCAGTCAAAGGTAGAGCGTGGGATGGTAATAGAGGGTACTTCCATCGCAATCTGGCAGTGGTTATTGGTATCGATCTCTACCAAAATGACAGTATCAAGGATCTCAGTACGGCTGTCAGTGATGCCAGGGCGATCGCTCATTTGCTTGAGCAGGAATATGACTATAAACAGTCGGATGAAAAGCCAGAAGTGATTCGCCTGTTTGACAAAGATGCAACCCTGGAGGCACTTCAACACTTATTTCACACCAGAATACCCCAGGAACTGAATCCACGAGAGCGCGATCGCCTGATTATTTACTATGCCGGACATGGGTTGCCGCGCTCCAACGACGATGGACCAGAGGGTTATCTCGTTCCTCATAATGCCGATCCGACCAAACCAGAGTTGTTTCTAGCAATGCGGGATGTGTCTGAGGCACTGAGTAAACTGAAGTGTCATCACCTGCTGGTGATTCTGGATTGCTGCTTTGCCGGAACGTTTCGCTGGGCTGGCAGCCGAAAAGCCGTGCCCATTCTGGAAACGATTCGTCGAGAGCATTATTACCACTTCATTCGTCATCCGGCATGGCAGGTAATCACCTCATCTGCCCATGACCAGGAAGCTCTGGATGTTGCCCGATTGAAGGAAGATAATCGCAAACCTGTTCCTGGTTTGAGTGAACCGCATTCACCGTTTGCTCTGGCAATCCTGGAAGGGTTGCAAACAGGGAATGACTCACAACGCGTCAATGCTGACCTGTATCCAGATGGAGTTGTGACTGCCCATGAGTTGTTTGTATATCTGCAAAATCGGGTTAAGGAGCTATCAGGGGAGCGGCAAAACCCAGGAATCTTTCCACTGCGACAAGAGTATGACAAGGGTGAGTTTATTTTCACCCGACCCGAATTCGATCCCCAAAACCTCGCCGAGGCTCTTCCCTTAAATGAGGATAACAACCCCTATCGTGGTTTAAACTCGTTTGATGAGAAACATGCCAGGTTCTTCTTTGGCAGGCAGGCGTTGATTGAAGAACTGGCAAAACGCCTTGCACAACCCAATCAGGCATTAATGGTAGTTCTAGGGGTTTCTGGCTCCGGTAAGTCGAGCTTGGTCAAGGCAGGATTAATTCCGTACCTGAGAGATCAGCATCTTGTTCAAATCTGCCTTTTAGAACTTCTCATCCAATTCCCTCCCTCTCCACTGAAACTACGGCTAATGAGCCAAATCTATCAGTGGTGCATACTCGACCCGATGCGTCCGGGGGAATCTCCATTCATGTCTCTAGCAAGAACACTGCTGCCGATCGCCAATGACAATCTGCTGGAGCGGTTGGCTGAGGTGAGCTTTCTGGATGATATTTTTCAGCCGATGCTGAAGTCTGAAGATGAGTCAGGTAGGGATTCAGATAAGACGGCTGTAGGTGAGCAAGAAGGCAATTCTCCGGCGACGCAACCTTCCCTTCAGGCTGATGAAACGCTTATCAAAGTTGCAGACTCCTGGTGTAGTGCAACGCCGGAAGCAAAGCTACTGTTGATTGAGGATTACTTTGCTCAGTTGGAGACGTTGGGTAATCCACAGCAAAAGGCTCAGCTCAAGGATTTGTATGACCGGATTCTGGCTGAGCTTGATGTAGTCAGTCAGCAACTTCAGCAGGAACCCTACGAATACTTTAGTCGTGCGATCGCTACCTGGAGCCAGAAGCATTCGGGTGTCCGGCTATTCCTGGTGATTGACCAGTTTGAGGAACTGCTTACTAGAAGCCAGGACGATCGCAAGAGTTCTAATCAGACGCAAGAACAGGAAGGCGAAAGCACCGAACAGAAGGAGTGGCAGGAATTCTTGGAGGTTTTGAGAATTGCGATCGCAGACCACCCTCAAACCCTGCGATTGTTGCTGACGCTACGGTCTGACTTTGAACCCCGGTTTCTGACTTCAACATTAGAACCGCACTGGAAAGATGCCCGCTTCCCGGTTCGAGCAATGACTTCCGATGAACTGCGGCAGGCGATCGAGAATCCGGCGCTGAAACAAGCCCTATACTTTGAGGAATTGAAGGACGAGAAAGGCAACACGATCGGCAATCTGGTCAGCAAGCTGGTGGATGAGGTGGGGCAGATGCCCGGTGCATTGCCGTTGCTCTCGTTCACCCTGAGTGAGCTTTATGTCAGCCTATACAGACGATGGCAGGTCGATCGAAGTACCGATCGCACTCTGCGGTTTGCGGACTATGAAACCTTGGGTGGAGTGGCAGGCGCATTGACCCGGCGAGCAACAGAAGAGTATGACAGGCTCATTCAAGCTAAGGATCTTGAAGATGGGGGTCGGGGAGGATTCGGAGTGGATGAGGGGAAAGCCTACCAAGCAACAATGCAGCGAGTGATGTTGCGAATGGTAGTGATTGAAGGGGGAGGTGTAGCGCGACAACGAGTTCCCAACTCAGAACTGGTTTATTCAGATGCAAGGGAAAATGAGCGAGTTATCGAGGTAATTAAGCGACTAGTAGAAGCTCGTTTGTTAGTAACAGGGCAGGAATCTCGATTAAAAGCGGGGAAAGAAATTGTGGGAGGTTATGTTGAGCCAGCCCATGATTTTTTGGTGAATGGATGGGACTTGTTAAAGCAATGGCTGGAAAAAGAACAAGAAAACTTGATTCTTCAGCAGCGCTTGACTCCACAAGTTAATGATTGGCACAAGGAAACTAACGTCACTGGAAACGGTGATAAGAGTAAACAAGCAGTCAGTTTTTTATGGAATAGAGATCCTCGATTGTCACAGCTAAAAAATATTCAGCGCTCAAAAAATAACTGGTTCAATGCCAAGGAGGCAAGATTTGTTAGTCTTAGTATAGAAAAAAGAAAAGTTGATGGGCAAAGACTAGTAATATCTTTAGCCGGAGTAATTCTGGCATTGATGGGGCTAACTACCTTTGCTTTTATTCGTCAACAGGAAGCTGAAAAGCAAACGGCTTTATCTTTGACTTCATCATCTGAAGCAGATTTACGCTCAAATCAAGATCTTGATGCACTAATATCTAGTATTAAAGCAGGAAATATATTAAAAAATAGAGTAATTCCTATTTCAGGTTCGATACGCTTAAAAGTAATTTTGGCTCTACATAATGCAGTTTATAATACAAGAGAGACAAATCGTTTTGAGGGATCAAGAGGACATAGAAGTAATATTCTGAGCATACGATTTAGTCACGATGGAAGGTTGATTGCGTCAGGTGATAGCGGGGATTTTATTAAGCTTTGGAATGCAGATGGATCAATCAATAAAACAATCAATTTTCCAACTCAACAAATTTTAGATTTAAGTTTCAGCCCTACCAACAGAGAGATTGCTGCTATAGATAGGGGGAATAATGTAATATTTTGGTCTACCTTGGATGGGGAAAAACTTAAAAACAGTTATTCTCCAACGTATTCATTGCCACAGTTAAATTTCAACTCTAATTTGATAAATGGAACTTCTGCTGACCGCATTTGGAATAAACTTTGGGAAAACTCAAATAAAGACTTATTTGAATCTGTAACTTTAAGTAGAATTTTCAATAAAAATAGAAAAAAAACAGTAGGTTTTGACTTAGTCAGGCTTAGCCCCGATGGAAAGTTTTTTGTTGTTAGCGTTGGCAATGTCATTGAGATTTGGAATATTGAAGGATCATATATTAGAACTATTGGAAGCCATAAAAATGATATTTTAGATATTAGTTTTAGTCCAGACAATAAATTAATTGCATCTGCTAGCCGAGACAATACTATAAAAATCTGGAGCCGTGAAACATTTTCTCTTTTAGAAACGATTGATAAAGATTCTAGAGGACAAAGTGGTCATAGTGCAGCGGTTATGGCTGTAAATTTTAGCAGGGATTATAAATTACTCATTTCTCTTGATGATGCAGGAATAGGTAAAATCTGGGATACAAGAAATTTTACTTTAAAAGAAACATTCAAATGGGATTCCAAAGGAGTCAGTACCTTTTCAATCAGCTTTAGTCCAGATGGAAAAACTTTTGCGGTAGGCTATGATTCAGGCAAAGTAAGAATATGGGATATTGATAGAACTTCACTTGAAGTTTATGCTTACAAAGATGATTGCGAGACTTTTGATGAATCAATCATTAATATTAGCCCTGATGGTAAAACAATAATTAGTACAGGTTGTAAGGACATACGTATTTGGAATCCAGATGGGAAACTTAAGAATTTTATAAGCTATCAGGATTCCTTGAGAAACCCACTGATTACTTTTAGCCGAGACGGACAGAGTTTTTTAGTCTCTTTATCTTCCTCAGATAAGCTGAAACTCTATCGTTCAGATGGAAATCTGATAAGAGATTTTAATATCATTGGATTAGGTGCGTTAAGTCCCAATGGAAATTCAGTTGCTTTCGTAAAGGAAGAAAAAATTCAGCTCTATAGTATTGACGAGAGAATTCTCAAGTCTCTTGAAATAGTGAAAGAATCTTCTAAAAAATGTCTTGAATCTCCTAGAGATATTAAATTTAGTGATGATGGAAAGATCATCTTGGTTGTTGGTCATTCAACTATTTGCTCTGTCAGTGTTAATGGAGAATTTTCGCGAGTTTTTGATCTTCAAAATTCTAAAGGAAGGGCAGCAATTAAGAAGGCTTCTCTAAGTCGCAACGGAAAAATGTTAGCAATTGCAAGCTTCGACAACACAATAGCACTTTACGATAGTAAGACTGGCTCACTACTTCAAACATTGATAGGACATACTGGGCCGGTTGACAGCATTGTATTTAGTCCAGACGGTTCTATCATCGTTTCTGCAAGTAGCCGTGACGAAACAATTAGGTTCTGGGATTCAAATGGTACATTACTCAACTTAATAGATACAAAGTTATTTTCTTTCTTAAATTCTAACTTATTGAATTCTGGTAGTCTTTCAGATGTTGATTTTAGCCCAGATGGGCAAATTCTTTTCTCGGTTTCAGGAAATAATCTAACGCTCTGGAACCTAAACTTGGATAAACTTTTGACTCTTGGATGCAAAAAGGTAAGTAGTTACCTAAATAATCCTAACACCAATCTTAGTCAAGAAGATCGCCATCTTTGTCAAGGTATATAATTCTGGAACGCAGATAACACTAAAGGAATAAGTGAATAAGAAGTCATTACAAGTAGTCTTTGGATTTAAAGTTTGCTAAAGCACGAGAAGGAGATTTTACTGATGGCAAACTTAACTTACAATTTAGCGATCGCCATTGGCATCAACAACTACCGCAACAATATTGCAGAGCTAACGACTGCAAGACCTGATGCTGAGAAGTTGGCTAAACTGCTAGCGACTGGCTATAACTATCAGGTTGAACTGATTACGGATACCACCGATCGCAAGCCCACCCTGACCGAGCTTAGAACCTTGCTCACCGAGTGGCTACCCCAACAACTCCAACCACCTGCTAAAAACAATCGTCTACTCTTTTACTTTGCTGGACATGGGATGTCCCTCGAAAGCGACGATGGACCCAGAGGCTTTCTCCTGCCTCAGGATGCTAACCCCAATCCCAAACCCGGAGAATCTAACAACTTCCTGCCGATGCAGGAACTCCACGATGCCCTCATCGCCCTACCCTGCCACCACCTGCTGATCATTCTCGATTGCTGCTTTGCAGGCACCTTCCGCTGGTCCAGCACCCGCAAACTTGTTCCCATCCCCGAAACCATCCATCGCCAGCACTACGATCGCTTCATCCGCTATCCCGCGTGGCAGGTGATCACCTCCTCTGCCCACAACCAGGAAGCCCTTGATTTTTTGAGTGATAAACGGGGAATTAGCGCAAAAGATGAGCAGCATTCTCCTTTTGCCGAAGCCCTGTTCGAGGCATTGCAGGATAGCGAACCAGATCAGAACGGCAACCGCTACAAAAAAGCGGATTTAACGAAAGATGGGGTGATCACCGCCCCCGAACTCTATCTCTACCTGCGAGATAACGTTGAAACCCGTTCTGGAGAACGTCAGACTCCCGGACTCTTCCCCCTCAGAAAGCACGATCGCGGCGAGTACATCTTCCACGACCCCAACTTCGATCCCACCACTCTCAGTGAAGCCCCAGAACTCGATGAAGCCAGCAACCCCTATCGCGGCTTGAAACCCTTTGAAGAACAGCACGCCCGCTTCTTTTTTGGCCGACAGGAACTGATCGAACAGTTGTATGCCCGCATCGCTGCACCCGATCACCTCCTGACTGTTGTGCTAGGCATTTCTGGCTCCGGTAAATCCAGCCTCGTCAAAGCAGGCTTAATTCCCTACCTGAAACAGCGATCGCAACCAGAAAAATTTGCCATCGATCTGGCAAAAGCCTGTATTTTGACCACTACAATTCTGTACTCATTTGCTCGTCTTCCCTGTAAACCCTGGTTTCCTCCTAACTTCTCACCCATCGACTATACTCACCAGTGGCAGATTCTTCCCCCCATGCGCCCCGGTGAATCTCCCTTTGCATCACTGGCGAGGATATTACTGGCGATCTTAGATGCCCCGGTTTCCTCACAACTCAACCAACTTGATTTCCTCACTGAACTCCTGCAACGCAAGCACAAGCAACTTAAAGCTGAAACTAATCAGGCTGTCAGCCAGGGAAAAGAGAATAGCAGTAGAGCCAAACAACTGCAACGAGAGGCTGAAACGGTTACCCAGCTAATCGCAGATTGGAATGATGCTTCTCCAACTGTTAGGCAGCGATCGCTCGTTGAACACTTTGAAATGCTGTATGCCTTGTGCCAAGTGGGAGAACAGGAATCAGAACAACAACGACAATTAAAACAAACTTTTCTAGATTGCCTTGCGCCTCTGAACCAGCAGTTGCAATCCGATCCAGGATCTTTAGTGGCGATCGCTCATACCTGGGCAGAGAAACATCCAGATACCAGACTGCTGTTGGTAATTGACCAGTTTGAAGAGCTAATCACCCTTGGTCGTACCGCTCAACAGGATGCCCAACGTGAACAACCCGAAGAATGGCAACAGTTCCTCAGCCTGCTAGAAACCACATTAGCTGCCAATCTGCCCCAACTTCGCATCATTGTCACCCTCCGCTCCGACTTTGAACCCCGCTTCCTCAGTTCAGAAGCCCTCAAGCCCTACTGGTCAAAAGCACGGTTTCCCGTCAGAGCTATGCGATCAGACGAACTGCGACAAGCGATCGAAGGACCTGCCTCCGAAATGGCTCTCTACTTTGAGCCAGCCAACCTGGTCGATCGCCTGACCGATGAAGTCGGACAGATGCCGGGAGCCTTACCCCTACTCTCCTTCACCCTCAGCGAACTCTACGTCAACCTTGCCGAAAAATGGAGAAACCAGGAAACGAGCGATCGCGCCCTCACCATTGATGCCCGGTTTGATCAAGAAGGCGGTGTTGCGGGTTCCCTGACTCGCAGAGCTAACGAAGAATATCAAAAGATTGGTGAAGACCCAGATCTGGGTGAGGCTGGTCAACGAACCATGCGCCGAGTCATGCTGCGAATGCTGACCCTGGAAGGTGGAGAAACCGCACGACGACGAGTTCCTGATTCAGAACTGGTTTATCCCACTGGGGAAGAGAGCGATCGGGTTAAGAAAGTAGTCGATCGCCTCGTGAATGCCCGTCTACTGGTTAGAGGACAACTCGAAACCGGAGAACCCTACGTCGAGCCTGCCCACGACTTCTTGGTACGTGGCTGGGGAATATTGCAAGACTGGATTAATGAAGAGAAGGCAAAAGAAACTCTGGAATTACAACAACGATTGACTGTTCAAGCAAATGATTGGGACAGAAGTAATCGACCAGATGGATTGTTGTTACCAGATAGCGATCGACTCAAGCAGTTAGAGTTGTTTTTGCAGTCGGGTGATAATTGGTTCAACCAACAAGAGCAAGATTACGTCGAGAATAGCTCGAAGCAGGCTCAGAAGCAACGCCTAAAAACTACATTGCCTCAAGAAGCCGATAGGGTGTCTAACTTACTTCAAATTCGTCCTGTAGATGGAATGATTTTAGCCATTCAATGTATTGGTCGGAATTTAGATGTAATGCCAGAAGACATCCTGGCACCCACTCAGGTAGCACTTAGACAAGTTATACATATAGCGAAAGAAGAAAATGTAATCTTGGCACATACGCAAGTAGTAAGTTCAATTGCATTTAATCGGCAAGGAACTTTAATTGTTAGTGGCAGTTATGACAAGACACTGCGACTTTGGGATAAATTTGGTAATCCTTTTGGAGAACCGTTTTACGGGCATGATTTTGCAGTTTGGTCAGTTGATTTTCATCCAGATGGTGAAATAATCGCGAGTGGCAGTCATGATTCAACTATTCGGCTATGGGATTTACAAGGTAATTCAGTTAGGCAACCGTTTGAAGGTCATCAGGCTAATGTAATGTGTGTCAACTTTAGTCCAGATGGAACGATGATTGCTAGCTGCGGCGATGATCAAAGAATCATATTATGGGATCTAGAGGGCAATATAATTTGCGATCAGTTTGAAGGACATAAAGTAGCCATCAATTGCGTAACGTTTCACCCTAATGAAGAATTAATTGCTAGTGCCAGCAATGATGGAACTGTACGTCTCTGGAACTTTAGGGGAGATTCAATCGTTACGATTCAGGCACACACAAAAGTAGTTTCTCCCGTGTTCCAATTTGATGGAGAAGCTGTAAAGTCTGTTGTATTCCATCCAGATGGAGACAGAATCTTAAGCACTGGTGAGGATGGAACATTAAAGCAATGGAATCTACAAGGAAATCCTATCTCAGAACCATTTCAGAGCCCAAAATCTAATGCATTAAGTGGCAAGTATACTCCTGACGGAAGAACCATTTTTAGTGCAAATGGGAGATCACTTTATTGCTGGGATTTGGACGGCAACTTTATTTCTCAAATTCGTGGACACTCTGATTATATTGAAGCATTTGCTTTTAATCCTGATGGAAGAACGATAGTAACTAGCAGTCGTGATAAAACAATTCGTTTGTGGAATTTACGAGAGCTTTCTAATATAGAACCTGTACTATCACTTGAATATCCAAATCAATCAGTTGTTTTCAGCTCCGATGGAAACTCCATTCTTGTAGGATGTTCAAGATCAATCTACCAATGGAATTTGCAAGGTGAATTAATTAAGCAGTTCCGTCGTTTCTCCACAGGTATTCGAGCTTCTGCTAATCTTGCAATTGCCTTTAAGCCTCGAAATAATATTTTTGCAAGTTATGGATCAAGTAATGCCTTGTACCTACAAAGGTTACAGGGAGAACTGATTCAAGAATTATTGCAAGAGCATACTGGAACTATTACCTGTATTGCATTTAGCCCGACTCAAGAACTATTAGTTAGTAGTAGTTATGATGGGACGATTTGCCTGTGGCATTTAGAAGGTAGGCTGATTACTAGGTTTCCAAAGGAAAGTTTGGAGCCTATTAATTCTGTCGCTTTTAGTCCTAATGGAGAAGTGATTGCCAGTGGTGGAGATGATTCAACAGTATGTTTGTGGGACTTACAAGGTAAGCTAATCCAAAACCCTTTTCAAGGACATGAAGCCGCTATCATGTCTGTCAGTTTTAGCTCTGATGGGAAAATAATTGCTAGTGGTAGCAATGATAAAACAGTTCGATTGTGGAGTTTGGAAGGAGAACTACTAGCAACACTCTATGGACATACAGAACGAATTAATAGGATTGCTTTTAGTCCTAAAGACGATTTACTTGCAAGTTGTAGCGATGATCGCACTGTAAGACTATGGGATTCAAAGGGAAATCTTATTGGATATCCCCTTCAAGGACACGATCAAGAGGTAAATGCAATCGCATTTAGTCCAGATGGTAAAGTTATTGCTAGTATAGATAACCTTACACTGCGTCTTTGGAGCGTTGGATGGCAGCCTTGGTTGGGAATTTGCTGCGATCGCCTCCGTTACCACCCCGTTTTCACCAATCCCGAATCAATTGAAGATCCAGAACAACGTGAGATTGCGATCGCAGCCTGCAAAACTTGCGAAAAATACGTCTGGAACACGGCAGACAAAACGGATTAATTTTCAGAAGGTTCTGGTGTATCAGGTAGTTCTGAAGGGGCGATCGCCCTTTCTGCTAGTAGTGCAGCAAAAATGCCAGTGCTAGCAAACCGTCACTTGTCTTGTTCTTGACGGTGCTGCGATTTAGAATTCTGGTACAAAATCCCGGATGTACTCTGCTAGAATTGGCACCTCTGACCGCTGTTCTCCCTCAATCAACCCCAATAATGACAATCGCAACCGTAGGCTAAAGAGGTTTCCTTCGCGCTGCAACACATCACCCACCTGGATCGGCGATCGCACTCGCATCACCACTGTGGTACCAAATGCCGGAACCGGTAGGTTACCAGACTGTTCGATGCGGGACAGCAGGGATTGGGCGATCGCCCTAGCGTCATCAAAGGAGTGCGCCAATACCTCAAGTTCAACGAGTTGGTCGTACTGGCGGCACGCTTGCCAAATCTGAGCGCGATCGCCTGCCATCGTGACCCAATCACTACCGTTGATGCGCCGATAATTCTCACCGGGCAGCAGCCGCATCAACACCACTGGCACCTCATCGACCTGAAAGATTCCCGTGACATGCTCCACGTTAGGGGTGTAGCGAAACTGAAGCTGCACCATGCCGGGGTCAACCGACTCTGTTAATTCAATCCGGTTGGGGTTTATCATTAAAGTGGCACTACGGAGTGTAAGACCTGGACTCAAGACCTGCAAGTCTGACATCTGGGCAGGGTTAAGCTGGTCTGGTAACGGCAGTGTGCTTCCGTTACGGGTCACTACATACCGGACAAACCCGACAGGCTCACCGCACCACGGTCGCAGCACCCACTCCATCACGTACGCTAGGAAATCACCTGCCACCTCATAACCAACCCGCAGGGACTGAAGGCGGGGCGATCGCCCGTTGGGATCACGAGTCAAGTGAATGCTAAATTGCAGCTCGCCAATCCAGCTACTCAAAATACCTCGCATGGTTTCGGCATCAACAAGCGCCGCATTGACGCCAGCTTGCAGTAGCGACACGCGAATGTGCTGCTCGGTAGGCAACAGGTCAAACCCGACGTACCGCATCGCCATCATAGGGGCGATCGCTGGAGTCAACAGCCAGCCCGTTGCGGCTCCATCCGCCAGTTCTAGCGCACCATCGCGTCGCACGATTGATTTTGTATTTGGCAATGGGCAGTAGGGGCTAGCCAGGTCTCGGGTTGTGATAATTAGCATTTAGATCGTCCCAGCTTGATAAAAATCAAATAGCACATAATGCTCCAGGCAACTCCACTGACGGGCGTAGGCAGGAACCATTCATCATTGTTTTTACGTCAAAACGATACGATGATAACTCCTGACCTCCATAGGAAACAATATCTTCAGAAGTTCCAGAACCATCCTCCGGTTAACGTTAACCAGAGATGCCGCTTCATACAAAAGGTTTGCATTAGAGGGAAATTTAGCAATCTTGATGCTTGAGAAGCATCGTCTCCGTGAACATGGAGAGGTTGTGTTATTCTATTTCATGCAAGATATACTCTTTATGTAAAAACATTATTTTGAACTAGAATAAGCTAACTTAGAAGCGAGAAGCTTTTTATACGCCTCAAGCCAAAGCCCCAGCGGGTATGAAAATCTGCCCGCTGGAGCTTTTTATGATCCACACACAACACAGCCTTATAGAAGCAGTCGGCAAAACCCTATCGCTGCAAAACGCCACCAAGCTGACAAATGCGTTTCGGGCGATCGCCTCAGTTTTGATTGACGCGGGTTTGACCGATGCTCAAAGCCTCAAGCAATTGATGGAAGATTCAACTGAAGAGATGGAAGACGTTGTGGATGACGGAGAGGCTGTAGATGCAGTCACTGCGGTTGCTGCGGAGCGCTTTGCGAGCCAGGTGCATCGAGTCACCTGGCACGACCGCTTTAAAAGCTCAATCAAGATTTTCTCGCGGCGATTTGCCGATGCCCATAATCTGACAGATCAGGAATACCAGCAGGAATATGGCGAGGACGAAACCCGCCAGCAAGCAATTAGTTCAATCATTGGCGAGCTGTCTACCATCTTAGCGGAGCTATCGCGATCGCATCCTGGCCCAGCCGAAAACCTGCGCGATCGCTGGAACGGATATGAATCGCCCTATAGCCCGTTTATGCTGAGTGCCGAGTCGGGTGAAGTAACTCCCGTCAACAAAGTGACGCTGGCATTTCAGTGCGAAGCCGCTGCCGAAACGGTGACAGCAGCGGCGAAAAGAGGGCGGAAATCATCCAAAAACCGTTCTCCCATCACCGGAGTCTTGTTTCGGGTAGATGAACCTTCAGAAGCGGTGCCTGCTGTAGGGCCAGGGATGCCGCTCTATGTGCCGAAAGAGGTCGCCGCCAGTATCG
>Ga0335394_10004285_pt1 | contig 16201 bp, 13 predicted proteins | sample MAT03_FD_205741 | JGI IMG/M metagenome (GOLD analysis project Ga0335394, IMG submission 205741) | Freshwater microbial communities from Lake Fryxell liftoff mats and glacier meltwater in Antarctica - MAT-03 (spades assembly) (version 2) ... | reverse complement strand
GACTGTCATTCGATCGACCAAGCATCCCCACGGGCAGCGTTGCTCCTCCTCAAATAGCAGCAGTATTCATCGTCGTCGCGCCTCGCCTGTGGGGCGCAACCCCGGCGCAACCCCGGCGCAACCCCAGCGCAACCCCAGCGCAACCTTAGCGCAACCCCAGCGCAACCCCAGCGCAACCCCAGCGCAACCCCAGCGCAACCCCGCTCTCGATGATCAGTAATCGTTGGCTGGCCCCTTAGTCTGTTAGAGGCGCAGTGCTGGTCAGTTAGCGGAGAGCCCAGACGACAGGAAGGGCCCGACGAAGTGCGGGAAGTAAGAAAAATTCAAACATCTTTTCTTGTGCCCTTCTTTCCCTTCCCGTCCTTAGCAGGCTGCTGAAAAGGTGCCCCAATCCGCCTCCCGGGCGAGGGCCTCGGCATAAAGAACCCGATCCCGCACCGCAGATGGTGGAGACTGCGCACCGCGCGCCGAGGTCGTGTCCAAGGTCGATGCTGTCGCCGAGTCATCTTGGTCCGTCGATTGCGCCGGCTGTGCGGCAATGCGCCTCAGCGAGGGGGCGTGCCACGCGTGCCGCGGGGCAGCGACGCGGAAATTCTGTGGAAAATCGACCAGCGGCGGCGACCGCGGTCGAGGCACGCGTCTTGATGAGGCGATCCCCGATGGACCTGGCAGGAGTGGACGACTGGCAACCGCCCCCGACGCATGTCCCTGCGCCGCTCGTCCCGGAGCCACTCTGGGCAAGCTGGAACCATCAGACGGTTCCGCTCCACACTTCATCGCACGAGGTGCGGCGGCCCGAGGCGCTGGGCGCGCTCGCAGCGAGCTGGCCGATCGACGCGCGGACCGCCGGTCCATGTGAGCGCTTCAGCTGGGTCTCGGCCTGCAGCTCGACCTTCGCGGCGGGGAGCCTGCGCGCCGTCGCTTTGAGACGCGGCGCCCGCCTGGCGGCCATCGCTCCGCTCGAGAGCAAGATCGTCGACGGCGTCGAGCACGCCGCAGCGCTCGGGATGGAGCTGCACGAGCCGACCGACCTCGTCTACGCCGACCTCCCGGCGCTCGAAGGGCTCGTCGAGGCGCTCCTCGCCTCCGGCCGCCCCATCGTGCTCGGCCGCGTGCTCCAAACCTCGCCGACGGTCCAAGCGTTTCGACGCCTCGGGCCCAGCCGCGCCGCGGTGTTCTGCCGGGCGGCGCACCCCTGTCCGGTGATCCGCCTCGATGGGACATGGCGTGAGCCGGAGAGCCGGCTCAACGCGGGCCGTCGGTCCGACCTGCGGCGGGCTCGCCGCCGCGCCGCCGACCGCGGCCAGATCACGTTCGAGATCCGGACGCCGTCGATCGAGGAGCTCGAGCCGCTCTTGGTCGAAGCCTTCGCCGTGGAGGCTCGCTCCTGGAAGGGTGCCAACGGGACCGCTCTCAGCTGTGACGCCGAGCGCGCGTCGTTTTTTCGTCGCTATGCGCGGCTAGCCTGCCAAGAGGGCACGCTTCGCATGTGCAACATGCGCATCGACGGCCTGGCAGTCGCGATGCAGCTAGCCGTCGAGTGCGGCGGCAGCTTCTGGCTCTTCAAGGTCGGCTACGACGAGCGGTTCGCCCAGTGCGCGCCGGGCCTGCTCCTCATGCGCGAGACGCTCGCTTACGCCGCGCGGAGCGGCCTGGGGACCTACGAGCTCATGGGAAAAATCGCGCCGTGGACCGAGGTCTGGACGCGCGAGGAGCGCAGGTGCGTGACGCTTCGCATTTACCCCTCGAACGCGCGCGGCGTGGCCGCGTTGGGCCGCGCCGCGATGCGCTCGGTGCTGCAGCGATGGAAGTGACCTCAGCCACGCAGCCCTCGCGAGATCCATGGCGAGCGCGCAGACGCTCAGCACGGCTGCGGCCGCGAACGCGGCCCGCATCCCCGATGCCACGGCCTCTGGATGCGCCGCGGTGATGTCGTTCGCCGCCGACGCGAACGCGAATAGAGCGCCCATTGCCGATGCCCCGGTGAGGAGACCGAGATGGCGCGACAGGCCGAGCATTCCGGCCATCACACCTCGCTGCTCCGGGCCGACATGCGTCATGATTGCGGTGTTGTTGGCGGCCTGGAACACCGCGTAGCTTGCGGTGATGACGACGACGGGAACCATAAAGGCCGCTACGCCAGTGATCGCCGGCGTCACGGCCAGTGCCACGCACCCGGCCAACATCCCGCTGAGCCCCCGCTGAGCCCCACGCGTGTCATGCGTCGCGCGAAGAGACGGTCGACGACGAGGCCGGCCGGCACGCCCATCAGCGCGCTGACGAGGGGACCTGCCGACATGGCGAATCCCACGATCGCGACATCGAGTCCGAGACCGTGAGAGAGATAGGACGGCCCAACCACCAGCGTCGCCATCATCACTGTCGAAACGAGCGCGCTCATGGCGAGGCTGGTGGTCAGCACCGGATCGCAAAGCAACGACAATCGGATCAATGGCGACACGGCATCACCAAGCCCTCCGACTTGAAGGGCAGCCGGATCGGATTGATCGGGTATCAAAACTCGCTTGCACTGATCGTCAAGGGAATATTGATGCGCGATTATGGTCTTGGCGTAACCGACGTCACCTGGGTGACCACCCGTGAAGAGCGAGTGAGCGGCAAGCTTCCGCCGAACATCAAGATCGAGCGGGTCGAGGGGGAAAGGAGCCCGGAGGACCTCCTGCTTGCGGGAGAGATCGACGCCCTGGTTCAGCCGGACCTTCCCGATGCGTGGCTCCAGGGCAAGGGCACGGTCGCGAGGCTGTTTCCCGACTGCGAGAAGGAAGAGCGCGCCTACTACGAGCGAACGAGGATCATTCCGATCATGCACCCCGTCGTCATCAAGAAGGAGATTCTCGACCGAGACCCGTGGGTGGCCACGAGTCTCTACGAGGCGCTCGTCGAGTCGAGGAGGATCTACCGCGAGCTCATGCAGCAGCCCCATCGCCTGAGCTTCGTGTGGAACAGGCTCGAGGAGGAGCGCCAGTTCTTTGGAAAGGATCCCTTCTATCAGGGCCTGCAGGACAACCGCCACGACGTGGAGAGCATGATTCAGCTCGCCGAAGAGCAGGGGATGCTTCCCCGCCCGCTCGGAGTCGAGGAGCTCTTTACGGAGACGACGAGAGAGACGTGAAGAGACGCCACGGCGCGCTCGCTCGGGGCGGAGGCGGAGGCGGAGGCGGAGGCGGAGGCGGAGGCGGAGGCGGAGGCGGAGGCGGAGGCGGAGGCGGAGGCGGAGGCGGAGGCGGAGGCGGAGGCGGAGGCGGAGGCGGAGGCGGAGGCGGAGGCGGAGGCATCGCCTTCCTTCGAGGCTCGACGACAAAGACGAGGGCGGCTTCGGCCTCAGGGGGCCGTATCTTTGATACGGTCCGCCCCGTCGCATGAAGGCGCCTTGGCACTCGCGCGACCTGCCGGCGGTCGTCTGGTCCGCGTCGATCGCGTCAGGCTCCCTTGTTGCCCAACACGTCGCCGGGAAGGCGACGCGCGACACGCTCTTCATCACGCAATGGGGTCTCGGCCTCCTGCCCGCCGCGATGATCGGTGCGGCGCTGGTGTCGTCGATCTCGGTCCTCGGGATCTCGCAATGCCTTCGCAGGTGGGGGCCAGCGCGGGTGGTCCCGGCCATGTTCGCGATCAGTGCGGTGCTGTATCTGCTCGAGTGGTGGTTGAGCTTGACGAGCGCGCGCGCCGCCACGATTGCGGTCTATACGCATAGCGCAATCTTCGGCTCCGCCATCGTCAGCGCGTTCTGGTCGCTGGTGAGCGAGCGCTTCGACCCGCACAGCGCAAAGAAGATCGTCGGCCGCATCGCGAGCGGCGGAACGGTGGGCGGGGTGCTGGGCGGCCTGGTCGTGTGGCGCGCATCATCGCACCTCTCGGTGTCGATGATGCTCGCGCTCCTGGCCGGCATCAACGTGGTGGGTCTGTGGGGATCGCTGCGCACCGCACGCGGTGACATGCATGCGGGTGCTCCGCCGGAGCCGCTCGCGGCAGGCGGGTGGAAGGTGGTGCGGGAGACTCCGTATCTCCGCGATCTCGCGCTCCTCGTCCTCTCCGCCGCCGTGATCCAGGCGCTGCTCGACTGGCTGCTCAGTGCGCACGCGTCGAGGACGTATGGCAAGGGCCCCGAGCTCCTCGCCTTCTTTGCGCTCTTCAACATGGTCGTCGGCGTCCTTTCGTTCGCGGCGCAGACGGGCCTGTCGCGTCCGCTGCTCGAGTGGCGCGGCCTCGCGGGCACCGTCAAGTCGCAGCCGATGACGGTGGCGGTGTTCGCGGTGGTCGCGCTCCTTTCACCGCACCTGTGGCCGGTCGTTCTCCTGCGAGGCGCCGAGGCCGTCACGCGCAATTCGGTCTATCGCTCCGCGTACGAGCTCTTCTACACGCCGCTCGCCACTGCCAAGAAGCGGGCGACCAAGACCATCATCGACGTGGGTGCGGATCGGGTCGGTACGGCGATCGGGAGCGTCGCGCTCCTGGCGGTCGTTCATCATGACCTCGAGGTGGCGACGCGCCTGGTTCTCGCCTCTGCGGTGGCCATGGCGGCGCTCGCGTGGATCGTCGCGGGGCGGCTTCACGATGGATACGTCGCGGCCCTGGCATCGAGCTTGAAGTCGGGGGCCATCGCGCTCGACGACGAGCAACTCCAGGACCTCACGACCAGGAAGACGCTCGCAGAGACGGCCGCGCTTCTCGACCGCGAGAAGCTCCTCGAGCACATCGAGCGATTCCAGAAGGAGAAGGAAGGGCACACGGGCACGACCGGACCGCACCAGCTCCCGCCCTCCAGCGTCGCGGCGCCGGCTAGCTCTGCGAAGGACCTGACTCTGGGCCTCCCTGTCAACCTTGCAGATGACCCGGTGTGGATGCGCGCCGCAGCGTTGCGCTCCGGAGATGTCGCCCGGATCACGGCGGCCTTGAGCGAGCCCCTGACGCCCGCGCTCGCGTCGTTCGCGCTCCCGCTCCTGGCAAACGATACCGTGGTACGAGATGCGCTCAGCGCGCTCCGCAAGATCGCCCCCAAAGCGACCGGTCAGGTCCTGGATGCGCTGCTCGATCCGGAGGTCGATGCGCGGGTGCGGCGAAGGATTCCTCGCGTGCTGAAGGTATGCCGGACGCAACGGGCGGCAGCGGGCTTGCTGATGGCGCTGAAGGACCCGGTGTTCGAGGTTCGCGTCCAGGTCGCGCTCGCGCTCGCGCAGATGCAGGAGGAGGCGCACATCGTATTGCCTCGTGACGAGGTGTTCGATGTGGCGGTCCACGAGCTGACACATGGACGTGCGAGCTGGCGCATCACGACTGACAGCGAGGCGCCGCAGCCGGATGCGACGGACGACGAGCTGCATCGAGGCCTGGCTCACGCGTTCACGGTGTTGGGCTTGGTGCTCGAAAGCGAGCCGCTGTCGATCGCCTACCGGGCGCTGCGGTCGGCCAATCCAGGGCTCCGCGGCACCGCGTACGAGTATCTCGAGGTCGTGTTGCCTCCTCGACTGCGTGAGGTCGTCATCCCGTTGCTCGGCGACGTGAAGCCTGCGACGGAGAGGCGCGAACGAGGGCTCGAGGAGCTCGCCGTCGAGCTGCTCGCCTCGAGCGCTTCGGTATCGCGGCGCGCGGTGACGGACCGCTGAGGTCTACGACCTTCTACGACCGTGTGGCTCCCTCGACCGCGATGCTCCTCGGCTCGACCGTGCTCCGCAGGGCAACGCTGTCGAGCTCGGCCCGGTGCTCGCTCCACCAGGTCTGGGCGCTTTCGCTGTCCCAGGGCTCGACTTCGCATGCCTCGAGGCGGCGCCGAAGCTCGGCGGCGCTCTGCGGGCGGCGGGCGGGGTCCTTCTCGAGACACGCGAGCACGATCGCTTCGAGATCGGGCTGGATCACTACGCCTCGCGCCGACAGCGGCTCCGGCTTCTGATGGAGGTGCTGGCTGCAGACCTCCACGATCGAATGGCCTTTGAAGACCTCGCTGCCTGCGAGCAGGTAGTAGGCGACGGCGCCGAGGGCGTAGATGTCCGCGCGAGCGTCGACGGAGTCCGGATCGAGGATCGATTCTGGAGCCATGTACTGGGGAGTGCCGGTCAACGTGCTGGCGCCGGTCAACTTGACGTCGCCTTCGACCGCGAGCTCCTTGACCAGGCCAAAGTCGAGCAGCTTCACCACGTCGAACTCTCCGCCTTGCATGCACAGCATGATGTTGGCGGGCTTGATGTCGCGATGGATCAAACCGATCGCGTGCGCCTCGCTCAGCGCTCCGCACGCCATCGTCAGGATTCGCACGACTCTGCCGGTCGATTGCGCGCCGGAGACCGCGACGAGCCGCTGGAGGGTCGCGCCGTCGAGGAGCTCCATTGCGTAGTAAAAGACGCCGTCGTGGGTTCGTCCGTAGTCGAAGATGGTGATCGTGTTGGGGTGGGTGAGTCGCGCGGTCAGCTGGACCTCGCGCTCGAAGCGAAGGACGCTGCTCGCGCCAACCACGCCGGCCCTCATCAGCTTGAGCGCCGAGGGGCGCCGCATCATGCCGTGGCGGGCGCGGTACACCTCCCCCATGCCTCCTTCGCCGATCTTCTGTTCGAGCACGTACTGGCCGAGCCTGCGTGCTTCGCGGACCTCCGCGCGGAGCCCGAAGATGACCCATGAGATGACGGCGCACGTGATGATGACGTAGCCCCACATCATGGCGACGGTCGCCGGCAGCCAGGGATAGGCGTCCGAGTCGAGCGCGCGGGCGGCGAGCCCGCTGCCGCCGGCCGCCACCAGGAACGTCGACGCCACGAGCGGGGCGCCGACGAGCGCGGTGACAAAGACGCTGCGACGAGGGGTCGAGGGGACCAGGGCGGCGCGAACGCCGAGGAGCAACCCGATTCCGGCCACGTGGAGCATCATGATGTACGCGTCGGTCATCAGGGCTCCTTCGGAGGTCACGAAGGAATGCTCGCGGGCGAAGGCGCCGACGACGAAGCGTCCCAGCCAGGCGCTGGTCGTCACGTTCAACAGCAGGCCGCTGCTCTCGAGCACCTGAGAAAACAGAACGGTCCGCTGACCTCGCCTGGCTAGCCACCAGATGAAGCCCTCCTGGGCCACCTGGGCTACGCCAATCACCATTTCCGCGCCCGGCTTGACGATCGCCCCGACGGCACCGAGGCCGAGGCTGAGCAGGCCGATGAAGAACATCACCTTCCAGAAGAGCGCGACCCTGGTCTGCAGGAGCGCGCGAGCCTCTTCGCTGCTTTCGCTGCCCAGTGAGGGGCTCAGATTCGACATCGGCCGTCACTATCGGCGGGCGAGCTGCCGATGGCGAACCAAAACGGACGCGTCCCCCGTGAATCGTAGTAGAGCGCTTCGAGGTCGGTGAGACCAATGAGAGACGGAAGCATTTAAGCCGCTTTCGCGATTCGAACTCCCTATCCACGTTGGATGTCAAAGCAACGCGCGGGCCCTCGATCGCCCGCTACCTCGACGAGGGTGGACCGATTCTCACGGTGGACCGATTCTCACGGGCGGGCATGCTTGGGCAAAGGCCTTATGAAGGGCCCCCGACCTTTGGACGCCGACGCGGCAAGAGGCTGCGATGCGAAGTGGGCGCTGAGATGGTCGAGGAAGGCCCGCGCCTTGGGGAAGGGTGCGTTGATGACACGAACACTGCGTGCAACGGCGAAGGAGGCAGTGCGAAGCGGGTGAGCAACTCCACGAGCCGACCTTGTTCGACACTCTCGGCGGCGAGGGGCGCGGGCATGCGGGCGACGCCGAGCCCCGCTTCGGCGAGCTGCCGAAGCATCACGAAGCTGTTCAGTGTCATGCGTGGTTTGAGCTGGAATCGTCGCGCCGACTTCTTCACGACGAACGACCATTCCATCGTGCGCTCGTTCTTTCCGAATGCGAGGACGTCGTGGCGGGCCAGGTCCTCTGGCGTCTGCGGCATGCCTTTGTGCCGGACGTAGTCCGGGCTGGCATAACAGTGCAGCGGTGCACTGCCGAGTAGCCGAGCCTTGAGACTCGAGTCGGGCAAAGGCCCCCCGCGCAGCGCCACGTCGAAGCCCTCGGCCACCAGGTCGACGAACCGATCGCCGTGTCGCCGATGGGGCCGCTCAACGTGAAGGGCGTGGAGACCAGCACGCTCGTCGCGATGGAGCTGATGCACGTGGTCGCAGCGCTCGGCATTGGCGGCGCGCTCGTCCGCGTGCTAAAGAAGGCCTGACGGAAAGACCACCCGTCGACAGAGAGAACGCCTCGCCGAGGGCGCTGACGGGGCGCTGACGGCCACCTCGGCGAAGCGCCTCGAGCTCACTGCAGCGCGGCCATCGCCCCATGCGCCTTCTGGACGCCCTCGTGGGCCTTGATGCCCTCGAAGTACGCCTTGGCTTCGGGCGATAGCTCCACGCCCAGGAAGCCCGTCCATGACAGCACGATGTAGGCGTAGAGGTCGGCCGCGCTCAGCGACTTGCCATTGAGATAGCTCTTCTTGCCGCCGTCGAGCAGGGTCACGAGGTGCTCGATCTTCTTGCCTGCCAAGACCTTCGCGGCGTCCCGCGCTTCGGGGCTGAGGGATGGGTTGAACAATGCGCCAACCGACTTGTGTAGCTCGGTCGCGACGAAGCTGACGTGATTGAGGAACTGGTACCGCTCGCCCGTGCCCTCCTTGGGCGCGAGGCCCGCCTTGCCGTGGTCGGCGATGTAGGAGAGCGTGGCGACGTTTTCGTTGAGAATGGACCCGTCCGCAAAGGCCAGGGTCGGAACGTTTCCCTTGGGGTTGACGCCATAAAAGTCCGCGCCCGACTTGGTCTTGTGGGTCGCTAGGTCGACGACCTCGGAGTCGAAGTCGAGACCGCCAATGGTGGCGGCAAGGAAGTTGGCGGCTCCGCAGCTGGTGGGGGTGTAATAGAGCTTGAATGCGGTCATCGGGGGACCCTACCCGATCGATCGTCGGGCGTGGGCCCGACTTTTCGACGTTGTTTTCGCCGACACGCCGTTCCCGAGGTCTCGACCGACTGTCGCCCCCCGGGGCGGCCCGGGGCGGCCTCGGGTCAAGACCCACACCCTGGCGAGCAGCGCGTGGGCGCGCAGGTGACGCCCAGGGCCTGCAGGCACAAGCACGAGAATCGGTACCGCGACCCGCTTGGCCTCCGCGTTCGGACCCGAAGAGCCACGCACCGGGTGCTCCAGGCGTCCGGGTTCAGGTAGCCGTCAGACCGTTTTTACCTTGGAATTCCTCCTTGCCTGCCATCGTTCAAGCCAAGTCGACGGCTCCGCGCTAGTCTCGGCGCGTGCAGCAGATGGTCATCCTGGGGCTCGTCCAAAACGACGGGTGGCGTGAAGCGCTCCGCGGTGCCGTCGCCGTGTCCGACGAGCTGACCTTCGTCGACGACGTGCCTTCAGCAGTCACGGCCCATCGAGGTCGTGCGGCCACGCTCATCGTCGTCGACTCGAGCGCGTTCCCTGACTTCGACCTTGCGCCGTTCGGCGCGGAAGCGACCCCCGATTGGGTCGCTCTCGCCCCCGATGCGGAGGCTGATCGCGCAGCGTTGCGAGCCGGGGCGGCCGATTGCGAGACGGAGCCCACAGCCGCGCGGATCGCACGTCGGATCGAGGTCGCGCGCGCGCGTCAGGCCAAGGCCCAAGAGCGCAAGCGCTCCGAGTTGGACTATCGACAGCTGTTCGAAACATCGCACGACGCGATCTTGATTCTCGACCCGGTGGGCGAGGTCATCCTCGACATCAACCCGCGTGGGTGCGAGGCCTACGGTCGGCCGCGTGAGGAAATGCTCGGTCTCTCGCTGAAGAGCTTCTCCCAGGATCCCGAGCGGGGGCTTCAGAGGGTTCGGGAAACCATGGGCAGCCAGGCCGTGATTCGCTTCGAGACGGTCCAGTACCGGCGGGGCGGCGAGGCGATGCTGCTCGACGTCATCGCCTGGCGCATCGACTACCGCGGTCGCCCGGCCATCCTCAGCATCAATCGAGACGTCACCGCAAAGGAGGCGCACGCGCTCGAGTTGCGCAAGCGCGACCTCGCCCTCGCCGAGGCGTCGAAGCTCGAGGCGGTGGGGCGACTCGCCGGGGGGATCGCCCACGACTTCAATAACCTGCTCATGGTGATCGGCGGTTGCACCGAGGTGATGGCCATGGGCCACGACGACTCGTCGCCCTTCGCCGAGGAGATCGCCGATCTCGAGGGAGCGTTCACCCGCGCCAAGGCGCTCGTCAGGCAGCTGCTCACGTTCGCGAGGCAGGGCCCGACGCAGATTCGAACGTTCAAGCTCCTCGACGTGCTCGAGCCGCTGCGGGGCATCCTCCGGAGGCTCGTGAGAGAGGAGGTCGACCTCGTCACCGACATCGGCGCGAGCGCTGCCGTATGCGTGCGAATGGACCCTTCGCAGCTCGAGCAGGTGGTGATCAACCTCGTCGCCAACGCGAGGGACGCCATCGTAGGGGTGGGGACGGTTCGTATCGCCGTAGAGCTCGATCGACCCGAGGGCGTCGTTCACCTCCGTTTCGCGGACGATGGGTGCGGGATGGACGAGGCGACGAGGCTTCGTGCGTTCGAGCCGTTCTTCACGACGAAAGAGCTCGGGAGGGGAACGGGGCTCGGCCTCGCCACCGTCCACGGCATCGTCACCGCCGCCGGAGGCGGGCTCTCGGTCGTCAGCGCTCCCGGCAAGGGAGCGGAGGTCAGCGTGTCGCTCCCCATTGCAAACGAGGCACCCCAGACCGTCGCGCCGCTGAGCGGTCGCCGCCGCAGCCAGCCTGGCGCCGAGTCGATCCTCCTCGTCGAGGACGAGCAGGCGGTTCGTCGGCTCCTGGCACGCGAGCTCAGGCGCTCCGGCTACGAAGTGCTCGAGAGCGAAAACGGCGTGGCGGCATTGGAGCTTGCCGATCGGCATCCGGAGCCGATCGATGTTCTCGTCACGGACATCGTCATGCCGAAGATGAGTGGCGACGAGCTGGCGCGGCGTCTGCTGGCAAGCCGCCCCGAACTGAAGATCGTGTTCATGTCGGGCCATGCCGAGCGCCACGTGTTGCGCAAGATCACCGACGCGGGCATGGGACCCCTCCTGACCAAGCCGTTCGTCCCGGCCAAGTTGATGGAAGCGGTACGGGCCGTGCTGGAGTTCTCCCAGAACTGACTCGCTACGTTGGGTAGGCAGGCAGCCTCGTCCTTGCCGGCGTCCCGCCACACTCGAGCCTCGACCTAGCTAGACAGGCCGCCCGGGTGTGTTGATTTTCGCGGTCCGTTCCGCAGATCATTCCTGCCCGCTCCTCGCTTCGAACGGGTCGCCCACGGCGATCGCCAGGTGATCTTCCTCACCGGCTACTCGGGCGTCGGCAAGACGGCGCTCGTGCGCGAGACGCACCGACCGCTCGCGGCAGTGCCGGCGCTGTCGCTCCTGGCCCCGGCGGGGACCGTGCGGATCGAACGGGACGCCGGGGACGCGGACGTGCGCTTCCGGCTCGCCTTCCGGAGCATGGTCGACGTGATGGCCCGCAGGGCCCGTTGGTGCTCTTTCTGGACGACCTCCAGTGGATCGACAGTGCGAGCCTGCGTTTGTTCGAGGAGTTGGCGACCGCCGACGAGCTCGCGAACCTCCTGATCATCGGTGCCTACCGTGACAACGAGGTGGAGGACGGCCATCCGCTCGCCGCGATGATGCGCCGGCTGGACGGCGTGGACGCGCCGGTCACACATCTCGCGCTGACGCCGCTGACCAGGGCGCACGTGCGGGAACTGATCGCCGATTCGTTTCCGTGCGGAACGGGCGTCGCGGAGGGGCTCGCGGACCACATCCACCTGCAGACGGGGGGCAATCCCTTCTTCGTGCGTCGGCTGCTTCGTTCGCCGCACGAGGAGGAGCTGCTGCGCTTCGATTTCCGGGACCGCCTCTGGCACTGCGACCTTGGCTCGATCGCGCGCCGGCGCGGCCGCGGCTGCCATGGCGCCCATCGGCCATGCCATGGTCGGGATGACGCATGAGCACTGGTTCCACCTCTTGGAGGCGATCCGGCTCGCCAACGTCATCGACGCGCGTGACGTACACCAGGCCCTGCTGAATCTCGGCGCGAACGCCGGACACGCGATGCAGCCGGACGGCGGCGTGCTCTGCGTCGGCGTTACGCGAGCGATGTTCCCGCGCGGGCTCGATGAGCTACCCTCGCTGCCCCGTGCCGCAGCGAAGACGCTACCTGTTCGTATGCACCAATCGCCGCGAGCCCGGCACGCCCAACGGGTCCTGCGCGACGCGCGACGCGTTGGCGATCCACGCGGCGCTCAAGCAGGGGCTGCTCGCGCGCGGCCTCGCCCAGGCCGAGGCGCGTGCTTGCACCTCGAGCTGCACCGACGCGTGCTGGGCGGGGCCCATCGTCGCGGTCGAGCCGGACGGCTTCTTCTACGGCCGCGTGACGCTCGCGGATGTTCCCGAGATGCTCGACGCGCTCGCCCTGGGCACACGGGTGGAACGGCTGGTTTTGCCGCCGAACGACTACGACGCGTCCACAGCCGGGCCAATGCTTCCCGAAACCCCGTTGCCGAGCTGAGCCCGGTGCGCGCCGCCTTTTCGGAGACGCTTACCGGGGGCGCCTACCCGCTCGATCCCTCGCGTGGCGTTCAGCCACTGGCCCTCGACCTCAAGGCCTCGGCGCGAGGCGTGGTCGAGTGCGCCCTCGGCGCTCCCTTCGAGATTCGCGGGCACCTGCGCGCCGAGCCGCCGACCACGCCGGCGGCAGCGCTCCTGCCGGCCGCCGCGACCGTCACCGGGACGATGCGATTTCTCGTTTCAGCTGGGCTTTTCTACGATCTCCGGCTCGCAGCGTCGGACGACACTCCGGCGTGCGATAAGCTCGAGCTGCGTGGTGCGCGGCGCTTCGCGCGAGGTGATCTCGTCACATCGGCGACGACCTTCGTTGGAATGCTCCTCGCCCGTGGTGCAGTGATCGGGGACGTACACTTGCGCTTCCACGTTCGCGACGACGTGCCGAGTCTGTTCCGCTCGCTACGTCTCGGGTCGTGACTCGCGTGGGCGCTTCGGTATCCTCGGGCCCGATCAAGTCGCTCTCCAAGCTCACTCGCTGAAGATCCGCATGTCGACGTCCGAGCCCACGCCCTCTTTCCCGACCGAGTGCCGGACGTTCCTCGAGGGCCCGGGATACCGGCTCGAGGGTCTGCTCGGTAGCTACGCTTTTCGCTCGGGGGACGCCATCGAGGCGCTCGCCATCGACACGCTTGGCTCGATCGTCACCGTCGGCTCGCAGCTCTCGCTGTGGGACGCACAGACCGGGGCGTGCCGGGCGTCCCATCCGATCGCTGGCACCGCGCTTTCGGTTCATCCCCACGAGGGTCGCGCAGCAGTGGGCTCTCGCGACGGCCACGTCGTGCTGGTGGACCTCGCGACAGGGCGCGTGGGCGAACGCTTCCGGGTCGACGAAGGCAACGAGGGCGCTTGCCAGCGCAACATCGTCCCGAAGGTGCAGGAGCTGTCATTCGCTGGGTCGCGCGTCGTTGCACGCGTCGAGACCAGCGATGCGTTCTCCATCTTCGATGGTGGTCGCCGGGTCCTGCGCGTCGTCGCCGACGGCAAGCCCGTGCCGTCTCCCGACGGGCTCCTCGTCGCGTGCGGCTTCCGCATCTTCGACGCGATCAGCGGTGCCATCGTCCTCGATCTCCCGGACGATCAGCCGCCTTCCTACGCACCGTCCTACCACCACGCCTTTTCCGCGGACGGCCAGCGCTATGCGCGCTCCACGCCGTCCGGTGGCGTCGAGCTGTTCGACCTCCGTCAGCTGCGTGCCGGCAACGGAGGCTCGGCCCGCGTGTTCACGGCGCGCCTGCCCGTCCCCGGCTGGGACTGCGAAGGCAAGTCGGAGGTGGCGCGCGACGTCCTGGCGCTGCCCGACGGGTCCGTCGTCACCGCGACGTTCACCGAGCTTTTGATCTGGCGCAACGGTGCGATCGAGCGTCGCTTCACGTTCCAGGGCGATCACCTCGCCCTCGGCCCCGACGGCCGCCGCGTGTGGGGCACCAGCAAGAAGAAGTCGATCGTCGCGATCGATGCCATGACGGGCGAGACGGTAGGTCAGCCCGGGCACCTCGCCGAGGTCAATGTCGTCACCCATTCCCCGCGCGCACCGCTCGCGCTCACCGGTGGCGCCGACGGTCGGGTCCTTCTGTGGCATCTGCCCACCGGTAGCCTGCTTCGCGAGCTGCCCGACGCCTACGGGCCGATCGTCGGCGCCGCCTTCTTCCCCGATGGCCGAAGGCTGGCCGCGATCGACGCCACCCGCATGTTCGTCTGGGACGCCGCCACCAAGGAGCTGGTGGCCAAGCTCGATCGCATCAGCCCGCGCGAGACCGGGCTTCGCGACAACCTGGACCTCGACACGTCACCCGATGGCCGGCACGCGCTCGTATGCACCTACAGCGACCACGTGCTGCTGTGGAACGCCGAGTCCAACGAGACGGTCTATTGCCGCGAGGTCCCTGGTGTTCGCTCCGCCTCGTTCGGGCCGAGCCCGTCGATCGTGGTGCTCGGTGGCGAAAGTGGGCTCATCGTCTTCGATCTCGCCAAGGGCGAGACGGTGCGTGCGCTCCCGGTTGAGCCGGACAGCATTCGTCATCACCCGCACCTCGTCTACGCCGAGGGCCGACGCGCGATGCGGATATGCACCGGCCGCGGCCTGTTCATCTACGACCTCGAGACGGGGTCCCGCTCGCTGGTCCCGGTCACCGACGATGCCTACAAGCTCTTTGCCATGTCGCCCGACGGACGCTACGCAGTCATCGCGACCAGCGACGACCCCAAGGCGTACCACCCCGACGTGCGCCGCGAGCTCGCGCTCGTCGACGCCCACGACGGCAGCCGCACCGTGCTGTCCTTCGCTTCGGCCGGAGACGCGCCGGAGTGCGCGTCCTTCGCCAGCGACGGGACCTCGCTCCTCGTGGGCACCGCTCGCGGCGTGATCCTCCGGTTTGCGATCGATCTCTCCCAGGTGGCGCGGGGCTCGCCCAGCATCGACCGCATCATCGTCGCGCCGGTCCGCGCACCCACCACTGAAGATGCTCCGCTCTCCAGCCTCTCCCCTCTCGCTTCGACCTCGCCCCAGGCTGGCGTGGGGCCCTCTTCGGCGCGCCCCGGCAGCATCGAGGCCGCGCGCGAGGAGGCGATCGCGATCCTGCGCCGCGTCGGCGCGCTCTATGCGCGCGGCGCCTACAACGAGGCGCTGGCCATGGCGGCGCCACTTCGTCGGACACTCTTCTCATCGTTTCCACCGGGCGATGTCCTCATCGCTTCGGCGGTAGCGAACCTCGCGGAGCTGCATACCAAGCTCGGCGAGCTTCGGGAGGCCGAGGCCCTCCACCGCGAAGCGCTCGAGCGGGTGCCGCAGACGGCCGGCGAGCGCAGCGAGTGCTACGCGACGACCCTGGCCAATGCCGGGAACTTCTCGCTCGCGGCCGGCGACCCGGCCCGCGCCGAAGGCTTGCATCGACGTGCGCTCGACATCCGGCGTGGGCTCTACGGCGATCGCCACGCCATGACGGCGGAGAGCACGAGCTCGCTAGGCTTCGTGCTCGCCCAGCTCGGCCGACCGGATCTCGCAGAGCCGCTCTATCGCACTGCGCTCGAGACCTTCCGCGAGACGGTCGGGCCGTCGCACGCCGAACACGCCAAGACCCTGCACAACATGGGCATCCTCGTGGGGCAGTCGGGCCGCTTCCCCGAGAGCGAGACGGCGCTGGTCGAGTCGCTTTCGACCCGGCGCGCCGTGCTCGCTCCCAAGCACCCCGAGATCGCACAGGGCCTGGCTAGCCTGGGGACGCTCTACGTCGTGTCGCAGCGCGCCGCGCTGGCCGAGCCGGTCTATCGCGAAGCCCTCGAGATCTCGCGACAAGCCCTGGGGGACGACGCGGTGGAGACCTCGACACGCGCCGTCGACCTCGCGGTGGCACTGCGCGCGCTCGGTCGCGGCCCCGAGGCCGTCCCGCTGCTCCGTCGCGCGCTGGAAGTACGGATCGCAAAGTTGCCCTCGGCCGACCCCCGCATCGCCAACGTCCGCCGCATGCTCGCTGAGCTCGGCGGCTAGATGTGCTCGGCCTAAATGGCGACGCGCTTCGGTGTGGCCGCAATCCTGATGACCCGACATTCCGCTCGTGCTCGTGCTCGTGCTCGTGCTCGTGCTCGTGCTCGTGCTCGTGCTCGATGCTGCGTTCTGACGGCACCCGAGGACG
>Ga0335394_10004284_pt1 | contig 16201 bp, 14 predicted proteins | sample MAT03_FD_205741 | JGI IMG/M metagenome (GOLD analysis project Ga0335394, IMG submission 205741) | Freshwater microbial communities from Lake Fryxell liftoff mats and glacier meltwater in Antarctica - MAT-03 (spades assembly) (version 2) ... | reverse complement strand
GTCGCGACCAATCAAGCCGGAATGCATGGTGCGTACAGCCTCGTGGTGAGCTGAGAGGGCTGCTCCGTAGGCATCAAGATCTCCGTCGGCGAGCGTCGCGGCGGCGGCCATCGCGGCTGTACGCATTTCATCGAGGCAAGGGGCGCGCTGCGTTTCCAGCCGCGCTATCACCTCGTCGTGCAGTGCGGAGGAGGCATGCGGCGAGCCCAAGTAGGCAGTGTGTAGTCGTCTCTCGAGTTCCGCGGCCGTGGCGGCGGTGAGCACGACCGGCGTGCGCACCACCGCGGGATACTCGACCGTCAACAGACTGATGCCACCCCATGCCGACGCCCAGTGGTCCTGCACCCCGGACTGTTTGCCCGTTGATGTCTCGTAACGATGGGCTCGGGTTGCGATATCAGCCGGGTCGACCTCGTGCCCACCACACGCCAGCAGGCCGGCAACGAGCGCGACCATCACCGCCGCCGAGGTTCCGAGACCAGAGCCCGGCTCGATGCTGTTGTCAATCGTGATCGCCATAGACCCTTTAGGCATTGCGGCGGAGATCGCGTGCTCGATGATCGGGTGCCGGCCGGGCGCCGCCCCAGGGTGGAAGGAGTAGCGCTCGCCCGTGATTGCCAGCGCAAGGTCCACCGTTGCGCGCGCGTCCGGGTCGTGGACGATGGTCACCTGGGCCCGGTGCTCGATTGCGATGTTGCACACAGCCCCAACTTTGGCGAACCAGGTATCGGTCCAACCGCCGATGTCGGCGGTACGTACGGGTGCCGACGCCAGCCAGGTCGTCGCATTGCTCGTCATCAATCAGGCCTCGATCAGTTCGATCCGATTACCGAACGGATCTTCGATGTGGCACCGGACAGTACCGACGATCTCATCACTCCACGTCGCCGAGAGTCCGTTGGCGGCGATGAACTCGCTCAGGCCATGCATGAGTAACGCAGGGTGGGCCTTGCGGGCCGGCACGAATTCGGTCTCGGCCCCAAGGTGCAGCTTCACCGCACCGGCCTGGAGCCAACAGCCCCCACGAGCGGCCATCACCGGCGGCTTGGGCATCTCCACAAACCCGAGAACTCCCACGTAGAACTGCCGAGCCACGGGCTCACCGCCCACCGGTATCGCCAGCTGCACATGGTCGATGGCGACCCAATCGGGATTGTTGGTGTCGTTGAGTTGATCGCGCACTTGTATTATGCTTGTATACATAGGCCGCCAATGCAAGGGGAACTTGTGATGACTGTTACCGCTGGAACGCCGATTGAACTGGTCGAGGGTGTCTACGCCACCCTTCCCGAGAGGGTTGCCGCTGGCCGCGAGCGCTTCGGGCGCCCGCTGACCCTGACCGAAAAGATCCTGCTCAACCACCTGTACGACCCGGCCGAAGCAATCGAGCGCGGCGGCACGTACAACGACTTTCACCCCGACCGGGTGGCCATGCAAGACGCGACTGCGCAGATGGCGCTGCTGCAGTTCATGACTGCCGGCTTACCCACCACGCTGGTCCCCAGCACCGTCCACTGCGACCACCTCATCTCCGCCAAGGTCGGCGCCAAGATCGACCTCGGCGTCGCCATCGACACCAACAGGGAGGTCTACGACTTCCTGCGCACTGTCAGCGCCAAGTACGGCATCGGTTTCTGGGGCCCCGGCAGCGGCATCATCCACCAGGTCGTGCTCGAGCACTACGCCTTCCCCGGCGGAATGATGATCGGCACCGACAGCCACACCCCCAACGCCGGCGGCCTGGGCATGGTCGCCATCGGTGTCGGTGGCGCCGACGCCGTCGACGTGATGACCGGCTTCCCGTTCAACGTACGCTGGCCAAGGGTGATCGGCGTCAAGCTCACCGGTACCCTTTCGGGTTGGTCGTCTCCCAAGGACGTCATCCTCGAGGTCGCCCGCATACTGACCGTCGAGGGTGGCACCGGTGCCATCGTCGAGTACTACGGCTCTGGCGCCGACTCCATCAGCGCCACCGGCAAGGCCACCATCTGCAACATGGGCGCCGAGATCGGAGCCACGTGCAGCGTGTTCGGCTACGACGACAACCTGGCCCAGTACCTGAAGGCAACTGGGCGCGAGGCCATCGCCGACGCCGCCAACAAGGTGGCCGAGCATCTGCGCCCCGACGACGGCGCGGTCTACGACCAGATCATCGAGATTGACCTTGACGCCCTGAAGCCGCTCATCAACGGGCCGCACAGCCCGGACCGCGCCAACCGCATTGGCGCCGCAGTCGGCGCCGAGGCTCGCGCCAACGATTGGCCACTCGACATCAGCGCCGCCCTTATCGGTAGTTGCACCAACAGCTCGTACGAGGACATCACGCGTGCGGCGTCCATCGCCCGCCAGGCATCGGCTCGAGGCCTCATGGTGAAGACGCCGCTATTGGTCTCGCCGGGCAGCGAACAGATTCGCGCCACCATCGAGCGCGACGGTTTGATCGCTGACTTGGAGGCCATCGGTGCCACCGTGTTGGCCAACGCCTGCGGCCCATGCATCGGGCAGTGGGACCGCCCCGTTGAGGCCAACAACAAGCCGAACACCATTGTCAACTCGTTCAATCGCAACTTCCCCAAGCGCAACGACGGCTCGGCTCTCACGCTGTCGTTCGTCACCTCGCCCGACACGGTGGTGGCACTCGCGTTGTCCGGCCAGCTGGACTTCGATCCCTCGGTCGACACACTCACAGCCCCCGACGGCAGTGAAGTCACACTCAGTGCTCCGGTCGGCGAAGTCTTGCCGTCGAAGGGTTACGACCCGGGTAAGGACACCTTCACGGCTCCCCCGGCCGATGGCAGCGACGTCTCCGTCGAGGTCTCACCGACCTCGGACCGCCTGCAGCTGCTCGATGCGTTCACGCCGTGGGACGGCCAGGATTACCATGCCCTGCCCGTGCTGATGAAGGCCCAGGGAAAGTGCACCACCGACCACATCTCGGCCGCCGGCAAGTGGCTGAAGTACCGCGGTCACCTGGAGAACATCTCCGGCAACCTGTTCCTCGGCGCGGTCAACGCGTACTCGCAGCACGACGGCAGCGAGTATCCGGTCGGTGTCGGCAAGGACTTCCGCGATGGCAGCCACGACACGTACCCCAACCTGGCCAAGCAGTACAGCGAGGCCGGCGTGCGGTGGGTGGCTATAGGTGATCGCAACTACGGCGAGGGCTCATCACGCGAACACGCGGCGATGGAACCCCGCTTCCGCGGCGGCGTCGTCATCATCACCCGCAGCTTCGCCCGCATCCACGAGACCAACCTGAAGAAGCAAGGCCTCGTGCCGCTCACCTTCGCCGATCCGGCCACCTACGACCTGGTGGGCGAAGACGACCGAATCACCGTGCTCGATCTCCCTCCGGTGCCCGGCCGCAACGTGCGGTGCCAGATCGTCAAGCCCGACGGCAGCACCGTCGACTTCGAAGGCGTCCACACGTTCAGCCCCGAGCAGATCGAATGGTTCAAGGCCGGCAGCGCGCTCAACGTCGTTCGCAAGAAGGTCGCCGACGCTGCAGGCTGATGCCCAACTCGGGGACACCAACCCCCTCCGCAGGTCACCGAAACCCTCCAGTTGCATGCGCGCTGTACCGAATGAGTTGTCGTACCTGTTCAGTCACCCGACCGCCCGTAGCCATACAGTGCACCCATGGATCTGCTGGAGACCTTGCGATCGAACGGGGCCGTGCGCGGCTTTACGAGTGACGCCGTGAGTGACGACACAATCGCCGCGATTCTCGAAACCGCACGGTTCGCACCGAGTGGCGGCAACAAGCAGCCGTGGCGCGTGGCCGTCGTCAAGGATCCAAACCTTCGCGTCACGATGGCCGGACTGATGCGCTCGGTGTGGCAGGAATATTGTGGCGCGAACGCTGTCGGCCTGCGTCCCTTTGCGTTTGGCAGGTCTGTCGACGCTGCGCCGCTCTCACTACCCAACGCCCTCATCGATGAGATTCAGTCGGTGCCGGTGGTCCTGGCAATCGCCGCGAACCTGCAGGAGATCGCGATCATGGATGGCAATCTGGAGCGCCCGTCTGTCGTCGGTGGCGCCAGCATCTACCCGTTCTGTTGGAGCATCCTGCTCGCCGCACGCGCTCACCGGCTGGGCGGCGTGATGACGACCTTCCTCTCCCGCAACGAGCTTGCCGCGGCCCCAGCACTTGGCCTACCTCCTGATCATGCGCTGGTCGCCACCCTGTTCCTCGGTGTCCCAACTCACCAGAACACCAGGCTTGCTCGCCGACCGGTGAATTCCTTCGCTACGGTCGACCGCTTCGATGGAGACTCTTTCCCATGACCGAACCATTTCCACTTCCCACCGTCCGTTCGCAGGAGCGACAGACGTTGGAGGAGTTCCTCGACTACTTCCGTGCAGTGTTCATACGCAAGGCGGACGACATCGACGATCAACATGCGCGGCTTCGCGTCGGAGCCAGCGACCTCGATCTTCTCGGCCTGGTGCGGCACATGGCCGGCGTCGAACGCTTTTGGTTCTCGCAGGCGTTGGATGGCAGCGACCAGCCCGACTTCTGGTCGAACCCGAACGACCCGGACGACGAGGACGCCGACTTCCATCACGGTCCAGGCGACACGCTTGCCGACGCCGTCGCGGCATGGCACTCCGCTGTGGCCGACGCTCGTGAGCGCGTTGCTGCGCATGCGTCGCTCGACGAAGTTACCGCAATCGCTGTCGGCCCGCCCGACAACCCTGCTCGCTACGGTCCTCGTTCGTTGCGCTGGCTGCTGGTGCACATGATCGAGGAGTACGCCCGCCACTGCGGCCACGCCGACATGCTGCGCGAAGCGATCGACGGCGCCGTCGGCGACTGAGATCACGGAGCTTCCGCTCGACCCCGAACAGCTGCCGGTCGGCGACGAAGCAACGTTGCTGCATGCGTTCCTCGACTGGCACCGCGTCGTCCTCATCCGCAAAGCAGAGGGCATCAGCGAGGCCGGGGCTCGCATTCGCTTGCCGCCCAGCGATCTCACTCTCCTCGGCCTCGTCCGCCACATGGCCGAGGTGGAGCGCGACTGGTTCCGCCGTCGTTTCACTGCTCAGGATGCGCCGCCGCTGTATTACAGCGACGACGACGAGGACTGCGACTTCCATCCCTCCGACACCGACACGATGACCGACGCCCTCGCAGCCCTACGTGCCGAGATCGCGTACGCGCAAAACGCGACTGCCGGCGTTCCGATGGACACGCTCGCGGCGGCCGTCCCGCCAACACAGCGAATTGCGGGCTGGCAGCCATCGCTGCGTTGGATCCTCATCCACATGATCGAGGAGTACGCCCGCCACTGCGGCCATGCCGATCTCCTGCGCCAAGCCGCCGACGGCTCTGTCCACGACTGACGCTGCGCGCGCTGGCTAACGTCGGCCCGTGCGCATCGGTCTGATCATCTTCCCCACGGACAAAGGCATTCAACCAATTGAACTGGGCTGCGAGGCCGAAGCCCGCGGCTTCGATGCCTTGTGGTTTCCGGAACACTCCCACATTCCCACGAGTCGGCTCACTCCTTGGGGCGGGCGCGAAGGGGCGCCACCGCTTCCCGAGGAGTACTGGCGAACCCACGACCAATTCATCGCGCTCGCAGCCATCGCGGGCGCCACCAAAACCATCAAGCTTGGAACTGGAATCACATTGGTCGCCCAGCGCGACCCCATCTGGCTGGCCAAGGAGATCGCCTCACTCGACATGATCTCCAATGGTCGCGTCCTGTTCGGCGTCGGCTACGGCTGGAACCACGAGGAGATGCGGCACCACGGGGTAGACCCCTCGACGCGCCGACGACTCGTACGCGAGAAGGTGCTGGCGATGAAGGAACTGTGGACGAAGGAGGAGGCCGAGTTCCATGGAGAGTTCGTCAACTTCGACAAGAGCTGGAGCTGGCCAAAGCCGGTGCAACAACCGCACCCCCCAATCGTCATCGGCGCCTCCCCCACCCCGTTGCACTTCCGCCACGTCGTCGAGTTCGGCGACGCGTGGATGCCGATCGAAGGTCGCTTCCCCGTCGACGACAAATGGGTGGAGCTACAGCAGTCGGCCACCGCTGCCGGCCGCGATCCCGCCACCCTGCAACTCGGAGTTTTTGGCGCCAAGCCCGACGCCGCACACCTTTCCCACTTACGCGACATCGGCGCCTCCTTCGTTGCCTTGGGTTTGCCAGCCCTCGATCGCGATGCAGCGCTTGCAGCGCTGGAACTCTACGCCCCGCTGGTCACCGAGTTCAACGGTTGAGCACTCAGCAGACGGCTCCCATCCAGGACGGGGCACGCTCCGAGCGATCGGCATCGTGAACGTCACATTCGAGAACATCAACGCGCACTTTCGAACGTGTCGCTTTGGTTCACGTTCGTGAGTGCCTTGCAGCGTCGAGCAGTCAGCATCCCCTCACTGCTGCTGGGCGCGATCGTACTCGTGGTGCTGCTGCCCCTCTGGCTCCCCTTGGCGGCATTGGCCGACGTCGTGCGACTCCGTTGGCGGCTACCCACAGTTCGACCACTCGCAGTCGCGGTGTGTTGGACCTGGCTGGAGACGGTTGACAGCACCGCGGTGCTGCTGTAGCCGACCGGTCAGCGCCCGAACCAACGCGCCCACTTCCGCCTGCAACGGTGGTGGGCGGCGCGCCTGCTGGGTGCGCTGCAGCTGACCACCGGCATCCGCATCGATGCTGCCGATGCCAGCAGCCTCTCGCCATCATGCTGTGCCGCCACGCCGGCCTTCCCGACAGTCTGCTGAGCGCATGGGTCGTCGCCTCCAAGGCACGCATGAACCCGCGTGACGTGTTGAAGAAGGAACTGCTGACCCCTGCCTCGACGTCGTTGACATTCGGCTGCCCAACTACTTCCTGGACCGCCAGGCACCAGACTCGGCCACCGAACTGTCCGCCCTCCGGATTCTCGCGGCTGGCCTGACCGACGATCAGGTAGCCATCATCTTTCCCGAGGGCACCCGCTCGTCGCCCAAGAAGCGCGAGCGCGCGATCGAGAAGATCCGCGAACGGGGCCCGGCGCGCGCTCACCGGCTGGCCAGCATGCAGCACCTGCTCCCGCCGCGGCTGGCCGGGTCGCAGGCACTCCTCGGCGGCCGACCCGGCGCAGACGTGATCGTCGCTTGGCACGTCGGCTTCGATGGCTCGACACATTCGGCGGCATTCTTCGTCATCTCGCTCGCAAGCCGCTCACGGTGCAGTTTCATGCCCGCCGCATCGCCCGGGCCGATGTGCCAGACGGCCCCGCGTTCACTCAGTGGCTCGACGATCAATGGCTACAGTCCGACCGAGCGGTACGCGGCTTGCTCCATCCTGAAAGGACACCATGATTGCCTCGGCAACCAGTACTGCACTGACAACGGCTGCGCTCACCATCGCGATCTTGATGTTGAGTACGTGGGTGGTCAGCCTGATCGTGAAGAACGCGTCCATCGTCGACATCGTGTGGGGCTTCGGGTTCGTCTGCGTGGCATGGGCTGTGCGGCTGAGCGTCGATGGGTTGGAAGCACGCCAAAACCTGCTCGTCGCGATGACAACGATCTGGGGTCTGCGCCTGGCCATCTACCTGTTCATCCGCAACCACGGCAAGGGCGAGGACTACCGCTACGTCCGCATGCGCAAGCACTGGGGTGCCCGCTTTCCGTTGATCTCGGTGGGCACCGTGTTCGCGACGCAAGGCGTGCTGATGTTCCTGGTCTCGCTACCTGTGCAGTTGGGCCAAACCGAACTCGCCCCGAAGCTGGGTCTGCTGGCCTGGGTCGGCGTTGCGCTCTGGGCGGTCGGGCTGTTCTTCGAAGGCGTCGGCGACGCGCAACTGGCGCGTTTCAAGAAGGACCCTGCCAACGCCGGCGTCGTCATGGACAAAGGCCTGTGGCGCTATACCCGCCACCCGAACTACTTCGGCGACGCGTGCGTGTGGTGGGGCATTGCCCTGGTCGCAGCGGAGACCACCGTCGGCCGCTGGGGTCTCATTGGTGCGGTCGTGATGACGACACTGCTTCGCCGGGTCAGTGGAGTCACGCTGCTCGAGAAGTCGTTGGTGAAGCGGCGCAAGGGTTATGTGGAGTACGTGGCTCGCACCAGCCCATTCGTGCCGCGCCCGCCGAAGAAGGCGTCATCCAGTTAGTCGGTTCCCGGTCGACGGACCGTTTCCTTGCGCTGATCAGCTTTGTAGCCAGCAGGTAGAGCGAGTGCGATTTCTTCCTCAGTTGGGTCGCGACGCTCGCGGCTTTCGGGCGGCAGCAAGTCCATCAGCGCCTTCATGATCTTCCTCGTATCGGCATCGGCACTGCGGTAGCCGAGCTTGACGGGCGCACCGACGGTGACGGTGACGGTGGGTGGGCTGACCACATTCAGCAGGTTGGGAACTCGCGCCGATCGCGGCCACACCTTCTCCGTGCCCCACATACCCACCGGAATCACCGGCACCCTGGCCAGCGCGGCCAGCCGGGCCGCACCCCAGCGCCCCTTGAGTTGCGGCTCGTAGAACGCCTTGCCGCGCGGGATGGTGCCCTGGGGCATCATGGCCACCAGATCGCCGTTGGCCAATGCTTCAGCCGCGGCCTGCAGCGGACCATCGCTGCCGGTTCCCCGATCGACGCGGATGCCGCCCATGGCCGACGCGATCTGGCCGACGACCGGTGCGTCGAACACTTCCTTCTTGCCCAGGAAGCGAACGGTGCGGTCCGTGCGGGCAATTGCCACTGCCAGCGCCGCGGCGTCGAAGTAGCTGCGATGGTTCCCCACGATGATGGCCGGTCCTTCGACGGGAATGTTGTCGGTGCCGCTGATGCGGAACTTCGCATAAGGGAAAAACAGCGGGTGCGTGAAGCTGAGCGCCAAGCGCTGGATCTCCATGTTGACGACTGGGATCTTGGCCATCGACGTGACGTCCTTCGCGAGGTCCGCCGCGGCGGAAAGATCGAGGGTAGGCCAGCGGCGAGCAGCGGCCATGAGTTTCATCCTCGGGTCCGGGTTGACCACGAACGGATGACCCACAGCGGCCAGCAGCGGGGTGTCGTACACGCTGTCGCTGTAGGCGAAGCTCTCTGCCAGGTCGATGCCGTGCTCGACCGCCCAGTCGCGCACCGCTGCCAACTTTCCAGCGCTCCACACGAACGGCCCGTCGAGGGTGCCGTCGTAGGTGCCATCGGCGTTGAAGCCGTAGCGGGTAGCGACCACATCGTCGAGGCCCAGCAGGTCGGCCAGGGGCTTGACCAAGTCGTAGGGAGTGGTGGTGGCCATCACGATCGGCCGGCCAGCGGCGCGGTGCTCCGCGAACAGGGGTGCCGCCAGCGGCTGCACCATCGCCGCCAGAGCGCCGGCGGCCCCATTGGCAGCCTGCTGCACCACCGAGCGCTGGCGACCCTTGGCGAAGGTCACGGCCTGGCGGGCCAGCGCCATCGACGGCAGCGTCTCGCCGATGGTGTTGAACAGCTTGTACAGCATGTTCTCGCCAGGGATGCTGCGGCTGACCAGTCCGGCTTCGCGCATCGCGTGCGAGAAGACCTCGCCGGAGGCACCTGCCAGCAGCGTGCGGTCGAGATCGAAGAAGGCAGCGCCGGTGGTCCTGGCCTGGTTGGTCATGGCGTCACTGTACGGCACGACACCTGATGCGAAAACGGGAAAGGCCCCGCTTGGGGGAAGCGGGGCCTCTCAACCTTTTTGAACCCTGTGATTGGGGGAACCACATTGTTGGGTTCGTGCCGAGCGAGCTATTGGGGGACAACTCGCTTCGAACAACATGTGAAAGTTATCACGTGAACGAGTGATCTTTCAAGCGCATTTAGAAGATACTCGGTATCGTTTTTAGCGATGGACCTCCGCCAGCTCACCACACTGGTCGCCATCGCCGATCACGGCACGTTTTCCGCAGCCGCCAGGGCGTTGTACACCGTGCAATCCAACGTCAGTGGGCACATTGCACGCCTCGAGCGCGAGTTGGGCGTCCTGCTGGTCGACCGCCAGCGCGGTGGGCTCACCGACGAGGGCCTACTGGTGGTGGAGAAGGCACGCAGAGTACTGCACGAGCTTGACGACATCTCGGCGGAGATGGCCAGCCGTGGCGATGAGGTGCGCGGCGACACTCGCCTGGGCGTCATCGGCACCACCGCCCGCTGGCTGCTCCCTCAGCTGCTCACACAGCTGACCAAGCAGCATCCGGGCGTGCACGTCACGGTGCACGAGGGCAACACCACCAACCTGCTCCCCCGCCTACTTGCCCAGCAACTCGACGCCATCATCGTGCACCTGCCAGTCGACGACTTGGAGGTCACCGTCGAGCCGCTGTTCGCAGAGGACCTGGTGCTGCTGGTTCACACTCGCCATCATCTGGCCGAGCGAGACTCCATTCCGTTGGCCGACCTGGCCGGCGAACCGCTGATGCTGCCACCGGTCGGTGCCGCGCTACGCCGCGCCATTGACCGTGCCGCTGCCGGTGTGGGTGTGGAACTGGAGGCGCAGGTCGAGATCGACGGCGTCCGCCTGCTCACATCACTCGCCTTCGAGGGTTTCGGCGCCGCCATCGTCCCGGCCACCGCCGTGCCACGCTGGTTGAAGGGCGACTTCAAGCGCATCGTCGTGCCCGAGCTTCCCCGCCGCGTTGTTGGCTGGGTGCAGCGCCGCCGCCCCAGCCCCGGCCCGCCCACCCGGGCACTGCAGGCTGTCCTTCGCGATGTGATTGCGAGCCAGGGCGCCAAGCAGCCCGGCCTGTACGTGGGGGCGGACGCCTTCCCACTCGGCCGGTCCGTCTAGTCTCTTCGCAATGTCCCCCGTCGCGCTGCGCAGCAAGGTGCCCGGCTCCGTCCGCGCTGAGGTCCGCGATTTCGATGGTCGCAGCGTCGTGTGGGCCGAGGTCGACGAAACCGACCGCAAGGGTGCACTCTCGAGCGAATCATCGTCGATGCTGGAGCACGCTGCGCACGTCGCCCGCACCCAGAAGCTGCCGCTGGTCGGCGTGCTTCGGTCCAGCGGCGCAGACATCGTCGAGGGCTTCAGCGCGTTGCACGGCTGGGGCAAAGCTGCCCGTGCGCTCACCGATTGTTCTGGCGTGGTACCCACCATTCTCATCGTTGATGGTCCGGCGGTGTCGGGCCCCGCGTTGTTGTTGGGCATTGCCGACCACGTGGTGATGACCGAGGCGGCCTACGCCTTCGTCAGCGGGCCGACCATGGTGGCCGACTTCACGGGCGTGGTCATCGATAACGACGAACTGGGCGGCGCGGCGAGCCATAGCCGTTACAGCGGTGCAGCCTCTCTTGTCGCGGCCGACTTCGCGCAAGCCACCGAGCTGGCCGGGCAGTTGCTGGCGTACTTCCCACAACACAACGATGAGGAAGCGCCGCAGTGGCCCACCGACGACGAGATCGCCCGCCAAACGCCCGAGGCGGGCGCATTGATTCCGGCGACATCCACCGGCAGCTACGACGTACGTGCAGTCATCCGAGCTCTGGCTGACGACGGGGAGCTACTGGAGCTACGGCCACGGTGGGCGGCCAACGTGGTCACCGCCCTCACCACCATCGGCGGCATGCCCGTCGGTGTGGTAGCCAACCAACCACTCGCGCTTGCCGGCACGCTCGACATCCCCGCCTCGCAGAAGGCGGCCCGATTCGTGGCCACGTGCGACGCGTTCAACCTGCCCATCATCACACTGGTGGACACGCCCGGCTTCTACCCCGGCAAGGATCTCGAGTGGCGCGGCATGATTCGTCACGGCGCGCAGTTGGTCTTCGCCTACGGCCGCGCCACTGTGCCGCGCATCTGCGTCATCCTGCGCAAGAGCTACGGCGGCGCCTACATCGTGATGGACAGCAAGGAGATGGGCAACGACCTGTGCCTTGCGTGGCCGTGGGCCGAACTGGCCGTGATGGGTGCCGGCCAGGCCGCCGCCATTCTCCAGCGACGGGCGACGCCGGAGGAGCGAGCGGCGTTCGAGGCCGACTATTCGCAACGGCTGCTGAATCCGTACATCGCCGCCGAGCGCGGTTATGTGGATGCCGTCATCGACCCGGCCGAGACCCGCCAGATCATCGGCGAGGCGTTGCTGATGCTGATCGACAAGCGCGAGCGGCTGCAGTCTCGCCCGCACGACAACACGCCGCTGTAATCGCTGCTGTCGCGACCAGCCAGATCTTGCTGCCGGTTGGGACACGGCCGACCCCGCGCCGCTAGTCTCGAACCATCGGGGGACAAAAGCCCTCATCGACCACATCGTGTCACCGAGGGGAACAACATGCCCGACACCATCACCATCACCGACGATCGCACGGGGAAGACCGTCACCGTTCCTATCGAGGGCGGCGTCTTTCCTGCGGCGGCAGTTCGCGAGCTTGATCCGTCGCTGTTCATCTACGACCCGGCCTACATGCAGACCGCGGCGTGCAAGAGCGCGATCACGTACCTCGATGGTGAGCAGGGCATCCTGCGCTACCGCGGCTACCCCATCGAACAGTTGGCGGAGAAGAGCACCTACCTCGAAGTGGCATACCTGCTGTTGAACGGTGAGCTGCCCGACGCCACGCAGCTGGCGAAGTGGAACGACGACGTCATCCACCACACGTTCATCCACGAGAACATGCGCAAGCGCTTCGTCGATGGTTTCCATTACGACGCACACCCGATGGGCATGCTCGTCAGCGCCATGGGTGCGCTGGGCACCTTCTACAACGACGCCAAGGACATCCATGACAAGGACAGTCGCGACAAGCAGATCCTGCGCTTGATCGCCAAGATGCCCACGCTGGCCGCCATGTGCTACCGCTTCTCGGTCGGCCTGCCGTTCGTGTACCCCAACAACTCGCTGTCGTTCCCCGGCAACTTCCTCAACATGATGTGGCGTATCGGCGACTACGAGATCGACTCGCGCCTCGAGCGGGCGATGGACGTGCTGTTCATTCTTCACGCTGATCACGAGCAGAACTGCGGCACCACTGCGATGCGCGTCGTTGGTTCCAGCCACGCCGACCCGTACTCCTCTGCCGCTGCCGCAGCCTCGGCGCTCTACGGCCCACTGCATGGTGGCGCCAACGAGGCCGTCGTGCGCATGCTCACCGAGATTGGCAGCATCGAGAATGTGCCTGCGTTCATCGATGACGTGAAGAGCGGCAATGGCACCCGCCTGATGGGCTTCGGTCACCGGGTGTACAAGAACTTCGATCCGCGGGCCACCATCATCAAGAAGACGGCCTACGACGTCTTCGAGGTCACCGGCAAGAACCCGCTGCTGGACATTGCGTTGAAGCTGGAAGAGACAGCCCTCAGCGACCCGTACTTCATCGAGCGCAAGCTGTACCCCAACGTCGACTTCTACTCCGGCCTCATCTACCAGGCACTCGGCTTCCCGGTCGCCATGTTCACCGTGCTGTTCGCCATCCCGCGCACCGTTGGTTGGTTGGCCCACTGGCAAGAGCTGCTGGGCGACAAGGAACAAAAGATCAGCCGTCCTCGCCAGTGGTACACCGGCGAAGGCACCCGCGACTACGTGTCCATCGTCAACCGCTGACGCGCTGCGCACGGTCTGCGAAACATCCGAGAAACTCTGCGACAGAGTCATTCTCCGCCGGTTCACTCGTCCGTATGGTGTGAAGCGATGGTTGTGCAGCGAATCCTCGTCGTCGACGATGAACCCACCGTTCGTGAGGTCGTCGCGCACTATCTTGTGCGCGATGGCTACGAGGTCTGCGAGTTGGATCGTGGAGATCTTGTCGCTGACGCGGTGGCCGAGTTTCACCCCGACCTGATCGTGCTCGACATCATGTTGCCGGGCATTTCGGGATTGGACTTTCTGCGCAACTCGGGTCGCGATCGGGTTCCGGTCATCCTGCTGACTGCCCGGGTGGAGGAATCGGATCGGGTGCTCGGGCTCGAACTCGGCGCCGACGACTACATCTCCAAGCCCTTCTCGCCGCGTGAGTTGGTAGCACGAGTGCGGACTGTGCTTCGTCGCGCGCAACCCGCGCCCTTCGCCTCCGCTCTGCTCGAATTCGAGGGCGGCTTGCGAATTGATCTGCCTGCGCGTGAGATCTTCGTTCACGGATTGCCGATCTCGCTGACGGCCAAGGAGTTCGATCTCCTTGCCTTCCTTGCGCAGGCACCCCGGCAGGTTTTTTCACGCGCGCAACTCCTGCATCACGTGTGGGATTCGTCACCCGACTTCCAAGACCCTGCAACGATCACCGTTCACGTGCGCCGACTGCGCACCAAGATCGAGGCCAACCCTGAACAGGCACGGTGGATCACCACGGTGTGGGGCGTCGGCTACCGGTTCGAGCCATGAACTGGCGACTGGTGCTGTGGTTGACCGCTCTCGTCGTTGGCGCAGCGGTGCTCGCAGAAGTGCTCCTCGCCCCCGCCACCAGCAACGACCGCTGGCACCTGCTGGCCATCCTCGCTGCGCCGGTGGTAGTCACCGCAGCGCTGGTTCCGTTGCTCAGCCGATGGGTGGCCAGCCGAGCCAGCGTTGCCGGCGCCGCACTGGTGGTTGGCCTGTGCTCGCTTGCATTGGGGGCAGTGACCACGTCGGCAGCGTCGAACGCGATGTTCCTGTCCAACCACGACTATCGGCTGTTCCTCGTCGTGCTCGTGTTGTCGTGCGGTATTGCGTTGGTCGTCGGCTCGCAGCTCACCCGGCCACTCGCCCGCGACATCGCCCGTCTTGGTGATGTTGCCGAGCAGGTCGCTGCCGGTGACTTCACGGCGCGGACCGACATCCACCGCAAGGACGAGGTCGGTCGCGCTGCCGCTGCGGTGGACGAAATGGTCAACTCGTTGCAGTCGGCCGCCGCCGAACGCGAACGGCTGGCAGCTGCCCGCCAGATGCTCTTCACCAGCATCGGGCACGACCTGCGCACGCCTCTGGCAGCAATGCGGGCAGCAGTCGAGAGCTTGCAGGACGGAATTGCCCCTGATCCGCACCGATACCTCGGGGTGGTCGGCAACGAACTGGACAACGTGGAAGCACTGTTGGACCAACTCGTCGAGTTCGCTCGTATCGAATCCGGCCAGCGCACGCACGCACGCGAGACGGTTTCGGTTGCCGAGATCGCACACGAGGCGGTCGAAGCCCTCACGCCCGTCGCAGACCGTCGCGGCCTGCGGCTGGAACTACTTGCAGACGGCCCCGGCAACGTCACTGCGAATCAACTCGACGTCAGTCGTGGACTGCGCAATCTGGTGGAGAACGCCATCCGCCACTCCCCCGCCGATGGGCTCATCACTGTGACCGTCGCAGCCACCGACGACGGAGTGTCGGTCGTCGTGGCAGACCAAGGTGAAGGGTTTCCGCCCGACTTCCGCGACCAGGCATTTGATCCCTTCACCCGCGCCGACCCGGCGCGGGCCACACGTACCGGTCACGCCGGCCTCGGCCTCGCCATTACCCGCGCCCTGGTGCAGCAGCACGGCGGGCGCATCTGGCTGGGCAGTGGCCCCGGTGGCGACGTACATCTCTGGTTTCCCCCCAAGGAGCACGCATGAAAAGCACCATTCCCCGCAAATCTGCTGCGATCGCCGGCCTCGTCGCCGGCGGACTGGCCGTCACGGTCGGCATGTTCGTGGCCGCCATCACCGAGGTCGTCTCGCCGATCGATGCCGTGGGCAGTGAGGTCATCGACCACACCCCTCTGTGGCTCAAGGAACAGGCGATCGAGTGGTTCGGTACTGACGACAAGCTGGCGCTGCGTATCGGCATCGTCAGCATCCTCGCCATCGCCGCCATCGGCGTCGGCCTACTGGCCACTCGTCGAATCTGGTTGGGTGTTGCCGGCATTGCCCTTTTCGGCGTTGTCGGTTCGGCTGCAGCTGCGGGCCGTCCGGGCGAGAGCATCGGAGCCGCCGTACCCAGCGTTCTCGGTGCGATCGCAGGGGCGGCGGCGCTGTACCGACTGGTGCAACCCCGCTCAGGTGAGGCAGCCGCTGACGCTGCGCCCGCCTCAGGTTGGGACCGCCGTCAGTTCCTGATGGCGGGCGGCGCCACCGCCGCAGGTGCGGTAGTGGCCGGTGGCCTGGCAAAGGGAATCGAGGAGCGTCGCGTCGACCAGATCCGCCAGAGCATCCAGACGCCGCTTCCCGCCATCGGCGCACCGGCCCTCGATGCGCCCGGCAGCGACGCGTCAGCCCAGACGCAGGACATCCCGCCCGATGCCGAACTGTTCGACGAGACCGCCTTCATCACACCCAACGACGAGTTCTACCGAATCGACACTGCCCTCACGTTC
>Ga0335394_10004279_pt1 | contig 16207 bp, 16 predicted proteins | sample MAT03_FD_205741 | JGI IMG/M metagenome (GOLD analysis project Ga0335394, IMG submission 205741) | Freshwater microbial communities from Lake Fryxell liftoff mats and glacier meltwater in Antarctica - MAT-03 (spades assembly) (version 2) ... | reverse complement strand
CCACAGGACCGTATGGTGGGCTGCCACCTGGAGCGGCTCAAGACGCCGCCCAAGCGTCATTCGCCAAAGGCGTCGAGCAGCACAACCGCGCCGAAGATCGCATCCAAATCTCGCTGCTGGCCGTGGACACCCACGGGGTCACGAACGTGGCGATGGCGATCGCAAAGCTCTTGGGCTTCGACCTGTGCCCGCGGCTGCGCGATCTGCGCGAGCGAAAGCTGTTTGTGCTCTGGGGCTGGCCGGTGCCAGAAACGCTCGAGGGCGTCACCGTGCGCCGGGTGTCGGTCAAGGCGATCGAGCGCGGGTGGGACGACTTGGTGCGCCTGGCGGGCTCGATTCGCGCGGGCAAGGTGTCTGCGGCCATACCAGCCCAAGTCAAAGCAATCGCCGACCCGGCTGCCAAGTGCCTGAGCGGCCGCACCCAGCGCGTCCGCACGCCACCGGTCGAGCAACATCGAAAATGGTTGAGAAGATCCATTTCCAAAGCCTATCGGCTTCCCGGCCCAGCGCGTGCAATGCACCCGCCCGTCCATCGGGCTTGTTGCTCGTCATCGCCCTGTCACAGCTTCATGCCTTCAAAGTCGAGATGTTTCGATGCGGGCCGACGACCCTCAACCACTCCTCATCACGGCCGTAATTCCACACCAGGATGCATCGGCCACGAAGCCTTCGATCTGGTGCTGGTAGATCCCCGCCTCGGGAGTGGGTACAAAAAATCCGATCCTCTGGCGGGCGTCAGCGCTGGTCACGCGCCAGGCAGGCCACCAGTTGCACCCGGTTGCCGACAGCCAGCTTGCGGAACGCGTGACTGAGGTGGGTGCGCACCGTCGTGAAGCCGATGCCCAGGCGCTGCGCGATGGCCTTGTCGCCGAGCCCCAGCGCCGCCAACTGGACGATCTCGCGCTCGCGTTCGCTCAGTGTTGCCAGCGGCGCGGCCGTCTGCACCCGGGGCGAGGCCGCTGGGGCATCGCCGCGTGAACGGCGCAGCGCCGCGATGAACGCCGGGCGGATGAGCTCCAGCAGTTCCACGGTGTCGAGGTCGAAACCCTCGCGCCGGCGGTGGCGCCAGATGCGCATGTCGCCGATGTTGCGATCACCGTCCCAGGCATAGAGGTTCACGCCCCAGTACAGGCCGTCGCGGTAGAGAAAGTCGTTGAAGAACTCGGTGCGAACCAGCTCTTGCTGGGGCATGACCTGAACCACCAGCGTTGCTTCGCGGCGTTGCTTCATCACCGGCGTGATGGGGTCGCGGTACTGGAAGTAGCCCTCGTAGGTGGCGAGGTTTCGGTCGCTCATGTTCAGCGCCACGCGGCTGCCGAAGGAACGGGTCGTGTCGTCCCATACATAGGACGCGTAGTAATCGGCGTCCAGCAACTCCAGCAGCAGCATGCCCACGCGCTCGCGCACCTCGGCCTCGGCGTGAGGTTCGGCAAGGGTCTGCATCACACGGCCCAGGACCAGAGCCTTCGCCGGGGACAGATACATGGCGCACCTCATCAATCTTGAGGATAGCAGCGGCGCGGGTACGAACCCAGCATCTGACCGTCGTCAACACCCGCAGGAGCGCAATGTGCATGCCGCCGATCTGACCCTCGTTCAGGCCCGCGCCGCGCTGCGGGACGGCACGCTGAGCTGCGTTGCCTACGCGCAGGCGCTGCTGACACGGTGTGCGGCCGGCAGCGAATTCAACGCCTGGGTGACGCAGGACGCCGTGGCGCTGCTGCGGGACGCCGCGGCACTCGACGCGTCTGGCGCGGCGCGCGATCCTGCCTTGCCGCTCGCCGGCATCCCGATTGCGCTGAAGGACAACATCGACACGCTTGCGCTGCCCACCAGTGGCGGCACGCGGGCGCTGCTGGGCCGCACGCCGCGCCGCGATGCGCCGGTCGCCACGCTGCTCTTCGAGGCCGGTGCGCTGCTGGCCGGAAAGGCCAACATGCACGAGCTGGCCTTCGGCATCAGCTCCAACAACACCGTCACGGGCGCGGTGCGCAACCCATGGAACCCGGCACTGATTCCCGGCGGGAGCAGCGGTGGCTCGGCGGCCGCAGTAGCGGCGCGGATGGTTCCGGCGGCCATCGGCACCGACACCGGTGCGTCGGTGCGCCTGCCGGCCGCGCTGTGCGGCGTGGTAGGGTTCCGGCCCACGGTCGGCCGCTACCCTGGCGCGGGCATCGTGCCCATCTCGCACACACGCGACACGCCCGGCGCCATCGCGCGCAGCGTGGCCGACGTCGCCTTGATCGACGGCCTACTCGCGGGCGACTCACGTCCGCTGCCGGTCGTGAACCTGCGCGGCTAACGCCTGGGCGTTCCACGTGCCTACTTCTTCAGCGGCGCCGAGCCCGGCGTTCTGGCCGTACTGGAGACCGCACTCGCAACACTGGCAGCAGCCGGTGTGGAGCTCATCGACGTCGAGGTCGAGAACCTCGGGCCGCTGAACGACGCGGTGGGTTTCCCGGTGGCGTTGTACGAGATGACGCAGGACCTGCCGGCCTACCTAGAGGCTGCCGGCCATGGCTTGACGCTGGCCGACGTGGCTGCGCAGATCGGCAGCCCCGACGTCGCCGGCATCGTTTGCTCTCAACTCGGTGACCAGGCGCTGCCACGCGCCGTTTACGACAACGCGATGCGCACCCGGCCGCTGCTCCAGGCGGCGTACGCCGAGTGCTTTACGCGCAACCGGCTCGACGCGCTGGTCTTCCCGACCGCCATCCTGACGGCGCGCCCGATCGGCGAGGACGAAACGGTGGAACTGCTCGGCCAGCGCGTGCCCACGTTTGCGAGCTTCATCCGCAACACCGACCCGGGCAGCAATGCCGGCATTCCCGGCATCAGCCTCCCTGCCGGCCTTTCCGGCGGCATGCCGGTGGGCCTTGAACTGGACGGCCCCGCCGGCAGCGACCGCCATCTGCTCGCCGTGGCGACCGCAATCGAAGCAGCGCTGCCGGCGCTGCCGGCACCCCCAAGCCTCGCCCGCTGAGTCGCCCACCAGCCAGTTCATCCGATCTCGTCCGCTGACTTCGTCCGCCAGACTCACCCGCCGACCCTCACAGGAGCCCGCCATGCAACGACGCACACTCATCACCCACGGTCTGCAGGGCGCGCTCGCCGCGGCGGCCTGGTCGCTATCACTCAACGCCGCGGCGCAGGGCAAGGCCGTCAAGATCGGCATGCTGATCCCCCAAAGCGGGCCGGCAGCGTTGTTCGGCCCGTCGAGCAAGAGTTGCGCCGAACTGGCGGCGGAGGAGATCAACGCACGCGGCGGGCTGGCCGGTCGGCGCATCGAGCTCGTCTTCGGCGACGCCGGCCTGCCGCCGGCCGAAGTGAGCCAGGCCGCGCTGCGCATGTAGCGCGGCGAAGGCTGCGAGGCCTTTGTCGGCATGCACGACTCGGCCGTGCGCGGCGCGCTGGTGGGTCTGTTCAAGTGCCAGGTGCCTTACGTCTACACCCCGGTCTACGAAGGCGGCGAGTGCGCCGCCGGCACCTGGGTGCTGGGCTAGACGCCGCAACAGCAGCTCGAACTCGTCGTGCCCTGGCTGGCCAAGGAGCGGTCGCTCAAGCGCTGGTACCTGATCGGGAACGACTACAACTGGCCGCGCGACACCAACGCACATGCCAAGAAGTACATCGCCGCCAGCGGCGGCAGCGTGGCGGGCGAGGAGTACCTCCCGTTCACGGTGGACAACTTCGACGCCAGCCTCGCCAAGATCAGGCAATCACAGGCCGACGCCGTGCTGATCACGCTGGTGGGTGGCGCCTCGGTGGGCTTCAGCCGCGCCTTCGCGAGCTTCGGCCTCGCCGACAAGGTGGTGCGCCTGGGCACGCTGATCGAAGAGAACACCGTGGCCGGCATCGGCGCGCAGAACACCGCCAACCTGTATTCGTCGGCGGGCTACTTCGCGAACATCGATACGCCCGCGGCCAAGGACTTCGCGGCGCGCTACGCCAGGAAGTTCGGCGCGCAGGCGCCGGCGCTCAACGCGTTGGCCCAGTCCTGCTTCGACGGCCTGCTCTTGCTGGAGGCCATGGCCGCCAAGGCCAAGGGCCTGCAGGTGCCGGCGTTGGAAAAAGTGGCCGAGGGTCTGCGCTACAAGGGCCCACGCGGTGAGGCCACGCTGCAGGCGCGCCACACGCGCAAGGACATCTTCCTGGCCCGTGCCGACGGCGCAACGCTGAAGGTGGTGAAGACTTTCCCGGGTGTGGGCGCCGGGCAGACCTGCAAGGCCTGACCGACGCATGGAGGGGCTGGCCGTCACGTATTCGCTGAACCTGCTCTACCAGTGCGCGTTGCTGGCGCTGGTGGCGCTGGGGCTGGCCATCGTGTTCGGACAGCTCGGCATCATGAACATGGCCCATGGCGAGTTTCTGATGCTGGGCGCTTACGCCATGGTGGTGGTGCAGCGCGTCGGCCTGCCGCTGTGGCTGGGCGTGCCGCTGGCGGCGCTGGCCTGCGCCGTCATTGCGCTGGTGGTCGAGAGAATTCTGATCCGGCCACTGGCCCACCGGCCCTTCGACACTCTGCTGGCCACCTGGGGCCTGGGCATCCTGATGCGCAAGAGCGTCGAGGCCGTGTTCGGTCGCGGGTACCAGAGCATCGACCACGGCTGGACGGGAACACTGGAAGTCGTCGGTGCGCCCTATCCCGCCTACCGCCTGGGCCTGATGGCTGCCGTGGCGGTGGCGCTGGGCGTACTGGCCTGGTGGTACCGGCGCAGCCCGGCTGGTGCGCGTGTGCAGGCCATGGTGGCGAACCCCGGCCTCGCCGAGGCGATGGGACTGAACACGAGGCGGCTGGCGATGTGGGCCTTCGTGGCTGGCAGCGTGTGCGCAGGCATAGCCGGCGCACTGCTCGCGCCGCTGGTGCGCATCGAGCCGGCCATGGGCATGGATTGGCTGCTGGCGAGCTTCTTCGTGCTGGTCGTCGGCGGCCTCGGAACACTCGGCGGCCTGCTGGCCGGCGCGGCCCTCATCGGCGGCACGCAGGTGGCGGTATCGAGCGCACTCGATGCCACCTGGGGCACGGTGGCGGTGCTGCTGCTGGCCATCCTCTTTCTCTGGCGGCGACCAAATGGCCTGGTGGCGCGCGCCTGAGGTCTTCGGACCCTGGCTCCTGCTGGCCGCCGCGCTGGTGGCCGCGCCCACGCTGGGCGATGACTACCTGGCCTACCAGCTCGGCCTGTACCTGCTGTACGGGTTGGTGGCGCAGGGCATCGCGCTGACCTGGGGACGATGCGGCTTCCTGCCGCTGGGGCAAGCCTTGTTCTTCGGTCTCGGCGCCTATGTCTCGGGCCTGGTGCTGAAGGCGGCCGAAGTCCATTCCGCGTGGTGGGCCGCCTGGCCGTTGGCGGTGGCATTGCCTGCCGGGCTGGACTGGGGTCTGGCGCGCGTGCTGTTCGCGAGGCGCTCCGAGAGCGGGCCGTTCTTCTCGCTGATCACGCTCGCGCTGGCGATGCTGGGTTTCCAGTTCGCGAACCAGTGGAGCAGCGTCACCGGCGGCTTCAACGGCCTGGGCGGCATCCCCGACCTGCCTGGGTTCGACCGCTACACCACGCTGTACTGGCTCATCGCAGGGATTGTGCTGGCGGCCACCGCGGGTTGGGTCTGGCTGGACCGCATGCCGCTGGGCACGCTGTGGCGCGCCGTCGCCGAACAGGAGAACCGGCTTCAATTCTTCGGCTTCGCGACCGACCGGCTCAAGGCGCTGGCGTTCGGTCTGAGCGGCGCGCTCGGCGGTCTTGCGGGGGCGATTTACGCACCCCACCAGGGATTGGTCACGCCGCAGGCCACAGGTTTCCAGCTCTCGGCAGAGCTCTTGATCTGGGCCGCCGTGGGCGGGCGCGGCAACAGCAGCCCTTACGGCGCACTGCTGGGTGCGGTGGGCATCGGCTGGCTGTCGGCCACTCTGCGCCAGAGCTTCGTGTACTGGGAAGTCATGGTCGCCCTGCTGTTCATCGTGGTGGTGTTGCGCCACCCAGGCGGCGCCGTGGCGCTGGCCGCGCCGCTGTGGCGGCAGCTGGCGCGGCGAAACGGCGACGAGCCTGCCGTGGCCGCGCCAGCGATGCCTGGCGGCACCGACGACGAGACACTCGCCTTCGAGGGGGTGCGGGTACAGCAAAGCGGCGTGACCATCCTCGACGGGCTCGATCTGGTCATCTCCACTCGCGGCGTTCACGGCCTGATCGGGCCCAACGGCGCGGGCAAGACCTCGAGCTTCAACGCGATGAGTGCACGCCTCCCGGTCACCGCCGGCAGCATCCGCTGGCGCGGGCGCTGCCTCGCCGGTCTGACGGCCGATGCCGTGGCTCGGCTCGGCATCGGGCGCAAGTCCCAGATCCCGTCGATCTTTCCGACCATGAGCGTTCGCGACCACCTTCGCATCGCCATCTGGGCGCAGCGCGCCAGCGGACTCGACCTTCTGCGCGGCCGCACGCAACGCTGGCGCACACCGCTGCCGGACACGCTGACGGCCGAGCTCCCCTTCCTGTCGACGCAGGCCGATCGCGCAGCGGGCGAACTCTCGCAAGGCCAGCGGCAGATGCTGGAACTGGTGCTCACCTTCCTGACCGAGCCTCGACTGCTGCTGCTGGACGAGCCCTGCGCGGGCCTGTCCACGCACGAGACAGCGCAGCAGCTGGCGCTGATCGAGCGCACCGTGGCGAGCCTTCGCGCCACCGCACTGCTGATCGAGCATGACTTCGCGGCGGTGGAGCGCCTGGCCACGCAGGTGCATGTGCTGCATCAGGGTCGGCTGCTGGTCATCGGCACGCTGGCCGAGCTGCAGGCCGACGAGGCTGTGCAGCGCGTCTACGCTGGGGGTCGCAAGTGAGCGTGCTGTCGTTCGAGGGCCTGGGGGGCGGCTATGGCGACACGCAGGTGCTGAGCGCCGTGGGGGCATCGCTCGGCCCCGGCGCGGGGCTGGGGGTGATCGGCCGCAACGGTGTCGGCAAGAGCACGCTGGTTCGGCTGCTGGCAGGCGCCCTGCCCACGATCGCCGGCACCGTGCGGCTCGGGGGCTCGGTGATCGACGGCTGGCCGGCACACCGCCGACAGCGCGCAGGTCTGGCCACGATGCCTCAGGAGCGGCTGGTGTTCGACCCCCTGACCGTGCGCGAGAACCTCACCCTGCATCGGCGCGAACGCACGCTCGCACCCTACGAGGCGATGTTCGAGGTCTTCCCGAGGCTGAAGGAACGGCTGGCCTTGCCCGCCGGCCGGCTGAGCGGCGGCGAAAAGAAGATCGTCGCCTTCGTGCGTGCGCTGGCGGACGCGGCGCCTGTGACGCTGCTGGACGAACCCAGCGAAGGCGTGCAGCCGGAAAACCTGCAACGCATGGCGGCGCTGATTGGAGCCCGCCGGGAGGCAGGCGCGTCCTTTGTAATCGTCGAGCAGAACTTGCACTTCCTGCTGCCGTTGCTCCAGCAGGTGCTGGTGCTGGACCACGGGCGGGTCGTGCGCTCCGGCCCTGCCGGCCCCCAGGACCGGGAAACGCTGACCCAGCACCTGCGCGTCTGAGCACGCGCCGCAGGCTCAGGCTGACGGCCTGCCGTCCAGCCCCTCGCAGGCATGATTGTGGCCCTGGCTCACGGCGGTGTCGAACTTGCGCCACAGTCCGGCAAGCCCAGGCGCGGCAGCGGCGGGTTGAAGCGCGGGTCGGTCATGCGGCGCGAGCGCTCCTGGCGCGAGATGCCGTACGAGATGGTCGTGATCACGATCCCGAACCAGTCCTCCGTCGCCAAGGCCTTCACCGAGTTCGACGAGACGCGCCGGATGAAACCGTCTGCTTTCTACGAGCACGTCATTCCGCGCGTGCCGGTGCGCCAGTGGGTCCTCTCGTTGCCCATCCCGCTGCGCCTGTTACTGGCCGCGCAGCCCAAGCTGGTGACGCCGGTGCTGCAGGTGGTGCACCGCATGATCACGCGCTTCCTGCTGGATCAGGCCGGGCTGAAGGCCGAGCAGGCCGACAGCGGCGCGGTCACGCTGATCCAGCGTTTTGGTTCAGCGGCCAACTTGAACATCCACCTTCACTGTCTGGTGCTGGACGGCCCGTCGCGTGGAACGCGAAGCGGCCGCACAAGGCGCGGACGGCATCCGCGCCCCCGGTCGGCGGCGGGCGCCCCTGCGCGACCGCATCGGCAGCGTCGGCGATGATGCCGGCGATTTCGGTGAACTCGGCTTCGTGCATCCCCCGGGTGGTCAACGCGGACACGCCTAGGCGCAAGCCGCGGGCCCTCGCAAAATCACTGTCCCCCGGCACCGGCGCCGCGTTGCATCCGACGTTCAGTGCGTCGAGCAAGCGCACCAGCGGATCGGCGCTGATGCCAAGCGGCCGCAGGTCGGCGATCAGGAACGGCGCGTCGGTGCCGCCGGTAAGCATCGGAATGCCGCGTTGCGCCAGCGCGTTTCCTAGCACCCGCACGTTGCGCAACACCTGGCCACTGTACGCAGCGAACTCGGGCTGCAGCGCTTCCTTAAATGCAACGGCCTTGGCCGCGATCATGTTCATGATCGGCGTGCCCTGCAGGCCCGGGCAGACGGCGGCGTCGAGCCGCCTGGCCAGCATGGGGTCGTTGCACAGGATCAGCCCGCCGCGCACGCCGCGAAAATTCTTGTAGGTGGTGCTAGTGACGATGTCGGCATGCGGCAGCGGGTTCGGGAAGTGCCCGGTGGCCACAAGCCCCGCGACGTGCGCGATATCGACCATCAGGTGCGCGCCGACCTCACGGGCGATCTGCCCGAAGCGCGCGAAATCAATGCTGCGCGGATAGGCTGAAGCGCCGGCGATGATCAGCCGCGGCCGATGCTGAAGCGCGAGGGCACGCGCTTGCTCGTAGTCGATCAGCTGCGTGCGCGCGTCGACGCCGTAGTGAAAGGCCTGGAACCACTGGCCCGACAGCGTGCTGGGCTCGCCATGGCTGAAGTGGCCGCCCGCCGCCAGGCTCATGGACAGCAGCGTGTCGCCAGGACGCAGCAGCGCGAGCATCACCGCCTGGTTGGCCTGCGTGCCCGAGTGCGGCTGCACGTTGGCAAAGCGCGCGTCGAACAGCTTGCAGGCCCGAGCTATCGCCAGCCGCTCGAGCGCGTCGACCGCCTCAGAGGCGGACAGGAAGCGTGCGCCCGGATAGCCTTCGACCGTGGTGTTGCTCAGGATGCTGCCGATGGCTTCGAGCTGCGCGGCACTGATTTGGTTCTCCGAGGCGACCAGCTCTAGCCGTTCCGACTGGCGCCGCGCCTCCGCGGCAATGTGGTTGGCGACTTCCTGGTCCACCTGGCGCAGGCTGAGGCGCAGGAAAGCGGCAGACTCCTGCATCATTCAGGCAGCCACCAACATCTCCGGTTGAAGCAGGCAATCGTCGGCCAGCGATTCCAGCGGACGGCGATCGCGCTCGTGCGCCACCTCGGCCACGTCCTTGGTAGCCGGGTTGCTGCACGGGTTGTAGATCACAGAGAAGATCCACCGCGAATAAGGCGACACGTTCGCCGCGGACACGTGCAGCAGGTTGTCACCGAAGATCAGCAGCGTGCCCTTCGGTCCCTTGGCCGACACCATGCCGAGCTCGTTCACGAGCTCGGTCACCGCCTCGTGCGGCACGGTCCACAGTTCCCACTTCTCGCCGTCCACGCTGCATTTAAGCGGGATCTGTCGCTTGTGCGAACCGGGCACGAACATCAACGGGCCGTTGAACTCGGTAACGTCGTCCAGGTGGATATGGAAGTTCAGCGCCAGCGGCTTGGGCACGCCATCGCGGTTATGGTGGGTGGCGAAGTCCGTGTGCCACTCGAAGCCGCCGCCGTCGAAGCCGGACTTCAGGTTGATCTTGACCTGCTGCGCGTAGACGTCCTCGCCCAGGATCTGGCGTGCCGCCTGCAGCATGCGCGGGTGCCGCACCAAGCGGCGGTACATCTCATTGCGGCGGTGCAGTGAAAGGATGTTGCGAACGGCGTCTTTTCCGGCTTCGCGCGAATTCTCGGCGCACTTCTCGGCAACCAGGTCAGGCACTTCGGCGCGGAGCAGCTCAACCTCCTCGGGCGTGAACACGCTCGGCAAAACGAGGAATCCCCCCTCGTCGAGGCGGCGCAATTGGTCATCGGTCAGTTCCATGTTTCGTGGTCTCATTGTTCGTGTTGGTTCTTCCTTGCCCTCAGGCCGGCTGCAGCTTCGCCTTACGCACGGCCTGCGTGTAACGCGCGATCTCGGCACTGTAGAAGGCGGACAGCTCGGGTGCCGACATCTGTGGCGCAATCGGGACGCCGGACATGATCTGGACCTGCTTCTGGACCTCGGGGTCGCCCAACGCCGCCAGCGCGGCAAGCGAGATGGCCTGGGTCAGAGCCGGCGGAGCGGCCGCCGGAATGAACAAGCCCGCCCAGGAGTCGACCGTGGTGAAGCGCGGCATGCTTTGCGTTTCGGCGAAGGTGGGCACCGACGGAAACACAGGCGAGCGGGCGCTGCCCGTCACTGCCAGCACCTTGGGTCTGCCGGTGGCCACGCGACGGGCCATGTCACCGTTCGCGGGCAGGAGCACTAGGTCGATGTGGCCACCGGCCAGGTCCTGCAGGAGCGGCGCGCCACCCTTGTAGGGCACGTGGGTCATCGGCACGCCGACCGCCTCCGCGAATGCTTCGCCAGCCAGGTGGAAGATGCTGCCCATTCCGACCGAACCGTAGGTCAGGGGCTTGTCCGGGTTGGCCTTGGCCCAGGCGACCAGCTCGTCGACGTTGCCCATCGGCAGGTCGGCGCGCGCATACAGCGCCAGTTGCGACCGGGCCAGCATGACCAGCGGACGGAAGTCCTCGGGCTTGTAACGAGCCGACGTGAGCGTCGCAGGCGCCAGGATCATTTCCGTGGGCGAGCCCAGGATCAACATGTCACCGGTGGCGGCCCGACCCAGCGCCTTGGCCACCCCCAAGCTACCGCTGGCGCCCGGCAGGTTCTCGACAATGACGGTGCAGCCCAGTTCCCTCGCCATGCGCGGCGCGACGGCACGGGCGTAGTGGTCCGAGGCCCCGCCGGCCGGAAAGGCAACCATGATTGTCACGACCGCGGGAATGGCGGGCGTTTGGGCGCGCGCTGTCGCTGTAGCGCCCAGGGCAGCAGCAGCGGCAAGAAGGGTGCGGCGTTTCATCGGGGGTAACTCCTAGAGGTGAACAGGGACGGGGACGAGGTCGAAGCATGTGCCACGACTGGGATGGGGGAAAGCGCCCGGACAACGCGCGGACGGGGCCAGCTGCGCCCGCAGGCGGCGGCAGACCGGTGGCTGGACCGGGCGCGCGGCGCAGTGGGCCGTCGGTGAGTCGCATAGGGTCCTGCGGCTTCACTCGCGCACCGGCTGGCCGCTCTGCGCCGGTGCGCCCTGAAGCCCGCCCGCGCCAGCGCAGTAGCTGGTGGCCCCGGAACAGCACGGCTTCTTTCCAGTCGGCAGTGTCGGGATAAAGCTGGCGCCGGCGCCTGCTTGCTGGGCGCAGCCTTGAGTCCCAGCGGGTCGCTGTGCACGTGCAGCCAGTGTCGACCCGCAGCGCCGCCGCCCCAGTTGGCGCTATGGCGCCGAATTGGAAGGCGAATGTTCACGGCCAGCGTGCAGACAAGCAGCCGTGCGGTGGACTTACGAATGGGATTCATGTTTTTCATAGAGTCAAATCAGTCGCAGACCGGTTGTCCGCGCTCAGCGGATCGGCCCTGCAGGCCGGCCAGCGCCATCCGGGCGACTTGGTGGCCGCGAAAGAGAACGGCTTCTTTCCAGTCATCCGTGTCGGGGTAGTACTGGCGGCGCAGCGCCTGCTTGATCGGCGCCGCCTCCTGTCCAAGGGGATCGGCGTGCTTGTGCAGCCAATGGTCGGCGCGCAGCGCCCTGCGACCCGTATCGCGATCGTAAGTGCCGAATTCGAGGGTGGCAATTGTCAGGCGCGCATGGGGCAAGGCGCGCACGAAAGCGCGGGGTGTGGGGCCGTCCTCCACGAGCGGAGCGGTCTGGCCCTTGAACATCTCAGACACCGAGTCGCCCCAGAACTTCCGAACCCGGGCCGAGCCTTGCGAGCCCGGCTGGTCGTCGGTGATCAGGTCGCCATAGCCGAATGGGCCGAGTCCGGTGTGGAAGTCGATCACCGCCACGTCCTGGCGCTCCAGCAGATCGGCACGGATGATCTCGTGCAAGGTCCGATTGGACCAGGTAGGCCCGGCACCTCCATAAAAAAGTCCGTCCGGATGGCGATATTGGCCGCTGGCCACTGCACGGAAAAAGGCGAGATCGCCCATGCGCTTGCGGCAGGTAGCAAGGAAGCTGTCGGCCTCTTCGGCGACAGGACCCGTCAAGGCGGACGGTACCAGGGCGTGCGCCAACTCGTCGTAGCCAGGATTGTTCGGGGGCGGCTTGCCGGGATCAAGGTAGTTGCGGTTCAGGTCGACCCCATCTTCGTTGACGCGCCGCAGCCAGGCGAAGCCGTGCGGATTGATGGCGTGCACGAACAGCACGGCCGTGTCGACCGGCAAGGCAGCGCCCAGGCCGCAATCGAGCCAGTCGACCTGGAAGCCGGAACCGCAGAATCCCTCGACCCCATGGGTCCCGGATATGACAACTAGCACCTTGGATGCCGCCCGATCGCCAATCCATGCGACATCAGTGGAAAGTGTCTCGCCTCGAGGGCCTGCGGTCGGGCACAAGTAGTGGCGCAGTTCGGCTCGGGCGCCTCGCGCGGCATACAGAAATTTGTCCCTGGCTTGCGCAAAGTCAGCCGCGAAACTTGATGGCGAGGAGCTTGCCGGAATAAATGTCATGAGTTGATTCTAGGTTCCGAACCCACACTTTTTGACCAAAGTTAACGCGAAAAAAGGTTTTTTGTGGTTATAAGTAGCATTACAATCCAATTATGTGGAGTTTTCTACTTTAGCGTGTGACTTAAATCTTCCTGATCAGCAAGATGGTTCAGCCTGTCCAGGTGGTGGCTCACGCTATGAGCTACCCGGCTGCGACGATGGGGCCGTCTGAACAGGAGGTTGGCCATGAGGCAGAACAAGGTGCAGTTCCAGCGAGGTCTGTCGATGCCGGAATTCTTCGATCGGTACGGTTCGCCGGAGCAGTGTGAGGCCCTGGTCCGGGCTTGGCGCTGGCCCGAGGGCTTTGCCTGCCCGCGCTGCCCGCGCTGCAAGGGCGGCTGGCAGAGCGAGTTCCGGCGCCAGGATCGGCTTTACTTCCAGTGCGGTTCCTGCCGCTATCAATGCAGCCTGGTCAGCGGCATCGTCTTCGAGTCCAGCAAGCTGCCGCTGCCCAACTGGTTCCTCGCCATGCACTTGATGACGCAGGCCAATAACAACGTCTCGGCGCTGGAGCTCAAGCGCCACCTGCGCGTGTCCTACCCCACCGCCTGGCTGCTCAAGCACAAGATCATGCAGGTAATGGTCCATCGAGAGCAGTGGCGCCAGCTCACCGGCAGGGTCGAGATCAACGACGCTTACCTCGGTGGCGAGGTGCAGGGCGGCAAGTCCGGCCGCGGCTCGCCCAACAAGATCCCTTTCGTGGCCGCCGTGCAGACCACCGAGTCCGGCCAGCCGGTCTACATGTGCCTGTCTCAGCGGCCGTTCACCAAGGAATCGATCCACACTTTCGCCGAGCAGCCCCTGGCGGCACCGGCCACCTTGGTCTCCGACGGACTGGGTAGCTTCAAGGCCGTGCGCGGCATGGGCATCCTGCATGAACCTCATGTCACCGGCGGCGGTGCGGGCAGTGCCAAGCACACGTCCTTCCTGGCCGTCAATACTGCCTTGGGCAACATCAAGACATCGCTGTCCGGCACTTATCACGCTTTCGGCTTCAGGAAGTACGCGCATCGCTATCTGGGCCAAGTGCAGTACCTGTTCAACCGCCGATTCGATCTGCGCGAGGTTCTCGAACGCTTGGCTCGGGCCTCCTCTCGGGCTCTGCCTTGCCCCCTGCGTGCAGTTCGTGCGGCTGAACCATCTTGCTGATCAGGTGAATCTTTGATGCTTTCGCAATTGACACAGCCCCTGCAGTTCCGGCTTTGGGACCGTCCTCATGGCCGCTGAATGGCTTGACAAAATCGACATCAAGATCCTGTCTGTGCTGCAAGAAAACGGACGCATCTCCAACGTCGATTTGGCCGAGCGCGTGGCACTCTCAGCCACCCCCTGCCTGCGCCGGGTCAAGCGCCTGGAAGACGAGGGCGTGATCGCGCTGTATCGCGCAGAACTCGACAAGCGCGAACTAGGCCTGGGCGTCACGGCGTTTGTCTGCATCAACATCAGCGACCATGGCCCCAAGGCGACCGAAGCCTTTCTGTCGAGCGTGGAGTTGATCGACGAGATCGTCGCTTGCCACGTTTTGTCGGGTCAGTTCGACTTCCTGCTCGAGGTGGTGACCAAAACTCTCGATGACTACGCCAGCGTCATGCTCGACCGCCTGGGCGGACTGCCAGGTGTCAGCGCGTTGCAGACGAACTTTGCACTGCGCACCAGCAAGCGATACCGCCGGCTGCCGCTCGGGCATCTGGGCTGATGTCTCGCGCTCGCATTGCGCCTGCCTGGCACGAAAGTGCGCGCGCCGGGCAGATTCAGCAGCAAACGCACGGATGTGCCACGCCGTGTACCTTAAGCTTTTCGCGCTAGTCGGCTTGTGCCGACCCAAACCTCAGGAGGCGCTATGTGGCTGCGCAATTGCTGGTACGTGATCGCGTGGGCCCATGAGGTCCCGCCAGCCGGATCACCCGATCTGTTCCACCGGACCGTACTAGACGAACCCGTGCTGGTGTACCGCACCTCTGGTGGCGGCATGGCCGCGCTGGCTGACCGCTGCTGTCACCGCCTGGCTCCGCTGTCGCACGGTCGCCAGGAGGGAGACTGCGTGCGCTGCGGATACCACGGCCTGAAGTTCGACCCGAGCGGCGCCTGTGTCGATGTGCCAGGTATGGATACCGTGCCGCCCAAGGCCCGGGTCCGCAGCTACCCCATTGTGGAGAAAAATAAGTGGGTGTTCATCTGGATGGGGGACGCCGAACGGGCTGACGAAGCGCTGTTGCCGGACAACTTCTCCTGCGACCATCCCGAATGGCAGTACAAGCCGGGCTATCTGCACTACCCCACGCCCTACCTGCTGATTTGCGACAACCTGCTGGATTTCTCGCACCTGAGCTATGTTCACGCCGGCACGGTGGGCGGCAGCCCGCGCATCGCCGAAACCGCTCCCACTGTGAAGCCGCTGGCGGACGGCGTGAACGTGTCGCGGCGCATCGACAACGTGCCACCGCCCGCCTACTACGACTTCCGCGGTTTCGATACTCCTGTGGACCGCTGGATTGACTACGACTTCGTACTGCCTGCCACGCTACTGATGCACTCGGGCAGCAAGCCGACGGGCGACGCCGGTCTGGACCGAGCTATCCTGTTCCACAGCTGCCAGACGCTGACGCCCGAGACGCACGACAGCACGCACTATTTTTTCCAGGAATCGCATCGCAGCGATGACGGCAATGCCGCCTTAAAGGACACAATCTTCGCCAACCTGCTGGCCGCGTTCCACGAAGACTTGGAGATGATCACGGCCCAGCACATGAACATCCTGCGTCACCCGGGAACGCCCATGCTGCCGTTGGCAATGGATTCGGCCTTGATGCAATTTCGTCGCCTCCTGGCCCAGCGCGTGTCAGCGGAAGCCACGGTGCCGGCGAACCCTCTTTAACGCTCCTGATCAGCAAGATGACTCAGCCGCCCGCACGGCGCGAAGCGGGCATGGTGCGGCTTGTGCGGCGGCGCGTGCCAGGCGCTGGAGGATGGCGCGCAGGTCGAACCGGTGGTTGAAAAGGTACTGGACTTGGCCGAGATAGTGCCGGCCATACTTGCTGAAGTCGAAGGCGTGATGGGTGCCGACCAGCGAGGTCTTGAGGTTGCCCAGCACGGTGTTGACAGCCTGCGTGGCTGGATGCTTGGCGCTGGCCACGCCGCCGCCAGTGACGTGGACCTCATGCACGATGCCTTTGCCCCGCACCGCCGTGAAGCAGGCCAGACCGTCGGAGACCAGCGTGGCAGGCGCAGCCAGCGACTGCTCGGCGAAGGCGTTGATCGACTCCTTGGTGAACGGCCGCAGCGACAGGCAGATGTACACGGGCTGGCCGGACTCGGTGGTTTGCACCGCCGCCACGAAGGGCACCTTGTTGGGCGAGCCGCGGCCGGCCTTGCCGCCCTGAACTTCACCGCCGAGGT
>Ga0335394_10004274_pt1 | contig 16212 bp, 12 predicted proteins | sample MAT03_FD_205741 | JGI IMG/M metagenome (GOLD analysis project Ga0335394, IMG submission 205741) | Freshwater microbial communities from Lake Fryxell liftoff mats and glacier meltwater in Antarctica - MAT-03 (spades assembly) (version 2) ... | reverse complement strand
GGTCCAGATGTTTTTGCAGTTTGGACTTGTTCGTAATCTGAACCATTTCTCCAAAATCTTCCATAACCTTGTACCAGGCAAGTTGGGCCTGGCCACCTGCGTATGCCTGTTCGGGAGAATGCCAGCCCGGCAAATTCAGTGATGGTATGGGATTTCCTTTTTCGGCAAATCTTGAAATAATAGTTGCTACAACTAATCCAACTTCTCCACTTCGTAATTCTGGAAAAGCAACTGTTCCGTTACCCCGATCTTGTGTATCATTCAAATGCATATCCCTTTCCTTTTGACGGATGGTCATAACAGGTAAACGTAAATCGCGATTATAATTGATTGCATTGGTTGCAAGGTCTAAGTGTGAATCAATTGTAAACATGATAATTATTATATTTTAACGATTGCATCTATTTCTACTTTAATCCCATCTCCAAGCACTGACTGAACCGTTGTTCTTGCAGGTTTTATCCCTGGGAAATAGGTAGCATATACCTGATTATACCGGTCAAATTCATTGATATCTATAAGGTGAGCAGTACATTTAACTACACCGTCCATCGTGCCCCCTGCCGCTTCTACGATGGCCTTTATGTTGTCCATTGTACGGGCTGTTTCTTCTTCAATCGTTCCTAAAATAAATGTCGAAGTTTTGAAATCAACGGCAGCCTGTCCACTAACATATAGAATACCATCTATCAACACACCATCTGAATATGCACCAGTTGTAAAATCAGGATTTCGGTCAGGATGACTAATTTTTTTTTGTTTCATTTTATAATGTTTTATGTGCATTTTTTAAATACCTGATTTTATTTGTTCAACTCTATTTGAATCCGTAGTTGAAATTCAGATCATATGCCCGACTTAATAATATTTGGTTTTATACTGGTAAGGTCGCCAATTTTTACAGGCAATCCAGAATCAATGCTATTACGTGCAGCAATTCCTACTAAAATGGATAACGCACCATCCCGGCTTCCAGCCAACTGATTATAGGGGTCTTTACCATCTGGGGTAAAAGTTTGTTTTCGCAAACGGGCATCTCCACCACCATGGCCTTGTTCGTTATTGGGGATTTGAAATACTTCTCTTTTCCCGAAATTTGAAGTGACCTGAATCTCATCAAACCGTGGTTCTTCCCATGGTTGAGCCTCCTTGATCCAGGCATCCAGTTTTCCTTTGGTTCCGTTAAATGCAATTCTATATCCTTCGTATGGAGAGAAGGCTGTTAAAGAATAACTTGCCTGAACTTTATTGGGTGGAGATATTATATTGACCAACAGTACCCCTGTAGCCAAAACGTTTGATTGGTGCCGGAAATTTCTTCTTTTCATATTTTTTTAAAATTTTAATGTGCTATCTTTTATTGAAATGTATTAAATATTTATTTTTTTTAACCTGGCTGTTACTTTCCATTTGTCAATCACATTTGCTTCATCCACAATAATTGCCCAATCATACAAAGCAACTGTTGGACAGATATGTATTGGTACTCCATATAATACATCACCAATTTTCCATTTACTGGTATCAGTTAATTTTACTACCAGGTGTTCTTCACTATGTGCTATGGGTTCCGCATCCGGTGCATTAAGAAAATGTATTCTGGGTAATGGATTTTCTGATGCTACTGATTTGTATCCGAGATCTGTACAAATTGTTTGTGAATCCACAATAGAAACAATTCGAGTGATTACCAAGGCAGCATAAACGAATGGTTCATCCGGAATCAATTGATTATATCCCCAATCCCAAAAAACAAAAGTACCCGGACTACACTGTGCTCCTTTTCTTTTAATATGAATTGGGAAAGTAGGCGAACCTCCAACTACGACCAGCAAATTTTCAGAATAGTTATTTGAAATCAGATGAATTAGCTCCTCCACTTTCACGTAAAATGCATCAGCACGCCTACCTCTTTCAACCAAATCAGTATCTTCAATATGTCCATCATAAATATGCAGCCCAATAATTTTTATGCCTTTAATTTTTTGGGAACCTTCAAATAATCCGAGTACTTTTTCCGGAATAATTCCAGTTCTATTCATTCCTACATTTATATCAATAAAAACAGAAAGGGGTATCTCATTTGTTTTAAATTGATCTGATATTAGATAAGCAGTTTCTATATTATCAATTAAGCAGGAAAATTTTGACTTCGGGAAAGTGTTCACTAAATTTAATAACCTTTCAATATTAGGTCCTACGGGCTGATATGCGAGCAATATATCCGGAGCGCCAATCAATCCAAGCATTTCTGCTTCAGCAATGGTGGCACATTTAAATTTATCGATCCCTGCATCCATCATTAAGCTGCATACTTCGGGAATCTTGTTGGTTTTAACATGAGGACGAAGAAAGGCTGAACTACCGGCAATTTCTATAAGCTTACTTATATTTTCTTTAATCCTTTTTGGGTATAGGATTAAAGAGGGCGACTCAATTTTTTCAATATTTTTTATACTATACCAATTACTCATAAAGCCACTATTTAAAAATCAATCCTTTTGTTATTTTACAGAATCGACTATATATGCATCATATAATTTCTGCAAATCAATATCTTTTATTTGATCATTATGAACGATTATCCTGTAACGGAGGCGAATCCCTTTACTTGTTATTTCAACAGGAACCTTTCCTGGATATACACTGTTTTGCATACTCGTTTTTTTTCGAAGAATCCAGGTATTTTTTGTTACAGGATTCAATGGGTGACATAAAATAGTTAATCCGCTTTTTACAGAACTATCAATTCCAAAGGAACCGGTGAAATCCATCCATGGTCCGGCTTCAATACCCAATTCCTGAGGCACAATGCTTTTGTTATCAGAAAGAAAAGAAATATTTTTTGGAAGTTTCAACCTTACTGAAAATCCACCATACCCTTTTTCACTATCATCTCCGCCAATTTTTATTCCTTCAATTAATGAATTCAATTCAATATCAAAATCAATGGCACGAAAGTTATCACTGGATTGATGAACTGTAATTTTTGAATTTTCCCGAATTATATTTTGGACCTTATTATCAGGCAACGCTGCTTTCCAAAGTACAGTTGATTTTAAGAAAATTCTTTTTTTACCTTTTCCGGTTTTGGTATCAATTACCTGCCATCTAACATTGTCATTAATCCAACCATCAGCAATTTTTTTATCCTTATAAATTATCTGATGCCATGCCCAATAAATACCATGATGATAAGGATGATCATTCGGAAAGTCTTCTGTAAGAATAGAGCCATCTAAACCATAAAGCGGATGTATATAGTTTGTCCTTGCATTTTGCCCTCCTCCATTTACAGGTTGTGTCCGATAAAATAATACTTTTTTCCCTTTCTCAATTATTTCAATTCCATCTTCTGCCTTTACCGCTTTAAAATACTGCGCAGACAATTGGGTAAACAAAAGAACTGTAAAAAAAAATATTGATAACCTGATCTTCATGGCTTGGTATAAATCAGCCAATGATTTAGTGTGATAGTTACGTCCCTTGTTAAATAAAAGTAACAGTTCAAATAGTGAGCCCATACATTTAAACATGATAGGTGATTGATGTTTTAAAAAGATTTAATTGTTTAGGCCTTTAATAACCTGTTGGATCAGGATGTACACATGGGGTAATGCCTTTTTAAATCGCTGGTAAGTGACAGGTACAATATTGTTGGTATCAAAGGGCACATACCTGGTAAAGTTCATGTTTGCTTTTTCTGTACGTCCATATTTATAGCCATAGGTAAACCAGCCATCGGGCTGTAGTTCCACTTCTTTTAAAGATGTATTAGGCACGGTGATGAAAAATTCGTTGCGGATGGGGTTGGGCTTTACCAAATCCAATTCTTGTTTTCGCAAAGCGATGTAGGCTTCTTTTGCAGTTTCAACACCTGGGTCAATCAAGGCTATATCGTTAGACAAATATTTACGATATACAAATTCATTGGCCGATTGATAATTGTATAATTCTTTCAACACAGCATGAATAGTGTCTTTTAAATATGGGAAATGCGTACAGCCCAGAATCAATGTATTCAACGGAAGGTTGTAGTTTTCTCTTTTCATTTTTTCCAGCAGACTCACCAAATGATAACGAACATAATTAGCAGGATCATTTAATTGAATATCCAGGCATCTTCCGGTGCTGTCAAATTCGCACAGTATTTTATTTTCTGACTTGTTAAAACGATATACATTCATCAATAAAGTGTCTATCGGGTATTGTGTATTTTTAACCCCCGGTCCTTTATAACTTAGCCTGGTAGAAGTAGCGGTATCGCTAAAGTAACTAAAATCACGGTCAATGCTTTCTGCAAGTCCGGAGCCACCCTGGCTTACAATTACGAGTTGTTGCAAGCCTGATTTTGTTGCAAGCGCTCTCAAGGTTTTTGGATACGCATCACTGGCAACTGTGCCAGCAGTTGCAAATACACCAATCGTTCCGTTGGTATGCGTTGCATGATACTCCAGGGCAGCTTTTACGCCTGCATCAATTACACCAATCACCGGTATTTGCTGTTGCCTTTCGGCTACAAATTTTTTAATATCCGAAATGGCATATGCGGTGGCAGTATTACAGGCTATTACAACCATTTTTACCATCGGTTTTTGATGCTGCTCCCATTGTTTGGTATGTACGGTTTCGTATTTATTTTGTAAAAAGAATTGCATGTTTTTTAAAATAAGCTCTTTTAATAACGCTACTTTGTTTACAGCGGCATAATTGCCATAGGGCAGGTTTGCCTGGTCAGCTAGGTATTGAAATGCTTCGTTGGAAAAATCAGGTATTCCATCGCTGCCAGGTTCGCCGGTTTTATTATTAAATGCATCCAGCGTAAGAATGGCTTCTAGTATCGTTAGACCGCCTGTACCACTATCGAAGACGCCGATTGGTAGCTGTTTGCTTATTTGCTTTTGCTGGGCAAAACCCGAACCGGTAAAAATAAAAATCGATATTATTAGTAGGAATTGTTTCATGGAATTGTTTCGTTTCGTTTAGATATAGAAAAGAGTTTAATTTTTTATGGATCAGAATGATAAGGGCTAATTTATATTTTAAGGTTCTGGCAATTGGTTCCCTTCTAATGTGAGTTGATGAAAATAGGTAACACATCAATTCCAGCAGAGTATTCAATTGTTTGCCCCCCGATTAATACCTTTCCAGTCCAGTAATCTATCCATGTTCCTTCCGGTAAATAGATGCTTCTTGCGCTTGCTCCCTTTTGCAAAACAGGTGCAACCAAAAAGCGGTTTCCGAGCATAAACTGGTCCTTAATTATAAAACATTTTTCATCTGACGGGAATTCAAAAAACAGGGGGCGAACGATTGGGAAATTGGTTGCTTTGGCCTCTTCTGCAAGTGAGTAAATATAATTGCCCAATGATACATGAAGATCGGAGTACTTTTTAACGATGGCTAGACTTTGTTTACTCAGTTTCCAGGGCGCAAGTGAAAATTGCATCATTGGTAAGAGGGAGCTAACTTCGGTCCAGCGAACAAAAAGTTCTTCGTCAAATTTGTAATTTTTGTCTGAATATCCCTCGTCCAGACCTCCTCCAACCATATCAGCACAAAGGAAATAATACCCAATCATACTTGCTGTCATAGCATGTGGTATAATACTTTGTAAGCCATCAATATTACTCCAGTTAGGAGCCTTATCTCTTAATCTCTGAACTAAACCTTTTGATTGGGTTAACCATCCTATTTTAAATTCATTTATCTCGAAATGCTGGCCTAAGCCAACATATAGATCGGTGTATTCATTTTGAGTGATATTTCCAAAAGTGGTATGTGGGTGATTAAGAAAAGTAGCATCTCCGGCATCTAATTTAAAGCCATCCACTCCATATTGTTTTTGGAGGTTCTTTAATTGAGTGAGATACCAGTTGTATGCTTCGGGATTTGAAAGGTCCACAATTGCAGCCTTTCCGTTCCACCACTTTACGATATAAGGAGCATCACTACTTTCATTCATTATCAGGAACTTCTTTTCAGAAGCAATTTTGAAATTTTCTGCATCCTGCTCAATAAACGGCGTAACCCATAATGCAACTTTAAAACCATCCTTGTGGAGTGCGGTAAGCATCTTCAAAGGTTCCGGAAACTTTTCAGGATCAAAGGCAAAATCTCCGTAAGTTTTCGTCCATTTATCATCAATCATGAAAATGCTTGCTGGAAAGTTGTTTGACCTTATGGATTTTGTATATTTTTCAACACCTTCCTGATTTACTTTGGTTGAAAATTCAATCCAGGTATTAAATTGTGGATATTTAAAAAACTCAATAGGGGGAACTTTTGCAGGTTTTCCGAAAACATTAGCAATCGAACAATAGGCTTCCCGAATATCTGGCCGAATTGCTAATTTCAAGGCCAGGCAACCGGACTCTCTAGAATAAAGTTCAAAAATTCTCTTCCCGGCAATATTAAAACTATATCCCATCGTATTGTATGTTTCGCAAATTACTCCAAGCCCATTTGATGTCAGCCAGATTGGGGAAGTCTGATTACTTGATGCCAGAAATTTTTCAATATTAATTTCATGCTGCTCAAGTGGCCAAAGATGGCCATCTACAACATTGCCACCAAACCAGTGTCCTGATACCGTTGCGTCAAATCGCAAACCGATTTTTTGTTTTAATGCTTTATTCAGCGGAGCGGTCTTGATGTCAATCACATCGCCGGCAACAAGGATACTAACGGAAAAATACTGTTTATCGGAACCTGAAATAATTAAATTCAATCGTTCACCATCTCTGTAAGATCTTACAACAGACAAAGATTTTGATGTGTCGTTTTTAACTTCCGAAAATAATTCAAGTATCTTACCGATTTCTTTTTTGTCATTGCTAACGGATAGCTGAAATGGGGCTTTTGAAATTAGTATTTTAAGAGAATTATTTGTAATAATTATAGCATCTCCCGATTCAGAATATACAGGTTGGGAATATAGGTTACCTATTGTTAGAATTCCAAGACAGATAAATATTAAATGCACCCGAATAAAAAAGAAAATATTATGTTGCCCCTGAATATGGTTTTTCATATCATGATTGTTTTAGCTTTTTGTTTTCAGATTTGAAGTTTATTTGAAAGATTTGCAACTATTATTTAAATTGTTTCATAAAATCGAGAAATCTTTTTGCGGTTTTATTGAGGTTTTCAATCGAACCGCCACCTTTAAGTTCTGCACACATTTCATAAGTAATGTAACCCTGATACCCAATTTCTTTAAGTGTATTTATAAAGGTTTTATAATCGAGAAAACCTTCCCCCATTGGTACTGACATCATCTGAGATTCCATGGGCTGATAATTGATCTGTGAATGATTGTATTTATACCTTGGTAGTTGCCTGGTAGTCAGCTACTGTGGTATGATAAATATATGGCTTCATGATATTAACAGCCTTTTTGATCTCATCTGCTGTTAATCCCTGCATGGTTGGAGCCCAGCAATCAAATGCTGCCTTAACATTCGGAAGGTTTACTTCGTCAAGCAACCATTTCATAACATCATGATTCACTGCTATATCATGGTGATTTTGCACTACCAATGTTACTCCATATTTTGCGGCAAGTTTTCCTGCTATTTGCAGTCCTTCAACTACCATTGCGTATTGTTTGTCGAAAGGCATATCGGGGCGCTCGTACCTGGTATATATACGAACCATATTGGTTCCCAAATCGCTTGCCAGACGTGCAAGTTCGCCGATAAAAACTGCCTGAATCTCGACATTGGGAACTCCGGCCTTATCTACTCCGGCAGTAAAATCATTGTACCCTGCAATACACACCAATTCAAGACCAAGTTCCTGTATTCTGGCACGCAACTTTTTACGGGCAGCATCGTCATAGTCAACTAGCGAAACAAAGGGCCGTTTTGCAGACAACATAACTCCATCAAATCCAAGTTGTTTGGCTTTCAATAGAAAATCATCTACCGTGAGTAATGCCTGTCCACGCCATATGCCACTGTAACTTACCGAGTGGAGGCAGGTTTTTACTTTGAAATCTTTTGGATCTCCTGAAGGTGCTTTTTGTCCTGTTACCGAAAAAGAAAAAAAAGTGATGAGTACAAAAAGTAAAATCGAGTTTATTGTATAATGACAATGGTATGTATTAAAATAAAGTGGTTTCATATCCTGACTTTTTGTTTGATGGCTTGTAAACATTTCATTTCTTTTGTTATTTGTGCAATGCCCCAACATGCTTTTAACCTGAATAAAAAAATATTTTATTTTTTTATTTGATTTCAAGTTTTCCCATCGTATACCATCCTTCCGTGTCTTTCCCTTCAATGGCAAGATTTACTTTGGGTTTATGCGTTTGAGGATCAACAATCCCTATTTGAAATTGATAGATACCTGCAGGCATGCCGTATGGAACAAACACCGCATCATCATAAATATTATCGCCCGGGAACCATGAATTTACATCAGCATCAGTAATGATAACTTCGGTCCTTTTCCCATTCGTAAGCCTGACGGCCAGAAGATATTTTTTGTAAATTGGCGCTACCCCTTTGTTGACCCACCATGATTTAATATTGATTCTCCCACCCGGTGAAACAAATTCAGGAAAGGAAAAACTACGCAATACAAAGCGATAACCCATTTTTTTGAGCCATTCGTCTATCAGTGGCCTCCATTCTTCAGGCACTCCTGAAGATTTACCATTGAAAGAGGAAATGTGCCATTTTAATGTTTCATCAATAATATATTTAACCTGATCAATATTGTATCCCTGGCAATATTTGCAACTGTCCCTTTTACCTTTCCAGCTTTTAATCGTACCACAAACTTCGAGACTTATCGGCGCCTTTTTCCAGGCATCTTTCATTCCAAAATTGATAATTCCCTGTGGGTAACGATCATACATATGTGTTGATGCAGGATTAATCTGGTCCTTAGCCCAAAATCCGAGATCACCGATACAGTCAACTCTCCAACCGACATTTGTCTGTGAAAGGCCAAATTTATTCGTTTTTTCATCTGTCAGGAGCATTATTAATGGTGTCTTTTTAAAATTATCGGTAAATGACCTGACCAACTTTTCCCTTGTGTTCTGTGTAAGAAATTCAGCATCGACACCTTCACCATAAACGCCAACAATTGACAAATCAACCGATTCAAGGTCAGGGTGACCGTCATAACGCTGGGCAAGTTCAGTGATCAATTTGCAGAAGTGAAGTGAATACCTTGGATCCTCGGGATCAACTCTCCAATATTCTCTCCCCGGCCATAAGTCAGGCCCACCCACCATTTTGCGGTACCAGTCGGGAACATCATCTTTCCCTCGTGCATAAGGTGCAATACGAAGCATCAACGTCTGTCGTCGATCATGTGCTGCTTTCATTGCATTGTCAATCATCTCCCAGTTATATTTGCCCATTTCCGGTTCTATATATTTCCATAAAATCCTGAAATAGGCAATTGACGACATTGGCTGATCTTTAGTAACCAGGTTACCATTAAATTTTTGGTACTCGATTGGCTTACCTTCAGACCAACCAACTCCTTCATTAGATTCATCTCCGTTAAACCGTTGAAAAGTTGTAAATCCTATCCCAGGGTTTGTCAAAACTTCGGTGGTCTCTGTGAACCTCACCTTGATGGTTTTTTGTGCCGAAATTTCCATCGTAACGAATAAAATGATGAAAACAACCATTAATAAATTCATTGACTTTTTCATTTTCATTTGATGTTATTGATCAAGATATTATTTTGTAGATGTACCAACATTCTCAAGCAATGTGTGCATCTCAGTAAGAGCAAGCAATATAAGCCCGTCACCGTGGTGAGCGGTATGACCTTCTTGTTCCGGAACTAAGGAATTGTAATAATCAAGGTTAAAACCTATAGATGTACTTGGACAAACTTTTAATAGCTCACCATTTTTTGTAATTCTGGAATAATCGGAAAGTCCGTGTAGCGATTTCTTTACGACAGGAATGTAGGATGCATCAAGCCAGCCATTGTTAATTCCTCTTGCAATTGAAAATGTATATTGTGAGCTGCAGGTAGTTTCAGTACCCCATGATAATTCAGGATGATCCAGTACCTGGTTCCACAAGCCATCTGCTGATTGCAACTTTATTAAGCCATCAATATGTTTCTTGTAAATTTTTAATACCTGATCCCGTTTGGGATGATCGAGCGGTAAATAGGTTAAAACCTGTGCCATTGCTACTGTAATCCAACCATTCACCCTGCCCCATTTAATTCCATTATGGCATTTTTTATCAACAAAATAAGCATGAAAAAAAACACCATCAGAATCCTGTAAGTAGGATGAATAATTAATTATTTGCAAAACTGCATCATCAAACAGTTTGGGATCATTTTTATATTGAGCTAACCTTACCAGAAATGGTAAGCCCATAAACAGATCATCGCCCCAAATTGTTGGTCCATCGGGTGAGTTTGGTCTCCAGAATGATCTGTCCTTGAGTCGGTATTGAACATTCACAATTTGGTTGTCTAAAATCCCGATCAGATCATTGAGATTATCAGAGAATTTCATGTTATGACGAATTTTGCATTCTAGGATTGCGGCTCCAATGGCTCCGTAATCATCAAGCATATCAAGTCGATATAGATTTTTAATCGGACCATAATTGTAAGGTTTTCCGAATTTCATGGTCTGCCAGCGCAAATAGGCATATTGGTCTGCAGCTATATTTGCGTAACTGTTTACAAATTCCAATAATTTTGGATCCTGATTAATATCGAATAATTGCTGCATAGCCAACAACGTTACCCCTGTCGGATAAAGCCACCACATAATTTTCGGATTGGTTGAATTCTTTACGGCAGTCCAGTCTCCTTTACTATATTCTCCTGCAGATAAAGGATTATCCTTTATAAAACTGTAAGCTATCAGGTTCATTAACTCAAGAGGTGACCGATCAGCTTGAATTTCACTATGGCTTTTTGTAGTTAAACCCTTTTGTGCAGAAACCGGTTGGCTTATGGCAATTAAAGCAAAAAAAACTATTGCTACGATAAGGATTATATTTTTTTTCATAATTATACTAAGTTTATTATTTAGGAATATAGGGCATCCGTTTTACTACTTTACTGATTGCGGCCAATATAACTGCATTGCCCGCCATTGGTGCAGTTTCAACTTTTCCATAATCTTGCTGTGTGGCCTGATAATTAATTGATCCGTGTAAATTCACTTCTTTTATCACTTTTCCGAATCGTTTATTGACCCATTCATAGGCATAAAATGTAACTGGATTCCCCTTCATATCATTGGAACACTCAATTGCATCTGCTTCATAACAATACGTACCTTGTGACGATCCGGTAGATCCGACATACTTATCAAGACTTTTCTCACCTCCTGGATTCCACTCCAAAATATTGACTCCATATTGGATTGGTACCATTTCCTTATATCCATCTTCATATACAATTTCGTACCATCCAAGAAGGTCTGCCGAGTCGAAAAAATCCGGTATATTAAAATAGGTTTTTTGATTTCCAGCCGGAATTGCACAGGCATGTAAAAACAGCAAACTGCTAACATCCTCATTAATCGCAATTCCATCAACCTTTTGTGGTTGAATATTTTCGCCTGTCCCCAGCGATCCAACTGCGATCAATGAATTTCCGGAGGACTTGTCAGCATTTGGTAGTTCAAAGTACATCGATTTGTATTGTATTTTTCCTTCCTTAAGTGTATTCAACTTTATATTAAAGGCTGTTGTAGCGGCAGATAAATTCAAGTAAGAATTGGTGGTGACAGGCACAACGGAATCTCCGTCCGCACTGGGAATCCGTTTGCCTTTTAAATTTGAACGAATAGTGGATGTCATACTACGGACAATCTCACCTAATTCCAAAGGTTTAATTATATGGGTTGACCACAAAAGATTGGAACAACCCAAAAAATCTACCATACATTCTTTACCGATATTAAATTCATTGGTTGATGTCCAAACTGATGGGGCACCCCCAATTATATCAACTTTTTTTATCCGTTCTTCCCAATTAGTTATTCCTGGGGTAAAATTTCCATAAATCTGCTTAAACCCAAATTTTTGCAATTCCATTTCCTTCTTTTCTGATTTCCAAAACCAGTTGAATACCAGAATATCTTTTGGAATTGATTTTTGAACTATTTCTGGTCGCACAGCCCCCGGTGTCTGATATTTCATGCCGGTAGAAGAAATCCTGTCTTGAGTGAGCGTATCACGCACACTTTCAAGTAAATAATCGCCCCACATGGCAATTTTCACTCCCTTTTTTGCAAAATAATCATGGATTTTGGTAATATCGCCTGCAAACAATTCAGAATGGTCTTTCCCCGTACAAAGCGGACAATTGCCCAATGGCGCACCCCACCATTCATCATGGCCGATATGAACCATTTTTGGTTTTATTACCTCCATATATTCATCATATACATCAAACATCAGTTTATATGAAGCTGGATTTGAAGGACAATAGGTATCGGGCCATTTGTCCCCCGGATATTCAGCGAGTTCAGGATGCCTTGTTAGCAAATAATAACCATGGGTGAGTGATGGTATTTCTGGTATAACCTCGATGAAATTTTGATTCGCAAATTCCACAATATTCCTAACATCCTTTTTTTCTATAATAAACCCGTCTCCGCAATCATGATGACTTGAGTTCTTAGTTTCTCCATGAAGCCCTTCAGTAGAATTTGACCGGGTGTATTGCATGTATTTCGAGAACTCAATCCAGCCGGCATTAACCTCCGGATGCTTGTCGAGCCGCATACAATTAACTTCCAATATAAGTTTGTTGTATTTATAAAGGGCCATAAAATCTTTTATAAACCGATTGAAGAAAACGAAGTTTTCCGGTCCCGGAACATAAAGTCTGATTCCCCTGAAAGGCAAACTTGGCCAATCTCTTACCCTTAATCCCTGTATTTCTTTACCGTTTCCATTTTGAATTAACTGACGAAGTGACTGCATTCCGAAAAAAGCTCCAGGATCATCCCACCCACCAACAACAACCAGTTTATTACTTACTTGTAAAATATAACCTTCGCTACCTGGATTTTTTTGATTGATTTCAAGCTTATTATCCGTACAATATTTTTTAATAAGGGGATTAGAAATGTTGCCCATCAAGATAACTTTTCGGTTCCCGGGTATTTTCGACAGCTTTTCAATTTTCAAAGCCAGGCCATATTTTGTGCTAAGTTCTCCCACCATAAAACGTGCAAGTGAAACGTCCTTTTCAGAAGCATTTTCAGGAATAACAATAGAAACAGTACCATCAAGGGTAAATATATCTTGGGTAAGCAGCATTTGTTGAGGTATTGGGAATATTATAGGGGTTTCCGCCTTGATATCCAGGGATGAACAGGTAAACAGGTAAAGAAAAGAAATAAAAAACAATATATATTGCTGTATGTTGTATGCTTTTTTCATATAAGATCGTTTTATTTAACATCATAATTTCTTTTATAATGTTAGGTGGATTTAATATTTTCTACGTTTGAATTTTGAAACCTAAAGAGCTTAAATAGATGGTACATCATCGGAATTTCTTAATATTATTATGCTACTTTTTACCTAACAGTTGTTCCAAAAGCCATTTGTTTGCGAGTTCGTTCTGTTCTGGGTACATCCAGTGCCCGGTTTCTTCAAAAATGCTTAGTTTTTTGGGGGCCTGAATAACATTGTAGGCTGAAAACATAGAAGTAGGCGGACAGGTTACGTCATTATACCCCCATGAGTAATACCCAGTGGCTTTAACCATTTGTGCAAAATTTACTACGTCGTAATATTTTGAGGTTTCGATCTTGTCTTTTTTTACATTAAATGATTTGTTGTTTTCATCAAACATGTGCGGCCAACCTCCAGCCCTGCCGAATAAATCGCCTGTCAGGTCGCAAAGCGCCGGATAAAAAGCCGCAATATATTTCACACGAGCATCGAGTCCTGCAGTTACAATAGACAAAGCGCCTCCCTGGCTTCCACCAGTAACTGCCAATGTATTTCCGTCAAATTCGGGCAATGAAAAGATGAAATCAATCGCACGGATGCATCCCAGATAAACCCGTTTGTAATAATAGCGGTCACGGTCATCGAGATTAAAAAAGAAATAATCGTTGAGAGCAGTTTTTCCAAGGTCATTGTAAATACCTGCATCCATAGTAACCGGTATGCCGTGAATACCTATTTCGAAGGTGATGACGCCATTCCCGGCCGTGGATATATCGCCACCATAGGCACGAACACCTGCACCGGGTACTCCAAGTACAGCAGGATACTTGCCGGCTTTTTTCGGAATGCACAAAATTCCATACAACCGCATTCCAACTTTATAATTTTGAATATTCACCTGAAAAACATTTACCTTATCTGTACAACGTTCAGGCAAAAGTGTTAGTTTCTCATCCATCGGAACTTTGGATGCTTCGGCTTTGGCTTTTTCCCAGAATTGCATAAAATCAGCGGGCAACTCGGTGGTCGGTTTAATTTGTTCCGGCGAATAGGCGGCCGTGGCCAGATTTATATATCGGACACCATCCACTTCGGCAGAAACATTACATCGCAGAAATCCGGCTTCTTTCAGTGTTCCACCTTCAATCCTGAATTGTCCGTCTTTCAAAACTGCCGAATCCCGTTTTACAGGTGTCATCCTTTCAGGCCCAAACTCGTATTTGATTTTGACATTTTGTACCAATTCGCTGTTTTTCATCACAGTTACCAAAAAACTAACTGGTTCTCCTATTTTATAGACCCAATTGGCGTGATCGGGAGCTACCTTTATTTTTACAAGTTTCTCAATTGGCTGAGCAAATGAAAAAAAAGAACTTAGGAAAAACAGCAGAAATAATTTTGATCTTGTAGTATTCATATTACTAATTTTTTAATGGGTATTATTTTTTAATTTTGAAACACTAATTTTTCACCACTTTTACATTTTCACTTTCCTTTGCTTCAAATAATTTCATTTTTTGTCTTTTTCGATAGTATCCTTGAATGCAATAAGATGATGCCTCGTGCATCATTCTATACAAATGCAGGTCGAACATTTTCTTCCGCTTGGATTCATTTAGAAATCCCGATGAGGACCAGTTTGGACTAAATAACTTTGAGAAACCCTCATATAATATTTGCCCCCGATAAGTAACCGCAATGCAACCAAAACATAGATTTGCATTGGAGTATAAATTTTATTTTCTTTCATTGTGTATATAAATTCAAATACAAGTTTAATTTTATGATAATAGAAATTCAGCTTTCTTTAGTGTTTAGTTGATATATAATCATAAACAATATTTGCTGTTAAATATATTTCTATCAAAATTTTATTTTATCCATTCCAGATAATGATCATAGGTCTTCTCCTTTGATTCGGGTGTATCAATTATTAGCTTTTCGCTGGCACCTTTTAAATGATATTCAGTTTTGATTATTGAAATATCTTTATTGATACTTTCCTGATCTCCTATTTTTCTGTTTCCATCGGTTAAGCCAACCACAAGCAACTTTCTTGGCGCAAGCGTGGCGGCCAGGTCAGGCAGATCGTAAGCGGTGAGTGCTCCGGGAACCAGGTTCTCCACAAAACCTGGATAATAAAAACGGTTCATCACAATTGACTGGTATGAGGAATACGGTTCAATAAGCGCTATCCTGGCAATATCTGCATTGAAAGCTGCTGCATAAAGCATTACCGGCGCCATTTCTTTCTTTGCCAGCCCAAAAACTTCAGTTGTTCCTCTCCTTTTCTTAAGCAATGCAGTAAGCCTAACCACATCACTGGCACGTATTCCGACAATACTTCTGCCAATGATAACAGAGGTGTACCAACTATTATAGGAAAAGCCCTCAATTACTGCATCCCCTTTAATAACTGCCGAACCCATTTCGCCCATTCCGATTAAATCGGGAGCCAATACTGTAAAACCTTTTTTGACAAACCATTCCATCTCTCCTCCTGCTAAAGCTTCAGCTGACTTATCGGAGGAATGAAGATATATCAGCGATTTATTATTTGGTTTATCCGGAACCATTAAGAGGTAAGGAATAACATAATCACCTTCGCCTTTAACAAAATACTTTTCGACCGCATAACCTTTCCTTATTATCCGACCGGTGAATACCGGTTCGTTAACTTCGGAGGGAGTGATAAATCCTGAAAGCTTTTTAGCCGCACTGACGACCTTCGAAAGATAGCCAGGTGAATTTGCCCTGGAAATCTGTAACTTATTTAACATCTTTTCCG
>Ga0335394_10004272_pt1 | contig 16214 bp, 15 predicted proteins | sample MAT03_FD_205741 | JGI IMG/M metagenome (GOLD analysis project Ga0335394, IMG submission 205741) | Freshwater microbial communities from Lake Fryxell liftoff mats and glacier meltwater in Antarctica - MAT-03 (spades assembly) (version 2) ... | reverse complement strand
GGAGATGGGGGTAAGAACGTAATTATCACCGGTGCTTCAAAAGGAATTGGCAAAGCCATAGCAGAAATATTTGCTGCCAACGGGCATACGTTGTTTTTATGTGCAAGAGGCGAAGTGGCTTTGTATAAAACAATGGAAGAATTACTGACAAAGTTTCCAGCTGCTACAATAAAGGCAAAACCGTTTGATCTGAGTAAAAAAGAAGACACCATTGCATTCGGTAACTGGTGCTTGTCATTTGGTGTTCCTGATATATTAATTAATAATGCCGGTCTCTTTGAACCGGGCAGTGTACATAATGAACCGGATGGGCTTTTGGAAAACCAGATGGCCACTAATGTTTATAGTGCTTACCATGTTTCCAGAACGGTATTACCAAGCATGATGGAACGGAAATCAGGGCATATTTTTAATATGTGTTCAATAGCATCCCTTCATGCATATACAAACGGCGGGGCTTACAGTATCAGCAAGTTTGCTTTATTTGGTTTCAGTAAAAACCTGCGGGAAGAAATGAAGCCCTATGGGATAAAAGTGACCTCTATTCATCCGGGAGCTGTGATGAGTGATTCCTGGGGCGATTATGACAACTCCTCTAAACGAATCATGGAAGCAGAGGATATTGCGAAAATGGTCTTTGCCGCTTCCCGGCTTTCTGCACAAGCTTGTGTAGAAGATATTATTATACGACCGCAGTTGGGCGATTTATAAATTTAATTTTTGCATAAGAAAACCCTCTAAGGGTTTTAAGTTACCTGAATTTTGTCCATCCCGATAACCCTTGGAGGGTTAAAATGCACCTTTGATATATTTTAAACCATTCTTTGCGATAGCCGTTATATTTTAGTACGGTCATTAATGAAGAAAACAGCCACCATATTTGCCTTTCTCTTAATTGTGCTATCCGGATGGTCACAGTTTGAATTTAAAACGATTGTGCCACAGCAGGCTGTTGTATCCGGCGAATCTTTCCAGGTACAATACATTATTGAAAACGGCGATAAATCAATTAATGTAAAGCCCCCTGTTTTTAACAACTTCCGTTTTGTAGCTGGCCCTACTATTTATATGGGTACGGTTCCCGGTACAAATGGCACAAAATCTCTTCTCAACGCAGTTTATACACTGGAAGCTACAAGACCGGGGAAATTCATAATACCCGGTGCTTCAATAACGGTTAATGGCAGAATGATCCGCAGCAACGATGTGCTGGTGCAGGTAATTTCAAAAGAAGCCGCTGCCAGTCAATTCAATAAAGAAAATGGAATCAAACCTTCTGATTATTTTTTAAGGCCGGGAGAAAATGCTTATGAAAAAATAAGGCAGAATCTTTTTGTGAAAGTACTGGTTGATAAGAAAAACTGTTATGTTGGTGAGCCTGTGCTGGCAACATTCAAATTATACTCAAGGCTTCAATCAAAATCAGATATTGTAAAGAACCCCGGTTTTTATGGTTTCACCGTGTACGATATGGTGAACCTGGCCGATAAACAAATGGTATCGGAGAATGTAAACGGTAAAAAATTTGATGTGCATACCATTCGAAAAGTGCAATTGTACCCGTTACAATCCGGTGTTTTTACCATTGATGCGATGGAGGTAAAAAATAAGGTGGAGTTTTCTAAAAGTGCAGTGAATAAAAAGACAGAGCAGGAGATAGTGGAAGGTGTATTTGGAAATAATGATAATGAAAGTGCAAAAGAAGGAATGGAGGCATTTGAAACAGACATCAGCACAGAACCGGTTACGATTAGTGTAAAGCCACTTCCATCCGTCAATAAACCTACTTCGTTTACAGGTGCCACTGGTCATTTTACCATTGCTGCTACTTTGGTAAATGATAAACTGGCGAAAAATGAACAGGGCTTTTTTGAAATTACCATAGCAGGTAAAGGAAATTTTATACAATTAGATGCCCCTGCTGTACAATGGCCTGTTGGAGTTGAGGGATTTGACCCGGTAGTAAAAGATGAGCTGGATAAAACAAAAATACCATTAGCCGGAAGCCGCATATTCCGTTACCCTTTTGTTTGTTCATCACCCGGAAATTTGCAACTACCCTCCGTAAGTTTTTCTTTTTTTGACACTGACAGTAACTCCTATAAAACTGTTGCCACAAAAAAAGTGGATGTGGTGATTGGCAATGAAGAGAAAGTATCCACAGGATCTGGTGGAAAAGAAGTGGTTGAAGAGCATAAAAGTTCCGTTGCTGAAAAAAGTGAACAAGCGGCCCGCAAGGCAGGTATAGTTGTCGTATCACTGGTGCTGGTGATCTTACTATATTGGGTGTTCAGGAAAAAAGAATCTGAAAAAATGCAACAGGTTCCGGCAATAGCGGCACAGTCTTCCATTGACAATTTACTTGATCCTGCTTATACTGCTGTTTCCACAGAAGGTAACCAGTTTTATTCCGTCCTTCATGGAATTATCTGGAAGTATGCAGCAGAACAATTTAATTTATCGGGCAGCGAAATGAGTAAACAAAGACTATCGGTTAAAATGAAGGAAGCCAATATTGACAGCCATATAGCTGGTAATTTATTTCAACTATTAGAGGAGTGTGAAACAGGAATGTTTACCAATGCAAGTTTGTTAAACGATAAACAAAGTATGCTGGAAGAAACAAAAGAAACTTTGGAAAAAGTAAGAACCGGCTTACTCTGAATACTTATATCCCACCCCTCTTACAGAATGAAAATATTTAGGATTGCGGCTTTCTTCTTCAAAATATTTGCGGAAGTTGAGAATAAAGTTGTCAATCGTCCGGGTGGTGGGATACACATTATAACCCCAAACGGATTGTAATATTTTTTCTCTTGGTACTACTTCATTTTTATTTTCAATGAGCAGTTTGAGCAGCATGGTTTCTTTCTTGCTTAGCTGAATTTTTTCTCCCCCCGATTTTACGGCTTCCTGTGCTTTGAAATCCACTGTATTATTACCAAAAGTGTAGGTATCACCAATGGTTGATTTGTCCTGTAGTTTTTTATTTTTATTGATCAGTTTATTAACCCGCAGCAGCAGCTCTTCCAGGTTGAAGGGTTTGGTCAGGTAATCATCAGCTCCTTTTTTTAAACCAAGTACCCTGTCGGCACTGCTGTTTTTAGCACTAAGAATAAGTATCGGCACTTCATTATTACTGATACGGATGGTTTCGGTAACGGTAATACCATCCATTTCCGGCAGCATTACATCCATAATGATAAGGTCGAAATATTCTCCCTGTACCGCTTTTAATGCAGCAGCACCATCCAATGCCGATGTCACATCATAGCCCTCCAGCTCAAGGTTTAGCTTCAGTGCTTCATGAAGATTTTCTTCATCCTCCACTAATAATATTGATCTTTTTTGTTCAGTAGTCATTGTTTCATTTTCTGTCAAGACCAGATCAGACGGAGACCCCGAAACAACCGGGGCAAGCTGTCAGACCTATGTTTTAAAAATGACGACAAAATTACTTCCGTTAGGTTCATTGTTTGTCACCGAAATGTCGCCATTGTGGCTTTGCGCTATCTTCCTGCAAAGATACAGGCCAAGACCGGTACCCTGTGTTTTACGGGTAGCCTCGTTACCAATGCGGTAAAATTTGCTAAAAACCTTTTTCTTTTCATCATCGGCAATTCCGGCTCCCTCATCCTTTATCTGCAGCTCTGCTGAGTTTACCGAAGTACCCGACCTGTATTTCTTCAGTACTGCCGTTACCAGAGCTTCTTTGGGGGAATATTTTATTGCATTTTCCAGCAGATTATTAATCAGCATTTGCAATAGTAATGCATCACCTTTTACATCCGCATCAGCTTCTATATCTTCTATAAATACCCTGTCGGGAAAACGGTTGCGAAAATCCTGCATACAATCTTTCAGCAAGGTAGAAAGGTCAAGCTCCTCGTTGGATGATTTATAGCCGCCTCCTTCTAATTGCGAAGCGATCAGAATATTATTGGTTAAAAAATTCAACCGGGCCGTTTCATCCAATGTGGTGCGGATTAATTTTTTCTGCTTTTCCGGGTCGAGATTATATTTCTGTAATGTTTCAAGGTTTAACCGGGCTACAGAGATCGGTGTTTTAAATTCATGGGTAACAGCCATCATAAAATTCTGCTGTTGCTGCTGTAGTTTAAATTGCCTGCGGACGGAGCGATAAACGAAAGCAGCACCTACCAGTATAAGAATTAAAAAAGTTATCCCTTCAGCAATATATTTTCCGGTGTTTCTTTTGGTCTCCTTATCAATAGCAAAAATCTTATCTCCCAGTTGTGCAACAGAAAGAGAATCTCTTTCAACGTTAATGGATTTATACTGCAGCACGGCAATGCGTTTGTTTTGCTGTTCCAGGGAAATAAACCACCACGCAAGTGCGGCTACTATATAAAACAACAGCATCCAGTAAATGAATGTGGTGCGGCGAATTCTTTTGCGGATGGCATCGGGCATAATGCAAAGATGGAGTTAATAGCAAAGTGAATAAATAGTCCGGCTGATTTTTTACAAAAACATTGTTATTCTACTTTGATTATTGTTTCTTTTCTATTCTAAGCCCCACATTCAGCACATTGTTGAGTGGGTTTTCCCGCATTATTTGCTCAATACTGAAAGTGTAGTCACCGGTTTTTTTGAAATAAAACTGCCCACCAACGGGTGTTAACGGAATACGGTGTTCATAAATATCATCCATGCCGCTGCCCAGCCAGCCTTCACTGTCGGTGGCAAGGCGAAGGTCGTATCGGCCCATTTGTGTAGTATCGGCACCGGGCTGTTTTGTATACAGGTTGATATAAATATTGTTGAAACTGTATTTATCATTATGCCGCAGAATAAGAAATAGCTGGTACGGCGATGTAGTATCTTTAATAGTAAAAGTAAAAGATGGTTTATAGCTGCTCTTCCAGGAATGTGCCGGAATGCTTACCGATTTTTCGTAAAGATCTACGGTAGTACAGGAAGCAGCTACGAGTTGCAAGCAATAAGCTGCGAGAGTAATAAGGAAAATATTCTTAAATCTTTTCAAGAAAATGTTTTTGCAAATGTAATCAAGAAGTTATGATTTTGATGGCTCGCAGCTCATAGCTCGCAGCTTCTCTACAACACATTCAACACCTGTTCCTTTGCCTTTTCCATTTCATCCTTCATCATCACCACCGCTTTTTGAATAGTAGCATCATACGCTTTGGAGCCGGTCGTATTAATTTCCCGGCCTACTTCCTGTAGTATAAAGGAGAGCTTCTTTCCTTTTGATTCTTCTTTTTCTGCCAGCAGGGTTTTAAAATAGTCACAATGGTTTTTTAACCGTACCTGCTCTTCGGTAATGTCTATTTTCTCTATATAATATATAAGCTCCTGCTCCAGCCGGTTGCCGTCGTAGTTTTCTTTTCCAACATTTTCTTCCAGCAGCCGGGTAATGCCTTCTCGAATTTTTTGTTTGCGAAGTGGTTCCAGCTTTATTACTTCGGCCTGCTGGGTTTCTATATTACTGATGCGGAGCATAAGTTCCTGCTCCAGCACAGCACCTTCATTTAACCGGTGGGTATTCAGGTTATTGATAGCAGCCTGCAATACTTCCTGGAAATCGGCCCACTCGCCATCAGACAGGGTTTCGCTGCTGGGGGTAATGACCTCTGGCAGTTTAACAAGGGTGCTTAATATATGAGAAGCATCCAGGTTCAGGGCGGCAGACAGTTCGGCCAGGGGTTTATAATAGGCTTTGGCCAGGTCGGTATTAATAGTAACAGGTTTGGCACTGCCGGTATCCTTCAGGCTTATCATACAATCCACACTGCCGCGGATTAATTTCTCCGACAACATCCGGCGGATATCAAATTCAAAGGGTTTTAGAATTGATGGTAGCCTTAGTTGGAGTTCAAATTGTTTTCCATTGAGTGATTTAATATCAACCAAAAAAGTTTTATCCCCCACATTTTTTTCGGCTCTTCCAAAACCGGTCATTGATTTCAGCATGAAGTATTTTTTAGATTAGGGTAAAGGTATTTTTAATTATTGAGTAATAAGGGAATGAATAATTGAATTGAATATTGATAAAATTGGATTGTATATTTATTTCATGAGTAAAGAATTCTATGTATGAAATTTATATTCCCCTTCAGAGCCTGTCCCGCAAATGAGGGAGGATAGGGGCAAAAAAAATCCCTTCGTAGTAAGCGAAGGGATAATATATGGATGGGTTAGTAAGTACGGGAACCAAATTCCCTGCACAATATTAGAAAGAAAATTCTTTAACCAAAAAATATTTCCAAACTATTTTATTAACATTTTTACTATGGCTGTGGATAAGCCATGCAAAAAATGCTATACTTTTTATGTGTATAAGAAGCATTCTAAAGTATTCCGTGTACTGATTTTTTTTATGATAAAATTTTACTTCCGCTGAAACACTTGCCAGTCAGGCATTTCATTGATACTTGTTTTTGATAATCAATGTGCTTGTCTGTTGCTTTACAATTAATAACTACAAAAATATTCAGCCTTATCCATCGCTACTCTCTCATTTTTGCATGAAAAAAATATTTTTAAAAAGTTGCAGTTAGAACCCCGCAAACTAATAAAATCACTTGTTTTAACAGTTATCTGCCATTTGCAAGGTCGTTACCTTTGCACAGCCTTCGCAAATGCTTCGGCGTATAAACCAAAATTTATTGTATGAGGTTTGATAATCCTGTTCCTGTAACAACCATTGCACAACTTATCGGTGCCGAAATAGTTGGTAATGTAAATGGAAATGTTACCGGTATTAATGAGATACATAAAGTTTCAACCGGTGATTTAGTTTTTGCAGATCATCCAAAATACTATGATAAATGCATCAACTCAGCAGCAACATTTATCATCATCAATAAAAAAATGGATTGTCCTCAAGGCAAAGCATTGCTGATAGTGGATGAACCGTTTGAAGCATATTTAAAGATTGTCAAATTTTATCGTCCGTTTACACCATCCATAAAAAGTATAAGTGATACGGCATGTATTGGCGAAGGAACTGTAATAATGCCGGGTGCATATATCGGTAATCATGTAACGATTGGAAAAAATTGTATCATTCATCCGAATGTTACCATTCTTGACTATTGCATTATCGGTGATGATGTGGTTATCCAGGCAGGAACCGTTATCGGCAGCGATGCTTTTTATTACAATAAGAAAACCAACCGGGATATACACTATAAAAAGATGGACAGCTGTGGCCGGGTGCTGATAGAAAATGGAGTAGAAATCGGGGCCAACTGTTCTGTTGACCGGGGTGTAAGCCACGATACGATAATTGGTGCCGGAACCAAGATGGATAACCTCATTCATATTGGCCATGATACAGTAATAGGAAAAAATTGCCTCTTTGCCGGGCAGGTAGGCATAGCCGGAGCCACTACTATTGAAGACAATGTAATTCTCTGGGGCCAGGTGGGAGTAAGTAAAACCCTTACTATCGGAAAAGATGCCATCGTATATGCACAAAGCGGTGTGAAGGATTCTATTGCCGGCGGCAAAGTCTATTTTGGCTCACCGGTAGAAGATGCGAGGGAAAAAATGAAAGAATTTGTCTGGATAAAAAGGATACCGCAGTTGTGGGAGAAGGTGATGGCGAACAAATAAATGAATTACGAATATTGAACAAGGAATGAAGAATTTCGAGGTGCCTCAACTTCATCATTCGAAATTCTCTGTTCATCTGTTGGACATTCTTTAATCAGGCACATAATCATACGGTAATAAATCCGCTACATTCTTCCAGCTCCAGTAGCCCTGGTTTATCCAATCTTTCTGGTCGTAGTAATATCCATTTTGTGTGATGGCAATACCTTCTTTTATATCAATGTAAGAAATAATATAGGGAACTGTTTTGGGTAGCGACATTTTCTTCAGGTACTCAGGTTCAGGTCTCTTTTTAGTGTATGTAATGCTCACCTTTCTTGGAAAGTAAATTTCTATCTGCATGGTACTGTCCAATGTACCATAATACAATGTATCATACACATTTTTTACCTTATTAAACTTCTTGTCATTGTTTTCGTCCAGCATATCAACTATCCAGCCATCTTCCAGCAAAGTGCTGTCGTAATAACTGCGCATAAAATGAAGCTTGGAGCCTTCATAGGTTTTTACCCGGTTCTTTGTCCAAACTCTTTTCAGGCTGTCATCTCCTTCCATTTCTGTGTAAAGACAATAACCACGGTATGAATTGATATTGGTATTGTAATAAAATACAAATGAATCCAGTTGGTAACGAAGGTTATACCCTAATGCCTTATTGGAAATTTGTAAGGCATCAGTTGCCATCACTTTCAGCCGGTTGCTTCTTTTATAAAAATAAAATTTCAATACCTCCGGGTTCGTCAACACACATTGAGCTGCATTAGGAGTAGCGCCAATAAAATTTTTCATAAAAAAATCGCCATACTTTTCAAGGCCATCCGTTACTTCGAAAGTATTCTTCAGCACTACTTCACCAAGGCTCTTATCTTCCTTTACCATTAATACTTCCAACTTGCTGTTTTCTGTAACACGGATGGTTTGTGTTTGATAGCCGGTATAGCTGAATATCAAATCATATCCGCCCGACTTTAAAGCAATAGAAAATTCTCCCTGTTTATTGGTAACAGTACCCAATGTAGTATTCTGGCAAAATACCGAAGCCGGAGTCAGCGGTTCACGGGTAGATGAATCCAATACAGAACCTGTTATTACAAATTGTGCATGAGTAATAAATGAAAACCCACAAAGCAGGGAAACGAGAACAAAACGAATTTTTTGCATAGAAGATGATTACCGCTTAAAGATACTATCAAAGCCGTTACGGTTGCACGGCAGGAATTGTGCCAACGTATTTTTCACAGGCTTTTTTAATTGATTCCTCCAACGGTGTAAAGGAAAAATCCGGCAATGCTTTTAGTATTTTATCATTTTCAAACCAGGTCTGGCTTTGCGCCACCCTTGCACTTTCTTTTGTTAGCAGTGGTTTTTTGCCGGTAAACAATGATTTAAATTTTTCCAGCCGCCAGGCTACCGCCATCAGAAAAGCGGTGGTTTGTTTTTGCGGACGTTTTTTCCCAAATCCATCGGCTATCGTATCCTGTAACTTTTTAAAAGGCCATGTGTCGCCGTTTACAATAAACCGTTCTTCGTTGATAGTGCTTTCCATTAACAGGATAGCAACTTTTGCCACGTCTTCCACATCCACAAATCCATTGATACCGGGAGGGTACCATTTGAATTCTTTATATACATTGTTGAAGATAGCACAGCTGCTGCTGTGCCAGTCACCATAGCCGAGTATGGTACTGGGATTTAAAATAACAGCTTCCAATCCCTCACTCATGCCCCGCCACACTTGCAGCTCCGCTTTGAATTTGCTTTTGCCATAATGTGTATTGGCTTTGCTTTCTTCCCATTTTTTTTCTTCATTCACATTACCTCCATTAGTTGTTCTTCCAAGTGCTGCCACAGAACTGATATGAATGAGCCGCCGTACATTTTTCTCCAATGCCATATTCACTACATTGGCAGTTCCTTCCACATTTACATGATACATATCTTTTCTATCCTTCTTTGCAAAGGATACAACGGCGGCTGAATGAATGATGGTATCAACACCTTCCATGGCATCCTGCAAGGCGACCACATCCAGCACATCACCTTCTATCCATTCAACAGCATCAAAGATTTCGTTTGAAATCCAGAATGGTATTTTATTACTGCGCCAGATTGCCCGGACAGTATAGCCTTTCTCTACTAATTGCTTAATAATATATGAACCAAGAAAACCAGTGCCGCCTGTAACGAGTATCTTTCCCCTATCCCCTAAAGGGGTATTAGAAACTTCGTCTTGCTGTAAATTGCTTTTTTGTAAACCGTTACTCAATGTAATTTTTTTATTGTAAAGAATTTGTCAACATAATGACTAGTATTCCCCTTTAGGTAACCGAGCAAGGCGAAGGTTAGGAACGAAGTTCGGAGGTATATTTATAAAACCCTTCCCCGGTTTTTTTACCCAATTTTCCTTCTTTTACTTTCTGTTCCTGGATATATGATGGCTTTAATCTTTCCGGGTTATTCATTTGTTCATATACCGAACAGCTTACGGCATAGTTTATATCGTTGCCAATTAAATCCATCAGTTTAAATGGCCCCATACGAAAACCACTTGCTTCTGATAGCTTGTCTGCTGTTTCAAAATCAATGAGGCCCTCTTCCACCAGCCGCAACGATTCGGTGTAATACGGTCTTGCCACCCTGTTCACAATAAAACCGGGAGAATCTTTACATAACACCGGCACTTTACCCATTTGTTTTGCCAGTTCTACAATTGTTTCGGTGGTTTGTGCATTGGTATATTCCGTGTTCACCACTTCCACCAGTTTCATTATCGGGGCAGGATTAAAAAAGTGCATACCAATCACCCGTTGAGGACTCATTATCCCGGCAGCTATTTTTGAAACAGATAAGGAAGATGTGTTGGTAGCAAAAATACATTCGCTGTGATTAAGCTCTGCCAGTTGATTAAACAAAGCAATTTTTATTTCAGGCTTTTCAATAATGGCTTCAATAAAAACATCTGCCAGACAGGTGTGAATATCATCAGTAAAATGTATCCGCTGCTGAATCTTTTCTTTTTCTTCGTTCGTTATCTTTCCTTTATCCACCAACGATTGCAGATTATTCTCTATACCGGCCTTTGATTTTTCCAATACTGCCGGGTTCAGTTCATACAACAACGTAGAAAATCCAGATTGTGCTGCAGCCTGTGCAATACCGCTGCCCATCGTTCCTGCCCCGCAAACACAAATACTGTTGATAATCATAAAGTTTATTTGAAGCAATAAAGATACTACTCTGCCCAAAGCTATACATCGCAAAATAAAAACCCCTCTTATTTTGACAGGGTAAATTGTATCTTTAGAATTATGTTTTTGTTTATACGGAACCGGATATTGCTGATAGCTGGGGTATTATTATTTCCGTTTTGTTGCTTTTGCCAAACCGAAATGTGGTGGTCTAATAATGTGAACTGGGATGGCCAGTCCCACTGGTCAAAATACCTTATCCTTTCTCCAAAATATATGGGCCCTAATGCACTGAGTGTGCCATTTATTAATAATGGCAGCATTGACAGTCTTTCCTCCATCGGCTTTTCTGCTAACACCCATTTTTCAAAAGGGGATAATACACAAAACCTGGTGCTGTATGGCAACTATACTACCAAACAAAATACTATTTCAGTAGATGTGCAGTTTGTACCTTTTGAAACTTTTCAGCTATCACATGAAAAAAAAACAGAACGAAAAACATTTTATTTAGATTATTATAAAAAAAAGACGGTGGGTGATGTGGTAGCGAGTACAACCATTCAGCTTTTTCAAAAAAAAAGAGATAAGATACAGTTGGCACTGCGGCTTGGCATCAGGATGCCCTCCGGCGGACTTTTAACCATGGCAAGATATGCTGATGTACCTTCGTATTGGATTGACATTGGCGGGGGCCTGCCTTTTAAAAACAGTAACTGGAAATGGATAGGTATGGCCGGTTTTTTGGTGTGGCAAACAAATATAGAAAAGCACCGGCAGAATGATGCAATCCTGTTCGGCAGCGGTTTTGAATGGAACAAGAAAGGACTTCGGTTACAGGCTTATGGAGCAGGCTATTCCGGATATTTGAATAATGGCGACCGGCCAACATTAGTAAGAGTAAACATAGAAAAGAGAAAGAACAATAAAGTCTATATCTTTCGTTTGCAACAGGGGCTGCATGATTTTGCGTATTTCAGTGCTGAAGCCGGAGCCCGGTTCATTTTGGAAAAATAATCCTCGTATTTTTTAATTTTCTTACCTTAAACAAAAATTTGATATGGACACCAACCAACCAACCTCTCCTGCCACTTATGTACCGGCCGCACCTTCACCCGGAATGTTCGGCTCAAAGATTCCTTCTTCGATAGCATTTATAGTCGCTGTGCTACTTTTCTTTATGCCTTTTGTTGATATTAAGTGCAACAACATGTCGCTGCAACAAGTAAGCGGCATTCAGCTTGCCACTGGCTTTAAAATGAAAAACAGCAGCTCCGATAATTCTTATTTGAACGACATCAAATCGGAAACGGTGGATAAGAACATTACAAAAGCTGCTACCAATACCGACAAAAAAGATCCTAATCTTTTTGCACTTATTGCCTTAGGACTCGGGGTGCTGGGCCTCATATTATCATTTACAAATGCTAAAGCTGCAATAGGTGGGGCAATGGTTACCGGTATTGCTTCTGCCGGTGCGATGATAGGCCTGATGCTGGACCTGAAAAAGAAAGTGAAAATGGATATACCTGATGTGAGTGATAAAACTCCTGATAATGATGTTGGTAATACCATTGATAAAATCGGGAATAAAATGAATGACCTGACTGATAAGATGAATATCACCGTTGACTTTACACCCTGGTTTTATGTTTCTGTAATTGCTTTCCTGGCAGCAGCCTTTTTCTGCTATAAGCGGATGTCGGCAAAAAAATGAAAGTATTAATCAATTAATAATTGCTCACCACTTAAAACCAACCAACATGGACAGAAAAACATTCACTATTATTTTAGCGATTGCATTGATCGGCAGCTTCTTCCTACCATACTATAGTTTCGGCGGAAGAGGAGGTGTAAGCGGCTTAGACCTGGTAACCGCAAAAGGAGGAGACTGGCAAAAGTATCTCATCATCCTGATTCCACTAACAGGTTTATTCTTGCTACTGGGAGAGCTTAATAACAATTATATTTTGAGCAGGGGCTTACTATCATGGCTACCTTTATTTACATTACTGTTCATTATTTTTATCTCCCCCCTTATCAAAGGAGCTGACTTTGGCAGCATCTTTAAGTATATAGGAAAAGGATATGGAGCAGGCCTGTGGATAGCAATAGTATCATCGCTGGTGCTTGCTTTTTATAACCCTCCGGCTAAATAATACACACCATCATGTTTTGTTGAAAGGCCGCCTATATAGGCGGTCTTTTTTATATCGCTGAAGTAAACTGTTTTAAAAACCTTACGTCGTTCTCACTGAACAATCTTAAATCATTAACGCCGTACTTCAGCATCGCTGGCCTTTCGATACCCATACCAAAGGCAAAGCCGGTATATTTATTGGGGTCAATATTACAATTGGATAAAACATTGGGGTGTACCATACCGCAACCAAGAATTTCTACCCAACCTGTTTTTTTACAAATATTACAACCGCTGCCGCCGCAGATAAAACAGGTTACATCCATCTCGGCACTTGGCTCCGTAAAAGGAAAATAAGAAGGACGGAAACGAACCTTTACCTCTTTACCATACATTTCTTTTACAAAAAAATAAAGTGTCTGTTTCAAATCAGCAAAAGAAACATTTTCATCAATATATAATCCTTCCACCTGGTGAAAGAAGCAATGGCTTCTTGCACTTACTGTTTCATTTCTATAAACTCTGCCGGGCATTACCATACGGATAGGCAACTTGCCTTTTTCCATTTCCCGAATTTGTACATTACTGGTATGAGTACGAAGAACCCAATCCGGATTTTGTTGTACATAAAATGTATCCTGCATATCTCTTGCCGGGTGATGTGCGGGAAGATTCAATGCACCGAAGTTGTGCCAGTCGTCTTCTATTTCCGGGCCTTCTGCTACTGCAAACCCCAACCGTTGAAAAATAGAAACAATGCGGTTCTTCATTAATATAACCGGGTGACGGGAACCGAGTGGTAAGGTATCACCGGGAAGAGTAAGGTCTATCTGATTAGCCATTGATTGTTGGCCGTTGGTAGCAGACTCCCTTAGTAATTCGAACTTGCTTTCCGTAAAAATCTTGAATTCATTCAGCATCTGTCCGGCTTCTTTCTTTTTATCAGGAGCTACATTTTTCATTTCCCCCATTATCTCTTTCACAATACCTTTTGTGCCGAGCCATTTAATTCTAAATTCCTCAACAGTTTTAGCATCTGAAGTAGTTGACCCTTCTATTTCTTTTTTATAATCCTCAATCTTTTTCAGCAAATTTTCCATGGCCGCAAAGATAAGCTAAGAGAGGAAATGAGTGGCACGCAGAGAGCACAGGGTGCGGAGAGTTATTAATTACTATTTTACAGGAATTAATATAATTTTTATCAATGCCCAACAATTTGGGGGTGTTTCCTCTTTGAGCCCAGCGACCTCTGCGTGAAATCTCTCTTTTTTTCTCTTTTACCTCTTAGCTTTGTACTTATGTCAGACCACCTCAACATCTCCGATTTTTTATCCCCTGTCAACCTGCATGAGGTTTCTCATGATGAAAGTTATAAAGATGGACAACTGGGAAAAACTATTGCTGTATATAGCGAAGAATTTCCGGACCTGGATGAAGCACAAATAGTAATTGTGGGCTGTGGCGAGCAGCGGGGCAGCGGACTGATTCATGGACATAGTGAAGCTCCGGATATTATCCGTCGCCATTTTTACTCTTTGTATTACTGGCACCAGGATATAAAAATTGCCGATGTAGGAAATATTAAAGTGGGTTCTTTATTTACTGATTCCTATGCTGCATTAAAAACAGTGGTGCAGGAACTGATGAATGACGGCAAAACAGTTATCATTCTCGGTGGTTCGCATGATCTGACGCTGTCGCAATACAATGCGTATGCAGAAAATAAAAAAACGATTGAAGCAAGTTGTGTGGATGCGTTGATTGATCTGAACCTTGAATCACCATTCCGACATGAAAATTTCCTGATGGAAATGCTGACCGGTGAGCCCAATTATATTCGTCACTACAATCATATTGCATTTCAAAGTTATTATGTACATCCCCGGATGCTGGAAACAATGGACAAGCTCCGTTTCGATTGTTATCGTGTCGGCAGCGTAAAAGAGAACATTGATGAAATGGAACCTGTTATCCGCAACAGTAATTTATTCAGCTTCGACATTACGGCAATTGCCAGTGCTTATGCACCGGCCAGTACCCTTTCTCCCAACGGACTGAATGGCGAAGAAGCCTGTGTGCTGATGCGCTATGCAGGGATGAGTCCCAATGTAAATAGTATCGGCATCTATGGGTATGATGTGCAACATGACAAAGATGAGCTGACAGCCAAACAAATCAGTCACATGCTTTGGTATGTGCTGGATGGCCGCAGCCGTGGCAGAAGAGAATCGGAATTGGATGAAAGAGATTCATTCAATGAATACCATACAGCCTTTGCAGAAGTAGAAACTACTTTTTTACAAAGCAAAAAAACAGGGAGATGGTGGATGCAGCTGCCCGATAAAAAATTCATTGCCTGTAGCTATAAAGATTATTTACTGGCCAGTAGTAACGAGATACCGGAGCGATGGTTAAGAGCACAGGAAAGAGGATAGCCCCCTACCTCCGCCGCGGCGGAGAACTAAGTCCGGGCAGACTTTATTGGAATTATAATTTCAATAAAGCACCAAGCAATGAACAACGGATAGCAGGGTCTTCATCCCCTCCCCGGAGGGGCAACAGTGTTTAGCAATAAAGAAATTCCCGAAAGGGGTGGGTTAAATATTCAATTCTCAATATTCAATGTATACTTCAATCATCAAAACCGGCATCTGCTCCTTTGGCATGAGTGGAAAATTATTTCATGCGCCGTTCATTGATGCTCATCCGGGATATGAATTATCCGCCATCGTTGAAAGAAACAATAACGATTCAAGAGAAAGGTATCCGAATGCAAAGCTGTATCGTTCGGTAGAAGAGCTATGTGCTGATAAAGATTTACAGTTGATTGTAGTAAATACTCCCAGTCATTTGCATTTTGAGCAGGCTAAGTTGGTATTGCAGGCTGGTAAAAATATGGTGATTGAAAAGCCATTTGCTGTTACAGTGAAAGAGGCAGAAGAGTTAACTGAATTAGCTGAGCGAAACAATCTTTTTTTAAGTGTATATCAAAACCGCCGGTATGATGGTGATTACCGGGCAGTGAAAGAAGTGTTGCAGCAAGGATTGTTGGGAGAAGTAAGAGAAGCAGAAATCCGGTACGACCGTTACCGCCCTTCTTTCGGAGGTAAGCAACATAAAGAAGGCAATATGCCGGGAGCCGGTAATATTTATGATTTATCTCCGCACCTGGTTGACCAGGCCATTCAGTTATTTGGTTTTCCCAATGCCTTATTTGCTGACCTTATAAAAATGCGGGATGATGTGGCGGTGCCGGATTATTTTGAATTGCTTTTTTATTATGA
>Ga0335394_10004264_pt1 | contig 16229 bp, 14 predicted proteins | sample MAT03_FD_205741 | JGI IMG/M metagenome (GOLD analysis project Ga0335394, IMG submission 205741) | Freshwater microbial communities from Lake Fryxell liftoff mats and glacier meltwater in Antarctica - MAT-03 (spades assembly) (version 2) ... | reverse complement strand
GATCTGTTCCAGGTCGAAGCACAGGTTGATCACATCCTGCCGCTTGACCGAGCCCTGCGCCTGGCGGCTGCGCGGCTCGATCGCGCGAAAGTTGATCATGTCCAGACCCATGCGGCGCAGGCGCAGTTCCAGATCGACGTCGTTCATCGCGTCCAGGTTGCCGCGTGCCGAGCGGCCGGTGCGATCCATGGCTTTGTACTGGAAGGTCGGCATCGGTCAGCGTCCCGGTCATTCGCGCCAGTGCGATCAGCTGTAGCGGCCGGTCAGGTCGACCGTGCGCGCCACTTCGACCAGGCTGGTCGTGCCATCGACCACTCTGGCGAGCGCCTCGTCCGCAAGCGGGCGGAAGTCGCGTGCCATCGCCGTGGTGCGCAGCTCGCGCAAGGTTGCGCGGCGGGAAACCATCTCGTCTATCTCGCCGTCCATCACCAGGATCTCCATGATCGCGCTGCGTCCACGATAACCCTTGCCGTTGCAGTTGTCGCAGCCCACCGGCCGATACAGCCGTTCCACCGGCTGGCCGATCAAGCGCAACTCCTCGGGCGTCGGTTTGTAGGCCTCCTTGCAATGCCGACAAAGCACCCTGACCAGGCGCTGTGCGATCACGCCGATGATGTTGCCCGCCATGATGTCCGGCGGAATACCGATGTCGAGCAGCCGCGGAAACGCCCCGAGCGCCGAGTTGGTATGCAGGGTGGTGAACACCTGGTGGCCGGTCATCGCTGCCCGGAACGCCATCTCGGCGGTCTCGTGGTCGCGGATCTCCCCGACCAGAATGATGTCCGGATCCTGGCGCATGATCGAGCGGATGCCGTTGGCGAACTCCATCTTCGCGCTCTCGTTGACCGAGGTCTGGCGCATCAGGGTCACCGGATACTCGACCGGATCCTCCAGGGTCATGATATTGACGGTTTCGTCGTTTACCTGGGACAGCAGGGAATAGAGGGTCGTCGTCTTGCCGCTGCCGGTCGGCCCGGTGACGATCAGGATGCCTTCCGGGCGTGCCAGCATCAGCAGCAGTTTCTCGCGCTGCCGCGCGGCAAGGTTCATCCGGTCCAGGCTGATGATCGATTTCTCGCGGTCGAGCACACGCAGCACGATGTTCTCGCCATGAATCGTCGGCTGGGTCGACACGCGAAAATCGATCGGCCGCCCGGACAGGTTCATCGACACCCGGCCGTCCTGCGGCGCGCGCGTCTCGGCGATGTTCATCCCGCTCATCACCTTCAGACGCACCGCGACACCGGGCCAGTAGGTCTTGTGCAGGCTGCGGATGGTCTCCAGCACGCCATCGATACGGTAGCGGATGCGCAGGAACGCAGCTTCGGGTTCGAAATGGATGTCCGAGGCGCCACGCTTGACCGCATCGACCAGCAGCGCGCCCACCAGGCGAACCACCGGCTGGGTGTACTCGCCCTCGGCCGCCTGCAGGCTCTGATAGTCGATCTCGCCGGTCTCGATCTCTTCGAGGATGCCGTCCACCGACAGCTCGAAGCCGTAGAACTTGTCGATGGCCTCCTCGATCTGCGCCTCGGTCGCAAGCAGGGTTCGCAGTTCGACGCGACCACCCAGGTTCGCCCGCAGCTGGTCCAGCACCACCACCTTGAACAGGTCGGTCGTTGCCAGGGTCAGCAGCCGGGTCTCGTCATCGAAGGCGATCGGCAGCACCCGGTTGCGCCGGGCGAACTCTTCGGGCACCAGCTTGAGCGCATCGCCGTCCACCACCACCTGCGCCAGATCGATGCTCTCCTGCCCGATGGTGCGGGCCATGACGTCCCGGATCACGTCTTCCGAGACGAACCCGAGCTGCACCAGCAGACGGCCGATCGGCACGTTCTGTCGCTTCTGCTCGGTCAGTACGATGCGCAGCTGGTCGAGCGACAGCAGTCCCTGCTGCACCAGCAGCTCGCCAAGACGCAGCTTCTTGCGTTGTTCGGCCACGATCAGGGCGCGTCCCTGCCGGCTTCCAGCAGTGAAATCCGTTTGCGGGCAGCGGCCAGATCGAAGCTGCTGCGCGACCCTGCATCGGCCAGCTTCACTGCAACGCGCAGATAGTTGAGCGCCAGCCGGGGCTGCGCGATGCGTTCCAGGCCGACAGCGAGGTTGAATGCATAGTCTGCATTGTTCGGCTGCAGGTGGTGCGCCTGGAAGAACGCCTGCTGAGCAAGCGGCCAGCGGTTCTGGTCGGCATACAGATTGCCCAGGGTGAAGAAAAGCAGGGCCGACGGATCGCGGGTGATCAGTTGCTTGAGCTGGGATTCTGCAGCGCCGGGATCCGCGCGCCCGATCAGCCCGATCAGCGAGGCCTGCGCATGGGTGTTGCGTGGCTCGACCTCGAGCACCCGGAAGTACAGCCCGGTGGCTGCTTCGTTCCTGTTGCCAAGTTGCGCGAGTGCGGCCAGTCCGAACAGGGCATCGATATTGCGCGGATCCGCATCGGCCAGTTGCTGGTAGAGCCGCTGGGCTGCATCCAGCCGTCCGGATTGCAGATGCTCATACGCTTCGGTGAGTATCGGGTTGACTGGCGTGGTGGTGGTGCCGCGCGTGATGCGGATGCCTGGACCTGCGGCCGGGTCGTCCCCGGTCGACGGGGCTGCGCTGCGGGGGCGCGCCGGTGGTGCGGCGCTGGCGGTCGCGGTTGTCGCCCGGGCTGGCGGCGCTGGCAGGGCGGGTGCCGCGGCTTGCATCGGCGTGTCCGCGCCGGCGATCGACCCGGACGCCGCGCCGGGTACGCCTGGCACGCCTGGCACAGCCGCACTGGCTTGCCCGCTCTGCGGATTGAGCAGCGGCGAGGATGCGAGCGCACTCGGCACACCCGGGGGGGTGTCGGTTGCTGGCGGTGCGGGCTGACCGGCGCTGGCCGAAGGCGCTGCGGGCACACCGGTAATCTGGGCCGGAGGTGGTGGGGAAACCGGTCCGCGGGTGGCCGGCGGCGGCACTGCCGAAACCGGCGAGGTCAAGAGCGGTCGCGAGAAACCGCGAGTGAACAATCCCGGGTACTCGATCTGGAGGTAGAAATAGCCGCCCAGAAGCAGGCCGGCGAAAAGACCGGAGCCGACGATCCACTGCACTCGGGATACCCGATCCAGCCAGCCAGCACGCGTAGACCCGCTGCCGGCCGAGAGCACCGCGCCGGCCAGTTGAGGCGAGGCTGGCGCGCCTGCGCTGGTGCGTCTGCCGGCGGCGCTCGATCGCCCCGGAGCGACGTCTGGCGCGTCATCGAACTGCAGGTCGTCGGGCAACGCAGCAGGGTTGTTCCGGTGGCGGGCGGGACTGCCCTGTATCCGGCCACGGCCATGCTCTTGTCCGCCAGTGGCACTTGCAGGCGCGGCGCGTGCCGGGTCGGGCGTGGCCGCCTCTGCCGCCGATCGGCCGGCGGCAACGCCGGGAGCCGGTGCCTGCGGCGCGCGCGGTCGCAGCGCAGGTTCGCCCGCCAGCGGCTCCAGGCTGAGCTCACCAAGTGCGGGGGCCGACGGTGGCAGAGGCGGCCGCGACCGCGACTGCCCCGATGCCGGACTGGCCGCCGACTCTGGTTCAGGCTCACCTGCCGGCTTCTCGCCGCGATTCTGTGCGGCCTGCTGCAAGGCCTTCATCAACAGGCTCATGGCGAGTGGCGCTCGATCTCAGTTTGCCGGTACAGCCCGCGCGCTGGCCGAGGGCGCACGGTCCTGCACGGCTTCGCCCTGCTGCGGCAGGAAGCGCTGGAAGAAGTTGAGCTCATCGCTCTGCAGCGACGGATTGGTGATCACCGTGGGCCGGATGAAGATTACCAGCTCGGTCTTGGTCGCCCGCTCGTTACGGAAGCTGAACAGGTCGCCGATGCCGGGTTGGCGTGACAGCCAGGGTACGCCGTCTCGGTTGCGCAACACATCATCCTGCATCAGTCCGCCCAGGATGACCGTCTGCCCGCTCGCCACCTGCAGTACCGACTCCAGCTCCCGGGTCTGGATCACCGGTACCAGGTTCTCTATCGGTTTGGGGCCCACGCGCAGGCTCGGGTTGGGGTCGGCTACCGTGCCGGTGACCCGGGTGATGGTCGGTCGCACGGTGAGCGTCACCTGGCCGCTCTCGTTGATCTGCGGGGTGACCGCGAGCACCACACCGACCGGCACCGTCTGCGCGGTGGTGTTGAACACGGTCGGCTGGATCGTGCCCCCGGTCGTCACCGCGCCCTGCTGTGCCTCGACCTGAAAGTAGACGAAGTTGTCGGTCACTCGCAACACCGAGGTCTGGTTGTTCAGTGCCATGATCTTCGGACTGGACAGCACCTGGGTCTGCCCGAACTGCTGCAGCAGGGTGATCGAGGAGACGATATTGCCCGACGACGAGGTGTAGCCGATGGTGAGTGACGGCGAGGCGACAGTCCCGGGTGTCTGCCGGATGGTCACGCCGCCAAAGCCGCCCAGCCGGCTCCAGTCCACCCCGGCCTGATAGGCGTCGTTTAGCCGCACCTCGGCGATGGTTGCCTCGATCAGCACCTGCCGGCTGACTGCCGCGGTCACCCCGTCGAGATACTGCTGAATCAGCTGGTGCTGGCGCTCGGTGGCGAGCACGTTGACCGTCCCGGCAATCGGATTGACCACGACGCTGTCGCGCACGTCGTTGGCGATCAGCGCCTGCGTGGCCGGCTGACCGAACACGGTGTTGAACAGCTGGGTGGATGCGGCGCCGGCCCGGCTGACCGCTTCTGCCTGGGCGAGCCGCTCTTCGCGCACCTGGCGCGCCTGTTCCGTGCGCTGGGCACGGTCTTCCGCCGTCTGGGATTGCGCGCGCGAGGCACTCAGGAGGGCGCGCAGGTTGGCACCCAGGGTCTCCCAGAAATTGGTCTGCGAGGTCGTGCGTACCAGCGTGGCCGAGGCGTTGAGCGCGGCGCCGGCCCCGCCCAGCCCGCCCGCTGCGCCGCCCGCCGCACCACCGGGCGCGCCGCCGGCGCCGGACGTGCCCTGCCCACCGATCTGGCCTGAAGCGCCGATGGTTGCGGTGGTGTCGCGCTGCATGTTTACGTAGTTCACGCGGTACACCTTGAAGAACGCTGTGTCCGGCTGCACGATGATGGTCGAGCCTTCGGTGCGCACCCGCATGTCGATCTGGCGGGCGATGCGCTCCAGCAGGGCCGGCAGCGTCTCGTTGATCGCGTTCATAGTCACCCGCCCGGTGAGGCCGGGGTGGATGTCGATGTTCTGCCGGGTGTCCCGGGCCAGGGCGAGAAGCAGTTCGCGCACTGGCACGTCGCTGACCACCACACTGTACGTGGCCACCTTCTCCGCGGCTTTCGGCGGCGGTACCAGGGCCGACACCCGCACCGGCGGCGGCACCACGCTTGGCGGGATGACCTCACGCTCGATGCTCAGATGTCCTTCCGAACGGGGTATCTCCGGGCGCACCTTGAACGGCGTGCAGCCAGAAAGCAGCAGTACTGCGACCAGGCCCGTGACCGCATTTCGCTGAAGTATCCGGTGCGTATTCATCGGCGATTCCTCTTGGGCAGGGGTGACTACCAGGTTGCCGCCGCAGGCCGGCCTCGAGTCCGGTGCCCGGCCACTGGCCGTTTGCTGGCAGATTAGCTGGCAGATTAGCTGGCAGATTCGCAAGCGGCCTCCCGGGCAGACCCGCACCCAAACCCGCACGCAGATGCGCAGGCAGTCATCCGAGGATCAAGGCTACATCGGATATCAATAGTTTTCAATGGTTTGCTTCGATTTGTTCGAATCGTTCTCAACTTCCTGCCGCGGCGATCTCGGCACGCACCCCCTGTACGGTGCGCAGGTGGGGCGAGAATCCGCGAATCGACTCGGGCAGGGCGGCCAACGCCGCACTCGCTTCGGCCCGGTTGGGGAAGCTGCCGTAGAGCACGGTCATCGATGGTCGCTCGCCAGCCTGGGTGCGGATTACGAACAGTTGCCCGGCGTCCAGCTGGCGGGAAAGCCGGCGCAGTTGCCGGTCGAGTTCGAGCGCGCTGCGCGAGCCCATGATCTGGATGCTTATCGTCCCGGGCGGGGCACTGCCGAGCCACGCGCGGGTGGCCACGATGCGGGCCTCGAGCAGCGTGCCTTCCACGGGTGCGCCCTGGGCCTGCCCCGAGCCTGCGCCGCTGGCCAAGCTCGCCACGGCCGGTGGGCCCGGGATGGCGGCCTCAGCCACCGCTGGCGCTGCTGGCGGCGGTGGCGGGGGTGCCGGAGCAGCGGGCAGTGCCGCCGGCAGCACCACTGCCGGGTCGGCCGCCGCCTCGGTCTTGTCCGCGCTTGCCGGCGTAACGGGCACGGGCAGGGGCGGCGGCACCCCCGGCGGCACTTCTGGCGCCGCAACGATCCGGCCTGCGGTCAGACCCGCTTCGGCCGGCGCGCTCGGGCCTGCCGGACCCGCCCGGAGCCAGACCGCAGCGATCAGCAGCACCGCGACGGCGAGGCAGCCGGCCGCGACCGGCCAGCGCCAGCGTGCGGCAAGCGAACTGTTTTGCGCGAACTCGCTATCCCGGATTGCGGCGCGCACATGCCGTGGGGCCACCGCATGGGTGCTCTCGGAAAAGGCTGCCAGCAGGGTTTTGTCGCCCAGCAGGTTGACCCGCCGGGTGAGACCGGCCGAGGCCTGGGCGATCTGGCTGACCACGCGGGCTCCGAACACGTCCGGCCCCTTGAAGCCGGCGGCGCGCAGCCGGAAGTTCAGGTAAAGACCGATATCCGCGGCAGACAGGGGGGCCAGGGTGAAGCTATGGGTGATGCGCTCGCGGAACTGCCGGATCTCGGGTTTTCGCAGCAGCGTGTCCAGTTCGGGTTGCCCGAACAGCACGATCTGCAGCAGCTTGTGGCGGTCAGTCTCGAGGTTCGACAGCAGCCGGATCTCTTCCAGCGTGCCGATCGGCATTCCCTGGGACTCCTCGACGAACAGCACGACCTGGTGGTTCTGCGCGTGGCAGTCGAGCAGAAAGGCGGTGATCCGCTGCATCGCTTCCAGCCGGCCGGCGCCCGGCGGCAGGTCGAGTTCCAGCTCATGCGCGACCGCATGCAGGATCTCGTCCGGGGACACACTCGGATTGGCCAGATAGACACCCAGTACTTCCGGCGGCAGCTGCGCCTGCAACATCCGGCAGAGCATGGTCTTGCCGCTGCCAACCTCGCCGGTGACCTTGACGATGCCCTCGCCCTGGCTGATCGCGTAGAGCAGGGCGTCCAGGATCGCGCCGCGGTTGCCGCCGCCGAAGAAGAACTCGGTGTTCGGGGTGATCCGGAACGGCGCCTCGCGCAGGCCGAAGAAGTCGTGGTACATCAGGGGCCTCGCCGCCTGGCGCGCACACTGCTCATTCCTGACCGTCCCGCGCCAGATCTTCGCGCTCTTTTACCTGCATGCGGCTATAGAGGGTGGTGCGTCGCAGCCCGAGCATGCGCGCGGCCTGCGCAAGGTTGCCATGGGTCAGAAACAGCGCCGCATCGATGTAGCTGCGTTCCAGTCCGCAAAGCATGCGATCCAGATCGACGCTGCGCACGCTGGCCAGATGGCGGCGCGCGGCTTCCACCGAGCGCCGGTCGTCGTCGCCCGCGACGCCCGCGAAGAGCGGCAAGCCCAGGCGTTCCTCGCCCGCGCCCTCGACGTCCATCTCGGCAAGCAGCCCGGCCGCATTGACCGTCTCGCCCGGGTACTTGGTCGCCAGGCGGATGACGATGTTGCGCAGTTCGCGTACGTTGCCCGGAAAGCCGTACTCGTGCCACAGCCGTGTGCTCTCCTGGTCGAGGGTGAACGGTGCCCGCCCGGCCGAGGTGGCGTAGTGTTGCCGAAAGTGGTCCAGCAGCACCTGCTTGTCCGCGTCCAGGTCGCGCAGTGGCGGCACCGTGATGGAGAACACCGACAGCCGGTGATAGAGATCGCCGCGAAAGCGTCCGGCTCTCACTTCCTGGCGCAGGTCGCGGTTGGTGGCGGCGATCACCCGGGCGTTCGAGTGCCGGGTGGCCGTTTCGCCGACCCGCTGGAACTCGCCGTCCTCCAGCACCCGCAGCAGCTTTGACTGCAACTCCAGTGGCAGTTCGCCGATCTCGTCGAGGAACAGCGTGGAATCGCTGGCGTCCTCGAAATAGCCGGCGCGCGCGCCAGTGGCGCCGGTGAAGGCGCCCCTGGAATGTCCGAACAGCGTCGGCTCTACCAGGGTCGGTGCAATAGCCGCGCAGTTCAAGGCAATCATCCGGCGGCCGGCATGACCGCTGCGGCGATGCAGCGCATGCGCGACCAGTTCCTTGCCGCTGCCCGACTCGCCCTCGATCAGCACCGGGAACGGCGCCGAGGCGTACTGCTCGATCTGCAGACGCAGCCGCTCGATCGCCGGACTGGTGCCGATGATGGCCCGCTCCGCCCCCTCTGCCGGACGTTCGCTCTCCGCCAGCCGGGATGCCTCGGTGAGCAGCGCGCGCAGCCGGTCCGGCGGGCAGGGCTTGGCGACGAACTCCATCGCACCGATGGCGCGTGCATGTCGCGCATTGGCCTGATCGTTCTGCCCGGACAGCACGATGATCTTCATCTCTGGCGAGGCGGCCAGCAGTTCGCCGATCAACCGGAAACCCTCGTCCGGCCGGTGCGGCGAGGGCGGCAGGCCGAGATCGATCAGCGCCAGCCGGGGCGTGCGATCGATCTGCCGCAGCAGGCTGTGCACCTGGGCGCGCGAAGCCGCGACCAGCACCTCGTACTCCCCGCCGAGCGTGAAGTCGAGCGTGTCGGTGATCAGCGGATCATCATCGACAATCAGCAGGTCGGGCTTGCGGGTGGCTTGGGCCATGGTCTATGAGGTGGGCGGGGAGGTTGCACGGGGAGCACGGGGAGCACGGGGAGGTGGCAGTGTGAGCAGGACCTGAGGCAGCACAGGAACTCGGGCAGCACAGGAACTTGCGCAGGACCGGGGCACCGGCAACAGCGGCGGCAGAGCAGCCAGGCTGCCGTTCCAAGCAAGCCGCTATCGTCTCACGCGCCCGTCTGCGCGATGCAGTGAAGAAACGCTGTTTCCAGCGTGCTTTCCGGGTGGCGCTCGATCAGCGCCCGGGGCGTGCCGATGAAGATCACGCGTCCACCGTCGATCACCGCCAGCCGGTCGCAAAGTGCCACGACGTCCTCCAGCGCGTGCGAGCTGAACAGCAGGGTACGACCGTCCCTGCGCAGCTGCTGCAGCGCCTGGCGCACCTGCGCGCGGGCGCGCGGGTCGAGCCCGCTCATCGGCTCGTCCAGCACCGTCAACGGCCGCCCGGCGAGCAGGCAGGCGGCGAGCCCGAGTTTCTGGGTCATCCCCTTGCTGTAAGTGCGTGCGGCCCGGTGCAATGCCGCGGGGTCGAAGTCCAGGCTTTTCAGGCAGGCGATCGCTGCTGCGTCGTCATGCCGGCTGCCGCGCAGCGCGCTCTGATAGCGCAGATAGTCGCGTCCGGTCAGGTAGTGCGGTGGGCTGAACCGCTCCGGCAGCCAGGCCAGCCTGCTGCGGGCGGCGGCATCGGTGCTGGGAATGCCGTAGACATGGATGGAACCGGTGTCGGCGCGGCAATAATCGAGCAAGCACCGCAGCAGCGTCGTCTTGCCCGCGCCGTTCACCCCGATCAAGGCGAAGCTCTCGCCAGCAGGCACGGACAGGCTGACCTGCTGTGCTGCGCGCTGCGCGCCGTAGTGCCGGGTCACGTCCGAGTACTCGACAGCGGCGGGTGTCTGCATGCTGTGAACATACATTGTCCGGGGTAGAATCGCGCTTTAAACTTCCAGATCACGCGTGCCTTCGGACAACTTCGTTGAAATCTGCGGCCTTCAGTTCGGATACGGCGCTCGGAAGATCCTGAAAGGTCTCGATCTGCGGGTGCCGCGCGGCAAGGTGATTTCCATCATGGGCGGCAGCGGCTGCGGCAAGACCACGGTGCTTCGTCTCATCGGCGGCGCGCTGCGTCCCGCTTCCGGCACTCTGACGGTGGACGGCGTCTCGGTGCCCGGTCTGGACCGAGACGGGCTGTATGCGCTGCGCCGGAAAATGGGGATGCTGTTCCAGCTTGGCGCGCTGTTCACCGACCTTTCGGTGTTCGACAACGTAGCTTTCCCGATGCGCGAGCGCACCAGCCTGCCCGAGCCGATCGTGCGCGATCTGGTGCTGATGAAGCTGCAGGCGGTCGGTCTTCGCGGTGCGGCGAAGCTGATGCCCAATGAACTGTCCGGCGGCATGGCGCGCCGCGTCGCGCTGGCGCGAGCGGTCGCGCTGGACCCGGATCTGGTGATGTACGACGAGCCGTTCACCGGTCTGGACCCGATTTCGCTCGGCGTGATCAGCAACCTGATCCGCACGCTGAACGATGCGCTTGGCGCGACCTCGATCGTGGTCACGCACGACGTGCGCGAGTCGATGAAGATTCTCGACTACTGTTACCTGATGGCCGAAGGCAGAATTGTTGCCGAGGGCACGCCGGACGAGATGCTCGCCTCGCAGATCCCCTACGCCCGCCAGTTCTTTCATGGCGAGATGGACGGGGCCGTGCCCTTTCACTATCCGAACACCGACTACGCTGAACAACTCGGGTTGGGCCGGCATGTTGGATAGAGAGTGGTTGTCGATTCGCGGGATCGGCCGCCGTGTGGTGGACGCGCTTTTCCGGATGGGCTATGCGGCGCGCTTTCTCGGATTGACGCTGACCCACTCGCAGGTCTGCCTGCGCCGCCCCAGGCTGGTGATACGCGAGGTGTATTACTCCGGCGTGCTGTCGCTGGTGATCATCCTGGTGTCCGGCCTCTTCGTCGGCATGGTGCTCGGGCTGCAGGGGTATCAGACCCTGAAGACCTACGGGTCGGAGTCGGCACTTGGCACACTGGTCGCGCTGTCGCTGCTGCGCGAACTCGGCCCGGTGATCACCGCTTTGCTGTTTGCCAGCCGCGCTGGGTCTGCGGTGACCGCCGAAGTCGGGTTGATGAAGGCCACCGAGCAGCTGCGCGCCATGGAGATGATGGCCGTCGACCCGATCGCGCGGGTCATCGCGCCGCGCTTCTGGGCCGGCGTGATCTCGGTGCCTCTGCTTACCGCCATGTTCTCGGCAATGGGCATCTACGGCGGCTACCTGGTCGGCGTCGTGCTTCTGGGCGTCGACGAGGGATCTTTCTGGTCCCAGATGCAGGGGTCGGTCGATTTTCGCGAAGACGTGGTCAACGGACTATTGAAGAGCCTGGCGTTCGGCTTTGCGATCTCCTGGATCGCCGTGTTCGAAGGGTATGATGCGCCCCCCACTGCTGAAGGGGTGTCAGGCGCGACTACCCGCACTGTGGTGACCTCTGCACTCACCATCCTGTTTCTCGATTACATCCTTACTTCGCTCATGTTCCGGGGGGTCTGATGGAACGCTCTTCGCTCGACGTCTGGGTCGGCATCTTCGTGGTTGGCGGCATAGGCGCGCTGCTGATTCTGGCGCTCAAGGTGGGCAATGCGGGGGAACTGGTAAACGCCGGACCGACCTACACGCTCACCGGGCGATTCGAGAATATCGGCGGCCTCAAGCCCAAGGCCGCAGTCAGAAGCGCCGGGGTGGTGGTCGGTCGGGTGCACAGCATCGACTATGACCCGGAGGCCTACGAAGCCGTGGTTACTTTCAAGATCGACCGGCGTTTCAACAAGTTTCCGCGGGATACCTTTGCCAGCATCTACACTGCCGGCCTTCTGGGTGAGCAATATGTCGGCCTCGCTCCAGGCGGCGACGAGAAGCTGCTGGCAGATGGGGACCGGATCACCAAGACCCAGAAGGCGGTCGTGCTGGAAGATCTGATCGGACAATTTCTCACCAGCCGGGCCGGCGAGCCGGCAGCGAAGTGATCGCCGCCAGTGCTGTCGGTGAAAACCGGCAGTGTCCGGTAGCGGGTTCCAACGATTTCCCGCAACGTTTCGGGGCGGCCGCAAAATGCCGCCATGGTTGTCCCTCTTTTGTCATGAGCGCCTCAATGAACGAACGACAGACTTTGTTTCCGCTGCCGCGAGCGGTTGCCTCGTGGCGCCGCTGTGGCCCGGTCGCCGGCCTGCTTTTCGCCCTCGCTCTGGTCGCGCCGCTGGCTGGCCTCGCCGCGACTGCGGTAGCAGCGGACATACCGCCAGACCAGCTGGTGCGGACCACGATTGACCGAGTGGTCGAGATCATCAAGGCCGACAAGGCGATTCAGGCCGGCGACATGAAGCGCATCCTCGAGGTCGCTGAAGCCAACGCGGCGCAGCACTTCGACTTTCAGCGCATGACCCGGCTGGCGTTGGGTGCCAACTGGAAGCTGACGACTGCCGCCCAGCAGGATGAACTGGTGCGCGAGTTTCGCGCGCTGCTGCTGCGCACCTATGCGGTGGCACTCAAGGAGTACCGCAACCAGACGATCATGGTCAGGCCGACCAAGCTCGCGCCGGGCGATACCGAGACCATGGTCAGGGCCGTGGTCAACCAGCCGGGCGCGAAGGCGATCTCGATCGACTACGACATGGAGCGCACGCCAAAGGGCTGGAAGGTCTACGACGTGACCGTGGCCGGGGTGAGTCTGGTGATCAACTTCCGTTCCAGCTTCGATAGCGAGATCCGCAAGAGCGGCGTCGACGGACTGATCAAATCGATGGCGGAACGCAACCGCAGTGCCGCGGCAGGCGAAGCCCGGAAATGAGCGGCAGCAATACCCTGGTGACGGTAGACACCGGGGGATTCCGGGTGGACGGCCCGATCACCATAGAACTGGCTCCCGTTGTCGTCGAGACTGGTGGCGCGCTCCTTGCCGCTGCCTGCGCTGGCCACCCCGATGCGCCCCTTAGCATTGATCTGTCCGGTCTGACCGAGTTCGACTCGGCAGCGCTCGGGGTGTTGTTCGAGTGGCAACGACGGGTGGTCGCCCTTGGCGGTCAGCTGCACTTTGCCAACCTGCCGGCAAAGCTGCGGACGCTGGCTGGTCTCTACGGCGTAGAGGCGCTGCTGGTACCCACGCCAGGTGCATGATCGATTGCGGTCGGAATTGATGCAGCGACGCAGATGACCGCGGCAATCTCGATCGAGCGGTTGTCCAAGCGCTACGGAGACCTGCTTGCGCTAGATGAGGTGGACCTCACGGTGGAACGCGGTGAATTCTTCGGCCTGCTCGGACCGAACGGGGCCGGCAAAACCACACTGATCAGCATTCTCGCCGGATTGACCCGGGCCAGCGGAGGGCGCGCCTCGGTGATGGGCCATGATGTCGTCACCGATTACCGTGTCGCCCGGCGCGAGCTCGGCGTGGTGCCCCAGGAACTGGTGTTCGACCCGTTCTTCTCGGTGCGCGAGACGTTGCGCATGCAGTCGGGTTACTTCGGTCTGCGCCGCAACGACGACTGGATCGATGAACTGCTTGCCAGCCTCGACCTGTCGGGCAAGGCCGACACCAACATGCGAGCGCTCTCCGGGGGCATGAAGCGGCGCGTCCTGGTCGCGCAGGCGCTGGTGCACAAGCCGCCGGTCGTGGTGCTGGACGAGCCTACGGCCGGCGTCGATGTCGCTCTGCGCCAGGGGTTGTGGGCATTCATCGGGCGGCTGAACCGCGCCGGGCATACCATCGTACTGACCACCCACTACCTGGAAGAGGCCGAAGCCCTGTGCAACCGGATCGCGATGCTCAAGCAGGGCCGGGTTGTTGCGCTGGATACCACCGCAAACCTGCTGCGTGCGGCACGGCAAGGGCACAAGACGGTGCGGCTGCGGCTTGCCTCACCGACGCTGCCGGCGGCAATCGCGGCGCGCGCACATACGCGCGAGGCCGATCTGGTGTCGATCGTGCTGGACGACTATGCGGATCTGGAGTCATTGCTGGCCGAAGTGCGCTTGGCGGGCGACTCGATTCTCGAGCTCGACGTAGTGCAACCGGACCTTCAGGATGTCTTCCTGAACGTGATGAAGCGGCACTGATTGCAGTGATTCCCATGGTCGCGGGCGCGCCGCTGCCCGCGCCCGCGCCCCGCGCTGCTGCGCGATGAGTGCGCAGCGCTCGACTCGCGTCGTGGTGGCGGCCCTGGGTACGACCCAGACCATCGCCTGGGCCTCCAGTCACTACCTTCCGGCGGTGCTGGCAGTCCCGATCGCCAGTGATCTGGGCATCGGCACCAGCGTGGTGTTTGCCGCCTTTTCGTTGGCGCTGCTGGTCTCGGGTGCGCTCGGCCCGATGGTCGGCCGGATGGTCGACCGTCGCGGCGGACGAGACGTGCTGGTTGCGTCCAACCTGATTCTCGCGGCCGGACTGCTGATGCTTGGCGCAGCCCAGGGTGTGTTCACCCTGTTCGCCGCCTGGCTGCTGATCGGCGTGGGGATTGCAGCCGGATTGTATGACGCCGCGTTCGCTACGCTGGTGGGCATCTATCGCGAACGCTCGCGCAGCGCGATTACCGGCATCACCCTGATCGCCGGCTTCGCCAGCACGATTGGCTGGCCGGTGAGTGCGCTGATCGAGGGCAATCTGGGCTGGCGCGCGGTCTGTGTGTTCTGGGCGCTGATGCACTTGCTGGTCTGCCTGCCTGCCAACCGCTGGTTGTTGCCGGGCCTGGCCACTGATCGGCCCGAGCCGGTGCCGCTGGCCGCCGCGCCGGTGGCCGCCGCCAGCAACGGGGTGGCGCAACACGCCACAGCGGTGGGTGCTCGCACCGCCGCCGTGGCCCGCCACCGTCGCCAGACCGTGTTGCTGCTTGGTTTCGTGTTTGCTGCCTCCGGTTTCGTTGCCGGTGCGATGGCGACGCAGTCGTTGCGGTTGCTCGAAGTGATGGGCGCCACCCCGGCTGCCGCGATCGTTGCCGGCATGCTGATCGGTCCGGCGCAGGTGGCGGCGCGGCTGCTCGAGTTCTGGATCGCCAGGCGGGTGACTCCACTTGCCAGTGCGCGGGTCGCGCTCGCGCTGCACCCGGTCGGGGCGGTCGGACTGCTGGCGTTCGGCGCCCCGGCAGCGATGCCGTTCGCGATGTTGCACGGGGCGAGCAACGGGTTGGTCACCATTGCGCGTGGCACGTTGCCGCTGTGGCTGTTCGGGCCGATCGGCTACGGCGCGCTGCTCGGACGCATCGGCGGATTCGCCCGTGTGGTGCAGGCGATCGCCCCGTTCGCTTTCGGCCTGGCGATCGACGCCTTTGGCGGGGCAGCCGCGGCCATCACCGCCGGTCTGATGAGTGCGGCGGTGATCGCGCTGCTGGCGATCCGCCGGCTGCCGGACGAAGCCGAGGCGCCCCGGTGATCGGCTGCATCCTGATCTGGGGCTGCCTGCCCCATGGCGTGCGCCACGCAGCGGCCGGAGTGGACGGGCCCGGCGTGTAGAATCCATGTCCCCCGCTTTATCGCTTGACCGCCGCCCAGTGTCAGAACGCCTTCTCCCGATTGCCCTGCCCGCGGCTGTGCGCCACGGGGGCTTCCTCACCCTGCTGCACAAGGAGACGCTGCGCTTCTGGAAGGTGAGCATGCAGACCGTGCTCGCTCCGGTGGTCACCACCGTGCTGTACCTGATGATCTTCGCCCATGTGCTTTCGAAACATGTCGATGTGTTCCCCGGGGTGGGCTACAGTGCCTTCCTGGTGCCCGGGCTGGCGATGATGGCAACGCTGCAGAACGCATTCGCCAACACGTCGTCCTCGCTGATCCAGTCGAAGATGACCGGCAACCTGGTGTTCATCCTGCTGCCGCCGTTGTCGCCGGCCGAGATCGTCGGGGCCTATGTGCTGGCAGCGATGCTGCGCGGCCTGCTTTGCGGTGCCGCGGTACTGGCAATCGGGGTCTGGTTCGCACCTATGCAGTTCGCGCACCCGGTGGCGATCGTCGCCTTCGCGCTGGTCGGTGCGGCCACGCTCGGCGCGCTCGGGCTGATCGCCGGCATCTATTCGGACAAGGTCGACCAGCTGTCGGCGTTCCAGCATTTCGTGGTGGTGCCGCTCACCTTTCTGGCCGGGGTGTTCTATTCGGTGCACACACTGCCGTCGTTCTGGCAGGTGGCCTCGCATCTGAATCCGGTGTTCTACATGGTGGATGGATTCCGCTGGGGCTTCTTCGGTGCGGCCGATGTGTCGCCCTGGATGTCCTTCGCCGTGGTGCTTGGGTGTCTGGCGCTGGTATGCGCCTGGGCGATACTGCTGGTGAAAAGCGGCTACAAGCTGCGTCATTGAATCAACGTGCGTGAACGTTGCATCAACGTTGCTTCAAGGTTGCTTCAGCGTTGCTTCAGCGCTGCTTGAGCGCTGCGCAAACCCAGGCTGGGTGCAGCCGGTGCATACAGGACACTGA
>Ga0335394_10004263_pt1 | contig 16229 bp, 13 predicted proteins | sample MAT03_FD_205741 | JGI IMG/M metagenome (GOLD analysis project Ga0335394, IMG submission 205741) | Freshwater microbial communities from Lake Fryxell liftoff mats and glacier meltwater in Antarctica - MAT-03 (spades assembly) (version 2) ... | reverse complement strand
GCAAAACTCAAATCCCGGTCTACGGGACTGAAACACTCTCAGGACGTTCGCTAAGCTCTGAGCTTAGCGGGTCGCAAAACTCAAATCCCGGTCTACGGGACTGAAACGCATTCTCCCTATCCGGTGCTACTAATTGGACATTCACGGGTCGCAAAACTCAAATCCCGGTCTACGGGACTGAAACATGAATTGGACGCAATGACTAAGAAGGCTGATCAGGCGTCGCAAAACTCAAATCCCGGTCTACGGGACTGAAACGCTTTTTTCCATGTAGTCCCTAGAAGCCTTTCCTGCGTCGCAAAACTCAAATCCCGGTCTACGGGACTGAAACGACTACGGCGGCTACACTGCCAACGGTGAATCTTTGTCGCAAAACTCAAATCCCGGTCTACGGGACTGAAACCGGTACTCTTTCGCTGAATGCTCCAAAGTATCAAGGTCGCAAAACTCAAATCCCGGTCTACGGGACTGAAACTCATCTCCAGGCGTCAGATCAGCCCGCCCTAGCCTGGTCGCAAAACTCAAATCCCGGTCTACGGGACTGAAACAAGTCCGTTATGGACTCTACCAGAGTAGGGACCGCAAGTCGCAAAACTCAAATCCCGGTCTACGGGACTGAAACTGTGTCCCAGATGCGGCAGCGATCGCACCCGTAGGGTCGCAAAACTCAAATCCCGGTCTACGGGACTGAAACGTAGAAGCCATAGAACAGCGCTTTGATCTGAGTGTTGTCGCAAAACTCAAATCCCGGTCTACGGGACTGAAACTCAATCAGGCAGTCAGAGATTTTGAGCTGTCGGGCTGTCGCAAAACTCAAATCCCGGTCTACGGGACTGAAACCAAGGCGGTTGCCCGACGCCAGATCAACGCCCTTGGGTCGCAAAACTCAAATCCCGGTCTACGGGACTGAAACTATCTACGTACCCCTTTCGAGTGGCTTCGTTCGAGGTCGCAAAACTCAAATCCCGGTCTACGGGACTGAAACTCAAGAGGATATTTCCCAAGAGATAGAGCGCGTAAAGTCGCAAAACTCAAATCCCGGTCTACGGGATTGGAACTATGTGCTACGACAATCTCTACTCTGAAGGTTGGGAAGACATCAGTTTGAGAGAAGACCTGTAACTTTTGGACATCTTATCCCCTTCAAGTTTAGTTTCTGGACATTTTATGATTCCAGAACCCCTAACATCATCTTTGCTGTCTAACGAGAGAACGAGACTTACGACTCTTTCATTGGACAGCTTATGGTCTCAGAAATGGGCAGCTTATGGTTACAGTCACAGATTGATGGATGAGGAACATGATGCGTGAGAGAACAGGCGATCGCCTGCTCCCATCCACATTCCCTGACCTAAAGCTGACCGTAGAGCGAGCGTTTTCAGCAGAGCAATAGCAGGCGATCGCCACCACACCATAAGAGGGCGTAGCATTTGGTTAATAAGTCTGGGAATAGGCGAGCATTACTGACCAAATGCTATGCCCCTACGCCCCTACGATCGCTGTCGTCGTCGGGTGAGAATGCTCACCACCTCGCCAGCGTTGGCACCGGGCTGCAAACTGCTCCAGTCGCTAGCATTGGCAAACCCCCGCCCGTGCAAGTCGTGAATCGTTTCGCGCACCCAGCCAGCACTACCAATCAGCACGATTCGCAGTTGCTCTTGTTCTGGTGCAAGCGGGTTGACATCGATCGGCAGCACTAGAGATTGGGGGCGATTCTCTGCGAGACGGCACCGATCGCCACCCTCACCATCGGTCAAGAAACTGCGCGCCGTTGAATCATCAAGCATCTCAAACATTGGGGGTTCTCCTGCATAAAGCGGTTAGAGGGAAACCCCAAAAACCTAGCCACCCCGCGCATTCACAAAGCAGGGTGGCTAGAGAGAATGTTAAAATTCCCAATTAGCTGCCAGACTGCGTTACTCAGTTTGGGGGTTAGCCGCTCAATGTTGGGTTCAACAGCATTGAGCGGTGCTAGATTTTTGGAGTGAATTGGGGTTGCTCGACTACAGAATCGTTCAACAACCTTAACCAGACACAGTACGGGCATACCCGCCACACCGTCAAGACCCAGTTAGCAAATTGTGTTAAAAATATCGGGCAGCACGCAGATTTTCTAAACACTCAACCAACACAGTGAGCGATCGCCATAATGCCTAACGAGATGTGGAAACCGGATATTGATCTGGGCGATCGCCATAGCATGGAGAAGCTTTCCTACGATCCATCTGGTTTAGGGTGATATGCAGAAACTATCGGCCTATCTACCTAATTTGGGATGATATGCGGAAACTTTCCGCCTAATAACAAGTTAGCTGGCTCCATATAGGGGGCTTGCACCTGCTCCACAGAGTAATCTTTCACAGTTTGGGCTATACATTAAGCTAGTCCATCCGTAAGGTGCCTCAGCGCCAGTAACTTCTGTCGATTGGGGAGAGGATATACTATAAGTGCAACTTGGCAAGTGAGAATTGACTTATAAGGAGGTTTAAGCAATGGAGCCTAATCAATCCAGAAATATTTCTAATGTCAATTTTGGCGGTGACGTCTCCCAAAACAATGTTTACCAGGCTTCGCAAGGTGTGAAGATTAGTGGCGGAACTTTCGCTCACATGGGCGAGGTTAAAAATCATATTGAAATCGAAATCGATAAAGAAGTAGCTAATCTCCTAAAATGGCTTGCCGATCAACAGGGTATTAGTCCTGAACTTGCGCTAAAAAAAGCTGTGGCGACCGCAGCTTATATTCACGACATTACAGCGAGTCAAGGAGGTAAACTTTTAGTGCAACGCAAAGATAATTCTGTTGGTGAAATCGTATTGAAGTAAACTTTCAATTTGTGAGTAACATCAATGGAATCCGAAGACCAACCAATAGAGCCACTTCCAAATGAGGAGGTAATTAAGCGTTATATCCAGACTCAGGAAGGAGAAATCAAAAATCTTCTACCATCTCAAGTAGACACAGGAATTAAATTAGAGGAGCGACAAGAAACAACCCGTTCACAGTTAGCAACATTTTTAATTAAGATACTTGCCGGGACTTTAACTGCAAGTTTTAGTCTAATTATTCTTTTGACAGTTATGTCAGGTTTTGTAGATGAGAAAAAAGTAGAATCTTTTGATAGAACTAGTTCTCTGGTAAAAGACTTAATAACTTTTATCCTAACTGCTCAAACAGGTTTAATTGGCACAGCTCTTGGTTTTTACTTTGGGTCTAGGGGTGGTAATACAGACTAATTAGGGTGGCATTGAGTCACTAGCTAACAACTCAAATGCAGCGGAAAGGCCGAGATACTTTCTGCCTCGTTTCGAGTTTTCTGCTGCCGCTGATTTGGGTCGTTAGCTAGCTCTCTACATAGAGTCATAGAGTCTTTGCACTCGCCCCCTTAAGGTTATTAAGTAGTTCAACCTAAATAAAAACCAAATTCCAAAACCCTGCGCCGCCCGCTGTGCGGGCGGCGCAGGGTTTTAGAATCTTATATTTAATTAAGCCCACCTACTTAGAGCAATCAGAAAGTTGGCTGTTGTGACAGTCTGTGATGTCACAAAGCATTTGGGGGTGACCTTTGCAGTATCTGTGACACAAGGCAGGGGCGAGGGGCGATCGCACCGGGTTGTAAAAGGCTAGAGGCTAACCCGTTGAGCTAAACGCGATCGCCCTTCTTTCCACAACACAGCAAGCTTAAAATACGGGGTTGGAAGTAAGCTAACGGCACATAATGCTGCTGCAACCCCATGCAATCGTATTGTGACCCCATCTGCAAAGGCATTGTCACTACACACACGACTACGAGGCCGGTTAGAGCTACCCTCTGAGGGATATAGTGGCTTGACTATCCCCGCTCTCCAAAACGCAGGCTGGCGGTTTCCCGGTATCGCTCTGGGGGGTATTCCCTTCCTGGAGAGAGACGACAACCTTTAGACTTCACGTCACCATATAAGTAGATGGGTGGAGCGTCCGTATATGGGTAGTCACCGCTTGTCCCATCGGATGCGTTGTTCCCGTGGAGGGTAAAAAGATGACAAACACAGTCAAAGAGCGAATTGCGGCTGATTTGCAGAAAGCGAAGGATGAAGGCGGACTGCGTGCTGACCGCATTAAAGGAATTGTGCAAACGGCGGTGGCTCAGGCTGTAACCGAGCTGAAGGGCGGTTCGGGCGAACTGCGCGGTATTGTCCAAGATGCGATCGCCGCTGTTGTAGAAACCTTGGGCGATCGGACTAAAGATGCCAAAGAGGAAGTAACTGCAACGGTAGAAGGAGTTGTAGATGGCATGAGTCGCCTCCAAAGGGAAGCGATCGCAGTAACGCAAGCAAAAGTCGATCAGTTGCAAGCAGAGCTAGACGACCAAGAGCAAACGCTAGACGCTGAAGTGGGTGGGGCGCTTGCCACGATTGAATCGAGCTTTGATGCGGCTGATGCAGAAACAACACCGAGACTTAGGTCGATGGTTGAATCGGCTGTCAATGCGATTAAAGAGCGAGATGAGTTCTCTAGACTGCGGCAGCAATACGCTAAGTTGCAGGCAAAGCTAGAAGTGCTAGAAGCCAATCTGGCCATTCGCTATGGCGATCGCTACGAAGATGCAAAGCAGCATCTCGACAATGCTAAAACTTGGTATGCCAAAACTAGAGGGGAAGCTCAGGTTAGCGGCCCTACCGCCCTGGAAACCAAGCAAGCTGAAGTTGAGACCAAACTGGGTGAAGCGGGGGTTACGCTAGCCCATAAAGAAGAGCAAGTCAAAGCCCAGATTAAGCAGAGTCTTAAAGAACTTTGGCAATCTGTGACTAAGCTCTAGTTCGTTGTAACGGATTAAATTAGGATTAAAGCGAGAAGCACCGCGTAACGTGGTGCTTCTCGCTTTCTTTAAGGTGCCTTAAAGGGTTAGCCAACGTTGCACATCGCGTTAGATATAGAAAATATTAGAATGCAAAAAAATAAGGGGCAACCGATACTTGCCCCTAGCAGAACTATTTTTTTCAAACCGTACACAACCACAGGTTGATTCTAGACTTGAGAATCAGAGGGTTGATTAAGAGTTTCTGCTGCTACTTTCTCGTCGTGTTTGGTGATCGCCCACACTGCATGGATGCTTCCGGGAACCCAACCTAGCAAAGTCAGCAAAACATTAATTAGCAGTGTTGGTCCAAACCCATAGGTTAGAAATATCCCTACCGGAGGAACAACGATACCCAACAGAATACGGGTTAGTTTCATAGAATTCACTCGCTCATCTAGACTGCTAAACAGTACCAATCAACAATACAGACCAATATACTTAAACTCACCTCATAGCGAATCAAATTAAAGGCTGAATTTCAGTAGAAGCTTTGTACGCCTTAAAGACGACATCGCCGATTATCTACTATTTACTGAACTCACTCTTTAGTAAAGAATGCTGCGGCGAGAGGAGTTTGAGCAACGGAGTTGCTAATGTGATCGATAATGTTTTTATGCAGATGTTACCTCCATATTCTAACGAATTTGTGAATTGGTTGACAGCCTCCTTGCCAGATTACTTGCCAGATTACTTGCCAGATTACTTGCCAGATTACTTGCCAGATTCAAGGCGTTTGGCTAGGAAATTGCAAAAATACTATACATACGCGACTACTCGCCTTTCATATTCCCTATCTTTCATACCCATATCCATAAACTTAAAAAGTTTTTCTGGTGCAGAATCTAACCTTTGAGGTAGGCCATTTAACCACAGTGTAGATTAATATATTTAGATGTATTTAGTACAACCCCTGAGCTTAGTATAATCCTTTAACCGCTTCTCCTGAAGGCGATCGCTGCATGTCTTAACTCTTAGAATGCAGATGTCAGATCGGGCATTCGTGGTGCAAATGGATTTGAATTCCCTTATATTTTTCAAGGTTTGAATACATAATAAAGGTGAGACATAGATTAAAAATTTCTTTCCTGTTTGTCTATCCAGAAAACCGTACTCTCTAAGGGAAATTCATTAGGGTAAAGGATGGAAAATGTCGCTAGTATGATTGTTAGATAGTTGTCTGTTGTCGTTTAGTTGAGTTTGGAAGAACAGTATGCTTGGATTCTTTCTGACTACGTTGGTAACTGCTTTAGGGTTGCTGGTTGTTGATATCTTGGTTCCAGGAGTCACGATCGCCACTTTTCCAGCCGCGCTGATCGCAGCCTTATCAATTGGATTAGTCAATGGTTTTATTAAGCCCATCCTCTCCATCCTTTCACTGCCAATCACGTTCCTAACGTTAGGATTGTTCTCGTTGGTTGTGAATGGAATTTGCTTTTGGCTAGCATCGGTGCTGGTTCCAGGCTTTGGCGTTCATGGAATAGTTGCTCTGATTTTGGGTCCTGTAGTTTTGTCTTTTGCTAGTACATTTTTGAACAAGTACTTCGCCGAAAAAGGTATCGGCAAATCCATCGCAGGAGCGGGGGCTTCTCCTTCTCTGACGGCTGATGGCGATCAGATTCAGAAAGCAAATTAGTCTGATTAGTTTAGTCTGACTATGATGTTTGGCGAAAGGTTGACTTTCAATGTATGAAAACTCGACCTTTCACAATTTTTTGGATATGAGTTCTGAGACTATATTGTTTGGGTAGTGGTATTAATGTAAGGGTTTTTTGATGGGCGGGCGAAGCCCGCCCATCAAAAAACCCTTACCAATTTAGGACTACCATTGTTTGAGACTGTATTGTTTTGGGGTGAGGCGATTGGAGACCTTGCTCAGTTCGCAGCACGTCTCTAGAAAATTCTAAATTATTGAGATCAGCATTGCATTTTATTCATTGCAATGCTGATTTTTAGTCTTTAAAGGGAGGAAGAAAATAGAGCCATACATTGAGAGCTATAGCTACAGGTATGGATGGACCGCAGCTCAGCGATCGAGATATAGCCATAGTCATAAAGCTTAGGACATGCCAGCGTCATTCCCGCGCAAGCGGGAATGACGCTGGCACCTATCGAGCAGATAGGTTCCCGCCTGCGAGGGAATGACAGGGAGGCGTCCTATTGATCATGGCTACCGCTATAAGTAGATGGGCGTAATTAAATATAAAACCTTAAAAGTCTGCACCGCCCGCTGCGCGGGCGGCGCAGACTTTTAAAATCTTGTTTTTATTTAGGTTGAACTACTTACCTATTCTGTAAGGCTTTCAACCTATTCTGGACGAGAGAGGATGGGAGCCTATTTGTAGGTTCAAGCACCGTTTTATAGCCATAGACGGATTGGTTAGGACGGGGTGCAGGGGCAAAGCCCCCACACCCCCTTTGATCCCAGTGTCCTAACCTTTGTGGCGACAGCTATATAACCTGTACGGATAGTGTTTTCCTTTTTCTAAAAAACCTGCTGGATGTGTATCGCCGTATCCACGTCAAAACTGAACAAATGCCGATAAAATCATCGAGAGCGTTGTTTCCTACTAAACTACGCAGCGATTCTACATGTTTGTTGAAACTTTTTTGTGACGTGAGATCAAGAATATGGGACTTTTCTTTGACGTACTCAGTTCAATTAACAACCCGAACCAGCAAGGCAGCGTCGATAGCTTATCCACCATCCTCCAAACTGTGCAGCAGGTAACGGGTGGCAAGGGAATCGATGACTCTGCCAGTCAGGGCACTTTGTCTGTGTTAGGTGGAATAACCCGCTCTGCATTGCAGCAGCAGGGTGGTGTGGGTTCCCCTGCCTTGGAGGGAATGTTAGGGCGGTTGGCAGGTGGAGCGTTGGGTGGAGCAGGCGCAGGTACAGCTCTTCAGTCCCTCTTCCCGCCGGCGTTGCAACAACAAGCTGTGCAAGCGATCGCCGCTAAAACAGGATTGAACCCCACGCTGATTCAAGCCATGCTACCAAGTCTGATTTCAACGGTGTTGGGGTTTCTGAACATGGGCGCTCCTGCTCCTGGCTCACGGGGTACCAATCCTTTACTGAGTGCCTTTTTAAATAGTGATAACGATAAAGACGTAGATATGGGCGATGTCTTAAAGTTTGCGGGTCGATTTCTCAATCCACCCAGCGCGGCATAAAGTAAGGCTCCTAAATCGTGATCAAAAGCAAGAAGCCTGCGCTGTTAGCGCAGGCTTCTTGCTTTTGCAATTACACCTTCAATTAACCGTTGATTTGGGGAGCGGTAAGAGCAATTGGGATCGCATCACCGGATGCTAAATCAAGTGGGAAGTTGTGAGCATTGCGCTCGTGCATCACTTCCATACCCAAGTTGGCACGGTTGAGCACGTCTGCCCAGGTGCTAATCACGCGGCCTTGACTGTCTAACACAGACTGGTTGAAGTTAAATCCGTTTAGGTTAAAGGCCATTGTGCTAATGCCCAAGGCTGTAAACCAAATACAAACGACTGGCCATGCACCCAAGAAAAAGTGCAAAGAACGGCTGTTATTAAAGCTGGCGTATTGAAAGATCAACCGACCAAAGTAGCCGTGAGCAGCCACAATATTGTAGGTTTCTTCTTCTTGACCAAACTTGTAGCCATAGTTGGCAGATTCGGTTTCGGTGGTCTCCCGCACTAGGCTAGAGGTCACCAAAGACCCGTGCATGGCGCTAAATAGTGAGCCTCCAAACACACCTGCAACCCCCAACATGTGGAAAGGGTGCATCAAAATGTTGTGTTCTGCTTGAAACACAAACATAAAGTTGAAGGTGCCAGAAATACCAAGGGGCATACCGTCTGAGAACGACCCTTGACCAATGGGGTAGATCAAGAGCACCGATGTGGCTGCTGCCAAGGGGGCGCTGTATGCCACACAAATCCAAGGGCGCATACCTAGCCGATAGCTCAGTTCCCACTGCCGACCCATGTAGCAGAAAATCCCAATCAAAAAGTGAAATACAACGAGTTGGTAAGGCCCACCGTTATAGAGCCATTCGTCTAGAGAGGCAGCGTCCCAAATGGGGTATAAGTGCAAACCAATGGCGTTGCTAGAAGGTACAACAGCCCCGGTAATGATGTTATTGCCGTACATCAGAGAACCCGCGACAGGCTCACGAATGCCATCAATGTCTACTGGGGGAGCAGCAATGAATGCAATCAGGAAGCAAATGGTGGCGGTGAGCAGGGTAGGGATCATCAACACCCCAAACCAGCCGATATATATGCGGTTGTTGGTGCTAGTAATCCAGTTGCAGAACCGTTCCCATGTGTTGACGCGATCGCGCCGCTGAATGGATGTAGCCATAGTAATAAATCCGAAGTAATGAATTCGATTGCTAAACTGATGAATTGCTAAACTGATAAATCAAAGAGTCCAGCCCCAAGTTAAAACTAACAAGTTAAAACTAAATTGAAACGCTTGAATCTTTGAATAGTTGAATAATAGTTATTTGTCATAAATTGTGCTTAAGTTCTTTACAAATTTTTGTGAGTTTATGGGGCGATCGCAATTCAAACTGGATGGCTATAACAGTTGAAATCCTTTCAATTTGCGGCACTCGACCACCCGCCTATTCTTGGGCTTGATGTTGAAATATTACCAAATCGCATTAAGAAAAATAACGAAATTTTACTAGTACGAAATAAAAAGCTTTCGTCCAGTCTCAGGCTACGTCTTAACTCCCACCGTTTTTTTCTGGTTTGGCAAACGCCGAAATCAGCAGACAGACAATGCCGATATTAATAAAGACATCGGCAATGTTAAAAATGGCAAAGTTAATCAAGCGCACGTCTAGAAAATCGATCACTTCACCCGCCACGAAGCGGTCAATCCCGTTACCCAAAGCACCCGCCAAGATAAATCCATAGCCCAGTTGCTCCCATCGGTTCATTCTGGGGCCAAACCAGGCCAGAGCCATCAATCCTAAGCTCACGGTCAGCGAAAGCCAGCGCAACCAACCGCCACTTTCACGAAATAGGCTGAAGGCTGCTCCTTTATTGGTGACATAGGTGAAGTGAAAAACACCATCCCAGAGTGGAATACTCTCCCCTAGCTCTAAAGTATGGGAAATCACGTATTTAGTGATCTGATCAAAAATCAACCCTACTAAACCAACCATCCAAAAGAGCCAATTTTTGAAACTCATAGCTTGACGGAAAAAGAACTGAGGCTAGTAATTGAACGCTTAGAAATTGAACCTGGAAACCCTCTCGCCAATTGCGTCAGTTGCACCCAAAAGTTTGAGTTAGGACTACCGAAATTGGTAAGGATTTTTTGATGGGGGGGCGAAGCCCGCCCATCAAAAAATCCTTACATCAATACCACTACCCAAAGTTCTTGGTTTTTCGTATAAAGTGCGTAAGTCCTATTAAGTAGTTCAACCTAAATAAAAACCAAATTCTAGAACCCTGCGCCGCCCGCGCAGCGGGCGGCGCAGGGTTCTAGAATTCTATACTTACTTAAGCCTACCTACTTAGTAAAACATGAGGTGACGTAGTAGAAAAGAGACAACTGTAACTGCACAAGCAACGACCAGTTGACCTAACAGTGGGCTAATAGAATAGGCAAAGATGAGTTGGAACAGAGGGGCATCTGGATTAACTAGCCATCTCCAATGGGAGGCGATCGCCAAATAACTCACCCCCACTAAATGTACCGTAAGCAATCCACACATACAGCTAAATGCCAGTGATTCCAGTCGTACTGGTAGCCGAAACGCCCAATAGCCACAAATCCAAGCTCCAGGGATAAACCCTAGCAGATAGCCAAAGCTAGGTTGATGAACGTAGTCAATTCCGCCGCCCTGGGTAAAAATGTTGAACCAGCTCAATCCTAGTAGTAAATAAGCAATCTGTGAAATTGTTGCTGCATTTCTGCCGCCTAGACAGGCTGTGAGAAATACGGCTCCAATTTGGAAACTAACCCCTAATCCGTGTGGCTGTAGACCGTCTTGCCCCCAAGCCCACGGTGGATTGATGACAAACGCCTGTAAAAACGTGCCACCAATCGTAAGCACAAGGCCAACCAAAGCCCACAGTAAATCAGTGGGTGCAACCATTCGAGAGGCAAAAGGATAAGGGGTTGAACGAGGAGACGGGCGAGAAGGCGGCATGGGAGATCCAAACGTTAAGGATAAGTACCCCATTCCCAGAACTTTTCCAGCAGGGTAATCTGATTAAAAACTAGACCAAAAACCCTGGACTGATTGCTGTGTAGGCAACACAGACGCTTTTATCTCATATTTAATCGAGACTGCCTACTGACCAAAGTTAGATTATACGTTCCAGGGGACAATCTGTACGGGCTGGAGCGTGAGCACAGACTAATTTCATCTATGCCTGCAACCCAAAGGCGTAATTGTTCAGCACTGGATGACCGCTCAGGGTGGCAAACTGTGCCCCAGAGCCAAAGCCGCTGCCGCTGCCATTTTGGTTGTAAAACAGTTTGCCATTGGTTGAGTTATAGGTAATTAGCGCGCTGCTAGTGGCGGCAGAACTGTCGCTGGTGACCACGGCAAACTCCTCAACTTTAAGATTAAAGCCCAGTTCTGCCGAAAACGTGAGTTGGGTAAATGTGGTCTTGTCGAGGATAAGGCGATCGCCATCATAATAATTTGTAGCAGGAGAGAATTCTTCAAGCAGATCGATGCCCAAATCGGCAGCGCTAAAGGCCGATTTGGAATTGAACACAAAGGCATCTGCGCCAATCCCGCCATTGAGAATATCGTTGCCGCTGCCCCCATTGATCAGGTCATTCCCAGAATTGCCTACCACAATGTCATCATCTGCACCACCTAGTAGGGTGTCGTTGCCGACACCGCCCCGCAAAATGTCTTTGCCGCTCTTGCCCTGAAGCGAATCGTTGCCCAACTGCCCATTGATCACATCATCAGAACCCTCGAACCCACTCACGGTATTGCTCAGATTGTTCAGAAAGGTCACCGTGTTCTTGCGAAATACCTGAGCGTTGTTGAGGTTTGCATCCCAGACATCAAAGGCATCGAATATCGGGGCAGAGGGTTCACCATTAAACAAAATATTGCTCACATCCGCGCCCGCGCCATTGCTCTTGCGGTGATTGTCCAAACTTTCAAGCGTAAGGTTTTGCAGAATCACCTTGGTGTTGTTAACGCCGACAAAGCTGATTTCTGTATTTGCCCCAATTTGGGTTAGCAGCATCTTTTTAGCCGTCAAGCCACTGCCAGAGAATCGGAGGGTGTCTGCATTGGCCAGAATTGCCGCCGACGGATTGCCACCTCTCCCTACTCCACCAAAATCGGTGATGCTGTCAATGCTGCCGCCGCTACTGATCACAAATGTATCTTTGCCGCCGCCGCCCGTGAAGCGATCGCGTCCCACCGTGCCCGTCAAGCTGTTGTTCCCGGCTGTGCCCGTTAGCACCTGACCACTGACGCTAATGGGGATGAGGTCGGAATCCGTTTGCGCTCCGCCGCCACTATTGCCCAAATCATTGGTCGTGATTTGGAGGGAGGTGGTGCCGTCGTAGCCCGTGGTCGGTATAAACGTTAGCCCATTCAGCGCTGCGTTAATGTGGGGCAAGCTGCCCGTAAAGTTCAGTGTGGGGTCGCTGGTGCCGTCTCCAGTGGTGAAGGTGAGATTGGCGATCGCCCCCAGCGTCAGCGTCCCATTCAGAGCCGTCAACGTCACTCGGACAGAATTAGTGCCCGCATCGGGATCGCTGACTGAGACGGCATTACCGTTGGCACCTTTAAAGACAAGAGGCGTATTTTTTGTGAGGTTCTGTCTACCTGGTGCCGTGTTCAGCGGTGCCTCATTACCCAAGTCAACCGACCACACCTCAGACCCATTCACCCCATCATCTGCGACAAAATAGAGTACTCCGTTCTGATACGTCAGTTGGGTCGGATCGTAACTGCGCTCGCTAGGGCTAACATCGGTTAAGCGCACCGGGCTACCCGTCGTCGCGTCCAGTTTCCATACTTCCCTGCCGTGGGTGCCGTCATCTGCGACAAAGTAAAGGGTGCCGTTAAAGTCAGTGAGTGAACTGGGTGCTGAGCGATCGCTGCCAGGATTTAGATCAAACAACACAGGATTACCCGTCACCGAATCAATCTTCCACAGCTCTTCGCCATGGGTTTGATCATTAGCAATAAAGTAGAGCGTGCCGCTGACATTAATTAAGTTGTAAAGGTCAGTGCTGCCACTCCCAGGATTGAGATCGAACTGCGTTAAGCTGCCCGTGGCGGGATCGTACTTCGTGAGTTCATACCCCAACTGTGGCGTGTAGCCTGGGAAATAAATGGAATCGTTGGCGATCGCCTCCTCCTCCGATCCACCGCCAACCGATCGCAGATCGACCTCTTTGAGAAATACAGGTTTTCCGGTAGCCACATCAATCTGCCATAGCTCATACCCGTCATCCCCATAGTCAGAGGCTTTAAATTGCAGGGTGCCATTAACATTTTTGAAATTTCGCAAATAGCGACTCGACAAACCACCGTCTAGATTAAGGCGTACTGGGCTGCCAGTGCTTGGATCAACCTTCCACAATTCATAACTGTCATTTTTATAAAGCGTGAAGTAAAGAATGCCGTTGATAGATGTCAGATCATATGGGCCATTATTTCCATCACCTTCAACCGGCACGTTAAGGCGAACTGGATTACCCGTGACAGCGTCAAGTTTCCACAAATCGTTGCCACTGGTGCCTTCTTTCGCAACAAAGTAGAGCGTCCCGTTATTGTTAATGAGACTCCTAATCCGCACCTCTTCGCCCCCACCTGATGCATTATCAGGCGCAAAATCAGTGATTAGCGTCGGTGTCCCCGTTGCAGGGTTGAGCTGCCATAGTTCAATCCCATGGGTGCCATCATCTGCCAGAAAATAGAGCGTTCCATTGACGTTGGTGAGACGATAGGAACCATAGTAATTATCGCCGTCCCCTCCATAGAAAAATGGATTAGAACTACCCCTGCCAGGATTCAGATCACTAATTAATACCGGGTTACCCGTTGCAGCATCCAGCCGCCACAGCTCATATCCATGCACCCCATCATCGGCCCCAAAATAGATAGATCCGTTGAAACTGGTTAAATCTCCAGGGGGATTAAGCGTTTCAAGATGAAGGTTTTTCACCAACGCCGTACTGCCCGTAGTCGGGTTTAGTTGCCATAGTTCTACCCCGGTTACCCCATCATCAGCGCTGAAGTAAATTGTGCCGTTGACGCTGACTGGATTGCTCCTGAAGAGCGGACGTAACGAGCTGCCACTACCCGGATTAATGTCACTTAGTCGAACCGGAGCATCGACTGCATTGAGCTTCCACAGTTCATTCCCATGCGTCCCATCATCGGCATTGAAGTACAGCGTCCCGCTGATATCTGTCAAGTTGGATGGGGTGGCACTACCAGCACCAGGGTTAATATCACTAACCCGAATGGGATTACCCGTTGCGTCAATTTTCCAAAGTTCTTCTCCGTGGGTGCCATCATTGGTCGAGAAGTAGAGCGTATTGTTGAATTGGGTCAGATTGTAGGTGTAGTTTTCGGAAGCAATACTGGTAACTAGGGTAGGAAGATTGGTCGCGGGATTAAGCCGCCATAGGGTATCCCCATTTGCTGTGTCTAGGCGGGTGAAATAAAGCACCCCGTTGATAGTAATCAGCTCCTGAATCTGACTGTAGGAACCAGGCGGAGTGGGATTAAAACTGGTGACTGGCGTAATGGTATCTGTAGTAGGGTCTAGCTTTAACACTTGAGGCGAGTTGCCCACAGTCGCGATGAAATAAAGCGTATTGTTGATCACAACCTGCTGATGCTCTTCATATTGAGAAGGACCATCCGTGAATGCTGTACCCGTAGCCTGAACAGCATTGCCTGTGCTCGGGTCAAGCTTCCAAAGCTGAAGATTGTTGCCAGCATTGTCAGCAAAGAAATAAATGGTGCCATTCAGGGCAACGAAATTGAATGGAGAAGAATCTCCTCCACCGGGGTTGATGTCAGTCAGTCGTATGGGAGTATTGGTTGTTGGATCAAGCTTCCATAGTTCTGTCCCATGTGCATTATCGTAGGCGCTAAAGTACAGCGTATTATTGATAGCCGTGAGGTCGTCTAGATAGCTGTTTTCCAGTGCAATTGAGATAGGAGCACCCGTAGCTGGATCAATCTTCCACAGCCCCCCGCTTCCTGCAGGTTGCTCAAACGCGGTGAAATAGAGCACTCCGTTAACGAGTGTTAAGTTATCTGTGAAGAAGAAACCATCTGGAGTAGAGCCGACCAAAGCAGGTTGTCCTGTGACTAGGTCAAGTGTCCATAACTTGCTGATTTCGCCAAAAACTTCTCGTCTGTCAGCAATGAAGTAGAGGGTGCCGTTGGCGTTGATTAGCTCGCGTGGGGAAGAGCTGTTGTCGGGAGAGTTGAAGTTGGTAAGACGTTGAGACATAGTAGATTCCTATCTTTTTAGACTATGAGGTTGCTTTGAAGATGGTTTCAAAGGCTAATTTTCTAGATACCCAGTACCCAGAAAATCAACCTTCCACGATATTTTCCAAATGGTTTCTTACACAAACTTGGCTTAGGAATGAGAATTAAATAACTCCGCCATTCTTCTGTAGTGGCGAACGGCCGTTCGCCACTACCAGCAATCAAATTCCCGATCTGATTAAATCCATAATCCTTAGGTAGTTGTGTTTGGTTAGTCGTGTTTGTGGGTACTTAGCACTCACAAACACGACCGACTACAGAAATTTAGGCTGAGATAGAAAAGGCTGATTTTCTACGCCTTAATCACAAAATCACTCGCCGTTAAAGCAGGATAGCCTTCAAGTGTTGGGTATAAACTTGCAAACAGTGAACCGCTACCAAAACCACTGCTGTTACCGTTCCGGTTATAAAACAGCCTGCCGTTTGTAGAGTTGTACACGATCAGTGCAGCAACTGTCTCTGCTGTACTGTCGTTGTTTACGATTGCAAACTCACTCCCGTTGCTAAAACCATTCCCCACCACACTTGCGAGACCAGTAAAGGTCGTCTTATCTAGCACAACCTTGTCTACTGCAATGTTGAAATCCTCAATAATATCCACACCAGCTTCAGTACTAAAGGTTGCTTCAGTATTGAAGACAAACTTATCTATCCCAGCGCCCCCCGCAAGGAAATCGTTACCTTTGCCACCATCCAAATAGTCACTGCCACCATCACCGACTAAGAGGTCGTTGTTTGACCCACCCAGTAAAACATCCTTGCCAGCACCACCCCGTAGTGTATCTTTTCCATCCCGGCCTCGCAGATAGTCGTTGCCGCCTTGACCATTGATTACATCATCGGAGTCCTCATAGCCGCTGACTTCATTGTCTAGATCGTTGAGGAACGTAGTCGTA
>Ga0335394_10004261_pt1 | contig 16236 bp, 10 predicted proteins | sample MAT03_FD_205741 | JGI IMG/M metagenome (GOLD analysis project Ga0335394, IMG submission 205741) | Freshwater microbial communities from Lake Fryxell liftoff mats and glacier meltwater in Antarctica - MAT-03 (spades assembly) (version 2) ... | reverse complement strand
CTCGGGCCGGCGAGGATGCGCGACAGATCGAGCACGCGCAGCCCGCGCAACATCAGCGCGCAGCCTTCACGTGGCTCGCGACCGCGCGCGCATCTCGGCCGACGCTCGGCGCGAGCTCGCGAACGTCGGTGACGGTGGCGCGCGACACACGCGAGACCCGCGCGACGCTGAACGCTTCGTTCGGCCGAGTGCTCAGCCGCTCCTCCAAGAGCAGCCGCGCGACCTGATGATCGTCGGCCGCGAGCGCCGCCTCGACGAGAATCTGCTCGAACACCGCGCGCTGCGGAGCGCTGCCGCCGAGGCACGACCAGCTGTCGCGTAGCGGCAGAAGCAGCGCCACCGCCCGCGAGGCATCGCCCTCCGCGAGCGCGACGATGGCGTCCGCGAGCGGTGCGCCGCACTCGCGCAGGACGACGGCCTCGACGCCCGCGCGTGCATTGTCGAGCGCGTACATAGACGCGACGAGCGCGCGCGCGGCCTCGAAGTCGCCAGCGCCCGCGAGCGCCAACGCATAGTGGACGTCCGCGAACGCGAGGCTGTGTTCGCCTACACGCGAACGCGCAGCCTCGGCTACCGGCTGCCAGCGCGCGCCCACGTCGACTGCCTCGCGAGTGAGCCGCCAGAGGAACGTCGACGCGTTGCCCAAATCGCGATAATCGCGACCGAGGTGCGTCGCCACCGAGGCGTCGTACTCGTGCAGCGCGCCCTCCGCGTCTCCTTGCGCGAGTAGAAAGAGCGCGCGATGCCATTGCAGGTGGCCAGCGAAGTTGTTGACGTCGTCGACGTCGATGTCTGCGATCCAAGCCTCGCCCTGCGTCGTCCGGTCGGTCAGCTCGAACGCATGCACGACGGCGTGCGCGCCCCACACATCGCTGCACTCACGCTCGAACGCAGCGCGTCCGACGCGCTCGGCCGCATCGAGCTCGCCGGTCTCGACCAGGGTGAACGCATGACAGCCGAGGACGAACGCATAGCCGGGGACGTCGTCATTCCAGGCGGGGAGCACGCGCTCGACGCTGCGCCGCATGCCGGCGGTCTGACCCATCATGAAGTGCACCGCGTGCGACAGCTTGATCGCCAGCAGGTCATACGGGTGCAACCGTAACATGTGCTCGAGCCGCTCCAGCGCGCCGAGCGGGTCGTCTGCGCACCAGCAGCCGAGCGCGGCGAGGAGGAGCCGCTCTCTCTCGGAGGCGCCCCGTGTCTCGGTCGAGCACTGCGCTTCTGTGTGCGCGTCCTGCGCCGTTGTGACGAGATCGCGTCGGGCGAGCAATTTTGCGGCGAACCCGCGCAGGCAGTGGGCGACGACCAGCTGCGGGTCAGTCTCGAGCGCGCGCGCCAGGCGAGAGGGGGTGTCGGCGCGGTGACTGACGAGGCCGAGGATCGCATCGTCGAGGAGCGCGACGGCGTTCGCGCTCGCGGCGGTGGTCGGCACACCGCGCGAGTCCGGTCGAACGATGACGCCAGATGGCACTGTCATGGATCGGGCTACGCCGCGCCGGTCGGATGGTTACCGACCGATTCGCTGTAACTGCCGGCCTGCGTCGTGCATAGACGCGCCGTGCCCGCTCCGAACGCCGCCATGCACATCGACGCAAGCCCACGCCAGCTGGGAGAAGAGACGACGCGCAGCGCGCCGCCGAAGCCGCGCGTGGTGGTCATCGATCTGCTGCGGCTCGCGGCGCTGTTCGAGATGATCAACGGGCACACCCTCAACGTCGTGCTCAGCGAAGAGATCCGGCAGACGGCGTGGTTCGCTACCTTCACTTGGTTTCGCGGGCTGGTCTCGATCGCCTTCATGCTCGCCGCGGGTCTGTCGTTTCACCTCACCACGGTCTCGCGGCTCGCGCAGCATAGGGCAGATCCTGCCGCGCCGCGCCATCGTATCCGGCGCGCCCTGGAGATCATCGCAATTGGCTACATCCTGCGCGTGCCGACGAGCGTGTTCTTCGGCGACCTGCAGGCGCTCTGGCGAGGGATGGATCGGTTTCTCGCAGTGGACGTGCTGCAGACGATTGGAATGTCGCTGATCTTGCTCGAACTCTTCGCGATGATGTTCAAGCGCGCCTGGCACGTGCAGCTCGCTGCGTTCATCTCTGGAAGTCTCGCCATCGTCCTCGCGCCCCTCGGAGAGGCGCTGTCCGCGCGACACGTGTGGCCGGTGTTGACCAACTACGTTGGGCACGCGGGCGGTTCGCAGTTCCCGCTCGCGCCGTGGAGTGCCTATGTGCTGCTCGGCGTGGTGATCGGCGGGATCGTGCTGCCGCAGGGCGCGGCGACGCCGCTGCGAATCTACGTCTCGCGTCTCGCGCTGCTTGGCGCCGTGACCTGGGGAGGCGCGCGCCTCCTCGCACATTCTCCGGTGAGCTTGTGGCACACGGGCCTCTCTTACTCCTCGCGACCACATCAGGTCATCTCGAAGTTGGGAGTCGTACTGGCAGCGACGTCTCTGCTCGGTCTCGTGTTTGCGCGGATGCGGGCGCTGCCGCGTATCTTGGCAATTCTCGCGGGCGAGACGCTGTCCGTCTACGTGTTTCACCTCGTCGCGCTCTATTGGACACGCTGGTCGATCTATACGCAGCTACGCAATTCGCTCGATTTGCCGCACGGATTGATGGTGTCGGGGGCGCTCCTCGTCGCGAGCGTGCTGGTTGGATTTGGCTGGCACTCGCAGAAGCGGCTCCGCGCACGTTGGCGCGCGCAGCGTGACGAGAGCTTGCGCGCGCAGCGCGAAGGTAGTTTGCGCACCAGCCCCAATACGCCGCTCAGCTAGTGCTACTCGCGCCGAGCGCCGCGAGCTCTTCTTCGACCTTCTCCCACTTCTGCACCAGGCCATCGAGCGTGCGCGCGATGTCAGCCTCTTCGAACTGCAGGCCGCGCACCTGGGGCGGAGCGTGTTTCTCGGCGAAGTCGGGCGCCGCGTAGAGCAGCTCGATCTCCTTCTTGCGCGCCTCGAGCTTCTCGATCGACGCGAGCAGCTCGTCGCGCTCCTTCGGCAGCGCCTTTGCGCGGTTCTTGCGGCGCTTCTGCTCTTCCCACGAGAGCTGCGGCTGCGCCGGCTTCGGCTGCGGCGCGCTCGGCGTCGGGTGCGCGGGCGCGGCTTTCGGCGGGGCGATGCTGCTCGGCTTGCTGGCGCCGCCATTCGCGCTCGCGGGCTCGTCTTTCTGACGCTTCTCTGCCTTCGCGCGCGAGACGACGACGTCCGCGTCGAGGTGATCGTCGCCGAGCCGCGCGAGATATTCGGCGTAGGTGCCGGGGAAATCGCGCGGGCCTTCGGGCGTGATCTCGACGACGCGCGTCGCCAGCTCGCTGACGAACCAGCGATCGTGCGAGACGAAGATCACGGTGCCGTCGTAGCTGCGCACGGCGTCGGCGAGCGCGCCGATCGCCTCCATGTCGAGGTGGTTGGTCGGCTCGTCGAGCACCAGCACGTTCGGCTTCTCCACCGCCAAGCGACAGAAGATCAGCCGCGCGGCCTCGCCGCCGGAAAGCTTGCCAACCGGCTTCATCACGTCGTCGCGCGAGAACAACACGCGCCCGAGCTGGCCGCGCACCCACGCCGTCGGCTCCATCGGCACGGCTTGCTCGATGAACAGCAGCGGCGTCGTCTTCGCGTCTTTCAGGATCTCGTGGTGGTCCTGCGCGAAGTAGCCGACGCGCGCCTCGTGTCCCCACGCGACCTTGCCTTGATCGGCGGCGAGATCGCCGACGATGATCTTCAGCAGCGTCGACTTGCCGAGCCCGTTCGGCCCGATGACGGCGACCTTCTCGCCACGACGCACGGTCAGCGAGACGTCGGTGAGCACGCGCTTGTCGCCGTACGCCTTTCCGACGTGCTCGACGGTGAGCACCTCGCGACCGCTCTGGCGTAGCGGCACGAAGTTGAAGTGCGGTGTGCGCCGTGACGTCTCGGGCACGTCTTCCATCTTGTCTTCGATCTTCTCGAGCTGCTTCTGCCGGCTCTGCGCTTGCCGCGCCTTGGTCGCCTTGGCCTTGAAGCGCGCGACGAAGTCCTTCTTCTCTTGGACGATCTTCTCCATCCGCGCGAGCTCGCCCTCTTTGCGCAGGCGCGTCTCTTCCTTCTGCACGAGGAAGCGGGTGAAGTTGCCGTGATAGAGCGTGACCGTGCCGTAGTCGACGTCGAGGATGTGCGTCGAGACGTTGTCGAGAAAGCGCTGGTCATGCGAGATGACGACGGCGCAGCCCTCGTAGCGCGCGAGGAATTTTTCGAGCCAGCGGATCGACAGGATGTCGAGGTGGTTGGTCGGCTCGTCGAGCAGCAGCAGATCGGGCCGGCCGAGCAGCACCTGCGCCAGCAACACGCGCAGCTTGAAGCCGCCCGAGAGCGTGCCGAGCGCGTGGCGATGCAGCGGCACCGGGATGCCGAGGCCCTCGAGCACCGAGCTCGCGCGCGCCTCGAGCGTGTAGCCCTCGTTCTGCCGGACGAACTCCTCGAGCTCGTGCGCCTCCTCCGGATGCGAGCGCATCTTGAGGATCGCCTTGTGGACGAGCTCGTCGCCCTGCATCGCGACGTCGAGGATGGGCGCTGCGTCGTCGAGGAAGCGATCCTGACGCAGCACGCCCATGCGCGCGCCTTTTTGCAGGGAGAACGAGCCCTCGGTGGCCTGCTCGTCGCCGGCGAGGACCTTGAGCAAGGTGGTCTTGCCGGAGCCATTGGCGCCGACGAGCCCATAGCGCGAGCCCGCATTGAGCTGCACCGAGACCTTCTCGAACAGGGAGCGCCCGCCGAACGATTTGCCGAGACTGGAGATGCCGAGCATGACGTGGGGTCTGTGTGGGGGGCGCAAGGTAGCAGCCGTTGCGCTGCCGTCGACGCGCTGCCGATGTGCACCTAGGCTTGGTGCACGATGTCGAACGACGAATCTGGTAAACGCCACGACGGCGCAAAGCACAGCGGCCCCGCGAGCACCTCGCCGTACCCGATGAGCCGCCTCGCGCCGGCGCACGATCTCGTCGACATCGCGCGCGAAATTCAGCGCGCCGACGCGGTGCTCGGCTCGGTCGCGACGGGCAAGCTCGCGATGCTCGCCGAGCAGATCCGCGCGCTGCAAGAACAAGCGCGCGCGGTGCTCGTCGGGGCTCAGCGCGACGCTGAGCTACACCGGGCGAAGTGCCAATTTCGCAGGCGAATTGGCCAGACTTATCACCTCTACAGAGAGCCGAGCGGAGCGCTCTATTTCTCGATGTTGTCGCCCGAAGACTGGAGCGGCGCGCCGCCACATCCGTACGACGGCAGCTATCGGCTCGAGGCCGACATGTCGTGGACCCCAGCCGCCGAGGTCGACAGCCGCGAAGCGCGCGCGCAGTCCGTCAGGCTGCTGCTCGGCTCGTAGCGCCGCGAGCGTGCCGCAGCGCGCTGCGCAAAAGCCGCGCGCTGCGCAAAAGCCGCGCACAGCGCAAAGCCGCGCAGCGCATACTCGACAGCCGATGAGCATTTTTAGCGCGCTGTGCGGCGACCGATCGATCCTCTCTCTCCCCCGGCGCGGCGCGCGATGAGCCGCGCTATCGATCGCTTTCAAGCGCGCGTGGTCCGCTCGCTGATGCGCGCGCCGGAGGCGGTCGTGCGGCGCCTCGGTGGCGCGCCTAGCCGCAACATCTACGGCGCTGCGCTCGACCCGCACGCACAGCTGCTCGCGCGCCTGCAGGGCGGCGCGGCGCGGCCCGGCTATTACGAGGGCACCGCGGCACGCGCGCGGCGCGAGTTCAAGCTGGGCTTTTCGGTGGTAGAGGCGCCGCCGCCCGCCGGTGTCACGCGCACCGAGCGCTACGTCGACGGTGCCGTGAGCGCGCGACGTGCGTTCGTGTACACGCCGAGCGCGACGCGACCGGCTATGCCCGCGCTGATCTACTTTCACGGCGGCGGCTTCGTCGTCGGCGACCTCGATGCGTACGACGCGGGCTGTCGCGCGGTTGCCGAAGAGGCCGGCATCGCGGTGATCTCGGTCGACTACCGGCTCGCGCCCGAACATCGCTTTCCCGCGGCCGTCGACGACGGACTCGCGGCGTTCCGTTGGGTCGTCGCGCACGCCACGGAGCTCGGCCTCGACCCGAAGCGCATCGCCGTCGGCGGCGACAGCGCCGGCGGCAACGTCGCAGCAGTGACCTGTCTGCGCGCGCGCGACGAGGGCGGTCCGCGCCCATATTTCCAGTGGCTCATCTATCCGGCGACCGACATGACCCGCGCCCTGCCCTCCCACCGCGAACACGCAGCGGGCCCCTTCCTCGACGCGCCGACGATCGACTGGTTCCTCGACAACTACCTAGCGCCCACCGACGACCGTCGCGATCCAAACGCCTCACCCCTCTTCGCCGCGAGCCACGCCGACCTCCCGCCGACCTATCTCGTCGTCGCCGGCTTCGATCCGCTCCGCGATGAAGGCCTCGCTTATGCCGAAAAGCTACGCGCGGCCGCCGTCCCCGTGACCCTCGTCCACGCCATGACCATGGTCCACGGCTTCATCAGTATGTGCGGGGTAATCCCCGCAGCGCTCGCCATTCGCACCAACGCCATCGAAGTCCTCCGCCGAGCCCTGCACGAGTAGGGTCGGCTCGGGAGCGCGCTCGAAATGGGGTCTTCGAGGGATGAGTGGTTGTTCGGAGACTGGCTGCCAGCTCGGTGATCGATCGGAATCGGACTCAGAGGTTGGCGGGGTCGACTAGGGCGGGGGTGGCGTCGGGGATGAAGCCGAAGACGAGGCGGTATCCGCCTGGGGCGGGGAGTTGGATGTTGACGCGGCCGGCGACTACATCGTGGGTGGCGTCGAGAATGCGCCAGTGAGCACACAGCGGGCCGCCGAGGCGGGCGGTGTGGGTGGCGTCGCAGATGCCGGCGACCTCCATGGCGAGCACCAGCTTGGTGTTGGGGCGCGGAGCGAGGCGCGGCTGGCGGATGGAGAGCGCGACGGGGGCGCGGGAGGCGTCGATCTGGCCGTCGAACGCGAGCACGGCGCCGAGCTTGATGAAGCCGGGGGCGACGTCGGCGGGGCGGAGGGGCCCGCGCGGCGCGCTGAAGTTGAAGGTGTGGGCGGAGCTGATGCGGTTGCCGCCGGGGAGTACGAGCTTGGCGCCGTTGGCGAGCTCGTAGACGGCGCCCAAAACGTTGCCCGCTTGGCCAGTCGCGCGGTCACGGCCGCGGTAGACGGGCTGCTGTGGCGGTGGCGGTGGTGGTGGCGGCGCGGGCTCGTCGGCCTCTTCGGGAGGTGTCTGCTGGGCGCGCGCACCAAAGGCGGTGAGCGCGAGTACGGCGCTGCCGAGCAAGAGCGCGGTGAGCCACGAGCGAGGGAGCGAGCGGGTGAATGTGCGCATGATTCGGCTCGGGGAGACGCGCGACAGTGCGCGTCGATTCACGGACTGCGCACGGTAGCGCGGAACATTGCGCGGCGCGCGACGCGTCGCGTCAGGGCGCACTGGCGCGGTCGGCGTCAGCGGCATCGACTTCGGCGTCGGTGACGGCGGCGGCGTCGGTGATTTCGGCGTCCGCGGTGGCGGCGTCGGTGACGGATGCGTCGGTGATGTCGGCGTCCGCGGCTTGCGCATCAGCGAGCCCCGCGTCGACCGCGGCGCCGTCGGCGACCTCGGAGAGGCCACCATCGGCATCGGTCACGCTGCGACCGAAATCGGCGGCGGCGCCGAGGTCGCTCGACGGCGTGGCGACGCCAGCGTCGCGGCGCGAGGGGCCGAGATCGGAGCTACCGGTCGCTGCGGGCGGATACGGGGTGCTGCCACCGACGCAGCCGACGGAAGCGGACACGAGCAGCGTGAGCGAGAGTGCCGGCAGTGCGAGCGCGAGCACGGTGCGCATAGGCGCGCAAAGCATGATGGCGCGTGCGTGCGTGGTGGACGTCGGCTTCGTCTGCTTGCGAGTCACTCGCGGGAGAATGGCAGCACGTATGCCGCACTACAAGCGGAGCGCCCCGGCGCGCGGGCTGCACCAGCGCCGTGACAACGCTGTTGCGGGATGGTCCCGGACGCGGGACCAAAGGGGTGATAGAACCGGGGGATGTCGTCGCTTGCCTCGGTCGCACGCCGCTCGTCTTTCTTTCTACTGGTTCTCCTAGCGCTCGCGGGCGGCGGCTGCAGCAAGCGCACGCCCGGTGTGCCTCCCCTGCCGCCGTCGGACAGCGGCTTCCCCGACCTCGGCGCGGAGCGCGATCTCGGCAGCGTCGAGGACGCGACGACCCCGCCAATTGACCTGCAGTTCGATCCAGACATGGCGTGCACATCGGCGAGCGCAGAGGCGATCCTCGAGCGGTTACCCGCCGACATCATCTGGGTCGTCGACAACTCGAGCAGCATGAGCGCTGAGATCGAGAACGTGAGGCTGGGCCTCAACGCGTTCGCCGAGTTCATCGACACGTCCGGCATCGACTACCGCGTCATCATGTTGTCGAAGCGCGGAATGGGCGCGTCGGGTACGCGCTATTCGATCTGCGTGCCACCACCGCTCGCGGGCGACGATGCGTGTGGCAACGGCCCGCGCTTCTTTCACTCGAACATCGACATCCTGAGCACGCAGCCGCTCGAGCAGATTCTCGGCACGCTCGGCCAGACGACGGGCTACAGAGCCGGAGACTCGCGCGGCGGCGAGCCGTGGCGCGACTGGCTGCGTCCCGAGGCGAGCAAGATGTTCGTCGTCGTGACCGACGACAACGCGCGAATGTCGAAAACGCTGTTCGAGAACTTCCGCGGCGCAGGAGCGCCGCATGTGTTGATTCCGCCCGCACCGCCGGGCTCTCCGCCCGAGTGGCGCAATCCAGTTCCGGGAAGCAGCGCCAGTGCGTACCTCCCGCCAGGCATCCTCCAGCCGGAGTGGGGCGGCCTGTTCGACCGCTACAAGATGAGCGGCATCTACGGCTACGCGTGCACTGCGGTGGATACTGGACCGACCTACACCGAAATCATCACCGCGACCGGCGGCGTGCGCGCCGACATCTGCGCGCCGCCGACCACCTGGGGGACGTTCTTCGAGTCGATCGCCACCGAGGTCGTGCGCGCCACGCGCATCTCGTGCGACCTCGCGATCCCGGCGCCGCCCGCCGGCCTGATGTTCTCGCCGTCGCGCGTGAACGTCGAGGTGCGCGCGGGCGCCATCGCGATGCCGCTACGCAAGACGATCGGCGGCCTGTCCGGCTGCGCGAGCCTGCCAAATGGCTGGTACTTCGATAGCGACGACGCGCCGACGCGCGTGCTGCTCTGTCCGGCGGCGTGTGATCTCGCGCAGGGTGAGCCGGGCGTCGGCGATACCAGCGTGCAGATCCAGTTCGGCTGCGAGACGATCTTCGGCTGAGCCGCGAAGAGCGCTTCACAATCTCGAGCGGCGCCTCGAGGTCCGTCGCGCCGTGTCGCCGCCGCGCAACTTCGTGCGCTCTGCTGTAGCCTCGGAGGTCTTTCCCCTGAGGCTCGCCCATGTCATCTGCGCGCAATCGCTCTCTCTTCGCGACGTTCGTCGTGATCTCGGCGCTCACCGCGGGCTGCGGCGCGGAGCCAGCCGGCACGCGGCGCGACGGCGGTGCGCGTGATGCCGCCGGCAGCGCGGATGGCTTCGTCGATCCGGGCACGGACGGCGACGGCGATACGATCAGCGACGCGCAAGAAGGCTCGGGCAGCGTCGACACCGACGCTGACGGCGTGTTCGACACGAGCGACGACGACAGCGACGGAGACGGACTGCTCGACGCGGACGAAGCAGGCGACGGTGACCCGAGCACGCCGCCCGTCGACACCGACGGCGATGGGCGAGCCGACTTTCGCGACCTCGACAGCGATGGCGATGGCCTGCCCGATGCGGACGAAGCGGGCTCGGGCACGGATCCGCGCGACGCGGACAGCGACGACGATGGCGTCGGCGATCTCGTCGAGGTCGAGGCCCGCACCGATCCGCGCGACCCGACCGACAGCCCACGCACCCGCGGCGACTTCTTCTTCCTCGTGCCGTACGGCGCGCCGCCTGAGCCACCGCGCGACACGCTGGTGTTCGACACGAACATCCAGCGCGCCGACATCCACTTCATGATCGACACCAGCATCTCGATGCAGGGCTACATCGACACGGTGCGCACCTCGCTGATCTCGACGGTGATCCCCGGCGTCACCGCGGCGATTCCAGACGTCGCGTTCGGCGTCGGGCAGTTCGATGTGTGCCCGCAGTCGCTGCATCGCGAGGGCGTCTGTCGCGGCATCGAGCAAGACCTCACCAGCTCCGCTGACGCGGCCGCGGTCGCCGCGGCGCTCGGCGGGCTGACGGCGGATTGTTCGGGAGTGCATGAGCCGTACGCGCAAGCGATGTGGGTCTGGGCGACGGGCGACACCTCGCGCTGGCCGCGCATGGCGCCGCCCGCGTGCGCCGCAGGTGAGGTCGGGCTCGGCTGCGTGCGCGCAGGGGCGCTGCCGATCCTCGTGATGATCGGCGACGAGCGCTACGCCGAGAGCTACAACGTCGCCGGCGCAGCGTGCAGCGGTTCTGTGTGCTCGAGCTGCGCGAGCTTCCCGGCGGAAGCGGACATCCTCACGGCGTTCGCCGCGATCCGCGGCCGCGTCATCGTGCTCGGACCGACGGGCTCGTCGGCGGAGTGGGCGCCGATCGTCAGCGGCACGGGCGCCGTCGGCTCGACTGGCGCGCCGCTGATCTTTCCGGCAGCGGGCTCGGCGACGGTCGACGCGCAGATCGTCGACGCCATCCGGCAGCTCGCCGGCAGCACGCCGCTCGATATCACCGCACGCGCGCGCGACGTCGACGACGGCGCGGGTGACGGCGTCGACGCGACGATCTTCATCGAGCGCATCGAGCCGAACACCACGGGCGGCATCGCCGACCCGACCGATCCCACGGTGATCTGCGTCGGTGGGCTGCCGACCAGCGACGTCGACGGCGATGGCTTGCCCGAGACGTTCCCCGACGTGACGCCCGGCGTACCGGTCTGCTTCGACATCATCGCGCGGCGCAACGACACGGTGATGCCGACGAGCGCGCCGCAGCTGTTCCGCGCGCAGGTCGATGTCGTCGGTGATGGCGTCACCGTGCTCGACACGCGCGACGTGTATTTCCTCGTGCCGTCGAGGGACGGCACGGTCATCCCGTTCTGAACGGCGCCGTCACTCAGCAGCGGCGGAGAGTGAGAGCACGCGCGGCGCGAGGACGCTCATGTCTTCGGGCGTCGCGGCGGGATAGGCGACGACGCCGAGACCGCGCAGTCGGCCGGAGCCGGTGAAGCGCAGCGGCAGTGGCAGCAACACGCGCACGCCGTTATCCACGCTGCCGAGCACGACGCGGATGAAGCCGGGCTCGCGCGCGTCGGCGCTGCTGACGTAGGGCGCGCCACGTAGCGCGGCGAGCAGCGCTTCATCCGCGCGGACACCGGCGGGCAGCTGCACGTCGACGACCGAGCGACGCACCGCGCGCTTTGCCTCGAGCGTGAGCTCGAGCGCCGCGACGCCGCCGGCATCACCAACGTCACCGGCGATCGACAGCGCGAAGGCGCCGCCGGTCTGCGCCGCGAACGACGCGCCGAACACCGCCTCGACGCGCGCGAGTACGGCGGCGTCGCCAGCGACGTCGACTTGGATCTCGTGGTTGCCGCTGCCGAGCCGCGGCAGCGCGACGACGGCGCGTCCTTTGTCGAAGCGTGCAGCGACGCGGGTGCCATCGACGGTGACGGTGACGCGCGGCGCATCGCCGGTGCCGAGCGCGCCATAAGCGCCGCACGCGAGCAGCCAGAACAGCGGCTCGCCGCGCATGCGTGTGGCGACGGCCGCATGGCGCGTCGCAGCGCTGAGCAAGCGCTGTGCGAGCGCCGTATCGCCGGCCTGGTGCGCGGCGAGCGCGAGCGCGAGGGACGCCGACAGCGCCTCGGTGCCGTCGACGCGGCGTGCGTCGGTGGGCCGCACCAGCACGCCGCCGGGCGCCTCTTCGAGGCTCGCGGCCGCGAGCGCGAGCATCGCGAGTCCGTGTCCGTCGCGCGGATCGGCGACGAGCAGCGCAGCGGCCGCACGCGCGAGCAGCGACGGCTCGCCGCGCTCGGTGCGCAGGCGGGAGCGCAACTGTGTACGCAGGCCCACGAGATGTGCGGAGACCGGGTCGTTCGCCGACGCTTCTTCGTCGATCGGATCGAGCGTGCCGCCAGTCGCGAGCGCGGCGAGGGTCGCCGCTTCGGTGCGCAGCTGCGCACCATCGCTATCGACGTCGTCAAAGCCTGCGCCTGCGCCGAGCGCGCCGATGGCACGAACGCGCGCGCTCTCCGCGGCCTCGTCCTCGACGCCGAGCGTCGCCAGCGCGAGCACCGCGGCCGCGGTCGACAGCGCCGAAGCATCGCCGCGCACGACGCCGCCCGGCTCTTGCGCGCCGAGCAGACGCGCGCGCAGCGCTGGCGAGATCGCGCGACCGGCGAGCGCGGTCGACCACGCGACGAGCGCGGGATCTTCGCGCCGTGCTTCGTCGAGATCGGGATCGTCGGCGAGCGCGAGCGGCGCGAGCAGCACCAGCCGCGCCTCGGGACGCGTGACGCCTTCGGGGATCTCGAGCTCGGCGAGCCAGCCGGCACCAGCGCGCGCGAGGCCCGTCGCGCGGCGACGAATCGGATGGCGCCCGTTGTCGGCAGCGAGCGCCTGCGTGAGGGTGCGCACCGGCGTCGCAGCTCCGGAGGCGCTGCCCGGAGCGCTGAGCACGATGCGGAGCGGGCCGCTGACCGCCTGCGCGGCGGTGATCGACACGCTGAGCACCACGGATTGTTCACCGGGCACGGTGATTTCGCGGGGCGTATCGACCGTGACACCATTGGGCGCGACGACGGTCACGGCGTAGCGCGCGTCGCCTGCGGGACCGGCCTGGGGCCCGCCGAGCGCAGGACGCGCATCGGTCAGGACCAGCGACGCGACGATGCGCTCGCCGACGCGCACGCGCTCGGGCAGCTCGCCGGCGACGAGCACGGGCGCGCCGGCCGGCGCCTCGCCGAGCGCGACCGAAGTGAAGCCGTCTCGCGTGACGGTGACGGCAACTGCGCCCCAAGTGCGCGGCTCGTCGTCGAGCGCGAGCGGCACGCTGCCACCGCCGCTCGGCAGTGTGCGCACGCTGCCGCCAGCGCCATCGCCGGGCACGCCGGGGCGGCGCAGCGCGAGCGCGTATTCGTCTTTCGTGAGCAGTGACGGCAGCGCGTCCCAGCCGTCACGCAGCGCCGAAGATGGCGTGCTCTCGGCCTGCGCCGGAATGCCACCGACGCCGATGCCGAAGGTGCCGCCGGCGAGCTCGACCGTCGCGCGGCCGAGCTCCACGCCGCGCAGGCGCGCGACCAGCGCCGCTTCGCCGACGGCCTCGGCGTAGAGGCCGCGCTCGGGGAGCACGGCGGCGGTCGGGTCCCACACATCGTCGCCGGTGCCGAAGCGCGTGTCGGGGCCTGCGGAGACGAGCTCGTAGCCGACGACCGGCACCAGCTGCGCGAAGCGCGAGCGGCCGCCCGCTGCCGGGCGCAGCTCGAACGGCGTGCCCCACGCGTCGACGAGGCCGCGTGTGTCGACCTGACCACGCGCGGGGACGTAGACCTGACCGACGCGCTTCAGCCACTCGCTCGGATCGCCGCGCACCGCCCAGCGCAGATCGAGCGCGGATTGCTGCACCAGCTGGCGCAGCGCGAGCAGCAGCGTGAACAAGCGCTTGCGCGTGATGCGCCGCGCGACGTTGTCATAGGTGAACGACGTATCGAGGCGGCGCAGCGCGTCGATGGTCAGCGGCTCGCCGCCGAGGCCGGTCGCGCCGGCATCGCCGAGCGCGTCACCGCGCACCGAGTCGAGCACCAGCGCGTTGAAGTCCCAGCCACGCGGCGTGCGCACCGCGACGTCGTCGACGCGCCCGGGCACCGCCGCCTCGACGGCCGTCTCGAGCGCGCGAAACAACAGCGCGAGCCGACCCCCGACGAAGCGCGCGCGGGCTCGCCACGGATCGCGCAGCAGGCCGAGCGCCAGCGGCTGATCGGGCGCAGGCACGGCGACGCGCTCACGGCCGCGCAGCACCGAGGGCGCGCCAAAGTCGAATGGCGTGGCGATGGCGAGCGCCGCGGCGAGCAGCGATTCTCCCGCTTCTGCTGCCGGCCGACGCAGCTCGCCGAGCGGCCCGGCGAGCGCGATCTCGAGTTCGCGCGAGAGCGTGCGCGCCTCGTCGATCGGCAGCGCGACGACCACCGTCGAGCGCTCGCCAGGCGCGCCGCGAAACGCGAGCGACGCGGTGTGCGTGGTGCCATCGAGCGTGAGCGTGGTGCTCGCGCGGGCGCCTGCCGTGACCCACACCGACGTCATCCCGCCGCGCACCTCGAGCAGTTCGCGGCCGACCAGCGGACGCGCGCGCACGAGCACTTGGCCGACGGCGTCGGGCGGCAGCGTGAGTTCGCTGATCGTCTCGCCTGCAGGCACGACGTGCGACGCGACGGCGCGCAGCGTTCCCGCGCCTCCGTCGGTGTCGCGCACCAGCAGCGAGACCAGCACCGGGAGATCGCGCGCCGATGCTGCGCGCGTGATCTCGACGCGCAGATGTTCGCCCGACGCGGCGACGGAAGGCAGCGCGCGCACGCGCGCAGCGGCGTCGGGATCGAGCGGCACGCAGCGCACCACCGTCGCCGCGCGCGCGTCGTCGCCGATGCGCGCCGTCAGCTGCGTCGCCGACTCACCGCCACACGCGTCGCCGCCCTCGCCCGCCACCGGCGCGAGCGCCGCGAGCTCGAACGTCGCGATCCCGTCCGCGTCGGTGTCGCGCGCGAGCGTGCCCGCAGCGGCCGCTGCGCCGAGGCGTGGCCCGGTCAGCACGACGGGTACACCGGCCGGCGCCGAGCGGCCGTCGATGCCGACGACGCGCACGTAGATGCGACCGCCGATCGTCGACGGGAACACGCCGCCCTCGGCCGCGAGCGAGCCCGCGTACGCGGCGCGCGCGAGGCGCACCTGCGCGGCGCCGCTGCCGTTGCCGTAGCCCTCGCGTGACGCCGTGACGCTGATGCCGATGTCTTGATACGCGCCCGAGATGTCCGGCGCGTTCCACCGCACGCGCGCACGGCCGCGCGCGTCGGTGTAGATGCGCTCCCGATCGCGGGTGATCGGCATGCCGGAGACGCTCAGCAGCGCGCGCGGCACGGGTCGCCCGTCGGCAGTGCGCACGACCACGTCGACCGCGATCGGCGCGTCGGGCGCGGTGATGACGCGCTCGGGCGCGACGGCGACGAGCAGCGTCGGCGTGTTCATCGTCCAGACGCCGACGCTCGCCTCTGCGGTCGGCGAGCCACCCGCGGGCGGCTGCGCTTCACGCACGCGCGCATGCACGGTAAACGCGCGCGTCTGACCGCGCGGCGGCTGAAATGCGTGTGCGGCGAGGCCACCGGCATCGGTGCGCACATGGATCGGCGCGCCGAGCGGGCGGCCATCGGAGTCGCGCAGCTCGAAGATCAGCGGCACGTCGGCGAGCGGCCGATGCGAGGTGCGATGCGTCAGCCGCGCGATGGCGCGCACGGTGCCGTAGCGATCGCCGCTGCTAGAGGCAGCGTGACGCTCGACGAACGCGCGCGCGATCGACAGCTCGAGAACGCGCGGATCGCGCGTCGTGACGTTGAGCTCGAAGCGACGCTGTACGCCGCCCTGCCGCGCGAACAGCTCGATCACGACGCCGAAGCTCTGTGGCGCATCGAGCGGAATCGGCACCTCGATCGTCGCGCGACCGAGCGCATCCGCGGTGAGCTCGGTCGCCTCCGCTGGCGCAAACGAGGTCACGACGCGCACCTTCGCGCCCGCTGCGGGACGCAGATCGGACAAGCCGACGACCTCGTGAACGGCGACGAGCCAGCGCAGCGGATCACCGCGCGTCGCGTGAAGCGCGCCCTCGAGGCCGAGCTCCAACCCGCGCACCTCGCCCGCGCCGACGGCACGACGCGCGGAGGTCTGCGCCGCCGCCGTCGAGGTGACGAGCGCCGCGACGACGAACAGCGATGCGAGAGAGACGGAGCGGATCATCGGGACACCTGCGCGCGGAGCGCGTGAGCGGAGCGCTGCGAAGACGCCGGTAGGGGAGCGCGATCGATGGCTCGGCGTGCGTTGGGCGCAGCGGATACTGGGCTCATCGGATAGAGGATCGGCGGCGGTGGTGGCGGTGGTGCGGGCTCCGGAGACGCGGCGCCGTCGACCTCGCGCGGCTCGCTCCCGCGGTCGGCGATCTCTACGCTGCGTGACGCCAAGATCGCGACCGGCGGG
>Ga0335394_10004258_pt1 | contig 16238 bp, 16 predicted proteins | sample MAT03_FD_205741 | JGI IMG/M metagenome (GOLD analysis project Ga0335394, IMG submission 205741) | Freshwater microbial communities from Lake Fryxell liftoff mats and glacier meltwater in Antarctica - MAT-03 (spades assembly) (version 2) ... | reverse complement strand
GTCGACCATCAGCAGGATATCGCGACTCATTTCCAACCCTCCACTACAGCTGCGGTACCAGCCGGGCGCGATCCAGATTCGCGAGCTCCAGCCTGACCGGTTGACCTTCGACGTCGAGCTCGACCGCGAGCTCGTCTGCCGCGCGAATCGCGCCGGTGAAATTGCGCCGGCCGGCGACCGGCGCGCGCATCGATACCTTCGCCTGCTCGCCGATGAACCGGACGAAGTCGGCAGTTTTCTTCAGCGGCCGATCCAGGCCGGGCGAGGAGATCTCCAGCCGGTCGTAGTCGATGTTCTCGACTGCGAACAACTGGGTGAGATGCCGGCTGACCCGCTCGCAGTCCGCGATACCGATACCCGCCGGGCTGTCGATGAACACGCGCAGCAGCCGCGACCGACCCTGGCCGAACTCGAGGTCGACCAGTTCATAGCCCAGCCCGCCCAGAGCGGTCGCGACGACTTCGGATACGGAGATATTCACGGACATCGGAGACGCAGCATGCCTTTTCGAAAAAACGAACGAAAACAACGACCCGGGACAACATACCGGACCGGTCGGGATCCCCTGCAGTCACGTTGCAAGCCGGTGCTGAACAGCAGCCACGGCGCACCCTCGGACAGACAGGCGGCGGATACAACGCCGCACCCGCCAGCGCACATACCCGCGCACAAATGAAAAATGGGCCGCAGCCCACTTAACTTCCTGAATCGTAGCAGAAAATCCCGGCCATTGAAATGGCCGGGCCGACCCCGGCGGCTGTTCAGCCGCCGCCACCTTCGATCCGCAGCGGTACGTAGATCGAGTTCTCGCCCCGGCGCACCAGCAGGGCGACGTTGCGGCCGCGTTCGAACTGGTTCATCAGTGCATTGAACTGCTCGGCTGTCTTGATGTCTATATTGTTGATAGCCACGATAACATCGCCGCGGCGGATTCCGGCGCGCGCGGCATTGCCCTGCGCGTCCTCGACCAGCACACCGGCGCCCAGCCTGAGCTGGTTGCGCTGCTCCGCAGTCAGGTCGAGCACCGACAGCCCCTGTCGCGCCAGCGGCTTCTGCGGCGGCGCCGCCGGCGGGCTCGCGCCTGGTGCGCCAGGTGCACCAGGGGGCGGCACGCCGCGCTGTGGCCCTCGCGCTGCCGTCTTGTCGTCCGGCGTATCGACCACCGTCACCGTCAGCTCGCGCGACTGCCCCTTGCGCCAGACCTCGACCTGAACCTTGTTGCCGGGCTTGGTGGCTGCAACGATTCTCGGCAGGTCGGAGGACGTATTGACCGGCTTGCCATCGAAGCGAAGGATGATGTCGCTGGGCTCGATGCCGCCGAGTTGTGCCGGCCCACCCTTCTCCAGCGAATTGATCAGTGCACCCATCGGCTTTTTCAGCCCGAACGAGTCGGCAAGCTCCTTGGTCACTTCCTGGATCACCACACCGATCCGGCCACGCGCCACACGACCGGTGGCCCGCAACTGGTTCGACACCTCCAGCGCCAGATCGATCGGAATCGCAAACGACAGGCCCATGAAACCGCCGGTGCGGCTGTAGATCTGCGAATTGATGCCGATCACCTCGCCGCGCAGGTTGAACAGCGGCCCGCCGGAATTGCCCGGGTTGATCGCCACATCGGTCTGGATGTAGGGGACGAAGTTCTCCTGAGGCAGCGCGCGCCCCTTGGCGCTCACGATGCCGGCGGTGACACTGTTGTCGAAACCGAAGGGAGAGCCGATCGCGACCACCCACTCGCCGACCCGCAACCGGTTGGGGTCCCCGAGCACGACACGGGGCAGACCGGTCGCTTCGATCTTGATCAGGGCGATGTCGGTCCGTCGATCCGCGCCGATGACCTTGGCGCGAAACTCCCGCTTGTCGGTGAGACGCACGGTGATGTCATCGGCGCCGTCGATCACATGGGCGTTGGTGAGGATGAAGCCATCGGCGCTGATGATGAAACCTGACCCAAGCGAACGCGACTCGAAGTCCTTCGGGCCCGGCGTACCCGGGTTCGGCGGCAGGAAGCGGCGGAAAAACTCGAAGAACGGATCGTCTTCGGGAATGTTGGGAAACTGCGGCAGGCCCCGCCCCCCGGTGCCGCGCACGATCTGGGTGGTGGAGATGTTGACCACGGCCGCACCCTGCTTCTCGACCAGGTCGGCGAAGTCGGGCAGGATGACCTGGGCCAGGGCGGGGCTGGGCGCCAACGGCAGGACGATCGCCAAACCGATCGACAGCGCGGCCGTAAGCGAAATCAGCGCGGGGGGCGAAAAACGAAGGAAACGCATCATGGTGAGGGCTACACTCGAGATCAGGAAGACGACAGACAACAGACAACAGACGCACAGAGTTCGACGCCGTTGGTGCCGGATCCGGCTCGCACCGGCATCGGAACATAGGCGCGACCGGGCGTAAAAACAAGTCTTGCATCCTCTGACGGGCCGGCCGACAGAACGCCTGCCACCAGAATCAGCGGCCGGCGCCGATCGACAGCGACTCGGCCACCTTTCGCAACGCCGCAGCAGGCAGCTGACCCACCGTAATCACCGCCCGGTCTGCCAATGAGCGGCTGTATACGCCTAGCGCGCCGCGCTGGCTGTAGCCCTCGTGACCAGCGAGCTTCGACAGGTCCGGATCGACGAAGATCGACAGACTGGCCAGCCCGTCCGAATACACCGACTGGATCACCGGACGGTCCTGCCCGGGCCATTGCCGGGACACCTGGGAAACCCGGCGAAAGCCTGAAGGCAGGGACTTGGGCTCGACCAGCGGCTGACCCCCGACGGCCGGATCACTTACGATCGCGTTGTGAACCGTCCAGCCCGCATAGCCGGCCCGCCGGCTTGGCAGGGCCTGCTTTGGACTGAGCCGTTCCCCGATCGACACTTCGGTGAACGCAATCTGCTCGACGATTTCGCCCTGTGAGTCGATCACCCGCAGCTTGAGCGGCAGGCCGGTCTGCAGGTCGGCCCAGATCTCCTGGCTGAAACGGTCGTCGTCCCGGGCCCGCAACCGGATCACCTGCACGCCCCTGCCGGCGACCCGATCAGTTTGCCCGGCCTCAATGGAATAGTGCGCCGCCAGCGCTGCGCCATTGGCCGGCACGATATCCGGGAAGCTGCGTCCGGACACCCGACGATCGACCCGCACCGTCTTCGAATCGAGAAAGAAGTAGTGGATCTCGTCGCCCCGCCGCACGATCTCACGGCGCGCGCCGTCCAGCGACTCGATACGCTCGGCATCGCCGCCGCCCGCATGCACGCGCGTAACCCGCGCCGACTCGGCAATGCCGGCGCCCGAGTAGACATAAGTGCCGGTGTAATTCACGTTACGCGCCGCCGTACCCGCCCGGGCCAGCCAGGACAGGCCATCGGCGACAGCAGCGGCCCGGCCCGGGCCTGCTGCAACAGCCAGCAGCAGCCCGCACAGGCCGCTCAGCAACAGCCGGCGCGGGAAATGGCGAATGGTCATTTAGCAGCCTCCTGCGCCGACGCCGGCGGACGTACCTCGCTTGAGCGGGCGAAGTCGTCAACGACGAACGCCGGGTTAAGCTGGCGATGCCCCATCGCATACTCCACCGCGATCGCGCCATTAAGTCGATTCGCGACCGCCGCCGGCACCGGCACCGGCGCATCGACCGGTCGCCGAGTATCGCGGTGGGCGCCCGACATCCAGACGATCAGCGCTGACATCAGTACGACGCCAGCACCGCCGAGCGCAAGCGCGCCCGGACCAGGGCGCGGAATCCGCCAGCGCGGTGCCACCGGCACCGGCTCCTGCTCGAGCCGGTCATGGAAACGCTCGATGAACCGGCTCGGGCCGATGGCGTTGCCCTGGAGGGTGTCGCGAATCACATGGAAGGTAGCCCAGGCGGCGCGCAGCTCATCCTGGTCTTCCACCCGCGCTATCGTCGAGCGGGCGAGTTTCGGGTCGAGTTCGCCGTCCATCAGGGCGGAGACATCCTTCATCTCACCACCTCCGGTCCTTGTGGGTGCCCAGCAACGGGCGCAGCTGTTCGGCAATTGCCTCGCGTGCGCGAAATATCCTCGAGCGGACAGTACCGATCGGACAGTTCATGATTGCCGCGATCTCATCGTAGCTCATGCCCTCGATCTCGCGCAGCATGATCGCCGAGCGCAATTCCTCCGGCAAGGCATCCATCGCGGCGTTGACTGTCTCGGCGACCTGCCGGCTCATCATTTCGTGTTCCGGCGTGTTGGTATCCCGCGCGAGGTCGTCCCCGCTGGCCTCTTCCGCATCCTCGGGCGCGATATCGGCCGTCGTCGGTGCCTTGCGGCCCTGCGCAGCCAGATAGTTTTTCGCGGTATTGATGCCGATGCGGTAGAGCCATGTGTAGAACGCGCTTTCGCCTCTGAATGTCGGCAGCGCCCGAAACGCCTTGATGAACGCTTCCTGCGTGACATCTTCCACTTCTGCCGGGTCGCGCACCAGCCGCGACAGCAGTCGCTGCAGTTTCCGTTCGTACTTGTTGACCAGCAGCTCGAAGGCAAGCTTGTCGCCACGCTGCGCACGAAGCACCAGTTGATGGTCGACCTCGCGGTCACTCATCGCAGGTCACCGTCATGACTCCAGATACGCCTGCAGATACCCAACCACACAAGCAACCAGACACGCAACCCGACACGCAGCCGACCCGCGCGCTCACGCACGCTCCAATACAGACAGCGGAATGCACGGATAAGTTCAATCTGCCCGCCCGGTACGCGGTTGCAGACGCGGGCCGATCCGCCAGACCAGCGCGACCCGCAACCGGCGCCAGGCGTCCGGATCGCAGTTACCGCGCACCAGCACGATACTTCGCGGCAGCCATTCGCCGGCGAGCCGGAGCCGCACGATAGTCAAGGGCACGGAAACGAAGCTGGACGGCAACACCCGTCCTTCCTGGCTCCGGCCATCGCGCCTGCGCACGACCGCACCGGCATGATCGTCCACCGTCAATTCGACGATCGCGTCAGGCGCGGTCAGAATTACCAGCTGCCGCAGGCTGGTCGCGAGGCTTGCCGCGCACACGAGGAGGAGCGCCAGCCAAAGCGCCGGGTTGACCAGGGCCAGCAGAACGGCCAGCGCGGCCAGGCCGTGGCCAGCACCCACCACCGCCAGCAGCCGTGGCGACCGGCGAACGGTGACTCGCCACTGCCTGTCGGGGCGAAACGGCGACACCTGCGCGCTGTGTCCGCCATCAGGGCTCGGGAGCCATCGGTTCAATAGGTTCAATCCGCTCAATCGTTCCTTGTCCGCGCCGGGTTCGACACCCGCATGCGCCTGAATGAATTGCGGCGCGCAGTCTGCCAAACGACGGCGCCTTGCTCAAGACCTGCGTTCGGCTGCCGATACTCCGGAATGACCCGCACAGGATGCGCTACTTCTCGTACGACCTGCCAGGTCAACCGTAAGCACAGGGGCTTCAGCCTGGTGGAACTGATCGTGGTGATCGTGATTCTCGGCATTCTGGGCGCGGTCGCGCTGCCCAGGTTCATCGACACCGCGAGCGACGCCCGATTCTCGAGGATGTCGCACCTTTTTCACACGTTCCAGAGCGCTACCAATATCGCGCATTCCTTCTGGAAAGCGCGTCAACAGCCACCCTCCGGCGTGATGACCGTCCAGGGACAGCTGGTCCCGATGCAGAACGACTGGCCAACACCGATCGGTGCGCTCGCCATGCTCAATGCCGGCAACCCGCCGCCGTTCGTGCCGATGATCTCAGCCACCGAACTGGAAGTGCGCGACAGCGAAGAGCGGCCCCAGTGCCGGTTCATCTATCGCGCGCCAGCCGCGCCTGGAAGCGCGCCGGAGTTCATCAACGAGATGACCCGGGCCAACTGCGCGAACTGAAGTCCGCGCATCCGGATGCGCGGACCTGACGTACGCCAAGCCGGCACGCCAACCCTGCAGGCCAACCCGGCACGCAAACGCCGCACGCACCCGCAGCACGCACACCCTGCGCGCCGCCTGCATGGCCGGCGCCGCCGAGCGGGTATCATCCATGGATCATGCAGCCTGCCGACAGATTTCCGCTGCGCGCGGCAGACCGGGTGCTGCGCGGTGGCCGTATCCTGACCCAGGACCGCCGGTTGCCGCAGGCCGAGGCGATCGCGATCGAAGCCGATCGTTTTGTCGCGGTCGGCTCGAACGAGGCGATCAGCGCGCGCATCGGCGCCGGCACCGAGGTGATCGACCTCGCCGGCCGCAGCGTGCTGCCCGGCCTGATCGACGGCCATGCCCACATGGATCGCGAAGGGCTGAAGCAGGTCTGCCCGTCGCTTGGAGATGCGCGCTCGATCGAGGACATCCAGCGCAGGATCGCCGAACTCGCGCGGCTGCGCCCGCCCGGCGAATGGATCGTGACCATGCCGATCGGCACGCCGCCCGGCTACTTCGATGCGCCGGGCTGCCTGCGCGAGGGGCGCTGGCCGACTCGCCATGAGCTCGATCAGGCCGCCCCCGAGCATCCAGTTTTCATCCGCCCGATCTGGGGGTACTGGCGGCACACTGCGCCGCTGGTGTCGATCGCCAACTCGGCCGCCCTCGCGCTCGCCGGCATCGGCCGCAGTACCGTGTCGCCAACCCCGACGCTGACCATCGAACGCGACGCAGGCGGCGAACCCACCGGCGTGTTCTCCGAGCATACGATGATGCCGATCGTCGAGCATTCGCTTCTGCGCTGCGTCCCCGGCTTCAGCGACGAGGACCGCGCGCGCACCCTGCCGGCGGCGATGCAGGCCTATCACGCGTTCGGCACCACCGGGATCTTCGAAGAGCATGGCGCGGCGGCGGAGCTGATCCGCGCCTACAAGCGGGTCCGGCAACAGGGCCAGCTCACCATGCGAACCGCGCTGGTCGCGAGCCCGGACTGGCGCTCGTCCGGGTTCGCCGGCAGCACACACCCGGACGATTACGGCCGGCTGCTGGATGCCTGGTCGGCCCACCTGAGCGAACCGGCGTGCGGTGACGCCTGGCTGCGCCTGACCGGCCTGTTCGTCGATATCGATGTGGTCGCCGACAACCGGATACGGGCCTGGTCGATGCCCTACACCGGCTGGGCCGGCTTCAACTACGACACCGCGCTCGCGCGAGAAAAGGCGCGGGCGCTGCTGATCGCGTGTGCACAGCGGCGCATCCGGGTGGTGGCCATCTGGCCGAACATGCTCGACCTGTTCGCTGAAGTCGACCAGCAGGTTTCGATCCGCGATCAGCGTTGGGTGCTCGGCCATCTGTCCACCCTGTCGCCCGGGGATGTTGGCCGTATCCGTGACCTCGGGCTGGTCACCACCAGCCACACCAATCGCTACATCTACAAGGAGGGCCACCTGCTGCAGGAAAGGCTTGGCCCGGCACGCGAGCACGAGATCTCGCCGCTGCGCTCACTGATCGATGCCGGCGTCCCGGTCTCGCTGGCGACCGACAACGTTCCGGTATCGATGTTCTGGCCAATCTGGCAGGCAAGCACCCGCATGAACCGCTACACCCAGCGGCCCGTCGTCCCGCAGCAGGCCCTGACCAGAAGCGAGGCCTTGCGCTGCGCAACGCTCGATGGCGCGATGCTCACCTTCGACGAGGATACGCGCGGCTCGATCACGCCCGGAAAGCTGGCCGACCTGACGGTGCTGGATCGAGACCCGTTGACGGTCGCGGACGACACGCTGAAGGACCTGCGGTCCGAGTTGACCCTGGTCGGGGGGCGGACTGTCTGGCAGCGTCTCGCGCAGCGCCAGAACAGCGCTGCAACCGACGCGCCGATGGCATAGTTTCTGCATGCAACACGGCTTTCAACGTCGATCCGCAGCCGCTTGCGGTACCCTGCGCTTCCTTTACCGATCGAGTCCCACCCAGCGATGATCCGTCAACCTCAAAGTCTCCATTCCCGTCTGTCCTTCGCCGCGCTGGCCGCTGCCGCGCTGCCGACTGTCGCGCTGTCCGCTGGGGCAGTGCTCGCCACGATGCTGCCCGGTGCGGCGCAAGCGCAGGCGCAGCCGTTCCCGTCGCGACCGATCTCGATGATCATTCCGTTCGCGCCTGGCGGTTCGGCCGAGGTTCTCGGCCGCGAGTTCGCCATCGAGATGACAAAGATCCTCGGCCAGAATGTGATTGTCGAGTTGCGCCCCGGGGCTGGCGGCAATATCGGCGCCGAGCTTGTCGCGAAGCAGTCGCGTGCGGATGGCTATACGATATTGCTCGGTTCGCTGTCCATGTCGACCAATGTGAGCCTGATGAAACTCAATTGGGATCCGCGCAAGGACCTGGTGCCGGTCGCCGGGATTGCGATCGTGCCCAACCTTCTGGTGGTCGCCGCGGACAGTCCGTTCAAGACGCTGAGCGAGATGGTGGCAGCGGCCAAGACCAAACCGGGCCTGCTGTTCTTCGGCTCGTCCGGGCCCGGCACCAGCAGCCACCTGGCGGGTGAGCTGTTTCAGGACCGCGCAGGCATCACGCTGACTCATGTGCCCTACAAGGGCAGCGGCGCGGTCTACCCGGACATCATCGGCGGCCGGGTCACCATGCTGTTCGACCTGGCCGGTTCGGCCGTCGGCCAGGTGAAGGGCGGCAAGGTCAAGGCGCTGGCTACCACCGCCCGCCGTCGTTCGCCCTCGATGCCGGATGTGCCGGCGATCGCCGAGACCTTTCCCGGCTACGAGTTCGGCAGCTGGTTCGCCATGTTTGCGCCGGCAGCAACGCCGAAGGATGTACTCGCGACGCTGGAGCAGGCAGTGGTCAAGGCCATGCAGACCGAGCGCCTCAAGGAACGTCTGACCCAGATCGCCGCCGAGCCGGTACCGATCCCGCCGACCGAGTTCGCGAAGTTCTTCGCCGCCGACATCGAGCGCTATGCCCGTCTGGTGAAGGAAGGCAAGCTGGACGTATTGCAGTAGGGCATAGCCGCTCGCGGTCAGGCTGATCGTTGCGCTGGCCGGCGGTCAATCGCGGTCGACCGCGAGCTCGTCGAGGAACCTGCGGTAGGCGATGGCCAGCGCCTCGCCGAACGCGGCCGCGAACGCGGCATGGAACGGCTCTGCGTCCTGCAGCGCACCGATGAACCAGGCGAAGTTGCCCGGTCGGGTGGTGGCCAGCCAGTCCACGAACAGCAGTGCCTGGCGGTAGAACACCGAGTCCGGTGCGACGGCGCCTGCCAGCCGGATTGGCGCCCGGGTTGGCGCCCGGGTTGGCGACTGGGTTGGCGACTGGGTTGGCGACCGGGTCAGCGAACAGGTCAGCGAACAGGTCAGCGAACTGAGCGCCGCCCCGGGCGGCTCCTCGATACCCTCGTCCACCGCAAGTCCAGTACCCACTGCGAACGCGCTGCGCGCCTGCAGATCGGTGGCCAGATCGGCGCCGCCGCCCGCTGCCACCCAGGACGCCATGCCTTCATGGAACCACACCGGAATCGAGGGCGTGTAGTGGCCGAGCCGCTGCCCGAGATGAAGGTGGGACAGTTCATGCACCAGCACCGGACGCAGGCGATGCGGCTCGCGGTCGAACAATCGAGGCGCCAGGATCAACCGGTTGTCATACGCGATCGCCGCAGTGAGGCCCGGTGGCCGCGGCACCCGCTGCTCGAAGCATCCCGGACTGACGCAGAGGAACACACGCACCGGCGCAGCGAACGCCCGGCCGTGCTTTTCCTCCACCTGCGCGATGGCGCCTGGCAGCAGGCGCGCCACCTGCTCGCCGAAGGCAACCGCCGACGCCGCCAGGCTCGCGGAGTCGACGCCGGACCCGATGCCGGACTCGATGCGCACGCGGGCGTCTGCCGCCAGCGGTTCGAACGATGCGAGCTGCGGCAGGACATCGCCTGGCCGGCTCCAGCCCGCGCAGCCGCCAAGCAGCCACGCGGCCAGGGCGATCGTGCCCAGGCGCACAGCGCGCATCGACGACCTCAGTACGACCTGGGCAGGCCGAGCACCCGCTCGGCGATGAAACAGCAGACCAGTTCACGGCTCACCGGCGCGATACGCGGGATCATCGCCTCACGCAGGTAGCGCTCGACGTGATACTCCTTCGCATAGCCCATGCCGCCGTGGGTCAGCAGTGCCGTCTCGCACGCACGCCAGCCGGCTTCGGCACCCAGGTACTTCGCCGCATTGGCCTCGGCACCGCACTGGGCGCCAGCGTCATACATCGAGGCCGCCTTCCACATCATCAGGTTCGCCGCCTCCAGTTCCATCCAGCGCTGCGCCAGCGGGTGCTGGATCGCCTGATTCTGTCCGATCGGCCGGTCAAACACGATACGCTCGCCGGCATAGGCAACCGCGCGCGCCAGAGCGGCGCGGCCCAGCCCGACCGCCTCGGCCGCCATCAGGATGCGCTCCGGATTGAAGCCGTCGATGATCGCGCGAAATCCGCGCCCCTCCTCGCCGAGCCGGTCCTCCACCGGCACCTCCAGCCCGTCGAAGAACACCTGGTTCGAGTCGACCGCCTTGCGGCCCATCTTCTCGATCTCGCGCACCTCGATATGGCGGCGGTCGAAGTCGGTATAGAACAGGGACAGGCCGTCGGCCGGACTGGCGCACTGTTCGATCGGTGTGGTGCGCGCGAGCAGCAGCATGCGGGTTGCGACCTGCGCGGTGGAGATCCACACCTTCTGGCCGTCGATCCGGTAGCGGTCGCCGATCCGGGTGGCCCGGGTCTTCAATCGGGTGGTGTCGAGGCCGACATCGGGCTCGGTCACCGCGAAGCAGGCACGATCGCGGCCATCGATGATCGGCGGCAGCATGCGTGACTTCTGTTCGGCCGTACCGTACTTCACTACCGGCGATAGTCCGAAGATGTTCATGTGCACCGCCGACGCGCCGGAGAAGCCGGCGCCCGAGGCGGCGATCGTCTGCATCATCAGCGCCGCCTCTGAGAGCCCGAGACCCGCCCCGCCATACTCGACCGGCAGGCATGTACCAAGCCAGCCGTCGGCCGCGAGCGTGGCATGGAAATCGGCAGGAAAAGCGCCGCTGCGGTCGCGCTCGAGCCAGTACGCATCCGGAAACCGCTCGCAGATACGTTCGATCGCTGCACGTATCTGCACCTGCGCCTCGCTCAGGCTAAAGTCCATCGCCGCCTCCTTGCCCAATGCGCGCGCCCGCGCGCCGGACAGCAGTGCTGCATCACGCCCGCTCGCTGGTGTTCGCTGCTGCATCGACGGTAACGCCCAGGGTAACCCCGAGCTCAATCATCTCCGCGATCTGGCGATCGGACAGGCCGGCCTCGCGCAGCACCTGCACACTGTGCTCGCCGAGACGCGGTGCAAGCCGTTCCGGTTGCGCAGGCGTGCGGCTGAATTCCGCCGGTACCCGCATCATGCGCAGGCGTCCTTCGGTCGGATGTTCCACTTCCTCGAAGAAGCCGGTCGCGGCCAGATGCGGGTCCTCGAGCAACGATTCGAGCGTGTTCATCCTGGTCACGGGTATGTCGGCCGCCTCGAGCACGGTCAGCCATTCTTCTGTGCCGCGGGTCGCCAGCGTGACGGCGACAAAGGCCTGCACCTCATCGACATGGCGGGTGCGCGAATCGGCATCGCGAAAGCGTGCATCCTCGGTGAAGCGCCCGGGCTGGCCAATCAGCGCGAGGAAGCTCTGCCACTGCCGGTCGCTGTAGATCAGCACGCAGATGAAGCCATCGAGAGTGCGAAACGGTCGACGCTCCGGCGAGATCAGCCGCACATAGGCGGTGCCATCATTCGGCGGCACATGGGTGTGGCCCCACATGTGATCGCCCAGCACGAACTGAGTCAGCGTCTCGAACATCGGAATCTGCACTTCCTGCCCCAGACCGGAGCGCGCCCGCTCGTACAGAGCAGCGTTGATGGTCATGGCCGCATACATGCCGACCGTGCGATCGGCCAGGTTCAGTGGTGCATAGCGTGGTTCGCCGCCGGTGGCGCGCCGGGTCAGCGAGGGCACCGCGCAGGCGCCCTGGATCAGATCGTCATAGGCGGGCTTGCCGGCGTTCGGCCCCCGCTGCCCGTACCCGAAGCAGCCCGCGTAGATGATCCCGGCATTGACCGCACGCACCTGGTCATAGCCGAGCCCGAGCCGCGCCAGCGTGTGCGGACGAAGGCTGTACAGGAACACATCCGCGCGCTTGACCATCTGCAGCAGCGCGGCACGGCCAAGCGCATGTTTGAGATCCAGCGCAACACTGCGTTTGCCGCGATTCAGATGCAGGAAGTTCGGCCCCATGTCGGCATGCTTCTTCGGGCCGACAAAGCGCATCGCATCTCCGCCCAGCGCCTCGACCTTGATCAGCTCCGCACCCAGGTCGCCCAGCAGTTGCGAGGCGTAAGGGCCCATCACGATGGTGGTGAAATCGATCACCCGCACGCCGGCGAGTGGGCCGCTCACTGTGCGCCTGGCCCAGCCGCGGCCTGCCCGGCGCCCGCGGAGGTCGCGAACCGGGACGCGAGCCGGGTCGCGATCCACATGCCGGCCAGCATCGCGACGACGAATATCGCTGCATCGAACGAAAGCGCGCTGGCCGCGACCACGGCCGGGCCGGGACAGAATCCGCCGATGCCCCAACCGATACCGAACAGCGCCGATCCGCCGAGCAGCCGCGCATCTACCGGCCGCCGCGGCGGCAGCGCGAGTTCATCGCCAAGCATGGTCCTGCCCCGCCGCTCGACCCACCAGAAACCGATCGAGGCCACCACAAGCGCACCACCCATCACCAACGCGAGGCTAGGATCCCAGCGGCCAAACACATCGAGAAAGCCGATCACCTTCATCGGGTTGGTCATCTGCGACACCAGCAGGCCGACACCGAAGATCAGCCCGCACAGGAACGCGGCCACGGCCCTCACGGCGACACCCTGAGCGCGTGCTCGAACAACCATACGGTGCCGACACCGAAGGCCATGAAAGTGAGCGTCGCCGCCAGCGAACGCAGCGACCCGCGGGCCAGCCCGCAGACCCCATGACCGCTGGTGCAACCACTGCCGATGCGGGTGCCCAGGCCGACCAGCAGCCCGGCAAGCACCAGCCAGGGCCAGTCGACCAACGTCTGCACCGGCGGCAACGGCACCGCAGCCAGGGTTGCCACGGCCGGCGCCAGCACGAGCCCGACCAGGAAGGCGATGCGCCAGCCACGATCAGCGCTGGCGCCGCGCGCCGATACAAGCAGGCTGCCGAGGATGCCGCTGATGCCGGCTACCCGCCCGAGCGTCAGTGCAAGAAATGCTGCGGCGAAACCGATCAGCAGGCCGCCAGTCAGGGCCGAGCCGGGAGTGAAAGCAGGCCAGTCGATTGTCATCGTCGAGCGTCTGTGCAAGGGTTGAGAGAAAAGCCGGACCGACGGGCCCTGGCACCGTGGCGCCGGAAGTCGGCCGCATGGCCAGATGCGATGATACCCGGGCATACCGAGATGCAGCCAACCAGGCGGCCCGGCCAGCCGCCGGTGCGTCTGACAACCGATAACTGAATTCAAGCGACAATCCAGCGATGGTGCCGTCTTTCTTCCAGCCACGAGAGTTGCAGCCTCGACCTGAAATGACCTCGCTCGCGCGTCGCCGTTGCCTCGCCCGGCTCGCGGCGATCGCCAGCGGAAGCGCGCTTTTGGGCATGCTCCCGCGCGCCTGGGCAGACTGGAAGACCGAGGACGATCCGTTCACCCTGGGCGTGGCCTCGGGAGATCCCCTGCCAGACGGTGTCGTGCTCTGGACGCGGCTCGCGCCGCGGCCGGTCGACAATGGCGGCATGCCCGAAGCCACTGTGCCTGTCGGCTGGGAGATCGCCAGCGACGAGTCGATGCGCACGATCGTGCAGCGGGGCACGATCGTCGCCGATCCGCGTCTCGCGCATTCGGTGCATGTCGAGGTCGCCGGACTGGCGCCGGACCGCTGGTACTGGTACCGGTTCACCGCCGGCGGCGCCCGCAGCGTGACCGGCCGCACCCGTACCGCCCCGGCCGCTGGCGCAGCGGTATCGCGCCTGCGTTTCGCCTTCGCGTCCTGCCAGAACTTCGAACAGGGACAATACGGCGCGTACCGCCATCTGGCCGATGAAGACCTGGACCTCGTGCTGCATCTGGGCGACTACATCTACGAGAATTCAAGCAGCGCAGAGGTAGTGCGCCGCCATGAGTCCCCTAAGGAACCGGTTTCGCTCGCCGAGTATCGCAACCGCTATGGCTGCTACAAGCGCGACCCGAATCTGCGCGAGGCGCACCGTCGTTTTCCGTGGATCGTGACCTGGGACGACCACGAGGTGGAGAACGACTATGCCGCCGACCAGTCGGAGAACCGGGACGACCCGAAGTGGTTTCTGGAGCGGCGCGCGAACGCCTATCAGGCCTACTACGAGCATCTGCCGCTACGCCGTGCGAGCCTGCCGCGCGGCCCGGACATGCTGATGTACCGGCGGGTCGCGTTCGGTGACCTCGCGCTGTTCCATGTGCTGGACAACCGGCAGTATCGTTCGGACCAGGTCTGCGGCGAGGGCAGGCGCGGCGGCGGCAACATGGTTCAGAACTGTGCGGCACGGCTCGACCCTTCGATGACGATGTGGGGCGCGGCCCAGGAACAGTGGCTGCACTCGGGACTGGATGCGAGCCGCGCGCGCTGGAACGTGCTGACCCAGTCGCTGATGATGGCCCAGCTGCGCAGCCGCAACGCGGCCGGTGTCGACACCCACTGGACTGACGGCTGGGACGGCTATGCCCATGCGCGGTCGCGCTTCCTCGCGCGGGTCGCACAATCCAGGCCGTCCAACCCGGTGTCGGTCGGCGGCGACATCCACTCGCATTGGGCGAACGAGCTCAAGCCCGACTTCGATGACGAGAAGTCTCCAGTCGTGGCCGCGGAGTTCGTCGGCACCTCGATCAGTTCGCGCGGAATCCCGTATGCCTCGACGTTGAAATCCCTGCCGCTCAACCCGCATGTGAAGTTCTTCGACAGCCGGCAGCGCGGCTATGTCCGCTGCGAGGTGACCCAGAAGCAGTGGCGAACCTCGTATCGTGCGATCGAGCGCGCCACCGATGTCGACACGCCGGTGCGCACCCTCGCCTCGTTCGTGCTCGAGGACGGACGCCCGAACCTGCTCGCGGACTGAACGCGCGGGTCGATGCGCCCGGCGGCACGGCCTCCTTGCGGGCGCCGGTGCCCACCGGCGCGCATGGCATAATCCGCGCCCCTTCAGTGTTGGAGCACCCGGTTGGATCTTGCGCGACTCGAGCGGATCTACGACGCCTACGCGAAGATCTATGACCGCCTGTTCGGGCGCATCTTCGACGCACCCAGACAACGCGCGGTCCAGTGGCTGGCAGCAAAGCCGGGTGAACTGATCCTCGAGGTCGGCGTAGGCACCGGCATCGCGCTGCCGATGTATGGCCCGGGCCCGTTCGTGGTCGGCGTGGACTTCTCGCTGGGCATGCTGCGCGAAGCCTCGACCTGTATTGCGCGCAACGACCTGCGCAACGTGTGCATCCTGCGCATGGACGCGATGCGCATGGCGTTTCCGGACTCATGCTTCGACGGACTGATGGCCGCATACGTGGTCACCGCGGTGCCGGACTATCGCCGCCTGCTGGCCGAGATGGTCCGGGTGTGCAAGCCGGGTGGGCGCATCGTGATCGTCAATCACCTGCACCATCGCAACCGCCTGATCGCGTTCGGCCAGCGCCTGCTGTCACCGCTCACCCAGCGCCTGGGCTGGCGCACCGACCTGTCGCTCGACGACGTGCTTGCCGGCACGCCGCTCGTGGTCACCCGCGTCAGCACCGTACCGCCGTTGGGCCTGTGGTACCTGATCGAGTGTCGCAACGGCAAGCCGGCGTGAGCCGGCGCGCCGGGCTGATCGCCCTGTTCGCCGGCGCGTTCTGCATCGCCTCTTCCGCGGTCTGGGTCCGGCTTTCGGAGCTCGGCCCGGTGGCCACCGCGTTCTGGCGGGTGGCGCTGGCGCTGCCTGTGCTCTGGGCCTGGGCCTGCTGGATGTCGGTCGACGCACACCGACTCGCCGGCCGTCGCTTCGGCTGGCCGCTGGCCGCAGCCGGCGCGTGCTTCGCCGGCGATCTCGCGCTGTGGCACGGATCGATCGTCCTCACCTCGGTGGCCAACGCGACCTTGCTCGCCAACTTCACCCCGATCTTCGTCACCATCGCACTCTGGCTGCTGTATGCACAGCGCCCGAGCGGGCGCTTCATGGTCGCGCTCGCGGTCGCACTGATCGGCACCATGGTGCTGGTCGGCGCCTCAGCCAGCGCGCCACCAGCCGCAGGCATGTCAACTGCCGCAGGCGGTTCAAGCCGGCTGC
>Ga0335394_10004250_pt1 | contig 16256 bp, 6 predicted proteins | sample MAT03_FD_205741 | JGI IMG/M metagenome (GOLD analysis project Ga0335394, IMG submission 205741) | Freshwater microbial communities from Lake Fryxell liftoff mats and glacier meltwater in Antarctica - MAT-03 (spades assembly) (version 2) ... | reverse complement strand
AAATTCTAGTTTTCACGGTATCCAGTCCGCGAGAAAGCTAGCATTGCATCGTTGACTGGGGACTTCTAGTTGTCGCCAACTGCGGAAAACTAGTTGTCGCTAGACACCCTACGTTGTTTTTAGTAAACTGGACATCCGACTTTTGATCCTCCGTTGCAGACAAGGTCTCGAATCAATGGCCAAGAATACGAACACGAGTAGCCATCAAATTGATGCCTCTCGCATCGCATTCCTCGATGCATGGGAAGTTTACCGAAAGCGGAATGGAGTGAGTACTGCGGCTTTTTGGCGACTAGGTGTGAAAACTCTGTCAGACTCAGAGTCTGAAGAACTACGTGGTGAGCTTTTCGAAAGCTTGCTAAATGAAAAATTTACTGCTGCACATGTGCCGGGCTTCTTTCTTCTGATTCAGACACGTGCAACGGAGCATAGTCAATTTCTCTGGGAAAGAACCGTCATCCCACTGCTCGCCGGGGTTGGCGACGATCAGCAATCACGAATTGATGCGTTGCGCCCCGCCTTTGAGAACTCAGCTCAGAACTCAGTTTTGCATGATGCGCTACGCAAATGGCTACGAAAGTATGAACGTGACCTACCATACAACCCAGGTTCTCATTCTTGGTTTGTCAATGCGGTTATTGGAGAGTGCGCACTGGTTCGTATATCTGCTCGCTTTGCTACTGAGTACCTGGATGAAATGTTTGCTCGAGGAGCGCTGGGCGACATAGTAGTTGAAACAGCCGAATCTCAATTTGACATCTTCCTAGAAAGGTGCCTGCGCATCGGCACTTTGCAAAGTAACGAAGAGAAATCGGTGCGGGCTCTCAAAGATTGTCTGGTAGAGGCGGCGATACGTATCGCAAAGATTTCCCGATTGATTCGCAATCAGACTCCACCCGTGAATGGTTGGACGGTTGACGAAATCATAGACCTTTCACGACGGGTCTTGGCAACCGATCTCTCTGGATTACCGCAGTCAGCGGTAAACGTTTTGCGAGAGCGTATTGGCGTTGGAATAGCGACCCTAACGTTCGACCAAGTGGTGCGGATGTTCAAAGAACATCCGCACGCCAAGCTATTCATCCACGGCGATTTGTGGCACCCATCTTGCGAATTGGGTCTACCAATCGCTTCCGCCAGCTTGCAAATTGGAGAGCATACAAGGCGCGTTCAACTTGTCGATGATTTGGGGCGTGGACCAAACGAACTCGCGTCCGAACTCAGAAAAGGAGATACTGGCTGGCAAGAAGCTGGAAATATTAGCTGGAGAGTAGCCAAGGAAGTCTTTGCAGTCTTCCATCCGAGCAGGCTTCGTTCGAAAGCAAGACCGCTCTTACTGGTCGGTGATACAACCAGTCGTCCAACAGGATGGGCTTGGACAGGACCTGATTATTATTCTGATTCCATTGCCGCCGGATTGGAAACGCTACAAAGTCAGATCGCGCAGCGCGGAGACTTGCGACTTCATGTCCATGCTTGGCAAAGTGTAGACAATTCTGGCAAATCCACATTTTATGTTTCTAGGTTTCGTGCAAGAAACATAAACGCGGGTTCTTTACGATTGTCTTTCCGAACCGGTGCTAATTCTGAAGAGTATCTCTGGTCTGGGGTGGCGACCGGAGATTGGATCTCAATTCGTAAGCCGATAGCAGCAACGGCCGGAGCCATTACAGTGTTCAGCGTTCAAAATATAACCGCATCTGGAGAAAAGAGGTTTGCAGATCAAAACTTCACTTGGCGCATGCCTGCGTTGTTTGAGCAGCATCGGCGGCTGACACCTGGCGAACAAATAGCGCCAGCGGCTGACAGCGAACTTTGCTTGATTACTTCTGCCCCTCCAATTGTTGAGAATGCTTTCTCCACACAACAAGGTATTCCGCTTTCAAGTACCGAAGTCATGTTGTTTCGCATTAGGGTCTGCGCTTCTGAAGTTTCAGCCAGAATTGCTTCTTTGGGCAGTATATGGATATTGCGTCCAAAATCACAGTCGGTTGCACAATTGAGATTAGTCCAAAGCGAAGGGAATAGTGAAGATTTACCTCAACTGTTTATTTCTGATCCGTTGGTGCGTGTATTTTCAAGAAAGCTTCCTCAAGTACGCATTATCGTCCACACGAGTAATTCAGAATCATTGTCAGACGAAGAGGCCTTCTCCCTTCTTTCACATCACGAGCTGTGCCTCGGTGTAGATGACGAACTTTCTCCCGATTGTGTTATGCCACTTCGTGAATTGCGAGCGAGCATTTCATTGTCACGTACAAATGAGTCGCTGCGGTTTACACTTCCTTTGGAAGGTGTACTGCCGGCCAGGCTGTTGGAACCATCGTTCGCTATTCAGCGGGTTGGACTAAGCTGTTGGCTATCCGAGCAAAATGAAGATAGTATGCAAAGTGGCGCAATGTTCGAGCGATTCGTAACTTTGCCGTATGATTCCGAGCAGATTCTGCCTCGCACTCGAATGCACTGCGGAAGTTTATTGTTGCGAGACTCATCAAAAACATACGATGATCTAGTGCTCTATGCTTTTGACAGCGAATCAATCCCTGTCGCTGGTGATTTCAATTCCGTACTGACAGACTTTGAAGCTCACTATCCGTTTACAGACCTGAAAATCAGGGCTCGACGAGAATTGCCAACTGTCGGCGTGTGGTTTTTCAATACCATCCTTGCGTTAGATGAGTTTATTAAGCTGTTCCGAGATGCCGCTCCGTCCTGCGGCGTTTGTCAAGTTCCCGAGGGGCATTCCATCTTCATAAATGTTTTTGGGGGACGAGAGTTGCTTATCTCTAGTAAGTCGATTGCTGGCCCATATTCGGAGGATATCTTTCTGGCGAACCTTGTATGTGACGAACTGAAATCCGATGCTAACGCGCAAACCGCATGGCTATCGCATTCACGTTCGCGTCTGACTGTAACGTACAATCAGGGATTAGTGGAGTCGCTTGAAATTGACTTGAGACTTGCGGTTGTCGGATTCGAATTGCTCGAGATTGGACCGACCACAGTAGTTGGTTCGTGCACGATAAGAACGTTGGTATCCGCCATTCCTGGTTTCGCGATTGAGAAGACACTCAATTTTGAACTAATTGACCTTGCACAAAGCGAAGTTGTAGTGGAGCAATTTTCCGCTACGTGGATTACCAACTCATTGAAAGTAGAAAGGAAGACAATCGAGTTCAAGGCGCCACACCCAGGTGAATATGAATTGAGGCTAAAGCGGCCTGACGATGATGTCGTTTTGAAGCAACTCAAAGCCACTGTTTCTTCAACTTCAGATGACGTAATCGACATTGATACTTACTTGACCGAATTCCCCCACGGACCGCTGTCACTAAGCGTGTTGCATCAGCTTTATTACCTGACCTTAAGAACGCACGCACCGTGGAAGGTCGAGCGACTAAAATTGAAGCTTAATAATGCTCGTGATTCCATAGATTCGACTACACCTGAGTATCGTTTGCTAGACACTCTGCTAGCGTTTTTAACAGACAAAAAGCTTCCATCCGTCGAGATTGTTCGCCCACGTGACGTATCGAATCGCTTTATTCTTGAAGTAGCCCTGGTTACGTTGCAGGTGCAATTTGCCAGCCAGGAGGCTTCTCGCTCAGATCTAAAGCTCTGGCAACAATCACTCGAAAGAGCTGCTGAACAAGAACGCGATGATAGTCGCAAGTCTTTGCTTCTGGCGTTGCACTGTGTCGCAAATTCACTTCTACCTGCCTCACAGCAGACCACTCAGAAGACCAAAGCGATTTATCAATACGATTGCAGGTACGCTTGCAAGGAAGACTTTCTTCAGACATTATTGCGAGCGATAGCTAATTCATCCACCAAAGAATAACCCATAGTGAATACAGAACCCAACGTTACGAATACCAATGAATCAGAGAAGCTTTCCGAGCTACTTACCTGTCTAGCTTCTACCTCGGGACAGGATCCATCGTTTTGCAAAGAGATACTCCGAGAAATAGAGCGTGAAACGTCTATTGGCAAGAACCAACAGCAGCATCTTGTGGCAAAATTAGCGGTGGCAGCTGCTAAAACGGAGGAGCCATTTAAGTCATTGCTCCATTGGTTAGAAGGGATTGAGGCGACGATCAATCCTGATACAGCAATCCGGGGCTTGTTACTTGATCCCGAACTCAATAAACCACTTGTTCCACTGTTAATCGCCAAATCGCTTGTGCCGGATCCCAACGCCGGCAAGGGAACGTTTGCGTCGCGTTCACTTGGGGTAACGCCACAATTTTATAAGGATCTAAAAAAAGCGGTGGGGGAGAGTTACGCTCGACTGGGAGTCAGCGTTTGGGATGCAGGCGAAAGAGAATTCCGTTCAGCCGAATGGTGTGACGCCTGGACCAAGTTTTCGATGGAACTGCTTTCTGTACTGTTGAAAAAGGACAGTGTCTCTCGAGTAGATCTAGTCAGTGATTACGTGAGTCGAATTGCAGACGCAGACATCGGTTGTGCCAGCGCACTTTCCAGATTTCTCCTTTACCTGCAGACGGACATTGGCATTCCCAATAGGGAAGCCATAGAGAAACTTCGGAATTCCCAAGTTGGACGCTTTTTCAAGAAGCTATCCGGGACAATTTCTGGGATTGGAAACGATGAAGATCGAGTGGCGGATAATACCCTAGAAGAAGCTTCAAAAGGTCCAGATTTGAAGTCGTCAATCTCAGTGCTACCGGCTAAGGCAACGAGTGATCCAGAGGATTTGAAAAATACCATTGTGTTGAGATCTGCCTTGCCGCAACAACTCTTAAGGGCCGTCGAAAGGTTTTGCGCCGATCTGCAAGCTCACATACAAGACAGTCCTGCAAAAACAAACTTCACGAAGGATTCAGTCGAAAAGAGCATGAGCGACGAAGAATCGCGACAGAAGTTACAAAAGAGAGTTGAGAGCCTAGTCGAACGAGTCAACAGCAGTAGCGAGCACATCGCGCGTAGTGATAAGGAAAGAAATGCGCTCAATGACCAAATAAAGGAACTCGAGTTTGAAGCTAGCGAGAAGGATAAGCTACTTTCCAAGTCTGAAGAGTCACGCGTTCGAAGCCAAGTAGAGCTCGATCAATTAAAGGAAGATTACAAAAACCAAGACAGACGCAGCGAACAACTCTTTAGTAAGAGTCGTCAGCAAATAATGTTAGATCTCGATATTCAATTGCGTGATCATTGGGAAATGACATCCCGCATGATTGAGTTGGTAATTGCCAAGGAGCGTGAACCGCAGTTGCTTGAGAAAATGTGGAATGAACTTGATCTCATCCTTTGGGAAGCCATCGGACGTGCAGGCTCCCCAGTAAAGTCGGCAAATTAGAACTCTACACAGTGAAATACAGAGCTGACATTATGACTAATTCGAAATCGAGAGTTCGCCGAATCGGAATAGACTTTGGAACGACAAATTCGGCAGCTGGCATGTTTGAACAGAAACGCCTAATAGAAACCTTAAGCGCTGGTAAATCACAAGCGCCACTTCCGTCGCTTATAGCTTACAACCAAGGTAATTACAGATACGGGACTGAAGCGTTGCTGGCGTCTCGAGATGCAAAGGACGGCAGTTTAATCATCTCGGAGATCAAGCCAAAGCTAGGAAGAGTTCCACGCCTGCAGGTCGAGTGTATGGGGTTTGATATGGAGGATCTCGCCGCCCGATACATCGAGCATCTAGTCATGCAACTCTTCGGCGCCGAGCAGGATCAAACGCGACTTGAAGCTGTAATCGGCACTCCAGTAGAGTTTCCGCCTTCGCACAGATCTGCATTACGTGCGGCAGCCATGAGAGCAGGTTTCGAAAAAGTTGACTTTGTTTATGAACCGACAGCGGCACTATACTACGCCCTGCAAAAACACAAAGAGCTCCCCCCAGGCCCCGTAGCAGTAGTCGATTGGGGCGGTGGAACTGTGGATATCACCATTGCACGATGCGAAACTAATCCTGCACGTATCGAAGACCTAAACGTAAACGCTCGAAGTTCTGGATTGGGTGGACGCGATATGGATGCAGCCATCCTCGGAGTAGCACTGCAAAAGTCTGACGAAGCAAGAGCATGGTTTGATGGTTCAAGTCGAAGCGTGAAAAATGCGGTACTGAGTCGATTGGAACGAGGCAAAATCCACTTTCTGGAGAATGCGGAATTGGGTAGGTTCAGCGAATTTTGGCACCCTGAAACACCATCGGAACTTCACTCTTTTTTTCAGCTCACCCCAGACATGATCAACTTATGCCTGAATCGATTCGTTGAACGTGTGCGACGCCTCGCGATTGACACAACGAGCAAAGCGAGTTTAGCTCCTGAAGATGTCGAACACTATCTGCTCGTAGGCGGCCCTTGCCAGTCCGCTTTGGTGCGACAGCGACTCAGTGACATTTGGCCGAACGCAAGAGAATTGACGGTTGAGCATCGTCAACTTGCTACGGTTCGGGGGTGTACGATCCTCGCGGAGAGAGGATTCGATCTCGCGCTCGGAGCGAATATCGTCGTCCGACAGTTCGATGATCGTAAGCAGCTGATTCTAGAACGTGGCCAACCGTTCATAAAAGCAAATGGAGAATTCTTGTATCGCGAGTTTAGTTATCGTGTAGTCGATTTCTCCGCGCCTCAAGCAGTTCTTGAGATTGGATACACTGCGCTCGGAGGCGAATATCAACCACTTGAAACGATGACAGTACCCGTGACGCATCGTCGAGATGATAGTCGCCGAACGGCAATTCCGTATGATGTGAAGCTAAGAGTTGGATTAGATGAACATCTTTACGTTTGTGCTACCGCCATCGGAAGGATTGAAGACAGGAGGTCGGGTACTTTAGAGGAGGTCAAGCAATCTGCTGAGCTAAGTCGAGTTCCATTAATCCTTTTGTACAAGCACGAGGCTCGCGATGATTGATCATGCATCCGTTAACACAATGGTTCGAGTCAACGTAGCCGCTCTTTCGCGATGCAGGCCAGGAGACGATTTCCAACGCGGACTCACATGGCTTGAACTATACCAACACATCAACCTTTTCTGGGATTTGCAGAGAGAATACGTTCTCGAAAGCATTACTACCGAACAAAAACGCGAGAGACGCTACTTGCAAGATCGGAATATTCGATTAACAGACCCATACTTGTCGGTATGTGATTTGCATCGACGCATTTTGATACCTGACTCAATTTTCTCGCTGGTCACTTTGAAAAAGGAGGTACTGCAAAATGAACATGGAGAACGCAAATATGAAGCTGCAAATGCAACACCCAGTACCGAAAGGTACGATCCGCAGCTGCGAATAACTGGGTCAGCCCTATGTGCTAAGTTTCTTGTACTTGCGGCGCCGGGAACGGGAAAAACGGAAACAGTGCTCCGACGTCTAAAACATTTGAGTGAGCATGAATTGCGAGGTGATCTAAGCCCCGTGCTGGCTGTCAGTTACTCGCGCGCCGCAGCAGCTGAGATGCTGCAGCGACTGATGGACCGATTAGAAAGTTCTAGCAACCAGTCAATCTACCAAGCTCCAACGATCGCAACGATCGATTCGTTTGCGGGGAAAGTATTGTCGACCATCGGCGTTACGCTGGCTAACGAGAGCTATGATGACAACATCCGATTTTTGGCGTTGGTCCTCGAGGGAGAGAAGGGAGAAGATAGTCAATCGCGCGCAGCTGCGCTACTGCGGCAACAGATTAAGGTTGTTGTAATAGATGAAGTTCAGGATATAGTCGGTGTACGTGCGAGGCTCGTAAGTGCTATCTTGCGGATTTTAAAAGATGTGCCTTGCGGAATAACTATCCTGGGTGACCTTAGGCAATCCATTTATGGTTTCAACCTTGAAAATGCTCCGCCCAATGAGCAACGAATGGACGCGTTTTGGCTCGTAAAGGAGCTTCGGATTCACCATAGTGAAGTTGAACGAGTCGACTTTGTTGATCAGCACCGCTTCAGCCCAACATGTCGGCGATTAATGGAACAACTTCAGGGGGCAATGGATGATCCTACTGGAGAATTCTATCCAGGGGAAAATCCTGATCGTGCAAGGCTTATTCAAGTCTTCGAAGAGATCCCAAGGTTAGACGATCCTATTGAATTGGCGGGGTCACTGACAAAAGTCGGTGACACTGCAATCCTTGCACGTTCAAACCATGAGGTCTATCAGCTTGCCGTTGCTTGCGTAGATTTGCTTAGAGGTAACGGAAAGTCGATTCGCGTTATTACGTCTTCGACTCGAACCATGTTTCCGGGTTGGATCGGCCGCGTTTTCGGAAGAAAAGATGGTGCAAGCCAGTATACCGCAGATAGCTTTTGCAGAGTGTATCAACAATTTGTGCGTAACAACGTCCATGAGGCGAAGGATCGACTAGAGTGGCTTTCTGCAGCATTTGGGATCAGTTCAAAAGGCTTCTCGAAGACTGATATTTTGCATAGGCTCAAGCCAAATGCCAGCGTTCCGACCGATCTACGTGAGCAAGCTAGAACTGGTGAAATTTGTATTTCGACCATCCATCAAGCCAAGGGACGCCAGTACGATACCGTAGTCATTGTTGATCCTGCGAAACTGTTGAGAGAAGGTGACAAAAAAACCACCGCAGAAAATTGTAGACTCGCATACGTTGCGGCAACACGTGCAAAGCGAGCTGTGTTTCAATGTGGTGGGATTGAATGGCTTCCGCCAATCTTCGAGTGGAATGCATCCCTGCATTTAGATCTTGATGCATGTAATGATGTCGATGAAGCAACATGGAGTACACTCCAAAATGAGCTCTGGCATTGCTACCAAAGTCGCGCTTCGCTTCGGCTGCATTCGCTAGACGCGGCGACTTATGTGCTAGAGGTTCAAGGAAGCAAAATTCATGATACGTGGCCGATTCGTTTGAATAGCATGTTCACGAAAGAATTTGCCGACTACGCTCGAAAGTTCCTAAAAACGGATCATCCAATTGTGCAGTCTTTCACTGTTCGAATAACGGGACTGCGGACTGTTTGCACATCCGTGGTTCAGCAGAGAATTGCATTTATTCCAGAACTCTCCGGGGAAATCCTCAAGGCAAACTAGAAAAATGACCAATCCTCCATCAATACCCATCCCTTCTTCACTAGAAGAGGCTCGACAACGACTGATTAATGAATTTAGGCGATCGATGGTCGGCCCAGGGACTGAGGAAGAATTTTTGGTTGACCCTCCTTCGAGAACGTACTTGTGTGGATTCCTTAGTCCTCTCGGAACCGAAATAGGGGACGATCAAAACGAATCATTTCAGGATGGCGACAGTGATGCTTCTTTGGAAGGCATTCCTTCACTTACCAATGCCATGTGGCCATCTGCAATGGGGTTAACGTTTCATGTTAATCGTGAAGTTTCAGAATTGACGGTGAAGATATCAGGAAGTTTCTACGACCCAATTGTGGTGGAGGTTGAGCCCGAAGAAAAACAACGGGATAAGGAAAAATCAAAGCCGCCAGTCTCGCCAAAGGTCAGTGGATTATTTGAAGATACCGCTATCATGGACGTGTCTTCAGGAAATTCTGATGAGACTGCTCCGCCCAAGGAGCCAAAGGGGAATCGAACTATTGAATTGAAACGTTGGAAGCGTATTGCGTTTGAGCTCAATTTTGACGTTCAAACGGATGGTCTGCCCCAGGAAGAAAAAAGACTTTCGATATCGATCAATCGCGTCGATGGGTTATATCTTGATATCCGTCGATTCGACCACGGAGTCGGAAAGCCAAGACTGATCACGCTTACTCTCATTAATCGCAATGTACATTTAAAGGGTGAGTGGGAACAGCGTGAGACAAGAACACTGTTTCAGCCGAAACTGAATGTGGTTGCAGGAGTCGGTGAAATTGACGAGTGTTTTGCAGAATCGCCGGCTATCGGGTCATACCGTAACGACCCTGATCTTGCACAGCATTTACTTCTCCACCGACATGCCCGAGACTTTGCAACAGGACACGGCTGCGCCGTCGAATGGATTCGAACTTCTCCTTCCGGCAAAACAGCTACTGCGATATCAACATGTTTTATCCCTACGGCGACGGTTCTTGACCTCCACTACGACATTTTTAGAACCGACGACAAGTCACTTGCCGACCAGCTCAAAGAATCTGCCCGAAGCACTCTCCGAAAAGGCGATGATACAAGTGTAATGTTTACAATGCATCACCTAGCAGGTGGTCGTGACGACAACTGGATACTCTCTGCACTTGAAAGCCTTTGCAATTCTTACGAGACTTGGCTCCAACGACGCGCGAATGAGATTGATGCTGCTGTCGCCCAGATACGCGACGAGTCTATGCATGAATGGGTGAAGGAAGAAGCTGCGCATCCAAACATACACTCGCTGGGCCCAGAAATTATTGCGAGGATGCGTGCAGGAATTCAAACATTTCGTGATTCACACGAGGTTTTTCGGTCCTTCAAACTCGCTAATGAGGTCATGCACAATCAACTAGTCATGGCTAACTTACAGAAAGCTAGGCGTGACAACCGTTCTGTGAACACAGTCGATGAAATAGGACTGCCACAGTGGCGACCATTTCAACTCGCGTTTCTCCTCCTGACAATCAATTCTATCGCTCGCCCGGAATTGATCATTTCCGAAGCCGGTGTTCCCGAGCGCGAGCTAATGGACCTAATTTGGTTCCCAACAGGTGGTGGAAAAACAGAAGCGTATTTGGGACTAACGGCATTCACGCTTTTTTTTCGCCGATTGCGATACGGTAACGATCCAGATTCTGGAGCCGGTGTCTCCGTGATTACGCGATATACATTGCGACTTCTAACTACCCAACAGTTTGAACGTGCCACTCGTTTGATTTGTGCGTGCGAAGAGCTGCGTCGATTAGCTAAGGATGTCCGAGGAGACGAATTGCACTTAGGAAACAAACCGTTTGGAATTGGTTTATGGATTGGAGGCAGTTCTACTCCGAATCGCTTTAAGGATATGGGAAGCGGAGTTGAGGTTGTAGAAGGGGCCGTCTCCATCGTTGCTAGACTGAAAGCAGGTTCTGAGCCGGAAACAGGAGCTGATGTCAGACACATTCGAAACTGCCCCTGGTGTGGTACTGAACTTGATATTCGTGATATGCAGGTCTACAATCAGTCCGGCCAAGTAATAACTGCATCCTCGGACGTGATTGCAATGCAGAACCACCGGCTGGTGTTCCGATGTCGCGGCAGTATGCCTGCACCCTTGTTTGGTAAGTGCCCCTTCTCACGGGCAGAAGGAATTCCTGTAAAAGTTGTGGATGACGAGATTTATCACGATCCCCCATCGGTAATCATAGGAACGGTAGACAAGTTTGTTCGCCTAACGTGGTCCGGCGACACTAGGTCGCTGTTTGGACGACTTTCTAATGGTACCGAGCTGCCAACTCCTGATCTCATTATCCAAGATGAGTTGCACCTCATATCTGGGCCACTTGGAACGATGGTTGGAATATTTGAAACGGCAGTGGATTTGATAGCTATGGATAAGGAACTGCGGCCGCCAAAAATTGTTGGCTCGACGGCGACAATTCGCAGAGCGCAAGACCAAGTCTGGGGATTGTTCAAACGCAATGTTCGCCAGTTCCCACCCCCGGAACTGACTTCAGGTGAATCTTTTTTTGCTCGAGTTGATCCTTTGAAACCAGGACGGACGTATATGGGCATAATGGCGCCGGGAACTTCGGGGAAAAGCCTGTTCCTGCGTTGTTGTGGCGCTTTGTTGCAGCTAGCCAGTGAGTTGCCAAGCAATCTCCGTGATCCGTATTGGACGCTTGTGTCATATTTTAACAGTATCCGCGAGCTTGCAGGAGGTAACGTGCTGGCCCAGGACGACGTGCTGGCTTACATGAAGACTTTCTCCCAAATCCGTCAGCGGCTCGGGGAGAGTGGAATTACTCGTGAGATTTCGCTTCCAGAAGAACTCACGAGCCGACGGAGGTCTGGAGAAATACCCAAAATATTGCAACATCTTCAGTCTCCGTATGAACCTCCGGACGGTGGCAACGCTTTGGACTTGTTGCTTGCCACCAACATGATTAGCGTCGGTGTCGATGTCGACAGACTTGGCCTAATGTTAATCCAGGGTCAACCCAAGACGACGTCGGAATACATTCAAGCATCCAGCCGAGTCGGACGCCTTTGGCCCGGACTAGTATTGACCCTGGCAAATTGGACGCGCTCACGTGACCGTTCCCACTATGAGCGTTTTGTACCTTACCATGAAGCGTTTTATAAGGAAGTTGAGCCCACAAGTGTTACACCGTGGTCAGGTCCCGCCCGAGACCGCGCGCTTTCTGCAGTGCTTATTACAGTGTTGCGTCAACTCGATGATAGATTAGCCAACTCGCCCGCTGCTCTGGCGACAATTGATGAGTCAGAACTCATGGATTTAGTCGCGCCAGTATTCGAGAGAGCTAAAGTGCTTGACGCTCTTGAAGCCCCCATAACAAAATCCGAAGTAGAAGATCGAATTAAGAAATGGCAGATTTGGGCCCGGCAGCCCGGGGATGTTGTATACGGAAGTGGTATGCCATGGGACCGCGGTTCCGATCATATGCTACGAAATTTTACAGCTCCTGGAAAAGGGCAAGATGGTCTTGAGGCAATCCCGAATTCCATGAGAACCGTTGAGCCAGAGACTGGATTTCGTTTATGGCGAGTTAGTACAAATTCAGTCATCATACCCCCGTCGGGTAACGCAGAAATAGAGGTCGATAACGATGCCTAGAAAAGGAAGTAATAGATCACGTTCAAGCAGTAGTCCTCGCAAGAAGATTCGGCGTATTGGAGAGACTAGACAAAGCCAGTCGTTGCGCACATTTGGAATTGGATCCATTGTGGATTTTCGCTTTCATTCTGTAATGCCACTTGGACTCGAGAATTGGCCGGCCAAGAAATGGTGTCAGACGATCCACGAACCTGACTTAGAACGAATTCTTGACAAGAAATGGTTCCAAGCACCACCGATCGCGGACGAAAGCCGCGCCATCGCGGAACTATTGAAAGCAGCGAGATTCCCACGATGGCTTTTTTGCCCTGAGTGTTACGCTCTCGGAATGGTAAGAGACGTTGGTGAAGAAACTGATCAGTTTACGGCGGGATTGACGTTTGGAGACCGTTTCGCCTTTATCTGTATCGACGATGGGAAGCCAAAATGCACTCGCATGTTCCGTAAAAAACCATGTCATGGTATCGGAGTCCCAACTCGATTAGTGGTTGTTTGCACGCACCCGAAGGGACCAGAGACCGATCACTTGGGTCACATTGACGATTTCCCTTGGCACGATTGGGTGCATTTTGAATCAACTTCCGATCACAATGAAAAAAGCGAAAAACACAAATCGGATGAGAAAACTGTTCACTATCTATCACTTCGCGCCCAAGAGCGGACCCTTGCAATCGACGATTTGGTAGTTGAATGTAGTTGCGGCAAGCGAAAACCCCTTAGCGGTGTGTTCAGCAAAGATGCGATGCGAGTGTTTCGCTGCCAAGGTTGGCGACCTTGGCTGGAAAATCGACGCGACGCAACAAGGTGTGGACGACCGGTAAGAGCGTTCCTGCGTGGCGCGACAAATCTTCATTTGCCTATTACAACTGCTGTAATTTCCATACCACCATATAGTGATGCGTTAAACGCACTTATGGATGACTTTATTGATGACCTTGTCGAAAAATGGGAGGACGATTGCGAGGACAGGGCAGAGGAAGGGAATGCACCAAGGCCGAAGGTTGTATTCGCCGAACGACGAATCGCAAAATTGCGTGAACAGGGGTTTGATAGAGACAACGAATTTACGGATGCGAAAGTTGTCGAATGCATTGTAGATCGACTCTCTGGCGGTAGCAAAGATCCCAGCGAAGCGCGGACTAGCCAGAAAGGCCGACGTTTCGCTGAGTGCGTTGCGTTGAGACAAGGTGACTCGAATCCACATGGAAATTTCGATGCAATTCCAGTTGACGTTCCGGATAAATGGTCGCCTTACATCAGTAAACTTGTAAAGGTCCGGAAGTTGCGGAAAGTCGAGGCGATGCAAGGATTCAGAAGAGACTCTCAAGGAAATCCAGATGCTCTGCCCTCTCAAAATCTTTTCGCCCCAATCTCACTTCGACCCATGCCGTGGTTGCCTGCGATCGAAATGAAAGGCGAAGGGATATTTGTTGAACTGAATCTAGAGCGCATACGAGAATGGGAAAGTAGCGACTCTGTCCAAAGGCGAATGTCCGAGATTCAAAAGAGCTTTGAAATTCGAGCTTCAGAAGAAGGATGGGAGGACGCCCACTGTCCATCTGCAAGGTACATTTTGGTTCATACATTGGCCCATCTTTTGGTAAGGCAACTCACACTGGAATGCGGCTATTCTTCTGCATCGCTCCAAGAGCGACTCTACGTCGCGACTGCCGCTGACATTGATTCGAATCCGGGAGTGGGTGGGGAAATGGCGGGGTGTCTTATTTACACATCGACCACGGATTCGGACGGTAGTTTTGGAGGTCTTGTACGTATGGGTGATCCCAATCGATTTACAGACGTAATGCGTGACGCTCTTCGTATTGCAACTTGGTGCTCGTCCGACCCTGTTTGTTCAACGGTGGAAGGGCAAGGCTATATGGGGCTAAATCGTGCCGCGTGTCATGCATGCGCTCTCCTACCAGAAACAAGTTGCGAGCAACGCAATAGTTTTCTTGACAGAGTGCTCGTCGTTAAACCTCGGGGGATGAACGACGGCGCAGCTTTCTTTGGAGAAGAAACCTTCAATACTTTCTAGCAAAACAGGACATCATTCAGTGCGTCAGATTTTTGGAGAACCAGGCGATTCGGAGTACGAGGCCGCACGCCAACTAGGCGTGCTTATTGATAAAACATGGGGCAATCAACTAGAAGATTCACGACAAAAACTCGCGTTGAAGATAGCAGCTAAATGTCATGGACAAGACGTCCGCGATATCGACGTCCTGTTGATGATGTCGCTGAAGAATCCGCTACCGGTAAATATCCCCGAAGCCACTGCAATTCAGCTACCATCTACGGTATATGTGAAATCATTGTTGGCTGCAGTGGAAGTGAAAGATCACCCTCCGCATAAAATTCGATTCAATGCAAATGCACAAGTTGAAGTACTCTATTCAGACGGTGGATGGAAGAATGCTTCTAGCCAAAGCGATGCCCAAAACATCGCGATTCGTAAGTACTTAAACTGTGTTGGCATCACACCGATACCATTTGTTGTTAATGTGATTTGGCTCCGTGGGGTTCCACAGATGGATTTACCTCGACCACCACACAATGTCATCGGCGCAGATGCAACGTGGGAGGATTTTGTCCGGGCATTTATGTCTCAAATGAAAGCCTGGTACAAGGATGGATTTCATGTCTTAAACGCCGAGAGTCAAGTTGGAACAATCACGCGTATAAGGAAAATTTTCACCGAGAACATTCAGCCCTCACTCCTCGATCGGAGGAAGCTTGACGCAGTATCTCGAGAGGCCGCTGGTAATTTTCTCGATGTCGTGTCTCCCGGTGAAAAACAAGTCATTCTTCGAGGTCGGGGTGGTACAGGCAAAACTATTGGGCTTCTCACCTACGCATATGAGCAATACCTGAAGCAAAATTCACGTACGCTTATTCTTACATACAATATCGCTCTCGCCTCGGATCTTGAGCGTTTACTAACGATTTTAAACGTACGTAACAACGCGGATGGCCGGACAATTCATGTAGAAACTGTACATGGATTTTTGAGGAAGATACTCCTTTATGCTGAGCTAATTGACGCCAGCGACAATTACTTGGATGTCTACTCGGAAAAGAAGGGTGAATTGCTTGAGTGTCTGGCTGACGATTCTATGCGCATCGCGATACGCCGGCAATCTGATGCAGGGATGTATGATTTCGTGTGTGTTGATGAGGCCCAGGATTTCCCAGAGGATGAACGCGATGTCATCCACAAACTTTTTGGAGTCGGTAACTGCGTGGTAGCCGACGGTGTTGACCAACTAGTTCGTCCGACATCCATCTGCGACTGGCGGCATACCAATGAAGCCAATGAGCTTACTCAAACAATCGCACTTAGATACAGCCTAAGAATGCAGACGAATATTTGCTTGTTCGCAAACTCTTTTGCACTAAAAATGGGATTGACGGATTGGCGTGTCGATCCAAATCCCAAGCTTCCAGGTGGACGAATCGTGATTTCCCGCGATCCTAATTTTTTGAAAAACGAACTATACGACGATTTGTCGAGGCAAAATAGCGACGCTGGCAATATGCCTGTCGACATGCTGTTTT
>Ga0335394_10004247_pt1 | contig 16264 bp, 15 predicted proteins | sample MAT03_FD_205741 | JGI IMG/M metagenome (GOLD analysis project Ga0335394, IMG submission 205741) | Freshwater microbial communities from Lake Fryxell liftoff mats and glacier meltwater in Antarctica - MAT-03 (spades assembly) (version 2) ... | reverse complement strand
CGTGTCGTTGGTCAGGTTCACGAACATCGAGATGCCGCCCGCCTGCGCCGCCACCTCGCGGGCGAAGCCGGCCGCGACATCCTCGTAGCAGACCAGCGGGCCGACCGCGATCGGCGGCGTCGTGCTACCGACCGGACCCGGCGTGACGATGAAGCGGGCCGGGCCGACGCCCGCGAAGTTGTGGGCCATGCCGACCGCCTGCGAGGTCGCCCACGCCGGATCGACGATCGGCACCCGCTCGCCGAACGGCACCAGCAGCACCTTATCGAAGGTCGCCAGCACCTGCCCGTCGGCGGCCATCGAGTAGACCGTGTTGTATCCGAAGGGGTCGTCGTCGGCGATGCTGCCCGCGCCGAAGATCGTCGGCAGCGCGTGCTCCTTGAGGATCCGATCGTCGTCGTCGAAGTCGTGGTGGATCGGCCGGTCGAACGGCCACGGGTACATATTCTCCGGCCACACCACCACCTCGGCGCCGCCGGCCTGCGCCTGCGCCGACGGCCCGCGCAGGCGCACCAGCTTGGCCTGCTTGGCCGCCTCGTCGTCCCACATCAGCGGGATGTTCGGCTGGACCAGCCCGAAGCGCACGCTGCGGGTGGTCTCCGCGTCGAGCGCGTGCATGCGCCAGCGCCCGAGCCCGAAGCACAGCGCCACGATCGCCGCCGCCGACGCCAGCCGACGCCAGCGCGCCGCGCCGACCTGCCCGATCGCGTCGGCGACGAGCACGTTGCACACGACGACCAGCACCTCGACCAGCGCGACCCCGCCGAGCTCCGCCGCCTGGATCCACACCGGCTCGGCCGCGAGGCCCAGCATCACCGTGAACGGGAACACCGCCGGCCACGACCACCACACGCCGGTGAACACGATCGCGATCACCAGCGCCCTGGCCCGCCCTGGCATCGCTTCGGTGAGCGCCGCCCAGATCCCGAGCGGCAGCGCCGTCCACAGGCAGAACAGGGCGAACAGCGGCAGCGCGACCCACACCGGCAGGCGGGCGAAGGTCTGCATCATGCCGATCATCCACGGGAAGCCCGCCACGACCATGACGACGCCGGTCACCACCCCGAGGCCCAGCCGGCGACGCCACGACCCGCTCGCACCCGCCGAGCGCAGCGCGAGCAGCAGCGGCACCAGGGCCACGAAGCACAGCCACGGCGCGCCCCCGGGCGGCAGCGACAGCGCGACCAGCCCGCCGCTGCCCGCCGCACCCAGCCATGCATATGCACTCCTTCGCGCCGCGACCACGCGCCAAGGTAGACGGGTCGCTCACCGCGCGCAACCGGTGCCCCGGCGCTCGGAGCACGGGAGGATGCTCGCTCGACGACGGACGCGCGATGGAGCTGACCGAGAGCCTGCTCGAGCGGATCGCCCGCTCGCGCAGCCGCCACGTGATCCTCGACCTCACCGGCGTCGATACCATCGACACCGCCATGCACCTGGTCGGCATCGTCCGCGCCGTCCAGATGCTCGGCGCCACCGCGACGATCACCGGCGGTGATGTGGCCAGTTTCGGGCCAACGCCGCCTTCATCCGTCCACGGACCGCGGATCATCGCGGGCTGTCGCGGCAACTGCGGCGGCCGGCGTCGGCGAGGATCAGGCGCTCCGCCTCGTGGACGACGCGGGCGAGCACGGCCACGACCGCGGGCTGTCCGCGCCGGACCAGCGACCATAACAGGGCGGCGAGGGCGGCGATGTCGAGGCCGGTATCATCGCGCGGGAGCCGAGCCAGCAGGTCACACAGCGAGCACGCCGACAGGTCCTCGAGCCACGGGGCGAGCCGGAGATCGAGCACGGCCACGAGCTCGCGCCGGCACGCCGGCTCGGCGATGCAGGCATCGGCGAGCCGCGCGACGACGACCGAGGACCACAGGCCGTCCGCCTCGATGCCGGTGCCGCGGACCAGCAGCGCGGCGGCCTCGCGATCCGAGAGGGTCAGCGCGAGCAGGAGGCGCAGCGCGGCGGCCTCGGCATCGCCCGCGAGCCCATACGCCGGCGTGGTGACGCGCCTGCGCGTACTTTGAAGCGCAGCGGTCTGCGGCGGGCGCTGCGGGTCGTTCACGCCTCACCCCGGGACCGCCGACCCAGCGCGCCGAGCGTGGCGGCCGGGTCGTCGTTGTGGAGCGGAGAGCGTGTCGTCATCTCGCCGACCGCCGCGAGCATCATCGACGCGAGCCCCTCGAATGCCTCCGGCGTGAAGCGAATGGTGGTGGCCCCGAGGTTGAGGTGGACCATCGAGCAGCTGCAGGCCTCGATCGTGACGTTGGGCCCGGAGGCGAGACGGGTGCGGTGGCAGGGGCGGGTCGTGCTCATGGGTTTCAATTGATACGCCGTTTCAATTGATTTGGCAAGGCCCGGGTAAAACGCCTAAATAAGGCTCTATCCTGGTGAATTAACGACCAGTGGAGGTTCGCTTGACAGGTTCTAATGAAAATTGTTTTCAATTAGCCCATGAAGACATCATCAGATCCGTGGCCTGTGTGGGCCCTCGTTTTGATCGGCTGCGGCGGGAACGGGGTCGATGACCAGGGCGGATCCGGCGGCGAGACGGCCACCGGGACCGAGCACCGGTGATGCAGGCACGAGTACCGGTGTGCCGCTGCGCGGTGTGGCCAGCGACGCCCCGACCTTCCGCGATCTGAGCGACGCGATGCGCCATTGTCTCCACGGCGTGCGCCTGTAACCGGTGAGCGCCGACGCTGGACCAGGTCGGCGATACGTCGTCCATGAGCACGAAGGAACGAGTCGGTGACCGACGCCACGCTCGGCCGGCTCGCTCTACTCGGTGATCACGACCGCCGAGCCGCGCGCGAACTTTCCGGCGTCCGGGCTCATCGCGTGCCAGCCGTCGGGCAAGTGCGGCTCGGTGAAGCCGAACAGCCAGCGCGCGTCGCTCGGCGACAGGTTCACGCACCCGTGGCTGCGCACCAGGCCGAAGCCCCCGTGCCAGAAGGCCCCGTGCAACGCGACGCTGTTATGAAAATACTGCGTCCACGGGACATCCTCGATCGAGTAGGCATCCTCCTCGATCGGCTGGTCGCGCATCGAGGTCGCGACGTGCTTGCTCTGCAGGCGATGCACGCCGATCGGCGTCATGCCCGGCTCCTTGCCGGTCGAGACCAGCGTCGTGAACACCGGCTTGTCGCCCTGGTACGCGACCAGCACCTGCTCCGAGAGGTCGACGTGGACCCACCGCTCCTCGGCGCCGACGCCCGGCGGCCGGCGAAGCTTGTACGACTGCGCGACCGCGTACGCCGGCATCAACAGCCCGTCGGCGTCCTCGTAGAACTGCGCGTTGCCGATCGTCACCTTGCGCTTGAACGGGTAGCGTGAGCGACGCGGCGGGATCGCAGCGTCGGTCTTGACCAGCGTCTCGCTGCCCTCGGCCTCGCGCCGCTGAAGCCCGGTCTCGCGGACGATCCAGTACACCGGCAGGTCGTCCTCGCCGGTCAACACCATGCCAGTGAAGCTCGATCCCTCGCGCTGCTCGAGCTGGTACTTGCGGGCGAACACGCCGCGCAGCGTGCGAACAAACCGGCGCTCGCTCTTCAAGGCCTCGCCCGCGACCGTCACGTAATACCCGGCGTTGAGGTACTCCTTGACCACCGCGGGCACCTCCGGCGGACGCTCGGCCGGGGTCGTCGGGATCGACTGGCGCCCGTGCTCGGCCATCCACGCCTTCGCCGCCGCGTCGGCCTGATCGGCCTCGCTGAAGCTCGGCAGACGATGGAAAAACGGCGTGCCGTCGTGCGAGACCCGCCAGTACTCGTACGGCATGGTCTCCTCGAGCCTCGGCTTCGGGATGTTGATCGCCCCGTCGTCGGGCGGCGCATCGCCGATCGCCAGGCCGGCGTTGAGGCAGATCCACCCGGCCGGAAAGATCGCGTGCCACCCTTTCGTGCAGCCGCCGCCGAAGCTCAGCGCGACGTCCGTGCGCACGCGGGCACCCGCCCGCAAGATGCCGACGACGCGCGCGTCCTTCTCGGTCCGCTCGCGCACCAGCACCGCCTGTCCGGTCACCAGCCCGTGCTTCGGATACTTCGCCTCGGCCTCGGCGTCGAGCGCCTGCGGTGGATCGAAGATCGGCGGAAACGCCTCGTAGGCCCCGCCCGGGCCCGGTACGAAGGGATCCTTGGCCGGGTCGCCCGCGATCACCGGCGCCGGCTCGGGCGTCGGCGTGTCGTCCGGACCCTCCTCGACCGCCGCGACGCCCGCCTCGTCCGCGACACCCGCCGCGTCCGCGACCGACTCGGTCGCCACGCCCGGCGCGCGTCCGCCGAGCTCGTAGCCCATAGCGACCAGACCGCCACCGAGGGCGAAGCTGCCGAGCATCTCCAGGACGCGTCTGCGCTGCATGATCGTGCCGGCCGCACTCCCGGGCTTCGCGGCGGCGCGACCATAATCGCTGCCACCCGCCCTGGCAATCCCCAACCAACGTGCTTGCCCAGACCCGCGCCGCTGCTCCATGCTGTGCCCCGTGTCGACCCCCCGCCGCCCCGGTGACCCGCAGCCCCGCGGCCGCGGACCCGCGGCTTCGCTGGTCGCCCTCGGCATCGTGACCGCCGCCGGCCCAGTCGCCGCGGCGCCCGCGACCCCCGAGACCATCACGACCACCCCGACATCGCCTGCTCCCGCGACCACCAGCGCGACCACCACATCCACCTCGACCGTCACGCCCCCGCCGGCGATCCTCAGGCCCGCGAGCAAGCCGCCGCGCGTCGACGGTCCGTACATCGGCGGCATGGTTGGTGGCGGCCTGAGCTTCGCGCGGGTCAACAACTTCGAGACGCCCGACCCGCTGCCCGGCGGATCGCTGGCGCTGCGTGTCGGTCAGGCGATCTATCCCTGGATGACGATCGGCCTGAACATCACCGGCACCCTCGCCAGGCGCTTCGCCGAGCCGAGCCAGCGCCTGCTGCAGGGCGCCGTGCTGGTCGACTTCGGCTTCTTGCCCGCGCCGCGGATCCCCCTGTCGCTGCACGTCGGCTTCGGTGTTGGCGGCGGTGCGGTGCGTGAGGCCGGTCGCAGCGCCCGCAGCGGCTTCGGCGGGGCCGTGTTCACCGGCGCGGTGCGCTACGAGATCTTCCCGCTGGCGGCCCGCAAGCGCCCGCGCCGCGGCGGCGGCTTCTCGCTCGGCCCGGAGCTCGGCTGGCTCGGCTTCACACCGGCGGCGAAGGGCCGGCCGATGTCCAACACGATCTACCTCGGCCTGTTCATGGGCTTCTACTTCGGCTCATGAGCGCCCGATGACCTGTCCGAAAGGACAGCTCATCACTTCGGCTTCGGCCGGCGCACGATCGTGACCGACTCGAGCAGCTCCGGCTCGCGCGGCTTGTCGCCGTCGGCGCGGGGCACCAGGGCGATGTCGTCGGCGAGCCGCGTCCCCTCCTCCGTGCAGCGCCCGAACACCGCGTGCAGGCCGTCGAGGTGCGGCGTCGGGTTGAGCGTGATGAAGAACTGCGCGGACCCGGTGTTGGGCCCCTTGTTCGCCATGCTCAGGAGTCCGGCGCTCTCGTGGATCAGGTCCGGGCGGATCTCGTCCTCGATCACGTAGCCGGGGTTACCGGTGCCGGTCGCCGTCGGGTCACCGCCCTGGATCATGAAGCCGGGGATCACGCGATGGAAGGTGGTGTTGTTGTAGTAGGGCCGCTTGGTCCAGGTGTCGCCGGCCTTGTCGTAGACCGGTCGCACGCCGCGCGCGAGGCCCACGAAGTTGGCCACCGTGCCCGGCACCTTGTCGGCGAACAGCTCGCACTCGAGGACCCCGCGTGGGGTCTTCAGCAGCGCCCAGAGCACCTCACCTTGACCCTGCAGCCCGGCGGTCGCCTCCTCGAGCGTGAACTCGCTGGCCTCGGGGTCGCCCTGCGCCGCGTTGTAGGCCCGCAGTTGCGCGCCGTTCATGCCGCGCGGGGCCTCCTCGCCCTTCGTGAACGTGGCCGCCACCGCGTCCTCGTCGCCCTCACCGGCGGCGCTCGCAGGCGGTGCAGGGATCCCGGCGCGCACGGCGGCCTTGCGCGCCGCCTTGCTCGCCTCCTCCGCCGCGATCTCCTCCGGCAGCGGCGGCGGGGCCACGAATACGCAGCCGTCCAGCGTCCACAGGCCGCACAAACCCAGGGCCACGGCCACGCTGCGAGCCCTCACAGACCCCCGAAGCGGACGCAGGGACGGATTTACGGAGGGTGGCGCGGGCGTGCGAGACATCGTGACGGTCACGGGCAGGTGCGGGAGGGTGTACCGTCGCGCGCGGCTTGACAAGGGGCCGCCCCCGGGGCCATAAGGCCCTCCTCCTACCGCAACTTCGAGAAGCGAGCAGACGTGGCGAACCACAAGCAGGCAGAGAAGCGCAACCGTCAACGACTCAAGCGCCGCACCCGGAACTTGATGCACCTGTCGACCATGCGTACGTACATGAAGCGCGTACGCAAAGCCCTGGACGGCAAGGACGGCGAGGTCGCCAAGACCAGCCTCCCCGATGCCATCCAGGCCATCAGCAAGGCCGCCTCCAAGGGCGTCATCCATCGCAATACGGCGTCGCGGTACATCTCCCGCCTGACCCTGGCGACCAACAAGTCCAACGCGGCCTGATCGCGCCACCTTCGGGTCGCGACTGCTACTTCCTTCATCCGCGCTCCGGCCACGCCCATGTACTTGCATGGCGTCGCCGGATGTTCGTGTTTAAGCCACGACAGACTCGAGCCACTCGTGACAGCTCAGCCGCGGGGGTCGACGCCTGGCAGCGCCCGACAGGTGTCGAGGATCCAGCGCTGGATCGCCATCATCGGCGACGCGTAGGCGACGTGCGACCCACCCTTGAGGTCGCGGTCGAGCCGCACCAGCGACGCGTAGGCCGTGCGCAGGCGGGCCTCCGTGAAGCCCTTGGCCTGCGACTCGAGCCCGCGCAGCAAGAACGGCGGCAGCTTGATCGCGTCGGGTCCGCCGACCTTGGCGGTGAAGATCAGGCGGACCTGGCGGGTGAGCATCGCCAGCACCTGCATCGCCACGCCGGTGTCCTTCTCGCCGGCGCTAAACATCTGCGCGAGCACCACGAGCGCCGCCCGCGAATCGCCGCGGCCGACCGCGTCCGTGAGGTGGAAGATGTTGCCCTCGCGCGTGCGGGCGACCATCACCTCGACGTCGGCGAGCTCGATCGGGCGGTCGCCTGCGTGCAGCATCGCCTGCTCGAGCGCGCCGAGCAGCTCGCTGCGGCCGGTGCCGACCGCCGCGACCAGCGTGGCCGCGGCCTCGCGGGCGATCGGATGGCGCCGCGCCTTCGCCTCGTTGAGCACGAAGGCGACCGCGTCGTCGTCCCGCTTCAACGCCTCGAACTTGTGGGCGTAGTTGCCCTTCTTGCACGCGTTGACCAGGCGCGAGCGGCCGTCGATGCCGCTGCCGTGGACCACCAGCACCGTCGACGGGCTCGGCGCCTGGATGTAGTGGATAATCGCGTCGATCGCAGCGGCTGGGGTCGTGCCCTCGTCCCCTGCCCCCTTCGCCATGTCGTCGGGGTTGCTCAGCTCGACCAGCCGGCGCGGCGCGAGCATCGGCATCTGCTGGCACGCCGAGATCACCGGCGTCGCCGAGCGCAGGTCGGCGCCGTCGAAGCGCTCGTGGTTAAAGGCCGCCATCGCCTGGGCGGTCGCATCCTCCGGCGGGATCATGGTCCGCCGCAGCGCCAGCAAAATGCTGCGGATCGCCTGGGGCTCATCGCCGAACAGCACGTACACCGGCTGCAACTTCCCCGCGACGATCGCCCGCTCGAGCTCCTGGACCGGGTCGCTCATGCCCGCTCCGGCGCGTCGAGCACGGCGACGACCTCGACCTCGGGCGTCATCGGCATCAGGTCGAACACCGACACGTCGACGACCCGGTGGCCAGCATCCGTCAACACCGCGAGGTCGCGGGCCAGCGTCGCCGGATCGCAGGCGATGTAGATCGTGCGGCCGCGGGCGACCCGCGCGAGGTCCCGCGCCGGACCGGTGCCGAGGCCTCCACGCGGCGGATCGAGCACGACCAGCTCGAAGCGCTCGCCCGCCTCCGCCGCGCGTGACAGCGCCGTCGCGGCCGGCTCGCGGCGGACGATCAGCCGCGCCCCGCCCTGCACCCCGATCCGCGCCGACAGTCGCTGCAGACCGGCGACCCCGTGCGCGTCGGTCTCGATCGCCAGCAGCTCGCGGGTCACGCGGGCCAGGCCGCGCGTGAAGTTGCCGGCGCCCGCGAACAGCTCGAGCCCGCGGCGGCGCCGGTCGCCCTCGGCCATGCCCAACACGTGAGCCACGAGCGCCGCGTTCTGCTCGGCCTGAGCCTGGGCGAAGCCGAATGGACCTGCCCGTACGGACATGTCCTCAGGGCCAGACGCGTCAATCTCGAGCGCGCTCTCGCCGACCCCGAGGCCCTCGCGCGGACCGGCGACGACGATGCCGACCAGGGTCTCATCGAGCAGCGCCTGGAGCCGCTCGCGCAGCGCCGCCGTGTCGCCGATCAGCGGCGGCATGGCGAGTCGTTGCCCGCCGATCTCCGCCTGCGCCGCGAGCCCGAGGATCGCCCGGATCCCGTCGCTGATCCCATGCAGCTCGCCGCGGACCGGCAGCGTCGCGGCGACCGTGCGGATCTTCGTCAGCGCGTGGCGCAGCGGCGCGTCGAGCACCATGCAGTGCCCGGCGTCGACGACCCCGTGCCCGCCGCGTCCGAAGAACCCGAGCTGCAGGCCGTCCGGGCCCTGCTCGAAGTGAACGCGGGCGCGTCGACGGTAGCCCTCCGCCGCCGGACTCGCGAACACGCGGGCGATCGGGACGTTGAACTTGCGCAAGAGGTCCGCGACGATCTGGGCCTTGAGGTCGGCCTGCGCCCCGGCTCGCACGTGCTGCCAGCCGCACCCGCCGCAGCGATCCGCGAGCGCGCAGGGGGCCTCCTGGCGCAGCGGGCTCGCGACCACCAGCTCGAGCTTGCGGCCGCGGATCATCCGCGTCTTGATCTGCGTCGCCTCGGCCAGCACAGTGTCACCCGGCAGCGCGCCCTCGATGAACCACACGCGCGTGTCGCCGGCTTGCTCGAGCACGCGACCGATGCCCTCGCCGCCGTGGGCGATCGCGTGGATCGTCACGCGCTGCGGACCCGCCGGCTCGCCAACCAATTCACTTCCTCTTCTTGCCGGCGTCCGACTTCTCCTGGGCGTCGACATCGATCACGCGCTCACGCGCAGGTCGCTGGCTACCCAGCACGTTCTTCGGCGGCTCGGCACCGGGCCCGCCCGGTGGTTGCATGTTCATGAACGGGAAGCCCGGCATCCCGCCGGGCCCGCCCGCGCCGCCCTGCATCATCTTGGCGATGTCCGCGAGGGGGTTTTGCGCCTTCGGCTTGGGGATCAGCAGCGCCGCGAGGGCGAACAGACCGGCGCCGCCGCCGAGCACGTAGAGCGTCGCCTCGCTGCCGCGCGCGACCCCGCAACTGATCGCCGAGAGCCAGAAGAAGCCGGCCACGTAGGCCATGCAGCCGGCCCCGCGCGACAGCCCGAGCAGGCCGATCAACGCCACCCCGCCGCCGACGAGCATGATGATCGTCGGCAGGTACACCGGCTGCAGCGTCAGGAACGCGGCGACCACCACGATCGTGCCGCCGAGCGCGAACAGGGCGGCGCGGCGGCGCAGCTCCTTCTTCATCCGGTCGAGCGCGTTCGGGGGCATCGCGCTGAGCATCTGGGCGTATTGCTGGCGGGGGTCCTGGGCCATGACCAATTCTCTCTCTTAGCTGCGGGCGAAGCGTCGCATGACCTCACGGCTGAGGATGATGCGCTGGATCTCGCTGGTACCCTCGAAGATGCGGGTCACCCGGACGTCGCGGAGGTAGCGCTCGACCGGATACTCGCTCGCGTAGCCGTAACCACCGAGGATCTGCACCGCACGATCGCAGGCCGCGTTGGCCCGCTCGCTGGCCATCAGCTTGGCCATCGAGGCCTCGGTCGTGAAGCCCTGGCCCTGCTCCTTGAGCCACGCCGCGCGCAGCACCAGCAGGCGCGAGGCATCCAGCTCGGTCGCGCTGTCGGCGAGCATCCACTGGATCGCCTGATAGCTGGCGATCGCCTGGCCGAACTGGTGCCGTTGCAGCGCGTAGTCGGCCGCGTAGTCGGTGGCCGCCAGCCCGCAGCCGAGCGCCAGCGAGGCGATGCCGATCCGGCCGCCGTCGAGCGCCATCATCGCGACGCGAAAGCCCCGACCCTCCTCGCCGAGCAGCGCGTCCGCGTCGAGCTCGACATCGTTGAACTCGAGCGGCGTGGTCGTGCTGCCGTGCTGCCCGAGCTTGTGCTCCGGCTTGCCGCGCACCAGCCCGGGCGCGTCGCCCTTCACCAGGAACGCCGTGATGCCCGCCGAGCCCGGCGCGTCCGAGGTCTTGGCCCACACCACGAACAGGCCCGCGTGCGTGCCGCTGGTGATCCACAGCTTCTGTCCCGAAAGCACCCAGCCGCGGTCTGTCTTGTGCGCCCGCGTGCGCATGCCCGCCGGGTCGCTGCCGGCCCCCGCCTCCGACAGCGCGAAGCCGCCGACCACGTACTCGCCGCTGCACAGCCGGGGCACGTGCAGCTCGCGCTGCTCCGGGGTGCCGAACTTGGTGACCACCTCGGCGACCATATTGCTGACGGTCATCGCCACCGTCGTGCTCGCGCAGGCGCGGGCCAGCTCGATCACCGCGAGCGCGTAGGCCACCGCGCCGGCCTCGACCCCGCCGAGCGGCTCCGGCACGTTGATGCCGAGCAGCCCGAGCTGCGCCGCCTCGGCGAGGCTGTCGGCCGGGAACTGACTCTCGGTATCCAGCTTGGCCGCGCGCGGAGCGAGGACGCGGGCTGCGAATTGCCGGGCCGTGTCGACGACCAGTTGCTGGCCGTCGTCGAGGGACAGGTCGAACACGGCGCTCCTAGAACTGCTCGCCGACCTTGCCGGAGTACGTGTAGACGTACTCGACCTCGGGCGGCGGGTCGAACTCCCACTTGCCAGCGGAGTCCACGACGCAGGGCCCGAACAGCTTGGCCTCGCGGGCCTGGTTGTCCTTCTTGCCCTTGGGCGGCTTGCGCTCCTTGATGTCCATCTGGGTGATGCGGGCCTGGGTGACCCTACCCGAGGTCGCGATCGTGAACTCGACCGAGAAGGTGCCGGCGATCCAGCGGTTCTCGAACTCCTCCATGTCCTTTTGGAGGCAGCGGCCGAAGTCACGCTCATAGACGTTCTCGACCGTGTCCTGGATCGACTTGAGGACCTTGGGCGACACGCCCTGGCCCTGGTCCGCGTACTCCTGGGTCTCGTTGGCCGTGACCATGTCCTTCTCGTACGAGGAGCTCTGGTACTTCGCGTACAGGTCCTCCTCGCCCGAGTTCATCTTGTCGGTCTGCCGGCGGGCGCAACCAGACGCGAGGACCAGCGCGGCCGCGGCCATGATCATGAACTTGGTGGTGTGCTGCATGAGGCTGTCTGGACTCTCTGGGCGGTCGGTGTACGACGGTCTAAACGCGACGGTCTGGGGGTGCGAGATTGTACCAGCGCGCCATCACTTGCGCGACTTGAGCAGCGACGCCGCGATGACCAGGCGCTGGATCTCGCTGGTACCCTCGTAAATCTCGGTGATCTTGGCGTCCCGAAAGTGGCGCTCGGCCGGGTACTCGGTGACGTAGCCGTTGCCGCCGAACACCTGCAACGCGTTCTTGGCGACCTTGTTGGCCGTCTCCGACGCGAACAGCTTGGCCATCGCCGACTCGCGGGTGTGGGGCTGACCGCGCGACTTCATCCACGCGGCCCGCAGCGTCAATAGGCGGGCCGCGTCGATCTCCGTGAGCATGTCGGCCAGCATGAAGCCGATCGCCTGATGGTCGATGATCCGCTTGCCGAAGGTCTTGCGGTCGCCGGCGTACTCGGCGGCCGCCTCGAAGGCCGCCCGGGCGATGCCCAGCGCCTGCGCGGCGATGCCGATCCGCCCGCAGTCGAGGGTGCTCATCGCCACCTTGAAGCCCTTGCCCGGCTCGCCGAGCACCTGGTCTTGCGACACGCGATGGTCGGTGAAGAAGATCTGGCACGAGTGGCTGGCGCGGATGCCGAGCTTGTCGTCCTTGGGCCCGCGCGTCACCCCCTCGCCGTTCATGTCGACGACGAAGGCCGTGATCCCGTGGTTGCCCTTCTCGGGCTCCGTCATCGTGAACAGGATCCCCGTGTCCGCCTGCGGCCCGTTCGTGATCCAGTTCTTGACCCCGTTGATCACGTAGCCGTCGCCGTCGCGCACGGCCATTGTCTTCTGCGCCGCCGCGTCGCTGCCCGCGTTGGGCTCGCTGAGCATGAAGCAGCCGAGCTTATCGCCGCGCGCGAGCGGGCGCAGCCACCGCTGCTTCTGCGCCTCGGTCCCGAACTTGCTCAGCGGGTCGCAGACCAGCGAGTTGTTGACCGACATGATCACGCCCGTCGACGCGCACGCCGCCGAGACCTCCTCCATCGCCAGCACGTACGCGATCGAGTCGAGCCCGCCGCCGTCGTACTCGTCCGCCACCTCGATGCCCATCAGCCCCAGCTCCGCCATCCGCGCGACCAGCTCCTTAGGGTAGCGGTGCTCGCGGTCCAGCGCCGCCGCCTGCGGCTTGACCTCGCGTATCGCGAACTGGCGCACGGTGTCGAGCAGGGCTTGTTGCAGGTCGGTGAAGCTCAGGTCCATGGTGTCCTCGGGACGGGTCGTTGTTTAGGTCTGGTCGCCCGGGCGGCCGGTGAACGCCGCGGCGCGCTTGGCGAGGAAGGCCGTCATGCCCTCCGACTGGTCGCCGGTGGTAAACAGCCGCGCGAACGCCTCGATCTCGAGCGCGTTCGCGGCTTGCAACGCCAGGTCAGCCCCGCGGTGCAGCACATCCTTGGCGGCCGCGACCGCCTGCGGGCCCATCTGGGCGATCGTCTCGCAGGTCTTGATCGCCGCCGGCAGCAGCTCCTCCGGCTTGCACACGCGGTTGACGAGCCCGATCCGCAGCGCCTCCGCCGCGTCGATCATCGCCCCGCTCATGCACAGCTCGAGCGCGCGGGCCAGGCCCACGCGACGCAGCAGCCGCTGGGTCCCGCCGAAGCCCGGGATGACCCCGAGCTTGACCTCGGGCTGGCCGAAGCGGGCCGCCTCGCTCGCGTAGATGAAGTCGCAACTGAGCGCGAGCTCGCAGCCGCCACCGAGCGCGAAGCCGTTGACCGCCGCGATCACCGGGATCGGCAGCGCCGCCAGGCGCTCGCCGAGCGCGTGGCCCTGGCGGGCGAACTCGCGGGCCTCCGACTCCGACATGCCGGCCATCGCCGCGATGTCGGCCCCCGCGACGAAGGCCTTGGCGCCGCCGCCGGTCAGCACCACGCCGCGGATCTTGCCGTCCGCCGCGTCGCTGCCGGCCGCCCGGGCCGCCTCGCTCAGGTCATGCACGACCGCCGCAGACAGGGCATTGAGCACCTGCGGGCGATTGATCGTGATCAGGCGGACCGGTCCGCGGTCCTCGATGAGCAGGGTCTCGAAGGTCATGGCGCTCACTTCGCGTAGTTGTAGAACCCGCGCCCGGTCTTGCGGCCGAGCCAGCCCGCCGCCACGTGCATGCGCAAGATGTTCGGCGCGCGGTACTTGTCGTCGCCGAGCTCGCGATGCAAGACATCCGCGATCGCCAGGCAGGTGTCGAGGCCGATGAGGTCGGCCAGCTCGAGCGGCCCCATCGGATGATTGAGGCCCAGCTTCGCGCCGGTGTCGATGTCCTCCGGCGTACCGAGCCCCTCCTGCAACGCGAACCCTGCCTCGTTGATCAGCGGGATCAGGATGCGGTTGACCAGGAAGCCCGGGCAGTCCTTGCTCGTGATCGTCGTCTTGCCGAGCTTGTGCGCCAGCGCCAGCGTCACCTGGTAGACCGCGTCGCAGGTCTGGAGACCGCGAATGATCTCGACCAGCTTCATCAGCGGCACCGGGTTCATGAAGTGCATGCCGACCACCTGGTCGGGCCGGCTGGTCGCCGCCGCCAGCTTGGTGATGCTGATCGAGCTGGTGTTGCTCGCCAGGATCACGCCGGGACGCGCCGCGCGGTCGAGCTCGATGAACAGCTTGAGCTTGAGGTCGATGTTCTCCGTCGCCGCCTCGACCAAAAAATCTCCGGGAGTCAGGCCCGCCGCGCCGACCACCGCGGTGATCCTCGCGAGCGCCGCGTCGCGGGCGTCCGCGCCGAGCTTGCCCTTCTCGACCAGCCGCGAGAGCTGCTTGCCGATGCCGTTACGGCCCGCGTCCGCCCGCTCCTGGCTGACGTCCGCGAGCAGCACCTGGTACCCGCCCTGGGCCGCCACCTGGGCGATGCCGGCGCCCATCTGCCCGGCCCCGAGCACCCCGATGGTCGTGATTGTATTGAGATCGATGTCGGTCATGGAATGACTTTCGTGAGATCAGCGCGCCGCCATCGCGGCCATCTCGACCATCAGCGCGACGGCCTCGCCGCCGCCGATGCACAGCGACGCGACCCCGCGGCGCTTGTGCTCCTGGCGCATCGCATACAGCAGGGTCGTCAGCACGCGCGCGCCGGAGCAGCCGATCGGATGCCCGAGGGCGATCGCCCCGCCGCGGATGTTGAGGCGGTCGTGCGGGATGCCGAGCTTGTCCTGGTTGACCAGCGCGACCACGGCGAACGCCTCATTGAGCTCCCAGAGATCGACGTCGTCGACCGCGAGCCCCGTCTTGGCCAGCAGGCTGGCGATCGCGCCCGCCGGGGCCGTGGTGAACCACTCCGGCGCCTGGGCGTGCCCGGCGTAGCCCGTGATCGTCGCCAGCGGGACGATGCCGCGGCGGTCGGCCTCCTCGCGCGACATGATCACCGTCGCCGCCGCCCCGTCGTTGAGCGTCGACGCGTTGCCGGCCGTGATCGTGCCGTTCTTGTCGAACGCCGGACGCAGCCCCGCGAGCTTGTCGGGGTCGCCCTTGAACGGCTGCTCGTCGTCGCTGACGATCGTCGGCGGGCCCTTGCGCGCCGGCACCTCGACCGCGACGATCTCGTCGCGGAACTTGCCCTCCTTCACCGACGCCTGCCCGCGGCGGTAGCTGTCGGCCGCGTAGGCGTCCTGGCGGTCGCGCGGGATCTGGCACTCGCGCGCGCACAGCTCGCCCGCGCTGCCCATGTGGAAGTTGTTGTACGGGTCCCACAGACCGTCGTGTACGAGCCCGTCGATCAGCGCGCCGTTGCCGAGCCGATAGCCGGTACGCGCCTGCGGCAGCAGGTACGGCACGTTGCTCATGCTCTCCATGCCGCCCGCGACCACGATCTCCGCGTCCCCGGCGCGGATCGCCTGCGCCGCCAGCATGACCGCCTTGAGCCCCGAGCCGCACACCTTGTTGATCGTCAGGCAGCCGACCGCGTCCGGGATCCCGGCGCCGCGGCTGGCCTGCCGCGCCGGCGCCTGGCCCTGACCGGCCGGGAGCACACAGCCCATCAGGACCTCGTTCACGTGCTTGCCCTCGACCCCGGCCCGCTGCAGCGCTGCCTTGATGGCGATGCTGCCGAGCTGTGAGGCGGTGAGCGCCGCGAGGCTGCCTTGAAACGCGCCGATCGGGGTGCGGACGGCGCTGGCGATGACGACTTCGCGAACCATGGAGACGGTCCTTTCTCGGCCAGGGCGGCGCAAAACGGCCGCCGGAAGGCTTTTATCAACTATCACGGGCCGCCTCTCAGGAAAACCGGCACGCCCCCGCGCACCCACCTGCGATGACTCACAGCCGCCCGCCCACGGCCACGTCGCTGTTGACTTCCGCCGACAAATTGCGATACCCACCCTCTCCCTTCTGCTGGGGTAGCTCAGTCGGTTAGAGCGAGGGATTCATAACCCCTAGGTCGGCGGTTCAATTCCGCCCTTCAGCACTCGAATGAACCCGCCGGCCCGCATCTTTCACGAGGTGCGGGCCGCGACCATTTCGGGCCCACGCTTCCAGCTCGGGCCTGTCCCCGACGACATGTCCCACGGGACAGCTCAGCCCTCGCCGGCGAGGAAGCGGACCGCGCGACGCAGCACCGCCGGCCGCCACTGCAGCGTGCTGTGTACCCCGCCGACGAACTCCGGCACCACCCCGGGCAGCGCCGTCTCGGCGACGCCCACGAGCCCGTCGTTGTTGCCGGCGATCCGCCGCGTGTAGCCGACCTCGCTGTCGTGGCGCCCGCCCGCGAGGACCAGCAGCTCGGCGCTGACCGGCGGCGACCCGAGGGTCGCCACGCGATCCGGCAGCAGCTCGTCGGCCGCGCGCCCGTACAGCCAGCG
>Ga0335394_10004246_pt1 | contig 16266 bp, 13 predicted proteins | sample MAT03_FD_205741 | JGI IMG/M metagenome (GOLD analysis project Ga0335394, IMG submission 205741) | Freshwater microbial communities from Lake Fryxell liftoff mats and glacier meltwater in Antarctica - MAT-03 (spades assembly) (version 2) ... | reverse complement strand
ATACATGCTTCCGCCGAATCGCTTCCACTCCCAGCCGACAGCATCGACCTGGCAGTGATTGCCGATGCATTGCATTTTCTCGACGCTGAACTGACGGCTGTCGAACTGATGCGCGTGTTGTCCCCCCGTGGCGTGCTCTGTGTCATCCGCAGCGAGCTTGCCGAGACGCCCTACATGAAACAGGTGGTACAAATCATGGAAGAATCTGCGCCGCGGCGGCCTCGTGAGACGGGATACGCGGTGACACAGATCGGCGCCATGTTGGGTGTGGTCTGGGAGCCGCCGCGTGTGTTTGACGACGAAACGCCCATGGAGCGCGATCGCGTTGAACAGATCTTGCGAACGATTTCCTTCATCGGTCCCGCAATGAATCCCGATCGATTCGCAATCTTCAGCAGGCGCATTCGAGAGATTCCCGAGGCGCCGGTCTGGGCGCGCCGAATGACGGTGACCGTGGGTCGGCGGCCCGTGCGTGCGCCCCGGAGTTAGTCAACGCACGATCGCGGTAGGCGTTTCAGCCCATTTGGGGAGGTTCCGCAGGTAAAATCCGAATCAACGGGCGTACAGCCTTTGCACGCCGCAATCGAGTGCGCGTACCCTGAATTCGTGAATACAAGAATCATTGTCGCGATGTTGTTGGGGTTTGCTGCCGCTCGGGTGCCGGCGTCGCTGGCAGCCGGTCCACGATTTGCGATCGAGTCCAAGGAGAAACCATCCTTCGCACCCCTCGATGCGCTCACGGTGCTTGCGACCCATACCGTCGGCGCGACCGTGACGGTTTCTGACGGCGTCGGTCGCACCTACTTTCGTGGTCCATCCGCAGCACGGGTGACGTTGACGGTTGCCGGGGCACTTGGAAAACACACGGTTTCCGTACTCGATGCGCAAGGAAAGGTGGTCGATCGTACTGACTTTCCGGTCGACGCCAAAACCGCCATCGACGATGGTGCGGGAAAATACCATCGACTATTCGAGGCCTCGACCCGAACGATGATCGGCCAGCGGGTAGCCGGCAGTCGCACCTGGCGGGGCCGAGACTATCGATTCTTTGTGCCGTGGGTGCTGGATCAATCGAACACGATGAAGGGCATGCTGTTCTTCTCGCCCTACGCAAAAGATTCTTACGACATTTTCTCTGCGACACAAAAATCGGACGGGATGGTGTTCAGCAATTTCTCAAATGACGGAGGCATTGGACACTACGACACGGCCTACGGGCATCTGGGTTATGTCTTGCATGATGGTGGTTTGCAGTTCGTTCGCCAGCCGACGGAGAATCACGTCGAGTACGAATACGTCAACATTCTGTATCAGGCCTGGAAGGCGTCGGGCGACGATCGCTGGATGGCGAATGGCCTGGCGTCCGCGATTCGCGCGCTTGAATACAGCGTCACGGATCCGTCGCGCTATTCAAAGCGCTTTGAGTTGCTGAAGCGCCCCCTCACCATCGACTCCTGGGATTTTCAGGTCGAGGATGCCTATCTCGTGCGAGACACTTCCTCTCCGACCATGACCATCAATCCCGAAAAGACCAAGTTCGGCGTCTTCTTCGGTGACAACACGGGTTACGTTCAAGCGTGTTACAGATTGTCGGAGATGCTGGCCCGATCCGGCCGCAAGGCCGACGCCGATGCATGGAAGAAGCGGGGCGATGTCATGCTTGGCCGGCTGACGAAGCTTGCCTGGAATGGGCGATTCTTTCGCCATTTCATCGACGAAGATCCGACGGTCAAGCGCGATCTGGGCGTCGAAATGGACTCGCAAATTGCCCAGGGCAATGCCTATTCTTTGAATCGTGGCTTGCCGCAGGCTCAGGCCGCCGCGATCATTCGAACGTACATGGAGCTGTCGCAACACTTGCCCGCGGGATCGCCGGGTGAGTGGTACGCCATCTACCCGCCCTTCAAAAAGGGATTCGGCGATCACAACAGCCTGTGGCAATATATGAACGGTGGCGTTGCGGGGCATGCCGCGGGGGAACTTGCACGTGGTGCGCTTGCCCATGGCTTTGAAGCCTATGGTGCAAGCGTGCTCGATCGAAGTCTGGCGCTTGCGGAACGCACCGATGGGAAGATTCACTTTGCCTATACGGGTGCGATCGAGCCGGCACCGGGCCCGGCCGCGACCACGGTGATTGATCTGCACAAGTTCGCGAACATGGATCTGCGCGCCGAGACCGGCAAGGGTTCGCGCCCCTGGATGGAAGGGGAGAAGGGCAATGACATGGCCGGTTTGCCTCCGGGCGAGCTCAAGGTGAAGGACATTCCCTTTCAGATCCTCGATCCCACGCGAAACCAGGGTCGAGCGCTCATTGCAGTTTCGCGCCGGACCGGTTGGAAGAGCGAGGTCGCGATCCCCGTCGCGCGCAAGGCCGCGGCCGTGCACGTGATTCACGTCTCCCACGTGGGTCAGGCCAAAGGCGAGGATACCGCAGGTGCAATCGTATTTCGTTATGACGATGGTTCGTCACAGGGTGTGTACATGAAGCGCGACGTTCACGTTTCTGGCTGGTGGTATCCGGCGCTCGGAGTAAGAAAGCGCAACGGTCCCTGGGAAGCGCCGCAAACGAATGCATACCCCGATGCAGCGGTGGCGTGGCGGGGTGCCAACGGCAAGTCAAAAGATGTGGGCGTGAGCTGGGTCGCAATTGCCAACCCGCAGCCGGAAAAGAAGATCAAATCGCTCGTCATCGAGGCGCCGGCGACGGGCGCCGTGTACGGCGTGCTCGCTTTGACACTCGCCGACCGTATGCCGTATCACGAACCGAATCCGATTTCGTTTGGCGGCCCCGACAACTGGGCCGCCGCCAACATGATGGCCGCGCTCGTCGAAGGACTCGGCGGGGTGGCCGATACGGACCGGGCCTATGGCACGGTGACGCTCTCACCCCGATTCGCGGCGTCGGGCACACAGGCCGTCAAGGTGACCGCTCGCTATCCCGCATCTTCGGGTTACGCAAGTTACGACTTTCGCCACGAACCGTCCCGACAGACCATTCGTATGACATTGACGGGGTCGGCCCGGACGTTTCACGGCCGGATCTTGTTGCCAGAAGGCACCGATGTTTCCCGTATTGCCGTCGACGGAAAAGAATCTCCGCCGAAGACCGAACTCGTTGAATCCTCGCGCTACGCGATTTTTGATGCGCCCGCTGGATTGCACGAGGTGACGGTTGGCTACCGGAAGCTGCTCGCCTCCGGTCTCCAACCCTGAGGCTTAGCGGGCGGCGTTGGCCGGCAGGATGAACGGTGTGCCTTTGGGAATCACCGTGACTTCCAGTTTTTGACTTTGCAGCAAGGCCTGGGTTTCCAGCACCTCGAAGAGTGCCCCCGAGATGAGCGGGTTTTCCGCGATGACGGCCAGTGCCTTGCCCACGATGAGGGGGCGGGTGGCCGCAGCCTTGGCGAACTCGATGGCGGCCTCGCGTTCTGCGGTGGAATGAATGACGTTGACCCGATTCGAGCCGTCTTGCTGGATGGCGCCTGTGACCTGTCGGAGACGGTTGACGACCTTTTGCTCGATCTGTGCCGTCATGCCCTCGTCGCGGAAGTGAACCTTGCGGATGTAGATGCTACCGAGCATGTAGCCCCACTCGCGGGATTTTTCCGAAACCTCGTGGCGAACCGCATAGCTCATCACGTGGCGGTTTTCCAACATGTCCGCAAGCTTCATGTTGCTGAGGCAACGCACGGTCGCGTTCGAGATATTGGCGCGCAACGAACCAGCGGGATCGGTATTCTTGTAAATGTAGGCCAGTGGATCGCTGACGAACATTTCCGACCAAACCCCGATGCCCATCGGCGCACCTTCTTCGGAGTTCACGGGTTGGCTGCGCAGGTAGGTCTGATCGAGGCGAAGATCAACAATGAACTTCTTGCCGAAAAACGGCACGAGCGGCGCAAAGGGTCCCATGCTGACCCACGGACAGTGCAGACCTGGTTCGGTAATGACCGAACGCACCTTGCCGAAAAGCTCGAAGACCACGCATTGTTTTTCGCGGACGACGACATAGAACGCGAAGACCCGTAGCAATCCCAGCAGGATGGGCACTGCGATGAAGGAGCCGAGAAAAACACCAACCGCAACACTGAGGGTATTCATTCTGAAACCGTTTCTGCAGAGGTGAGGACAACCTGCCGAGCCTTGGCATTCAAGGCAATCTTGGCGTTACGAACATAGGCGTGGACCGCGCCCGCACCGGAGGTCCCGGCAAGTTCACGCAGCTGTTCCGCCAGCTTCAAGAGGGGTTCGACCTCGGCGTGGGCGTTGAGGGTTTCGATTTCAACCGCACGACGGGATTGAACAATGCGCTGATCGGCGGCCGCCTGTGCCAGGCTGATTTCGCTCGAAACATGGTTGTGAGCGGTATTGATCGCCGCGAGGGCCGATTCAACTTCTCCCGGGGGATCGATTCCGGTGATGAGCGCGGCATCCAGATCGATGCCGTAGCGGGCTGCCGCCGAGGCACACTCGGCATCCATGCGCTCGTTCAGATCGCGCAGATTCTTGCGCAGATCGTTGATCGATATCCCCTGAATCCCTGCTCCCGAGTCCGCTCCGGGCTCGGCGGGCACGTCGGTTGATGGTCGTTCAAAATTCGCGATGCGATCGCGCAGGATCGAAACGAAGTATCCCATCACGTGGGCAATCGGCTTTTTCACGCCAAAGAGATACGCATAAAGGTTGCGGTCCGATACCGTGAAGCGGAGCTGTCCCCGGAGTCCCGTGTTGAGCTGGTCCTTCGTGACCGCTTCCAACATTTCACCGCCGTGGTTGGCGCTGGGATTTTCGGGATCGTGCGCGATGGATACCGTGATGGTCGCGATCGACGCCTTGTGCAACGATTGCCAGGGTGCTTTCCAGTAGAAGCCGGGTCCAACCACCCGCGCCTGCGGATACTCGTACCGTTCCTTTTCATCCTCTCGCAGGGTTTCAGAAATTGGGTCTTGCAACGTGGTGGCGTCGCCCATCCGTTGCGCTTTTCCGAAGGTGCAAAGGACCGCGCGCTCGTTCGGACCGATGGTGTAAAAACCGCCGATGCCATAGCGCAAGATAAACCAGGCCGAAAACCCGAGCAGGAAGCCCACAAACATGTCACCAAACGTCATGGGCGGCATGTTACCCGGAACCGCGCCGTGCGCCTACCGCAAGGGAAGACGGGTTTTATGTGCTTTTTTTTGAGGCCTTCCTTCGATCAGACGATAGTAAGACTGTGTTTGCTCGCCTCTGTTTCACGTCGTTGGTGCTGGGCGCTGCCCTTCTTGGTCAGTCGGTCGCTGCGCCACGGGCAAAAACAACACCCGATCGCGTGCGCGTTCCCGCTGGTGCTTTTATCCGCGGCTCGAACGTAGGCGAGGAAGACGAGCGTCCCGAACGCAAAGAATCCCTGCCCGCGTATCGAATGGATCGCACCGAGGTCACGGTTGCGATGTACGCCGTTTGCGTCAACGCGAAACGGTGTAACGCCCCGGTCGGCGTTGAACTTGGTGACGCGGCTCAGGCCCGGCGTCCTATCACGGGTGTGAACTGGCAAGATGCCCGAAGTTATTGCAAGTTCGCCGGTGGGCGGTTGCCTACCGAGGCCGAATGGGAAAAGGCCGCGCGGGGTACTGCGGGTCGGGTTTTCCCGTGGGGCGCCGAGGTGGACTGCAAACTTGGCAACTGGGGTTGTTTCGACAACGAAGGCCCCTGCGCCGGGGTCGCGCCCGGGCATCCGGTGGACGTGGGTGGCTACCCGGCGGGCGCAAGTCCCTACGGCGTACTCGACCTCGCCGGCAACGTCTGGGAATGGACTGCCGATGCATATTCCGAGGACAAACAACGTCGTGTCGTCAAAGGCGGCTCGTGTTGCAGTTACTTTGTACCTCCACGTGCTGCGAATCGAAATGCATGGGCACCCGACTACCGCGACAGCGATCTGGGGTTTCGATGCGTTTCGCGATAGTCCTCGGCCTTTGTCTGGCGACCCCGGCGTGGGCGGCCCTGCCTCCTTCAATCGCCGAAGAAGCGCCACAACCCGCCTCCGATGATCCGGATCGGGAGCGCATCATTCGGTTGCAAGAGGCCGTTTACAACATCGTGCACGGTGGCAGTCTCGGCAAGGTTCGCGTTGGCGTCCACCTTGCGGATCTGAAGACGGGTCGGACCTTTTACCAGAGCAACGCATCCGCGCTGATGGATCCGGCGTCGAATCAAAAGATCTTTGCGACCGCTGCCGCTCTATTGCGCCTTGGCAATAACTTTCGCTTCCGAACCGAAGTGCAGGGGCCTGAAGTGAACGAAGAGGGACTGGTACAGGGCGACGTGATCCTGCGTGGCAGTGGGGATCCGTCGCTGGAAATGCACGATCTCGACGGGCTGGCGGCGCGTCTGGTGGCCCGGGGGGTAACCCGGATAGCGGGCGATGTCGTCGCCGATCCGCGCGGCATCAACGGCGCCGATCCCACGGCAATGGGACGCGCTCCGTTGCAGATTCGCCATGCGTCTATTGTGATACGAATTCGACCGGGCGCGCGTACGGGCGCGGCACCCATCGTGATGCTGCAACCTCTTGAACGTTCGATCAGCATCCAGAATCGAGCCCGAACCCGCTCCGGTGGCCGCACCCGTATCACGGTTGCGATCGTCACCGAGCGCAATCGACTGGTGGTCATCGTCAAGGGCAACATTTCGATGCGCCATCCGGGCGTGGTGTTTCGCAAGCGCCCGCATGCGTCCATGTTGTACGCGGCATTTTTGCTGCAAGATGCGCTGGCCCGGCAGGGCGTGATGGTCGATGGGCAACCCCGTGTCGGGCAAATGGACGCGGCGGGGGTCAATACATTTTCGTTCGCGCGGGTTCGACCCAACATTGTGCTTGCGGCCCACAACTCGCAACGCTTGCCGGATCTACTGGCGACGATCAACAAGACCTCCAACAACGACTACGCGGACCGGCTGCTTGAAACCCTGGGCGCCGAGGTGGAGGGCGGGGCGCCGTCGATGCAAAAGGGGGTTGCGGTGTTGCGTGGGGCAATGGACGAGCTTGGCATTGATCGGGCGTTGTATCGTCCGGTCAACGGCTCCGGATTGGGACACCAGAATCGTGTTACGCCTTCGGGCATGGTGACGCTTCTGCGCTCACTTTATTTTGATCCGCGCATTGGCGCCGAAATGTTGCAATCGCTTTCCGTTGGTGGCATCGACGGCACAACCCGCAGTCGGTTTCGCAATTCCTCGGCAATTGGGCGCGTTCGAGCCAAGACCGGAACCTTGAACGGAAAATCGATACTCTCGGGTTACGTTGGCGAGCGGGACGCGGTCGTGTTTTCGATCCTGGTGGATCGCATTCGGCGTCGCGGTGTCGCGCCGGTTCGGTCCGGTCAGATTCGCATCGTCGAAGCGCTCATGAGCTACGTCAAGGGCGGCACGGGCGCGGCTCCGGCAGAAGAAATTGAGCCCGGCGTTGATATGGAGCTCGACGATGAAAGCACCGACGATGAGCCGGATGAATCCACAGAGGAGCCCGCTGCAAGCAACTCGGAGGATGATTCCGAGGCGCTCGGGGGCGGTTAGGTCGCGGCCGCTCCCGATGGAACCGTCCGGGAAAACGACGCTCGCCCGGCAGATTGCTGCGACGCATGGAATGGCATTTAGGACGCTTGACGATGCCCAAACCTGTGCGTTCGCTCGACAGGATCCTAGGGGTTTCGTCCGTGGACTTGATCGCGCGGTCATCGACGAAATCCAACGCGTGCCCGAAATCATCTTATCGATCAAGCAAACGGTCGATGACGACACTCGGGCAGGGCGATTCTTAATTACGGTCTCCGCAGATCTATTCGGTGGGGCCCTGTCTCCAGACTCGCTTGCGGGGCGATCCAAACGCATGAACTGCTTCCCCTGTCTCAATCCGAGATGGCAGGGCGGGCGCCATCTGATTTCCTCGACCAAGCCTTCGATGGTTATGTGAAGCGGTCTCCCGTTTCGGTCGACACCGACCTTACCGAACGCATCCTGATCGGAGGCTATCCAGAACCGCGCCTGCGTTCAACGGCTAGAAGGCGTCGAGATTGGCACATCGCTTACGCGACGGCACTGGCCGAGCGTGATGTCGTTGAGATCGCCGACGTAAACAAGCCAGGACATATGTCACTCTTGCTAGAGCACTTGGCGGTACGCTCCGGTCAACTTCTCAATCTTGCATCGATCGGCCTCAGCCTCGGCGTTGATGCCAAGACGGTTGATCGCTGGATCGGACTGTTCGAGAAGTTGTTCATTGTAAAACGCGTTCGGGCTTGGCATCGCAATGACTTGAAACGACTTGTCCGGACTCCCAAAGTTCATTTCATTGACTCGGGATTGGCCGCTGCGCTACAGGGAATCGATCGGCTGAAGATTGCCAAAGACCGCCAGACACTTGGGCCGCTACTCGAGACCATTGTGTACGGAGAACTGCGCAAGGCCTCGACGATGGCGCAAGAGCGAACCACCATCACTCACTATCGGGACAAAGATCAAGACGAGGTTGACTTCGTTCTAGAACGTTCGCCCGGCAAGGTTGTTAGATCACCTGCCACGAGCGCGTGCTCCAGCCGCTCGCATTTCATCGGCCAGTTTGAGCGCTGCCGTGAGATTGGCCCAACGTTCATCGGGCGTGCGTCGCAAAGCTGCCAGAGCAATCCCGGGATACAGAGACCACACCCTTGAGGGACAATGGCAGGGCTACCACGCGATCCGTCCAGGCGACGCGTATCGAGCCATCTATATCGAACCTGACGATGGATCAGTGGGTGCGGTCTACGTGGAAGAGGTGAACAAACATTGACTACCAAGAAAGCGAAGACAAGTGGCGATCTTTCTCCTCGTCACGGCGGTCAACGAAGTTCCATCGTGTTAGCCGTGCCGAAATGAGCCCGAAACAAGGTGAGTGCTAGAGGTAAAGGACTGACATTTGCCGCATTTCGATTTTCGCAACAGGAGGACTCGATGTTTAACCGCAAGACCGCCATGGCGGCGACCGCCATGATGCTGCTTCCATCGTTGGCGATGGCCGACGATGCCATCACGCCCACGCAAGCACTATTTACGGCGAACAACATCTGGATGATGTTGGCCACGTCTTTGGTGTTCATCATGCACATGGGCTTTGCCACGCTTGAGGCGGGGCTTTCGCGTGCCAAGAACACCGTGAACATCTTGTTCAAGAACGTGTTCATCGTGTGCACTGGACTCTTGACCTACTACGCGGTCGGCTTCGGTCTGATGTATCCAGGTACCTTCAACGGATGGTTAGGTTTCGCAGGCTTCGGGCTCCCGATCCCCGAGAATGGCCTTACGCCCGAGTACGCCGCGGTTGGCTACACCTATTGGACTGATTTCCTGTTCCAGGGCATGTTCGCCGCCACCTGCTGCACGATCATTTCGGGCGCAGTGGCTGAACGTGTGAAGCTGAAGTCCTTCATGTTGTTTGCTACTTTGTTCGTGGCTTTCGCCTACCCCATCATGGGTTCGTGGAAGTGGGGCAAGGGATGGTTGGACGCGATGGGCTTTTACGATTTCGCTGGCTCAACGCTGGTGCACTCCGTGGGCGGTTGGGGCGCCTTGGTGGGCGCATGGATGCTGGGACCCCGTATTGGCAAGTACGCCAAAGATGGCAAGGTCAATCCTATGCCTGGAAGCAACATGCCGTTGGCCACGATTGGCGTCCTGATTCTGTGGCTGGGGTGGTTCGGATTCAACGGTGGTTCGGTGCTTTCAGCCAACCCTGCCGCAACGTCCCTGGTGCTGGTGACCACCTCGTTGGCGGCAGCCGCAGGCGGTGTGGGTGCCATCTTCGTCTACAACTTCATCTCGAAGAAGCCGGATCTGTCGATGGTACTGAACGGGATCTTGGCGGGCCTTGTGGGCATCACGGCAGGTGCTGACGTGGTAACTCCCGGCGAATCCATCATCATCGGTCTCATCGCTGGTGGTTTGGTGGTTGGTGCGGTGTTGGCCTTCGACAAGATCAAGATCGACGATCCGGTAGGCGCTACATCGGTGCATCTCGTGTGTGGCGTATGGGGCACTTTGGCCGCAGGCATTTGGGGCGAGGGAAAAAGCGTCAAGGTGCAGTTGGTCGGCATCGCCGCCTACGCCATTGCCTCCCTGGTGGTGTCGTTCGTTTTGTTCGCTGCCATCAAGGCCGTGATGGGCTTGCGTGTCAGCGCCGAAGAGGAGCTTGAGGGCCTCGACGCTGCCGAGCACGGCATGCGCGGCTACGCCATCTCGAGCGACGCTACGGCCGATATACATGGTGTTTCGCGCGAGGTGTCGGCCGGCAGCCCCCCGGTTTCGCCGTCACCTGTCGCCGCGGGCGCATAAACAATCAGCTTGGGCGAGATGAAGCAACCGCACTGCGCTTCGACACCAGCGGCAAGGGAACCATCCGCTTTCAACGTTCACCAAGGCAGCGTCTGTCCGTTGGCGTGGCGGAAGGAGCCGGTTGTGCTCATCGTAAGTTCGTCGATTCGCGCCAGTAGATCGCGGGCCGCATCGAGGGGCTCAACGCAGATCTTACAGCATCTGACAGAGCCGCCACGCCGGCTGCGGAGGCTACGTCGACCCCCTCGATCACCTCCACACCCAAAGCGGCGAGCGCCAGCGAATTTTTGCGAAATGTGGCGATGACCCCATCCCCTCGCTGCAAGAACAGCGTCTTCGCGTTTCGCAGTTCAAATGAGTCACAATCGCAATACGATATCTCTGGTCACTGGGACCGCTACACCCGTTTCAAGTGTACCCTCCCTGCCAGACCGAATGTCCGATAACGGAGAGATGAATACGCCAACTTTTCGTTCGAAAACCCGCCGGACACCGATCGCGGACGGATGAGCTTCCCTGGGAGTAGCATGCTAAAATCGGTGCGTGAGCGACGACGAGGAACGAGCCGCCCGAAAGGCGCGAGCAGAAGCCCGAAAAGCCCGGATGACCATAGAGGTCGTGAAACTTGGTGAACCCAAGCCCCCTCCCTACGCGGAAAGTTCCATCGAGGATCGGCTGAACGCGGCTATCCGCCTCATCGAGCACCACCAGGCGCTTCGGGGGGCGCCAGTAAGGTTGCCGAGGTCTGAGTGGCCAGGGGAAACATTCGTCTGTGCCTGACACCGCTGCGAAGCTGTCGCAAGATTTCGCCGACCTGCTGGCTGAACTCTGCATCGCCAAGGCGGAGTTTCTTTTGGTCGGCGGCTGGGCCGTCATCCTCCACGGGCACGTGCGCGCCACTGATGATATGGACATTTTCGTCCGCCCGACGAAGGAAAATTCCCATCGAGTCTACGCGGCACTGGAAAGCTTTGGGGCCCCCCTGGTGGCTCACCAAGTAACACCGCAACACTTCGCCAACGGGGGCGACGCCTATCGATTTGGAATCGCCCCGTTCAAAATTGAGGTCCTGACCCAGATCAGCGGCGTGTCGTTCGACGAAGCCCAGGATGAGGCAGAATCGTTCGACCTCGGCGGTCGAACGATCCCCTACATCGGACGAAACGCGCTTATCCGCAACAAGAAGGCTGCTGGACGTTACAAAGACCTGGCGGATGTCGAAGAACTAGAGCGGAAAAAGGTGTGACGCTACCGGTACGAATGCCTCGAACATTTCTTGATCTTCGGAAAACGTTACTTGCGACACTTGATCAACGGATTCGCGGTGCACTATCACGAGGAACGGTATCACAGCACTGGGTGAAGGGGTAGCACAGCACGTCGCGACGACAACCGCTCGATGGAGGTCAGAATCGGGTGGCCGCTGTGTGGGCGACGCGGCGACTCCAGCGCTTCGATTTCGATATCAGCGTTGAAGAAGCCCTGTGGAGGAACGTCGAGCCGGTATAGGTCAGCTCCGATTCGTTGCGCGCCCGGGACCCGCAAGCGGGTCAGCCAGCCGAACAGAGGTCCCTCGTGGGCGACGAACAGACCGAACGCCGGCCGGGGCGTCCAAACTTTCCGTGGCACGCCATCGGGCCCCGGAATGGTTTGGCTAGCATGGGACCGTGATCGTTCACCGACGCCCTCGAACCCGGCCTGTCGCCCATGCAAGGTGCCCGTATGCCATCGCCCCTCTGCCTCCGTTGGAGTTCCACACTATGCCCGCAATCAACGGCTGATGTGAACAGCGACCGACCCATGCAGGCTAGTATCGACATCAGATCGCAACGCCATTGTTGCTGACGGCGAGGCGGTCGCCCATCGCCGAGAACGTTGGCTGACCTGTGGTAGGCACGGGCGTCCCAACGCTCTCGCCGCTCGATTCGTACCACAAACGCAACACCCGATTCCGTGACGGAATCTGGTTGCCGTGGGCTGCGCCAGGCAGCAACTTACAAGAACTGGATTTTTTCCGCGAATAGTTGCTTGGCCTGCACTTCGTCTGCTTCGATATCTTCGGCGTAGACCACGCCCGCGCGCACGGTCGACCGTTCCACGTCTGCCGAGCCATTCGCCCGTTGGTAACGCTTCTCTTCTTTAGATTCGTTCATTTCGCCAATGCGCGCGACACCAAGCTTGATTTGCTTGACGTAAATGATGTCCGCGATGAGCAGCTTGGTTTTAATAATTTTGGCAACGAGAGTGGACGAGTCGGGACCGTTCCCGCCGGTTTCGCCTGGCTCGGTTGGATTCCCCGTACTCGTGCCGGGCGCCCCGCCGCCGCCGCTTCCGCCCGCCATGTCGATACCTCCAGAGCCGCCGATACCGGTGTCGCCGTCCACGCCGCCCGGGGCGCCAGCACTGTCCGCTGCGGGATCAAGCCCAGGACCCCCGCGCCCTTTGGCAATTTGTTGTTCGACATCGAGACCACCAGGGTCAGCTGGAAAGTCGATGCCCTGGGTTTCCGTTCCACAGGCCCCCAGCCAACACACCGCTGTCACAACCGAGATCCGAGCGACTAGATGGGTCATACCCCTCAACCCTTCAAGATCCGGGCCACCCCGATGGCCCCTGCTACGCGGGTTTGGCGCGGGACAGGCCGGAAAGGAGGACCGTACACAGCTACAATTGTTACCGTTTCGTTACTGGGGGCGCTCGAGAGGTTTGGATACGTAGCACGCCGCTCGCCCGGCCGACCGCGCCTAACTGCGCAGTTCCGTGAGGCCGCCGGAGCACCATTGGGTGTCGCCCACGGTGTCCTTGCTGAGGCCGAGGGATTTCTGGACGGTGACCCAGAGATCCGCGAGGCTCTTGTGGCGCGCGTCGCGGGAGGCTTGCAGCGCGCCGTTCTGGAACAGCGGCTGCTTGGCGTAAAACGGGTAGGTGATGTTCTGGCCCAGCTTGATGCCCGTGTTGCGGCCGCCCGCCACCACGAAGACCATGTCGTTCTGGTTGTGATTCTCGGCGATACCGCTGCCCCAGACCGTGATCGTGTTGTCGAGCGCGCCGAGCGATTTCATCTTGCTCACCAGATACACGAAGCGATTGGCGTACCAATGGTCGATCGCCTCCCACACCGAAACCGGCGCCTCCCCGTGACTCACCCCATGATGGCCCGGTCCGCTGCCGAGCGGGTTGATCCCGCCCGAGTCACGCTGCCAGACAACCGTGCCGACGCGGTCAATTCGGCATTGCACCAGAGCTCGACACGCAGGGCGTCCCGCTTCACCTCGGGTTGGGGGTTATCATGAGCGCTTCATGACCAAGGTGGAATACGATTGGCTGTGCCGCGAAACGCGGGTGGGCGTTCCGTGAGCAAGATCGAACGCGCCTTTTACGATCGCAACGCACTAACCGTGGCGCGCGATCTCATCGGCATGCGGCTCGTGCGATCGCTCGGACGGACGTGCTACGCGGGACGCATCGTCGAGACCGAAGCGTATCAGGGCCCCGAGGATCTGGCCGCCCATTCCGCGCGCGGCCTGCGCACAGCGCGCACCGAGGTGATGTTCGGCCCACCCGGCCATGTCTACGTGTATCTCATCTATGGCATGTGGAATTGCTTGAACATCGTGGTCGGGCCATCCGGTACACCGCATGCGGTGCTCATCCGCGCGGTGGCTCCCGAGCAGGGTGAGCTCCGCACCTGGGGCCCCGGACTGTTGTGCCGGGCCTTCGAGATCGACCGCGGTTTGTCGGGCGCTGATCTGCTGGGCGCCCAGATCTGGCTGGAACAACCGGCCACCCGCCCGGCCGTCACCGTGGTCAGCGCGCCGCGCATCGGGGTGGATTACGCAGGCGCCTGGGCGCACAAGCCGTGGCGATTCTTCGCTGCCGACTCACCGTTTGTCTCCACCGTTTCGCCCGCCGCGCGCCGCAAACAATTGCCAGTTGGCAGGTGAACTCGTACTCCAAGCGGGCCACGTCGAGCCGGTGCGCGGTCTATCTGCACCGGCGATTTATTGCTGGTGCGGACCTGGACCACATATTGCCGAATCCTCGGCTGGCGAGACGCCTCCCGACAGCGTGTAGAGGCCTTCTCCGCCAAACACCGAGATGACGAAACACCGCTCGCCAGGGACCGAGAGTCGATTGTTGAACATTTGGGGCGGTAAGCGGTTGTTGCGGAGTCTGGTCACCACCGCAGGCGGCGACGAGCAGGGACACGAGCGCGCGCGGCTCGCGCACCTCAGCTACCACTGAGTGGTTTTCGCAGGGAACGCGGACAATGGTAGACTGCCGGCCATGCAACGCCGCGCCGCCTTCGCCATCGCAATGCTCTCGCTCGCCATCGCCGCCACCGGGTGCGAGGGTAAACCCACAGGGCCCGCGGAGGGGCCCGCGACCGGTCAACTGCAACTCGCCCTGCGCGCGGTGGGCAGCGACAATGCGACTTACGAGTTGCGTGGCGCCACCATCGACATCACGGGCGAACAAACCTCCCAGGTACAAACCGGCGACGTGATTGCCGATGAGGTCCTCGATGTCACGCTGACCACCGGCCGCTATCTGGCCCGCTTGCAAAACGGATGGGTGTTGCACCGGATCGCCGCGCAGCTGAGTGGCCCGGTGCAGGCCGATCTCGTATCGGACAACCCCATTGCGTTCGTGATCTCGCCCGGCCTGCCCACCGCGGTTCGTTTCGAGTTCCGGATCACAGATGTGCGGGTAATCTTCCAGCCCGGAACCGCCCAAATAGGCATCGTGGTCACGGTTCCCGACGCCGGCTTAGCTTGCAACGACGCGGGTGCCTGTCGAGGAATCGGTGAGGGATGTCGCGGTTCAGGTGATTGCACCACGGGTTTCTGCGCGGATGGCGTGTGCTGCGAAACCGCATGCGGCGGGCGAGCCGACGATTGTCAGGCCTGTGCGCAGGCCATGACCGGACGTCCCGATGGCGTGTGCGCGCCCGCCAATTCCGGTTTCGCCTGCCGCGCCTCGCGCGCCGTGTGTGATCTGGCCGAGGTGTGTGATGGAACCTCGATCATTTGCCCCGGCGATCGCCGCCAGTCCGCGGGGGTGGTGTGCCGTGGCGCCATCAATCTGTGCGACGTCCCCGAGTCCTGCACGGGGGTCAGTGATGCATGCCCCGCCGACGGGGTTCGACCCGCGGCCTACGTGTGCCGGCCTTCGTTCTTCGAGTGCGATCGCGAGGACGTGTGCGACGGTCGCACGGTGTTCTGCGCCGAACGCTTCCAACCCAACACGCGCTCGTGCGGCGCCCCGGTCTCGGGCATGTGCGATGCGCCCGATCACTGCACCGGCACTTCCGCCAACTGCGTCGCGGTCCATCTGTCCGGCGTCGAGTGCCGCGCCACCCAGGGTGCGTGCGATCGCCCTGAGTACTGCACCGGATCGAGCCGCGAATGCCCGCCTGATCAGGTGGTCTCCGCGGGCATCGTCTGCCGCGCCAATACCGCCGCTTGCGATCCGGCTGAGTCCTGCGACGGAATGGCGGCCCGGTGTCCCACCGACGTTCGTTGCGGCAGCAGGTGATCCCGTCCAGGCGAGGGCGGTGGCCCACGCAAACAGGATCTGCGCGGTGTAGTAGATCGGCAAACCGAGCACATCGTTGACGAACGACCGTTTGACGAACCGTTCGCGCGCCACGAACACGTCCGATACGTAGAACAGCAGCGCACCGCCGAGCAGGAACATCGCGGGCGGCGTACCGGCCAACGCGATCGCCAGCGCGCTGGCCACCATCGCCGTGCTGGACGTCATGTAAGCGAGCACGGGCATGCGCAGACGGCCGAGGTACGGGGCCAACCACCGGTACAAGAACACCGTGACCGTCGCCGGTGCGATCGCCGCAAGCCAGGGCCACCGCGAAACCGGCACAAGCAAACCAAAAGCCACCACGTACGTCAATTGTCCGCT
>Ga0335394_10004241_pt1 | contig 16276 bp, 18 predicted proteins | sample MAT03_FD_205741 | JGI IMG/M metagenome (GOLD analysis project Ga0335394, IMG submission 205741) | Freshwater microbial communities from Lake Fryxell liftoff mats and glacier meltwater in Antarctica - MAT-03 (spades assembly) (version 2) ... | reverse complement strand
GTTGGTAGAAGTATCGAACGGGGTGGAAACAAAATGCAAGTGAGACTTGGGAAAACGCTCTCGAAATCGGCGGGTTGCTGGGACTGTGGCAGGCGACGTGCGACGGCGGGAAGAACCTGGTGCCGAAGGTCTGGGGCGGGAAGTTTCCGTATCAGGTCAAAGTGAACCTGGTGATTCCGAAAGTCACAGACGTGCCGAAGAAAGTGCTGACGAAGCTGGATGTCGATGCGGCGGTGGGACGGTTCGATAACTGTGTGGATGAAGACATGGCGGAAGATTTGATTCGGGCATTGATGGAACCAAAGTAGGTCCTGCCTGCCGGGCAGGACTTCGCGGCTTGCCGCGACTTGAGTGGATGACATCTGACAAATTCCGCCTGCGTGGACAATGGCTCGTCGCGCAGGTTCGCCTTTCGGCGAAAATCCTCTCCGGCAGAAAGGACCTAACATAAGGCGGACCAAGTTTTCGATCGATGAATCATGGAGTGAACGAATGGCATGGTTACTGTTTCTCGACGAAAGTGGACACGACCACAAACAGATGCCCTATGAGGTGAGACGCGGTATGGCTTACCCAATTCAGGCTGCCGATGCAAGGAATGAATGAACCCGTGCGCGAAGAAATCCGAATCGAATTCTTTGACTGGCTGCGAACCCTGCAATTTCGCGGCGATGGCTATCGGGACGGGAATCAGTTTGAACTGTGGGGCATTTGCTGCGTAGCCAATCCCTCAGGAGCACATCCTGGAACAGGAAGACGGCAAGAAACGCTTCATCCAGGTGGTGACGGAATTGTCGCGAGCGTTCGCATTGTGTGCAGCCAGCGACGAAGCGACTGAGATCCGCGACGACGTGGCGTTTCTGCAGACGGTTCAAGCTGCGCTCACCAAACAATCATCCGGCAGCAGGAAGTCACCGGAATATCTGGACGCTGCGGTGCGGCAATTGGTGTCGAAAGCGATTGTGGCGGAAGGGCAGATTATCGATGTGTTCACTGCCGCCGGTCTGAAGCGTCCGGATATCAGCATCCTGTCAGACCAGTTCCTTGCTGAAGTTCGCGGGTTAAAACATAGAAACGTGGCGGCAGATCTGCTGGAGAAGCTGCTGAAGGATGAGATCAAAGTCCGATCCAGACGTAACCTGGTACAGTCACAGTTGTTTTCAGATAAACTGAATAAGACTCTAAACGCTTACCACAACCGAGCGATCGCGACGCACGAAGTGATCGAAGAACTGATCCGCCTGGCGAAAGAGATGGAGGCAGCCGCAAAGCGTGGTGAAGATCTGGGTCTGACCGACGACGAAATCGCCTTCTACGATGCCTTGGCCGCGAACGAGTCCGCCATCGTGGCCATGGGAGATGACAAACTGAAGGTCATTGCTGCGGAACTGATCAAAATGGTCCGCAAGAGCGTGACAATCGACTGGAATCTGCGAGACGGTGCGCGGGCCAAAATCCGGGTGATTGTGAAACGCATCCTGAACAAATGGGGGTATCCTCCGGACCTGCAGGAAGAGGCGGTGAAGACAGTGCTGCAGCAGGCGGAACTGCTGTGCGCGGACTGGATGGATGCGATCCTATAGGCTTCTACAAGTTGTCACAAGCGGTCAAAGATCAGCATTCAGCAGCAGCGACTACCAGGCCCGCATTTGGGGGTCGATCTGTAAGCTTTTGTAATGTGCGAGTGTTTCGCAACGGCGTTCCCCTTTCGTGTCTTTGACCGTGGGCGTGGTGTCAGTCTTTTACATCTTTAGTCATGTGAATGCGTACGATTTCCAAATGACACGCTGTGCGCAGTTTCCATGATCAGATTCAGCGGATGTTTAACGTACACTTGCGGCTCGCCCGCTGACCGAGAGACGAACCGCCAAATCACGAGCGCCTGGTTCCCGATCGAACCGCATCTCATCCCGATCCCAGGAAATGATGTGGTCAACTTCATGCCTCTTTGACTCAATTCTGTCACGCTTCTACACTCCCCGCCCGACCGACCGGCAACAGTCGCGGCGGCCGACGAGAACGACCTTTGCAGGACGTTGTCAGATGTCGAATGGAAACTCCGGGTCGAGTGAACGTCGAAGGTCGCAGACTTCTCAGATCGCTCAGGCGTATCGGACGGCCCATGAAATTCTTTCTTCGGCTCTGGCGTTGGGATTGTTCGTGGGAGCTGGTTATTGGCTTGACCGCAAGGTTGGCTGGACTCCCGCATTGACAATTTGTGGAGCGTGTTTTGGTTTTATCGTCGCAGGAGTTTCTCTTCGGGCACTCCTGCGACGACTGGATCAGGAATCCGCTCAAAAAAAGGCGAAAAAGGCACGTAGCAGGGAGAGTCAATCTGAGTGACTGGATCTTCCTTTAAGACGGGTCTGTTGTCGGCGTTTTGGTTAACAGTCGCTGTAGCAGTGGGCTGGGTGGTTTGTTTTTTCCCAGCTCGCATGTTACGAGGTGAACCGGGTGTCTGGTGGATGACAATCGCCGCGATCTGTTGTCTCATTCCTGGCTGGATTGTTGTGTTCCTGTCGATGGTTGCTATCGTTCGCAACGAATTTACGGCGATGGCGATTCAGATGCTGGTGCGGCTGTTCACTGTCGCAACTGTGGCTCTGCTGGTTCGCAAATTTCGTCCTGAACTCGGTTTTGTGGATTTCTTCGGTTGGCTGGTTGGTTTTTACCTGCTGGCTCTGGTGACGGAAGTTGTTGTGCTCAGGAAAAATTCCGTCAGGAAGAAAACCTGACCGACAGATTGTTTTCTGGGCGTTGCGTTTTTCCTTGTTCCTTTAGATTCCTTATCTGAACACATGATGTTTGCTGAACACAAGGAAGACCATTTTCATCATGTTCGGGATGCGAACGGATTTGACCTTCCGTTCGGCCTGCAGGACGAGCACGGACATGGGATGCTCGATGTTGTGCTGCCGCCTGTCTTTGGTTTGCAGATTACGAAGTTCATGGTGTTGCAGCTGGTTGCGGCAGTTTTTGTGCTGTTCGTGTTCAATGGGCTTGCACGTCGAATCCGATCTGGTCAACCTGCCAAAGGGCGATTCTGGAATTTCTGGGAATCGATTGCCCTGTTTATTCGCGATGAGGTCGTTCGCCCGACCATCGGCGACCATACACACGGACATCACGAAGATCACCACGACAATCTGCACGTGGATACTCACGGGGACCACATTGGCGATCCGCACGTTTATGCCACAGCGAACTCCAACCTTTATTCACATCCGGCGGATCGGTATCTTCCATTCATCTGGAGTTGTTTCTTTTATGTGCTGGTCTGCAATCTGCTGGGAGCGATCCCGTGGCTTGGATCAGCGACTGGAAATATCAATGTCACCGGCGTGCTGGCGGTGTCAGCGTTTGCGGCCACTGTGATTTACGGTTTCGGGGCGATGGGGCCCAGTGGTTTCTTTCTGAATATGAAGCCCGATACGGGAGTTCCCGGTGCGTTTGGCATCGTTCTGTCGTTCGGCATTTTTGCAATCGAGATTTTTGGATTCTTCATTAAACACAGTGTGCTGGCTGTGCGATTGTTCGCCAATATCATGGGCGGTCACACGGTGATTGCTGTGATTCTGGGATTCATTGCGGCGGCGGCGCATCAGAATGTGGCGATGTGGGGACTGATAACTTTTGGAAGCGTCATCGGGCAGATCTTCATCGGCTGTCTGGAATTGTTCGTGGCGTTTCTGCAGGCGTATGTATTTGCCTTCCTTGCAACAATCTTTATTGCCGGGGCGGTTAACAAGCACTAGTTCAACCTGGGTGGTCCGGTTGTCTCAAATTCGTCCGCAATTGGTTGCGGGCTTGACCTTTCCAATAAGCTGTTTAGTACGACAAAACTGTTGCTAGAGGAGTTTCTCGTGAGTCAATTCGTGAAGTATGCGTTTTTGGTCGTTGCAGCGTTTGTTGCACTTTCGGTTCCTGCGATGGCACAGGATGCCGTCCAGCCGTCTGCGGTATCGTTCTCGGGTGCCTTCGGTGCCGGGATCATTTTGCTCGGTGCCGGAATGGGAATTGGCAAGATTGGTGCTGCCGCTGTAGAGAGCATGGCGCGTCAGCCGGAAGTCGCCGGTGACATTCGCGGTGCGATGATCGTGGCTGCCGCTTTGATCGAAGGAGCGACCTTCTTCGCTCTGATCGTCTGTATGATTAGTAAATAGTCGTCCTTAGTTCTGCTGTTCTGACGGGTTGCGAACCTGCTTTCTGTTCTTGTTTCATACGGTGTGGTCATGTTGAAACCGGCTGCTCATTCGATTCTTCAGATGCTTTGCATTTTGACTCTGACGATCAGCTCGGCGCAACCTGGGTTTGCCGACGAAGTACACAACACGGCGGCTGTAGCAGAATCAGAAACCTCGGATGATGGGCATCCTCAGAAGGATCACGCAGAGAGCGGCGTGCCTATCGGTTTCAAGCTGGATCTGGCGCTGTGGTCACTGGTGGTATTTGTATTATTCCTGTTCGTGCTGAAGAAGTTCGCATGGGCTCCGATGATCGAAGGGCTGGACAAACGCGAAGCTGGCATTCTGAAGGCAATCAGCGATGCAGAAGATGGCCGACGTAAGTCTCACGTCTTGCTGGCTGAGTATGATCAGAAACTGAAGGCGGCTGAGCAGACCGTGCAGGCAATGGTGGCAGAAGCCCGCCGGGATGCAGAACGCACAAGTCAGGATCTGAAGGCCAACGCTCAGCGGGAAGTGGAAGCAATCCGTGACCGTGCGAAAGACGACATTCGTCAGGCAAAGGATACGGCATTGGCGGAAATGTTCACGAAGATGAATTCGCAGATTTTGCTGGCAACGGAGCACGTGCTTGGGCGTGCGTTGCAGGATGTGGATCAGGAACGACTGGTGGGTGAGGCTTTGGCGAAAATCTCGCGATAATACCCGGCAGGTGGGATTTGCTGCAACTCGCGTGGAACGCAGCGGCGGACGCCACGGTCGCTGCCCTCTGGCCTGCCAGAGATGATCTGATGGATTGAGTTTTTGGAGTACCGGAGGGCTGATGCCCGCCGCTCGCCAGGGTGTTCGAGGTTCGTAATGTCCGAAAAGAGTTCAAAACATCGTCCTGACACTGCTCTGGAAGACCCCGGTGCATTGGCCGTTGCTACGATGTACGCCCGTTCGTACATGACATCGGCGGTTCAGAATGGCGTGACCTCGCCGGAAGAAGAACTCAATTCACTGGTCGATGATGTGCTGCTGGCGTTTCCGGAATTCGAAGACCTGCTGCTGTCTGATTCGGTGGGACGTGACGACAAGTTGGCGATCGTGGATCGCGTGATCGCTCCAAAATCGACGGAATTCTTTGCCAACTTTTTGCGGGTTCTGATTCGGCATGGTCGGATCGCGATGCTGCCGATGATCCAGAGTGTGCTTGGCCGGTTGCAGGAAGAGGCTGCGGGTAAGCGTCGTGTGCGTGTGCGGAGTGCACGCCCACTGTCGAATGATTCACGAACTCAGATTTGTGATGAGTTAAGAAGTAGGTTGGGGTTTGAGCCCCTGCTGCAGGAAGCCGTCGATGCGTCGTTGATTGGCGGTATGATCCTGCAGGTTGGTGATACGGTTTATGATTCATCCCTGCGATCCCGGCTCAAAGAGCTGAAGGGTCGTCTGGTGGAGAAAGCACTCAATGAAATTCAAAGCGGACGAGATCGCTTCAGTCATCCAGAAGGAGATTGAAGACTTTCGCGGTCAGATCGTGACCGCAGAAGTTGGTCGTGTAATTGAGGTTGGTGACGGGATTGCCCGTTGCACCGGCCTTTCCACAGCGATGTCGGGCGAGATGCTGGAGTTCTCGAATGGCACGCGCGGGCTTGCGTTCAATCTGGAAGAGAACAGCGTCGGCGTCGTGATCCTCGGGGATTACCTGAAGATCAAAGAGGGCGACGAAATTCGCTCCACGGGCAAGCTCTTGTCAGTGCCGGTGGGTGATGCGCTCCTTGGGCGCGTAGTCGATCCGCTTGGAAATCCGCTGGACGGCAAAGGCCCGGTGCTGACGCCTCATTCGCGTCCTATGGAATGGCAGGCCGCCGGGGTGGCTGAACGTCAGCCGGTGAGAGAGCCGCTGCAGACCGGGATTAAAGCCATCGATGCGATGACACCCATTGGACGTGGTCAGCGCGAACTGATCATTGGTGACCGCAAGACCGGCAAGACCGCAATTGCGATTGACACGATTCTGAATCAGAAGGATACAGGCGTTATCTGCGTTTATGTGGCCTGTGGTCAGCGTGGCTCTTCGGTGGCAGGCGTGGTAGAGATTCTGCGTCAGAACGGGGCACTGGATTACACCATTGTTGTCGCCGCGAGCAGTGCCGACCCGGCCCCGGTTCAGTATTTCGCGCCGTACGCCGGTGCTGCGATGGCTGAGTACTTCATGTATCAGGGCAAGCACACACTGGTGGTCTACGACGACCTTTCAAAGCAGGCCGTCGCATATCGCCAGCTTTCGCTGTTGATGCGTCGGCCGCCTGGGCGCGAAGCGTTCCCTGGTGACGTGTTTTATTGCCACAGTCGATTACTGGAACGAGCGGTGAAGCTCAACAACGAATTGGGCGGTGGTTCGATGACGGCATTGCCGATTGTCGAAACGCTGGAGGGCGAAGTTTCGGCCTACATCCCGACCAACGTGATTTCGATCACGGATGGTCAGATTTATCTGGAATCGGATCTATTCTGGAAGGGCATTCGCCCAGCCATCAACGTCGGTGTTTCGGTCAGTCGCGTGGGCGGTAACGCTCAGAACAAGGCCATGAAGAAGATCGCAGGAAGTCTGCGACTCGATCTTGCCGCATTCCGTGAACTGGAAGCATTCGCTCAGCTCGGTACAGAACTCGACAAAGCCACTCAAGCGCAGCTCGATCGCGGCTATCGCATGGTGGAACTGCTGAAGCAGCCTCAATACGGTCCATTGCACGTCGCAGACCAGGTCGTGGCAATCTATGCAGGTGCCAAGGGCTATTTTGACAAAGTTCCAGTGAACAAAGTGCAGGAAACGGAACGTCAGTTACACGAATTCATCCGCACCGAACATGCGGATATGCGAGACAAACTTATCGCTCAGGCTGCACTGTCAGATGAAGTTGAAGGCATGTTGAAAAAGGCGCTTGAAGCGTTTGTGGCGCGTTTGGCGTCGAAGGGCTAGTGTTTTGCTGGCGAGCGGCAGGGCGTCAGCCCTCCGAGCGCCGAGACGGAAGATTTTCTCGGAGGGCTGGCACCCTGCCGCTCGTATTGGGCACCCTGCCGCTCGTATTCCAGGTGTGATCGATTCATGGCTAACAGACGCTTACTTGTCAAACGGCTCAAGGCGGTTCGTAATATCCGCAAGATTACGCGCACGATGGAGCTGATCGCGACAAGTCTCTTCAAGAAAGCAATGGATCGCGCCAGCGAGGCCGCCGAATACACGCGTAAGATTTCTGAAATTGTAGGTGATCTGGGACGGGCGAACCTGAAGTTCTCACATCCATTGCTTGAACGTCGCGCGGAAGAGAAGCGCAGCGTCCTGTTGGTGTTGACGGCGAATCGAGGTCTGTGCGGAGGATACAACGCGAGTGTGCTGCGACAGTCAGTGGTTCATATTCGAAGCCTTAAGGAAAAAGGGATCGAGTTAGAGCTGGAAGTTTCAGGCAAACGTGGGATCAAATTCCTGAATTACCAGAAGATCCCGATTCACACGCAGTACACAACCTTTGAGGACCAGCCGTCGTTTGCGGCGGTTGAGGCGTTGGGAACTCGCTATGTGGAAGACTTCATTGCCGGACGCATTGATCGCCTTGACGTTGCATATACAAAGTTTGTGACATCTTCCAGGCAGTTTGCCGTTGTGGAAACGTTGCTTCCAATCGGCAGTCTAAGTGGTGGCACAGAAACAAAGTCTGAAGCGGGAATTGACTACGAGTTCCTTCCGTCCGCTCAGGAGATTCTGGCGGAGATTGTGCCAGCGGCTTTCCGGGCAAAACTCTTCAAGTGTTTCCTTGATGCAGCTGTGAGTGAGCAGATCGCCCGCATGGTGGCCATGAAGGGTGCGACAGAGAACGCCGATGAAATGGCAGGCAGTCTGAAGCAACAGTACAATCGTGCTCGACAGGCCGGGATTACGTCGGAACTGGCAGAAATTATCGGTGGTGCAGCAGCACTGGGCTAATTATTTACGTTTTTGAAACAGCAATCACGGGGCGAATGACCCATGAGCGAGACCATGACAGCAGGTAAAGTTTCTCAGGTAATTGGATCGACGTTTGATGCCCGGTTTCCGGAAGAGCATCTCCCCGACATTTACAACGCCGTTCTGATTGAAGCCGATGTCAAGGGCAACAAAGTCAAGGTCACCGGAGAAGTTCAGCAGCATCTCGGCGGTGGCCGGGTCCGCTGTGTGGCTCTTGGGAATACTGACGGCATGCGCCGCGGCATGGATGTAATCGATACCGGCAAGCCATTGTCTGTGCCGGTCGGGAAGGCCACGCTGGGACGGGTTTTTAACGTTCTTGGCGATCCCATTGATGGTCGCGGACCTGTGGCCTATGACGAACGCTGGCCGATTCACCGTCGCCCGCCGTTAATGGAAGACCTTAGCCCGAAGGCCGAGGTTTTTGAAACGGGGATTAAGGTAATTGACCTTCTGACTCCCTTCGTGCGCGGCGGAAAAGCGGGATTATTCGGGGGAGCTGGTCTCGGTAAGACCGTGATTCTGACTGAATTGATTGCTCGTATCGCCAGTGCCCACGGGGGCTACTCTGTCTTCGCCGGAGTGGGCGAGCGAACGCGCGAAGGAAACGACCTTTGGCTGGAAATGCAGGAAACCAAGATCGGTACATCAGATCGATCGGTGATTGAGCAGACTTGCATGGTGTTCGGTCAGATGAACGAACCACCGGGTGCTCGTCTGCGAGTTGCCTTGTCCGCTTTGACGATGGCGGAATGGTTTCGTGATGCCACCGGCGCTGACACTCTGTTATTCGTCGATAACATTTTCCGATTTTCGCAGGCTGGTTCAGAAACGTCAGCATTGCTTGGACGTATGCCGTCGGCAGTTGGTTACCAGCCCACGCTGGGTACTGAGCTTGGTGAACTTCAGGAACGAATTACTTCGACGAAAAACGGGGCTATTACATCCGTGCAGGCCGTTTACGTACCGGCGGATGACGCAACCGACCCGGCCCCGGCAACGGCGTTTGCTCACCTGGATGCGTTCATTTATCTGGAACGACGAATTTCTGAAAAAGGTATTTACCCGGCAATCGACCCGTTGGCATCGTCAAGTCGACTTCTGGACCCGCAGTACGTTGGTCAGCGTCACTACAATGCGGCTCGCCGTGTTCAGCAGACGCTTCAACGATACCGCGAATTGCAGGACATTATCGCGATTCTGGGTGTTGATGAATTGAGCGAAGACGACAAGATGGTGGTTCATCGGGCTCGCCGAATCGAACGCTTCCTTTCGCAGCCGTTCCTTGTGGCGGAAGTTTTCACCGGCAAAGCGGGAAAGATCACGCCGTTGGCTGACACAATCCGTAGCTTCGAGGAAATCTGCGACGGCAAATGGGACCACCTGCCGGAATCTGCATTCATGTATGTGGGTGCGATCGAAGAAGCTGAAGAACAATACAAGAAGATGCAGGCCGGGGCATAGTGCTTTGTCAGGTTTTGAAATTGGGGGTGCGCGATTATCCGCCGCTGGGCGCTGGCCTAATGGCACTTGGTTTAAAAAATAGCAGGCACTTTCCAAGTGCCGCAGCCCTGAAAAACGGCCGAATTGGCGGACGGCACACGGAGTGTGCCTGCTACTTTACTGTCGAAGGAAATCAATATGGCCGAACTGAGCCTGGTTCTTGTCACTCCGGAACGAACATTGTTCGATAGACCGGTTGCGTCAATCCGCGTTCCGATGTTTGACGGTTCAGCGGGGTTCTATCCAGGTCGTGCGCCGCTGGTCGGGCGGCTTGGGATTGGGGAACTGCGACTCACGGAGGCGTCAGGTGCCGTCGAATCGTACTTCATCGACGGCGGATTTGTCCAGGTGAAAGGCGCAGTCGTTTCAGTGCTGACTAACTCCGCAATTACGACTTCAGAACTCAGTCGCAAGGCCGCTGTGGCGAAACTTGAAGAAGCCAACGCGGAAAAAACAAAGACCGATGCAGAATACGTCGCGTCATCGCGCAGGCTTGAGAAAGCACGCAAGATGCTGGCGCTGGCGAGCAAGGATTAGGCAGTCAAGGATAACAGGCCATGAACAAGTTTGATCCTCGTATTGATGCCCTTGTAATGGAAACCAGAACGTACTGGGATTCGTCCGTGGGCACTCTGTCCGACGAAGACCGCCGCTGGGTGGCAAAGTCTATTCACGACCAGCCGCAATTAGCATCGCATATTGCTTATGAACGCAGCCATACCGGGTTTACCAGGTCGATTACTGTCACGCTGGAGGATATCCAGCGGCTGTATCTGGCTCGGTAGTTCCGTCGCAGTGGGTCCGGCGAAATAATGTCGCTGTTCGCGCGGTCGCAACGAGGTGGACTTAAACGTTATTTGTTGAGCGGCACGGTGCCAGGCCAATGGTATTCAATTTGCGATTAAAGTAGCCGTCATTCTCTGAGTGACGAATGCCAAACGCCGCGTGTGGCGACCTGCCTCACTCGGAGAGTGAGGTCTACCATGTGAAATCGAGTGCCATTGAGCGCTAGGCGCCGGTGTTTTGCTGCTTTTTCATGAACAATGACACGTGGCTTGCGCCACTCTGCTCGAGAAAGTACTGTCCGATAGTCGCCTTTCGCTCCGCGAAAGTAGCGATGCTTTTGCTGAGCAAAAGACGCCACTAATTTCTCGAACGGTCCTAAGTCCACGCCCGTGCGCGCGGCCCGCTGGGCACTCGGTTAAACGAGTTTTTTTTCGATTGGATAGGAATTTGCAGCACGTGGCCGTATGATTCCTGGACACGCATGCCGCTGAAATGTTTCGGTGGCGCAAGGGGGCTGTTCGCCGCATGCGTTGGATGGTATTTTCATTTGAAAGCAATGCAATGCGTAAATTGATGATGGCGACTGTCCTGACAGGATTGTCGTGTGTTGTAGTTGGATGTGGCGAAGGTGACGCACCGGCTCCAAATGTTGGCGAAACAAAATCTGTTGAGCCACAAAATGTCGCAGTTGCGTCTACAAGTGAAGCAGAATCAGACGCCCCTTCCAGGTTGGATCTTGATGAACCAGCCCCCCCACTTGATCAGGTACCTGCACTCAGGCTGACACCAGCGGATCAACCGAGTCCTGCAGCTGAACCGAGTGCAACCACAGAACTGACTATCGGCGATGCTGCGCCGCCAATTTCTATTGCGAAATGGGTTAAGGGGGACCCGGTTGAAGGATTTGCCAGTGATCAGGTCTACGTCGTAGAATTCTGGGCAACCTGGTGTGGGCCGTGCCTGGCGGGTATGCCGCACATTGCATCACTGCAGACAGAGTATGGTGACAAGGTCAAATTCATCGGCGTCAGTGCTGAAGAAGAAGAAGTGGTTACGGAGTTCATGGGACAGGAATCCCGCGGTGGCAAATTATGGTCAGAGGTGCTGACGTACACGATCGCTCTTGATGAAAATCGCCAGACCAATGCGGCGTATATGGAGGCAGCCGGACAGAACGGAATTCCATGTGCGTTCATCGTTGGGAAAAGTGGCACAGTGGAATGGATCGGACATCCCGCAGCCATCGACGATCCGCTGAAGCAGGTGGTGGATGGGACTTGGGACCCAACCGCAGCTCGCGCTGCACTCCTTGCAGAACGGGAAGCCGATAAGGTCATGCAGGAGATTGGCCCTAAGATTAACGCGGCACTACAAAAGGGTGACTATAAGACGGGCGTCGAATTGATTGAACAGTTGATCGAAAAGTTTCCGGAGAACGGCCAGTTCAAACAAGCTCGATTTCAGTTTCTGCTGAAAGGCGAAATGTTTGACGAAGCGAACAAAGCCGCTGAAGAGATGATCAAAGCTTCAAATGACAGCGCGCTTGAACTCAACCAGTTGGCATGGACGCTCGCCACCAGCGTTTCTGGCCCAGGACCGGATTTGGACCTGGCACTCACCGCTGCAAAACGTGCTGAAGAACTCACCGAATCAAAGGATGCTTCAATTCTGGACACCGTGGGCCGCATTCTCTTCAAGAAGGGCAACATTGAAGACGCGATCGTGATTCAGAAAAAGGCCCTGGAAATTGTCGGCGCAGATATGAAAGAACAGTTGGAAGCGTCGCTGAAGGAATACGAAGCAGCGCTGAAAGGCGATGACACGGAAGCCAAGCCAGCTGATGCCGATCCGGCTAAGACACCGGAAGTTGATGCAGCTAAACCAGCCGAAGGTGATGCGGCCAAACCTGCGGACGACGCTGTCAATTGAGGGGGGGCCGTCACAGTCGATCGAGATGTTGCTATGCCGCAGTTGTTGGCTTTGGCTTGTTTAACCGCGTGCCCAGCGGGCCGCGCGAGCACCGTCTCGCTGAACGGATTCCACGCGCGGGGCGTTGCCCACGCGGTTAAACGAATGTGACATCCTCAACGTCGCTCGGTAAATACTCCACGCGGTCATGATTGAGTGCATTGGCGAGCGGCATGCGTCAGCTTGCCAGCACAAGTTTGAGACCGATTGCTCCCGGCAGACTTGGCTGCGAGCGACACGGCTGCGTGGCACAACAGTTCATCCGATTGGATTCGCTACGGCACAAACTCGCTGGTCATGATGATAGCGTCGCGGTGTATGCCGCTGTGTTCGAGGTCAGCCTGAAGTTGTTTTTCAGCTGATGCGCGAGCACTTTGGCGAATCAGGACGCGGACTTTGGTACCGTTCGAGTCACCTTTGGCCAGCGATGCTAGTTCCACAATGCGAGACAATTCTGCAGGGCGAAGAATGGTAACCGGTGTTCCCGGCAGTTCGATCAGGTACTGATAATCATCGATCAGCACGGTGAGAATGTTGCCGGAGAGCGCTTTGCGTTCGTCTTCTGTCAGGCCGCCGATGATCGGATCAGGAGCGGCCAGGCTGGAATCATCGGTCTCGCCTGTTTCGTGGGCGGGCACTGATGCCTTGGCAGTGCTGGACGACGTGGAGCCCACGCCGGTACCCGAGCCGCTCGAACCAGTCCCACCTGGCCCAAACCCTCGAAACAACAGAAACAACGCCAGGCCGATCAGCATCGCCCCTCCCCCCATCCCGGCGCGTGATGTTCCACGTACGATTCTGCCTGGTAGCGGCACATTTTTATTTTTTTCTGACATCACAGACCTCGGAGGCAAATTCTCAGACAGGACAAGGGTTCAAGGCGTCGGTGGTTTCGCTGAATTAAACAGTGAACCCTGGGCACGATAACCAATAATTGAAAAATCATACCAGCGCGTGCCGCCTGCGTCTCTGCGAAGTTGTTCCATCAGCAGGGGCATGGCGTCAGTGGCGCGGCGGCGGGCCACCGCCTGGGCATCGCTCCACGTCAGCAGCACGACGATCAGCAATTTTGGCTCAGAAAACGATTTACTGGATTCAAAAAGTCGCGCCGCCAGGTCCGCATCACTGGAAAAATCCGACACAAACGATTGTTGGCTGTCGGTGATGAGGGCCTGACCGTTGACCTGAACGTGAATTTCCCAGATCGTCACATGTTTCTGCATTTCATCGACTTGCAGCATGAAGCGAAAGATTTCTTCACCCCGGGCCTGCATGAGTTTCTGAAGTCGTTCGGCAGCGTCCTGCAAGCGAGCGGCATCGTCCGTCGAACCGGACGTCCGCAATTTGAGGACTTCGGTCATGACGTTGCCGGGGAGATTGAGTGATTCAGCGAGAATTGAACCGATCTGATGATGTTGATTCAAAATGCTGCGAAACTTTTCGTCGTACGTCCTGCCGAGTTCCGCCAACAAAGCTTTTTGATCGGCGACATCCTTTTCCAGTGCCAGCCGGCGTTGTTCGATGAGGGCGTCATCTTCGGCCTGCCGCGTGTCGAGTGCTTTTTCCCTGACGGCGAGCGTTTCCTGCGCCACAACGGACCGATGACGATTCTCAATATACTGTGAGAACATCACGATCAGCAGCAAATCCAGCAACGGGGTGAGCTGCAGCGCGAGGCGACGTTTTGGCAACATCAGTTCGTGCCCTCCGATCGCTGAGATGCCAGTCCAAGTTCGCGCTTTGCACGGGCGACCATGTCGCGCACATGCGTGCGGCTGTCAGTGAGTCGATTAAAACGGATTTCAAGAATACTGTTGATCAACATTAATACGATCGCAGCAAGTAATCCGGCAAACGTGGACCAGATGGAATCACCAAAGCGTTCCATCACCACATTCACCGTGGAAGCTGACTGTCCGGCAGCGTCAGTCTGCAGCGCTGACCCGATGGCCAACACGGTCCCGAGCACTCCGCTCAGCGGATATGCTTCGATCATGGTTCGAGCGACATGTGTTGCCGTTTCGAAGGACAGAGATTCCAGATAACGTCGTTTCTCATCCAGAATCTGCATTCGAAGCAGGCACACGGATCGATCTTCGCTGCGACTTGCGTCGGAGAGCACATCGTTCACATCCTGCACAAACGCATCGATCTGGGTCGTCAGCGGTACGCCGCGTTCGAGCACACTGCGGTGTTTGAGGCCACGCGTATAGTCATCCAGAGTTCCGGCGATCACCTGCAGGTCACGTGCACACCAGTTGCGGAGGAACAAAAAGTAGAACGCATGCAACACCGCTGCGATGACAATTGCGGGAGTTGACAGGCTCGAGAAGAACTGTAGCCATTCGCCAACATTGCCTGACTGCGGAATATGAAACGGCATGTAAAACGCTCACAGGATTGACTGTGGGATAAGTTGGATTCTTCACCGCGGGCCGGTTTGAAGCAAAAACTTGTTTACGCACTGAATCGTAACGATTACACCGTCAATCAGGCGGTTCCTGCAGCATATTTCGAGTCAGTTCAGGCGATTGTGGGTACCGGAAATCTGAATCACGGCTCCGATTGCGCATAGCTGTACGGAATGTGCATCAGGTGGCAACGCTAGCGTTCGATTCGAAATCCCGGCCTGTACAAGCGCTGTTCAATCTTGTGAATTTCTGAGTCGGCGACGTCGATTCACTATTCTAAGGAGGATTTTATGCTTGTACTTTCACGGCAGAGCGACGAAACGATCATTATTGGTGACAATATTCGCATCACGATCGTTGAAGTGAGGGGTGATAAGGTTCGCATTGGAATAGATGCCCCACGCGATGTGGCGGTTCACCGTCAGGAAATCTACGACGCGATTCGCCGCGATGCAGAAAAAGCTGCTCGCCCGGTCTGACGTCACCTGATAATTCGCCGAGATCAACGCAGAATGGCCTGCGGAGGTGCAAACTTCCGCAGGCCATTTTGCGTGTCCGGAGCATTGAACGCCGATTTCCGCAGGCCATTTGCCGATGACAATTCTGCCATGCGGAACCACAAACACCCTGTAAATTCCGTGTTTCGGCTCCTAAAAGTGTCATGAGCAAATTCTGGTGAAACCGGCATTTCACGAATTCCAGAATCCGCCGCTCCCCCTGACGTCCTCAACGGTTTTAAGCTGATTTGTAAAAGGTGAACCGCGATTTTGTCCTGGGCGGGTGCCAAATCTGAAGTTCATAATAACGGCTTTCGGAGGAAATTTGCTCATGACAATTCCACAGGGAGGGAAACAGGAACGAATTACACAGACTACTTTTTGAATCCCGAGCAAGCCGTTCACCGACGATTATGAAGCACTTCGCGCGGTGTTTGTAGAGGAGGAATCCTTGCAGGATATTGCTCAGTGATTTGATCTGACTTACGGGTCGATTCGCAACTGGACGTCTGACTTTCGTCGGTCGCGTGACGCAGGAGAAGAGCCCCCTTTTTTGTCTCGCCCCACCGTGGTTGTGCAGCCGTCTTTCGATAACCGGTGGCTTCGGATTCGGATTTGAGATTTGAGATTTGAGATTTGAGATTTCGAATTTGCGTGAACGGGGCCGCCGCTGTTCAGCGGCGGAAACCAGTGGATTTCCGATTTCCGATTTCCGATTTCCGATTTCCGATTTCCGATTTCCGATTTGAGATTTGAGATTTCGGATTTCGGATTTCGGATTTCGAATTTGCGTGAATGGGGCCGCCGCTGTTTAGCGGCGGAAACCCCCTGACGCCGATCGCCCCTCGAGCACGCCGATGTCCTTGCTTCAATGGGGCCGCCGCCGTTCAGCGGCGGAAACCAGTGGATTTGAGATTTGAGATTTGAGATTTGAGATTT